>Ga0187820_1000108_pt1 | contig 16023 bp, 12 predicted proteins | sample NC_wetland_sal_i_19_FD_132409 | JGI IMG/M metagenome (GOLD analysis project Ga0187820, IMG submission 132409) | Wetland sediment microbial communities from Neuse River Estuary, North Carolina, USA - SO4_5 | ecosystem: Environmental > Aquatic > Freshwater > Wetlands > Sediment | place: USA: North... | reverse complement strand
TCGAAGGCGGCAAGATCGTCGAGCCGCGCCTTGCAGTCGGAGGCGCCGAAGTCAATCCGCGCCGCATTCCCGGAGCCGAGCGCGCGCTCGTTGGCGCAACGCCGGGCGACAAGGCGTTTCGCGCGGCAGCCGAGGCCGCGATGGCCGCCATCGATCCGATGGAAGACATCGTCAACAGCGCCGAATTTCGGCGCGACCTCGTGCTTGCGGTTGCGCGGCGCGCGCTCGAACGCGCCGCGGCATGAATTCGTCCGTACCGAAGACGACGCGCGCGGCAAAAACGTCTTGGATCGGACAATCGGTCGAGCGGCTGGAAGATCCGCCGCTCGTAACCGGGCGCGGCATCTTCGCCGGCGACATCAATTTTCCACATCAGCTGACGATGCGAATCGTGCGCTCGCCATATGCTCACGGCCGCATCGTGTCGATCGACACCAAGGCCGCGCGCACCTTGCCCGGCGTCTTCGCGGTATGGACCGCCGACGATATTGCCGAGGTGCCGCCGGTCGATTTTCGCGAAGGCAGCATCCCGGCACTCGACCCCTATCGGCAGCCGGTGCTGGCCACAGAGCGCGCGCGTTATGTCGGCGATCCGGTCGCCGCGGTCTTTGCCGCCGACGCCTATATCGCCGAAGATGCAGCCGATCTCGTCGCGATCGAGATCGAGGAGCTGCCGCCGCTCCTCGACGCCGAGGCGGCGCCAGCCGAATTTTCGCCCGGTCATTCCAGCGAGGCCGCGCTGATCCGCCAAGGCTACGGCGATGTCGATGCGGCGTTTCGCGAGGCGGCGCATATCGTCGAACTCGAATTGACCGTCGGCCGGCATTCCGGCGTGCCGCTGGAAACGCGCGGCGCGATCGGCCGTTACGATGCCGCGCGCGGCATTCTCGAATTGCACGGCGCGGCCAAGGTGCCGCACCGTAACCAAGAACTCCTAGCGCGTATGCTCGGCCTGCCGCTGAGTTCGATCCATGTCCATGAATCGCACGTCGGCGGCGGTTTCGGCGTTCGCGGCGAACTTTACCCCGAGGATGTCCTCGTCTGCGTCGCCGCGAAGCGGTTCAACCGGCCGGTGAAGTGGATCGAGGACCGCCGCGAGCATCTGATCGCCGCCAATCATTCGCGCCAGCAGGTGCACAAAATCCGCGCGGCGGTGGACGGCGATGGCATCATTCTCGCCATCGACGATCGTTATTTCCACGACCAGGGCGCCTATGTGCGGACGCATGCCGCGCGCATCGTGCATATGACCGCTGGGATATTGCCCGGCCCCTACCGGGTGCCGGCCTATCGCGCGATCGGGCATTTCCGCCTCACCAACAAGACGCCGGCCGCGACCTACCGCGCGCCCGGACGCTACGAAACGACATTCGTGCGCGAGCGGCTCGTCGATGCGATCGCGCACGAGCTTAAGATCGGCCGCATCGAATTGCGCCGCCGCAACGCCATCGCCGCGGAGGAAATGCCTTATCCGCGGCCGCTCGAAGCGCTCGGCGAAGAAATCCACTACGACACAGGCGACTATGTCGGCCTGCTCGACAAGCTCCTCGCCAAGATCGGCTGGGACGCGCTCGACGGCGCAGTGAAGAAGCGTAAGGCTGCCGGCGAACTGGTCGGCATCGGGCTTGCGATGTTCGTCGAGAAGAGCGGCCTCGGACCGACCGACGGGGTCAGGATTTCCGTCGACACGTCAGGCATGGTCGAGGTCATCACCGGCGGCGCTTCGCTCGGCCAAGGCTTCGAGACCGTGATGGCGCAAGTCGCCGCCGACGCGCTCGGCGTGGACTATCGGCGGTGCCGGGTGATCCACGGCCAGACCGACCGCATCCCCTTCGGCATCGGCGCCCATGCCTCGCGGGCCACCGTGATGACGGCGTCCGCGACACATATCGCGGCACTCAATGTGCGGGCCAAGGCCATCGCGGTCGCCGCCGAACTGCTGCAGGCTTTGCCCGACGCGCTCGATATCGTCGACGGCGAAGTGGTGCGCAGGGACGGCCAGGCTGGACCTTCGATCGGCCTCGGCGCGATTGCGCAAAATCTGGCGCCGACGTCCAAGGCGCGCGGCGGCCGCGAGCCTGGTCTGGCCGCCGAGGGCTGGTTCAAGACCGAGCATCAGGTTTATCCGTACGGCAGCCATGTTGCCGTGGTGCGGGTCGATCGCGAGACCGGCAGCGTCCGCGTCGAGCGCTATTGCATCGCCTACGATATCGGCCGCGCCATCAACCCAGCGCTGGTCCACGGCCAAATCGTCGGCGGTTACGCGCAGGGGCTCGGCGGCGCGCTGTTCGAGGAGTTCACCTACAGCGAGCACGGCGACCCGCTGGCGGTGACTTTCGCCGATTATCTCCTTCCCGCCATGCACGAAACGCCCGCCCCGGAGGTGCTGTTGCGCCAGGATTACACGTCGCCGCTCAACCCGCTCGGCATCAAGGGCGCCGGCGAAAGCGGCATCACCGCGGTCGGCGCGGCGATCGCGTCGGCGATCGATGACGCCATCGGGATACCGGGCGCCGTGCGCGAACTGCCGGTGACGCCGCAGCGGCTCAAGCAGCTATTGACGTAAAAATAAAATCAGTCGAGCTGCACGCCGATCGCTTTGACGAGCGGCGTCCAGCGCGCAATTTCCGCGTCCATGAATTCATCGAATTTCTTCGTCGTCCAATCCGGCACCGGAATGACGGCGACGTCGACCAGCGATTGCCGATAGGCGCTGTCCGCCATCGCGTCGTGGTTTGCATCGTCGATGTCGTCGACAATCGGCTTGGGCGTACCGGCCGGCGCGAACAGCCCGAGCACCTGCTGCGTCACCAAGCCCGGCACTCCCGCTTCGACCGCCGTTGCAATTTCGGGCGCGATGACAATGCGCGTGGGGTTGGTGACCGCAAGCAAGCGGAGCTTGCCGGCGCGATGAAACTCGAGCACCTGGCTGGTCATGGCTGGGATGATCATCGGGATCTGGCCGGCGATGGCGTCGGCAATGGCCGGCCCCGCGCCGCGATACGGCACGTGCGGCAGGTCGGTGATGCCGGTCAACGATTTCAAAAGTTCGCCGCTGAGATGATTCAAGGTTCCGGTGCCGGCCGAGCCATAAGACAGTTTGCCCGGATTGGCCTTCACGAAGGCGATCAGCTGCTTGAGATTGTCCACCGGCACGTTGGGATTGACCGCAATCGCAAAGCAGGTGATCGCGACCATCGACACCGGCGTCAGATCCTTCATCGGGTCGAGTAGCGGGTGCGCGCGCAAAATCATTTCCGTGAGATGAATCGACGAACTGCCGAGAAAGATCGTGTAGCCGTCGGGCTGGGCATGCGCGACGAGCTGGGCCGCGAGCGAACCGCCCGCGCCCGGCTGGTTGTCGACAAAGACGGTGCCGAGGCTGGTCTTCACCTTGTCGGCCCACGGCCGGCCGACGATGTCGAACACACCGCCGGGCGGAAAGGGAAGAACGAGGCGGATCGGCCGATCGGGATAGGCTTCCGCTAAGGCGGAACGCATCCTCAAGCCGAAGCCCGCAGCGCACGCGGCGAGCGTCAAAAAATCCCGGCGCGGAAGTCTCATGACATCCTCCCTTCGGCCTGCGGCGCGGCTGTGGTTGAGGGTGCGCCTTTGAGCGACGTTTATTCAGTTAACCTTGGCGCCTGAAAACTTGACCACCTTAGCCCACTTTTCCGTCTCTTCCAGAATGAAGCTTGCGAACTCGGCCGACGGCATCGGCACGGTTTCGCCGCCGACATCCGTGATCCGCAATTTGAGAGTCGGGTCGGCGAGACCCGCGGTGATTTTGGCGCTGAGCTTGTCGATGATCGCGGCGGGCGTGGCCTTGGGCGCGCCGATTCCATTCCATGCCGACGCCTCGAATCCAGGCAAGACCTCGCTCACGGCCGGAACGTCCGGCAGCACGTCGGATCGCGTGGCTCCGGTCACGGCCAGTGCCCGGACCTTGCCGGCCTTGATGGGACCGATCGCCGTCGACACGGTGATGATGAAGGCCTGGACCTGGCCGCCGAACAAGTCGGTGAACGCCGCCGCCGGACCGCGGTATGCGACGTGAACGAGATCGATACCGGCCATCAATTTGAGAAGCTCGGCCGCCACATGCATCGGCGTTCCGACGCCGGGCGACGCGATATTGATCTTGCCGGGATTGGCTTTGGCATAGGCGATGAATTCGGAAAGCGTGTTGGCCGGAAGCGACCGATTGACCAAAAGCACCATCGGAAACCGGACCAACCCCGCGACCGGCGCGATGTCGCGGGTGAAATCGAAATCGAGCTTCTCGTAGAGCGTCGCGTTGATCGCGTTCGCCGTCACCACGTTGAGAAGCGTATAGCCGTCCGGCGAAGCAGTCACCACCGCTTCCGTGGCGATGTTGCTGCCGGCGCCGGTGCGCTCCTCGACCACGAAGGGCTGGCCCAAGCGCGCGGCGAGCCATTGACCGATCAGCCGCGATACCAGGTCCGGCGTGCTGCCGCCGCCAAAACCTTCGATAATCCGTACCGCCCGCGTCGGATACTCGTCGCCATAGGCAAGTCCCGAAGCGGCCGGCATCGCGGCGGCGGCGCCCACGAGCCGCAGGAATTCTCGACGTTGCAGGGTCACTCGCGCAGGATCACTTGCGAAGGGTTACGTGGAGGCTCACTCGCTCGTGTCGGCCGATCGCCGCCGACCCGAAGACTAACCTAGGGCATGATCCGGAAAAAGCCTGCCCCGGACCCGATCCGGGGTTGGTGACCGCGGCGGACCGTTGCCTCTATTTTTTCTTCGGCACCCTCTTTCCTTTCTTGCGCGCCTCCGACAGCGCGATCGCTATCGCTTGTTTCCGGCTTTTCACTTTGCCGCCTCGGCCTCCCCGGCCGCTCCGCGCCGTGCCGGCTTTGTAGCGACGCATCTCACTTTCCACGTCCTTGCCGACGCTGCGGGAATACCGGCGCTTTCTTCGCTGGGCCATCTGACGTTCTCCAACGTTTTGTCTCAACGATGCATTCGATACGACTTCTAATAACCGCCACATCTGCAATAGGTTGCCTGTGCCGTAGCGGAATCTTGCTTGATCGGATGAAAACACGCGAGCCCGCCGCAAGAACAAATAGGAATGGCCCGCGAGCCGGTCGGCGGGCGGGCCATTTCGAAGGATCGAAGGTCAGTGCGGGCTCATGCGGGCCGAGCCGGGATGGCCCGGCACCTTGAAGCGCTTGCCCGTATCGGTGACTTTGGTCCCGTCGACCTGGAGAATGGAAAAGTCCTGGTCGATATAGTTGCCGACATAGAGATAGCGGCCGTCGGGCGTGAAGGCTGCCGCCTCGGGCAAAGCCCCGACTTCGATGTCGTCGAGCTTCGTCACGTTCTTGCCGTCGACCTTCAAGACCGCCACCACGCCGTGCGGATGGTAGTACCAATCCTGCTTGCTGTGGTTTGAGCCGAGCGCGTCGGCGGCCACCGCGAGGTTTCCCTTCGGGCTGAAGGCCAAGCCTTCCGGGCTGTCCGGGACCGTAACGTGGTCGATCACGTGCACGGGAGCCGCCAGATCGATGACGCTGACTGTATCGACATTGCCGTCCGACGTGCCGTTATTGCCGTTGTCCGCCGTCAGCGCGATCGTGCCCTCCGGCGATACGACGATGTTGTACGGATAGAGCCCCGTGGGAATGTCGTGCTTGGCATAAGTCACTTTGTCTCCGTCGACGTCGAGGAGCGCGACCTTGTTGCCGGCGTTTTTGGTGACGAGCGCATGCTTGCCGTCCGGCGTAAAGACGGCTTGTGAAACTTCGTCGCCCATGTCGACGGTATCGACGATCTTGACGTCGGTGCCATGGATCGAAAGCACGGAAACCGATTTGTCGCCGCGATTAGCGACCAGCGCTAGCGTGCCGGCTGGGTTGATCGAAAGACCGGACGCTTGCTTGCCGCCTTCCAGCGTGTTGATCAGCTTGGGCGGGTTCGCTTTCAGGTCGATGACGTAGATTTTGTTGTCGGGGACCTGCTTAAGCGCGTCGCCGTCTTTGACGACGTTGATGGAATCGGCCACCAGCGCGAGCGAACCGGTCGGGTCGATGTCGAGATTGACCGGCGGCCCGACGACCGAATTCTTCAACGGAAGATTGGCGACGATCTTCGGATCGAGCGGATCCGCCAGGTCGACGATCAAGACGGAGTCCTTTCCCGGCGGCGACAAGACCGGCTTGCCGTCCTTGTCCCACAAAATCTTTTCGTCATCGCCGACGATCATGAACGGTGCGGCGCGCGCCGCGGTCGCACCGAGGATAATGCCGAGCACGGCGGCAAACTTCAGCGTCGCAAGCTGAAGGTGCATGGAGTCCTCCTGTACTTTCTGTTTCGGGTCTTAGCGCCCTAGCGGCAATTCTTGCGTTTTAGGGCCGCGACCGCAAGGTGCTGGCCATCAGGCCGCCACTGGCGATGCCCGAAAGTGTTTCGCGCCCGCCATCGCCCAGGCGGCCTTGAAGCGCTCGTCGCTTGTGCCGACGATGAGCTCTCCTGGCGCGAGTGAGGGATACAGATCGACGAAGCTCCTCACCTCGTGCGGCGAAACGCGGCGCGAAAAATGCGCCAGCGCCAGTTGGTGTGGATGCTCCAATCCGGCCGCCGCCACGAGCTCGGCCAGCGATTCGACCGTGGCGCGGTGAAAGTTGTAGACGCGTTCGGCCTTGTCCGGCACGACAAGCGCGCGCTGCCTGGAGCGATCCAGCGTCGAAACCCCGGTGGGGCAGCGGTCGGTGTGGCAGGATTGGGACTGGATGCAGCCGAGCGCGAACATGAAGCCGCGCGCCGAATTGCACCAGTCCGCGCCCAAGGCGATGACGCGGGCGATGTCGAAAGCGCTGATGATCTTACCGCCGGCGCCGAGCTTGATACGGTCGCGCGCATCGATGCCGACCAGCGCGTTGTGCACGAAATTTAACCCTTCGCGCAGCGGCATGCCGAGATGATCGGCGAATTCGAGCGGCGCCGCACCCGTGCCGCCCTCCATGCCGTCGACCACGATGAAATCTGGATAGATCTCCGTCTCCAGCATCGCCTTGCATATCGCCAGGAATTCCCAAGGATGCCCGACGCAGAGCTTGAAACCGGCCGGTTTACCGCCGGAAAGCCGGCGCATCGTCGCAATGAACTGCATCATCTCGATCGGCGTCGAAAAGGCCGAGTGGTGCGACGGTGAAATGCAATCCACACCCACCGGCACGACGCGCGACGCGGCGATCTCGGCGCTGACTTTCGCAGCCGGCAGAACGCCGCCGTGACCCGGTTTGGCGCCCTGGCTAAGCTTAAGCTCGACCATTTTGATCTGGTCGCTATCGGCGTTCGCCTCGAATTTCTCAGCGCAAAACGTGCCGTCCGCGTTGCGGCAGCTGAAATAGCCTGAGCCGATTTCCCAGATGATGTCGCCGCCGTTCTCGCGATGGTAGGCGCTGTAGCCGCCCTCCCCGGTATCGTGCGCGAAATTTCCCTTCTTCGCGCCGATATTGAGCGCGCGAATAGCGTTCGGACTCAAGGCGCCAAAACTCATCGCGGAAATATTGAATACCGAAGCCGAATAGGGCTTTGCGCAATCGGGACCGCCGATAAGAAGGCGGAATGGCTCTTTGACCGGAGGCCTTGGCGCGATCGAATGGTGCAGCCACTCGTAGCCGCTGGAATAAACTTCGTTTTGCGTTCCGAACGGACGCTTGTCGAGCGCCTGCTTGGCGCGCTGATAGACGAGCGCGCGCTTGTCCCGCGAAAATGGCGTTCCGTCCTTTTCGCTTTCGAGAAAATATTGACGGATCTCCGGGCGAATTTCCTCCAAGATGAAGCGGATATGCGCCGATAGCGGATAGTTGCGCAGCACGGCATGCCGCGTCTGCAACAAATCGGCCGTTCCGAGAACCGCCAGCGATCCGAACAAAATGAGTGGAACGATGACATAGATCGACGGCCACAGACAAAGCTCCAGCAGAAGCATGGCCGTGATCAGGAGCACCGCCGTGTAGACGGCAAAGCGCGGCTGGAATGGCAAAAGCAATGAACGCATAAAACCTCCCCGACGGCCACCTGTCGGTGGGGGGACCGAACGGCGCCGCGTTTTTTTGAATTCTAGAAAGAGAGTCTATTGGTTTAGTGACACCTTCGTGTCCCGATTCCGAGGCCGACTTAGCCTTCTTTCGGCTCGGCATCGAGCCGCGCGACCCAGCCTTCGAGACCGGCTTTGGCGGCGGGGTAACGCTGCAAGACCAGCGGATCGTGGCCCGGCACGACGTGACGTGGTGACGTCGCAAGCCTTTTTAAGGTTGCGTAACCTTCGACGACTTCTTCCAGATTATAGGTGGTCGGGTAGACGCGGCCACCGTCGATATGGGCGTAAAGATGCGTCGCGTCGGCGGCGAGCACCACGTAGCCGCAGCGGGTTTTCACCCGCACGCTTTGCAGGCCTTTTGAGTGGCCGCCGATATGATGCACGGTGACGCCCGGCGCAACCTCGCCTACCCCATCATGGAACACGGCGCGGCCCGAGAAGACCTTGCGCACCATGGCGATCACGTCCTCAACCTCGAACGGCGTCCGCAAGGCCCGGTGGCACATGCAGCGGCCGGTCGCGTAAGCCATTTCGCGGTCCTGCAAATGGTAGCGCGCCTGTGGAAACAGGTCGTAATTGCCGCAATGGTCGTAATGCAGGTGGCTGATGATGACGGTCTTGACCGTCTCCGGAGCGACGCCGAGCGCGGACAGCCCCTCGCGCACCGGTTTGATCATTTCGCGCTGGCGTTTCTTGCCCATCGCCTCGTCGAAACCGGTATCGACGATGATCGTGCCGGACGGCCCGACGATCGCCCAGACAAAAAAATCAAGCGGCTGCAAAACGTTGTGTGGATCATTGTCGATGAAATTCGCCGACGCATGGCGCGAATGGTGGCCGTAACGGATGGCGTAAACTTCGTGAATATCCTCGGCCATGACGCACACCTCAATCTTCCCGCAGGAAGACTACGCGAGGCGGCGCTGCCGTGAAAAGGCTGGCAGGACACCAGGACATCGGACACCAGGACATTGAACCCGCGAAAGTGCCCGGCCCGCTCTCTTTGGGCTTTGGCCTCAGGCGCCGTCATCCAACCGTCATGCGGGCTGAGGACACTTCAGGCTCGCGACCGCCTCTTAGGGACTTTTTGAGGACTAAGGAGAGATCTTATGGCCGACATTGCCATGCCGGGATCGATCGAGCCGGCAGGACGACCGAACCTCGAAAGCGGATTTAATCCGCTGACGGCAATCATTTTTTGCCGGAGTCATCGCCGCGGCGACGTTGTTCGTGGCCTACAGCATCTATAGCGATATCGATGCATCGGGTCAGAAGGTCTACAGCTATCTGCCGTTTATTCTTCTGTTCGTGGCTTTGCTGATCGCGCTCGGCTTCGAATTCGTCAATGGCTTTCACGACACGGCGAACGCGGTCGCCACCGTGATCTATACCCATGCGTTGCCGGCCAATTTCGCGGTCGTCTGGTCCGGCATGTTCAACCTCGCAGGCGTTCTGTTGTCCTCGGGGGCAGTCGCGTTCGGCATCGTTTCGCTTCTGCCGGTGGAATTGATCCTCCAAGTCGGAAGCAGTGCCGGCTTTGCCATGGTCTTCGCGCTCTTGATCGCGGCGATCATATGGAATCTCGGAACCTGGTATTTCGGCCTTCCGGCGTCGAGTTCCCATACGCTGATTGGATCGGTGATCGGAGTGGGCGTCACCAACGCGCTGCTGCACGGCCGCAGCGGCACGTCCGGCGTCGATTTCGATCAAGCCACGTCGATCGGCAAGGCGCTGCTGCTGTCTCCGATCTTCGGCTTCGTGCTGGCGGCCATCCTGATGGTGGTGGTGAAATTTCTCGTCCGCAACAAGGAGCTTTTTGCCGAACCGTCGGGCAAAGAGCCGCCGCCGCTGTGGATCCGCGGCATCCTGATCCTGACGTGCACGCTGGTCAGCTTCTTTCACGGCTCGAACGACGGGCAAAAAGGCATGGGCCTGATCATGCTGATCCTCATCGGCGTGGTGCCGACGGCCTACGCGCTCAATCGCTCGATGCCGGCGAGCCAGATCGCGCAATTCGAAGCCAATTCGCAGGCCGCGAGCGCGGTGATCGCCGCCAAGGCGGCGGGCTATAACGTCCTTGGCGATCCGCGGCCGGCAGTCACCGCCTATGTCGCGCAGCGCCAAATCAACGAAGGGACTTTCCCGTCGCTGGCGGTGCTGGTGAACGAAATCTCAAAACAGGTCACGCAGTACGGTTCGCTCGCGAAACTGCCGACCGATACGGTCAGCAATACCCGCAACGACATGTATCTCGCCTCGGAAGCGATCCGTTTCCTCTCGAAGGACAAAGAAAGCGACCTCAGCGCGCAGGACATCGCCACGCTCGGCGCCTATAAGAAGTCGCTCGACAGCGCGACCAAGTTCATTCCGGGTTGGGTCAAGATCGTGGTTGCGGTGGCGCTCGGGCTTGGCACGATGGTTGGCTGGAAGCGCATCGTGATCACCGTCGGAGAAAAGATCGGCAAGACGCACCTGACTTATGCGCAGGGCGCGTGTGCCGAGATCACGGCCGCCGCAACCATTGCCGCGGCTGACGGCTACGGCTTGCCGGTCTCGACCACGCACGTGCTGTCGTCCGGCATCGCCGGCACCATGGCGGCGAACGGCTCCGGGTTGCAATGGTCGACCATCCGCAACATCGTCATGGCCTGGGTCCTCACGCTGCCGGCGGCGATGGCGCTCGCGGGCACGCTGTATTTCATCTTCTCGCACCTGTTTTAACAGAGGCTCGCTCAATACAAGCGGGACGATAAAAATAAAAAACCCCGGCACAATTGCCGGGGTTTTCATTTTCACTCAACGCCACAAAAACGCACTACGCTACAAAAATTCTTACTTCTAAAAATCTTCGCGACGAAAATCTCGTTCACTACGATCTTCGTTACAACTGTCCGTACTTTCGCAACACCGCGCGGCACTGGTCGCCTACGCGCCAGCTATGGGCCGCGAGCGTCGCGCCGCAGCGCAACAGATTGTTCCATGTCATGCCGCCGGAACGGTCGCACCACCGCGCCGCGGCCGGCCGGCATGGCGCAAGCTCGGCAAGATCGACGGCCTTGGCGGGAGTGCCGGAAAGGGTAAGAAGCGGCCCAATCAATAGGCATGCGGCTACCACTGTCTTCATCCTCTGTAGTCCCTCATAGTTGAATGGAAAGAAGTTTGAATAACGGTTTAGTGACAAAAAGACCAGCAATTTTGTGCGTCGCACAAATGTCCGCTAAGTACTTGATCAGAAAATTAGATTGGTCGAACAATCGTATGGAATTTTTCGGCGCGCGCCGCGGTCATGCCGCTATTGCGAACGGCAAAACAAGGCGCTCCCGCGCGGCCTGACCGATCAGGCCGGCCGCGCTCTGCGGTGACGAATGCGTCATGTTCAGGCGGCGACGGCCAGATTGCCGAAGCGCTTGAGGTTCTCTTTCTGCTTGTCGTTGCGCGGCGGTAGCTTGAACAGCCGCGCCGCGGTGCCGCCGAGAATGTTGTGCTTGGCCTTTTCCGACAGGAACGGCAGATCCCAGATCGTCGACGGCAGATCGAAATCCCAGTGCGGATAATCCGACGAATAAAGGAGCTGCGTCTCCGCATTCATCATGCGGAAGGTGCACTCCATCGCGTTGTGATCCTGGATCTCCATCGGCTGCGAGGAATAATACATGTCGCGCATATAATCGGACGGTTTCTTTTTTAGAAGCGGCGCCTCCGACGGGCGGAGCATGTATTCGTGGTCGAGCCGCTGCATCAGGAACGGCACCCAAGCGATGCCCGATTCGATCCAGATCACCGGGAGCTTGGGAAAGCGTTCGCCCATGCCGTTGATCACCCAGTTCGTGCATTGCAGCACGTTGTACCAGGTGAAGCCGAGCGCATGCGCCGACAGGAAACGGTTGCAGCTCTTATAGATCGGCTCTCCCCAGTTCGGGCCGGAATGGAACGACAGCACGAGACCGCGCTCCTCGAGCGCGCGATAGAGCTTCATATAGGCGTTGTCGTAGACCGCCATGTGCGAGCGCACTGTCGTCACCATGAAGCCGCCGACATGCTTGCGGTCGCCGAACGTCTCGACATGGCGCAACGCCGCTTCCGGATCGGAAAACGGCAGGCACAGCATCGAATAGAAGCGGCCGCCACCTTCCGGCAAAACCTTTTCGGTGAGCCAGCGGTTATAGGCCCAGCACAGCTCGACCTCCATTTCCTTCTGCGGATGCATGCCGATATTGAGCATGCCGGTCGGGAACAGACAGGAATAGTCAACGCTCATCGCGTCCATCCAGCGATGGCCGAGTTGAATATCGCGTAGTGCGCCGGAGTCATCGGTCTTTTCCGTCGAGCGCATCGGGTAGCGCGTGACGCGTCCGCCCATGTCCTGATAGCCGATTTGGATCGGGGCGACGTTCGAGCGATTACGCTTGCGGCCCGAGACGGTGAGCTGGCGCAACACGTCGTTTTCCATATACGGAAGGAATTCGTCGTAGTTTTCGTTTTCGTAATGATGGGCGTCGACGTCGACGATGAGCACCTCGTCGAAGCTGCGCGCATGCGCCTGCTTGCGCGCATGCGCCAGCAACCGGGTGGTGTTGAGCTCCTCGATCGTTACGCGGCGACCGCGATCGGCGATGAGATCCATGGGATGTCTCCTGGCGTTCTATTCTCTTTGTTCTTTCATTCGTCATTGCGAGCGTCGCGAAGCAATCTAGCCTTCTTCTCAATTTGAACCCTGGATTGCTTCGTCGCTTCGCTCCTCGCAATGACGCCGGCTTAGCGTCCTGTCCAGCTTTGCCACATGCCGAGTTCAAAGACCGCGAGATCGGCGGCACGCAGCAGTCCGCTCGCCGTCACCATGACGTCGGTTGCGGAAATCGAATGTCTCGGCACCGGCGTGAATTGCTCGCCCGCCTCGGTGCGCGCGCCGTAGACGCGACAGGCCGCAGCGATCAGCGCCTGCAGCGCCTCGGCAGTGACAAGGTCGAGCTTGCCGTCGGCGACGCCGCGCTCGAGCACGGCGGCGAGCCGTTTCGCGTCTGCCGACGCGCCATTGGCGGCCGCGGTGCGCGGCTCGCCGGCGGCAGACCGCACCGCGCTAACCGGCTTCCGTGCGGGCTTGCCGGCGCGTTTAACCATGGTCCCGTTGCTGCGCGCTGCGGTTTTAGCCACGCGCTTAGGCGACGACATAAAGGTCATCCCCTTTCTGCAGCGTCTTGTATTTCTTCAGCCGCATCTTGCGATTGGCCACGCATTCGCCGGTTTTCATGTCGTATTCCATGCCGTGCCAGGGACAGACGAAATGCATCTCGTCGGGGGAGAAATAAAGCCCCATCGAGGTCTTGTCCGGCCGCAGCCGCTCTTCGACCTTGGCGATCGTCAGCCCCTCGCAGGCGGGGCCGCCCTGATGCAGGCAGAAATTGCTGTAGGCGTAGAATTCACCCTCGTGCCGGAACACGCCGATCTCGTTATCGCCGGCAAAGACAATGCGGCGGTCGCCGTCTTTGAATTCGGAGAGCTTTGCGACGAATTTCTCGGCCATAGGCGTTAACCCTCGCGTTTCCTACTCCCGGCCCTTTTTGTATCGGGCTCCTGTTTGTTCTGGCTTTTCGGTGCGCTCAACTCACCGTTTCTCGGTCGAGTAAGGCGCGTAGCTTTGTGTACCACAAGCCGGCAATGCGCGCGACGGCGATTAAAGCAATGCCAGCCATGCTGTCGATTGCGCGTGCCTGTTATCGTCGCCCTGCGGGGGCCGCGAAGCCGCCCTCGAAGGGCGACGGCCCGGGCCGTTCATCCTTCAAGGCTCGCTTCGCTCGCACCTCAGGATAACGGTGTAGAGTAACGATTAAGCTTCGAGGACATCGCTAAACCATCCGGTTTTCGATCTCGCCGATCTTCTCGATCCAAAGTTTGACAACATCGCCGGCTTTGAGGAACTCGCCCCGCCCGGCGCCGACGCCGGCGGGCGTGCCGGTGAGGATGATGTCGCCTGGATGCAGCGTCATGCCGGCCGACAATTGTTCGATCTGCTCGGCGAGCGTGAAGATCATCTCGCTGGTATTGGAATCCTGCTTGAGCACGCCGTTGACCCACAATCTCAGCTTGAGCTTTTGCGGATCGCCGATATCGCTCGCCGGCACGATCCAGGGCCCGAGCGGGCACGAGCCATCGAAGGTCTTGTGCTTGGTCCAGTCCCACCGAAACGGCGAGGCCTCGGGCACATTTGCCCGGCGTCCCCGATCGCGCGCCGAGAGATCGTTGGCGATGGTGTAGCCGGCGACAAAACGGAGCGCTTTGTCCTGCGGCACGTTTTTCGCTTTACGTCCGATGACGGCCGCGAGTTCGACCTCCCAGTCCATTTGCTTGGAATAACCGGAAATCTTCACAGTTGCTCTTGGATCGGCGATGGCGCGCGGGGCTTTAAGAAAGTGCCACGCCTTCACGCCTTGGCCGTGCGGATCGGGCGGCGGCGGCCGGCCATCGCGCGCCGCCATTTCGGCAGCGTGGTCGGCATAGTTCGCCCCGGCGCAATAGATCGCGGAAGGAAATTGGACCGGCGCCAGCAATTTAGTCTTGGCGAGCGGCTGGCTTTTGGCACGGCTTTTCGCTGCGCTTTTGCCGGTGCGCGCCACGGCCTTTTGCAACGAAGCTTCGGCGAAGCGCCAATCGGCGAGGATGCCTATCACCGAGGCATAGGCGGCGTTGCCGATCAGCACTGCGGCGTCGAACACCCGATCCTCGACGACGAGCGCGGCGCGCGGCCCGTTCTTCGATCGATAGGTCGCTAGCTTGTAGCCAGCGTGTTGTTTCGAAGCCATCACCGCCTCTTCCTGGCAGAACGCGAAAATGCGACCAAACCGCGATCGTGACGGCTTGGCAAGTGTGCGTCATTCCGGAAGCCGCGAAGCGGTATTCTCCCTCTCCCCTTGCGGGAGAGGGAAGCGAGTGCGGCGCGCTAGCGGTGCACGAGCAGGGTGAGGGTTGGACCTAAGCGCCGACCGTCTTGAGTCCATCCTGCCACGGTGGTTGACTAAAAAGCAGCGGAAACACACGCGCAACTTGGAGAAGCGGCAATGGTCAAGGCCAGGCGCATCGGACACGCCACATTCGAAACGCCCGACATGGAGCGGATGATCGATTACTACACCGAGGTGATCGGGCTGGTTTTGGCCGGGCGCGAGAAGGACCGCGCCTTCCTCGCCAGCAAAGTCGGCCTGCTCGCGATTGCGATCAACAAGGGCGCCGCCGAGCGCTGCACCTCGCTCTCATTCGAAGTCGCGCCGGATTCGGATTTCGGCGCGCTCGCCCGCGCGCTCGACGACGACGGGGTGAAAAGCGAGCTGCGCAACGACGCCATTCCCGGCATCGGGCCGATTCTCACCTTCAAGGACAACAAGGGCACGACCATCGCGCTGTTCAAGGAGTGGAGCTATCTCGGCAAGCATCTGCAGCATCATGGCGTTGGCGCGCTCAAACTCGGCCACGTCGCCTTCGTGGTCGAGAGCCCACAACAGACCGCGGCGTTCTACTCCAAGGTGCTCGGCTTCCGCGTTTCCGACTGGATCGACGATTTCTTCGTCTTCATGCGCTGCAATATTGACCATCACACCGTGAACTTCATCCGCGGCTCGAACGTCAAGCTGCATCACATGGCGTTCGAGCTGAAAGATTTCATTCACCTGCAGAATTCATGCGACTTGTTCGGGCAGATGGAGGTCCCGATCATCTGGGGACCGCTACGCCACGGGCCGGGGCACAATATCGCCACCTATCACCGCAATCCGGACGATCAGGTGATCGAATTGTTCTGCGAGCTCGATCAGATGGTCGACGAGGAACTCGGCTATTTCGAGCCGCGGCCCTGGCATGCGGACACCCCGCAGCGGCCGAAGACCTGGGCGGCCGGCGAGACCACTGTCTGGGGCCCGCCGCCGCTGCCGGATTTCAGTCGCGCAGAAGGTTCGGCGGGC
>Ga0187820_1000107_pt1 | contig 16100 bp, 11 predicted proteins | sample NC_wetland_sal_i_19_FD_132409 | JGI IMG/M metagenome (GOLD analysis project Ga0187820, IMG submission 132409) | Wetland sediment microbial communities from Neuse River Estuary, North Carolina, USA - SO4_5 | ecosystem: Environmental > Aquatic > Freshwater > Wetlands > Sediment | place: USA: North... | reverse complement strand
GCGGCCGGGCGATCAATTGTTCGGCGAATTGACGGATCGCTTCGAGGCGGCGAAGCCGCTGCGCCAGCGCATTCGCCATATCTTCCGCACTCATCCCCTCGGCTGGATGCTGCTCGGGCAGGAGCAGCCGCGATTTCAGATAGGCAAGCCATGCCGCCATCACCAAGTAGTCGGCGGCGAGCTCGAGCCGCATTTTGCGCGCCGCCTCGATGAAAGCGAGGTACTGATCGGCGAGCGCGAGAATCGAAATCTTGGCGAGGTCCACTTTTTGCTGGCGCGCGAGCGTCAACAAAAGATCGAGCGGACCCTCGAAGCCCTCGACGTCGACCATGAGCGATGGCTCATCGGAAGCCCGCTCGGACAGTTCGGCGTCGAATTCGCGTTCGGCGTTCATGCGGTGCCCGTCGCAGGCTCGCCGCCCGCCATCAGTTTGGAGAATTCGGCGCGCTGGACCGCTAGATACGTCGGCGCGTTTGCGGTTGGCCTTCGCATAGCCAAGGCCGCCTCGGCCCGCCGCGCTGCCTCGCCGCGCAAGACCATCGCCTCGGCGGCGACGGCACGCATTTCCGCCATGTCGCCATTGCAATGCAGCACGATATCGCAGCCGGCTGCGATGGCGGCTCGCGTGCGCTGGTCGAGCGAACCAGACAACGCGCCCATGGATATATCGTCGGTCATCAGCAGGCCCGCGAAGCCAATCGAATCACGAATCACGCTCCGCACTATAGTGGCCGAAGTCGTGGCCGGCGCGACGGGATCGATGGCGGTAAACACAACATGTGCGGTCATGCCCATCGGCAGCGCGCGCAGCGGACGAAATGCGGCAAAATCGGTGGCATCGAGCGTCGCCGGCTCGGCGGTGACTACAGGCAGCATCTGGTGGCTGTCGGCGGTCGCTCGACCGTGGCCGGGGATGTGCTTGAGCACAGGCAGCACGCCGCCCTCGATCAAACCGGCGGCAAATGCGCCCGCGAGCGCGGCGACTTTGGCGGGATTGGCGCCGTAAGCCCGGTCGCCGATGATCGGATCGGCGGCAGCAATCGGCACGTCGGCGACCGGGGCGCAATCCACGTCGATGCCGAGCTGCCGTAAGTCCTCGGCGATCAGCCGCGCACCGAGCTTTGCTGCTGCAATTCCAGCGGAACGATCGCGATCATACAGCGCGCCGTAGGCGGCCCCGGGCGGATAGGACGGCCAATATGGCGGTCCGAGGCGTTGCACGCGGCCGCCCTCCTGGTCGATCAAGACTGGCGCTTCGCGTCCCACCGCGGAACGGAATTCCCCGATCAGGCGTCGTACGTCGTCCGGCGCTGCGACGTTGCGCTTAAAGAGGATAAGGCCCCAGGGATCGGCCTCCTGAAGGAACCGCTGTTCCGCACCGGTCAAGACGGTACCTGCAAGGCCAGTGATAAAAGCGAGCATTTGGAGTTACTTAGGCCGATGCCTCAGGCCGCGGCACGGCCGCGGCGCCAATTCGGATGGGAGCCGTTTTTCCTAAAGACCACGCCCACTAGATAGTGGCCGCGCCGCCGATTCAAGCGCGCCGCGCGAGCTTTCCAGCAAAGCGCCCTGGGTCAGTTCTTCTGGACGAGACAGCTGCCGCCGGCCGCTTTGAGGTTCGAGCACACGCTCGCGGCCTCTTCCGCGGAAGCAAACGGCCCGACCAGCGCGCGATAGTAGATCCCCTTGGCGCCGAGATCGGCGCGCCGAATCATGGGCTGCTTTCCACCGAGCACATCTGGATATTTCGCTTGGAGGGCCCGGAATGAATCCTGGACTTCAGCTTCGCTGTGCTGCGACGACACCTGCACGGCGTAACCGCCGCCTGCCGGCGCGGGTGCAGGCGCGTCGTTCGTGGCTGCGGCTGCCGTACTGACCGGAGCCGGATGGGTTGGAGCGCTGCGCGGACGCGCCGCGGGAGCGGCGGGCGCTGGTGACGCTGCCGGCGCTGCCGTCCCCCCGCCGGTTGGAACGATTGAAAGCGGCGCATTGGCGTCGGCCGTGGCCGACGGCTTGGGCCCGCGTGGTGTCGCGGACGACGTCGCATCCTGCGCATCCGATTGATCGGTTCGGATCGCAACGGTGTGAATTTTTTTGGTCGCAGGCGTGGCCGGCGCGGGTGCCGCCGCCATGTGCGCCACCGGAGCCGGTTGACTGGCGGTCGGGCCGGGATCGGCGGGAGGAGCAGGCGTTGGGACTGAGCCGGTCGTCGATGCGGTTGAATTAGTCGGTACGGCGAACGCAGGCGCGCCGTTCGCCATGGCGCCGACCGGATAGCCGGCTGCAGCGGAACCCGGACCTATCCCCGGCGCGGATTCGGGGAAGACGGGGACGGTCGAAACCATCCGCGGGCTTGTGCTCGGAGAGGCCTGAATATTGACCGGCTGTTCCTCGCGCGACACGAGCTTCTCGTTCGAGTCGTTGTTGGTTGCATCGGCCTGGCCGGACGAACCGTTCTGCGCATTGGCAGCGGGTATGATCTTGTTTGGTCCGTCTTCCGCCCTAATGATCGGCGGCAGCGACGGCGCGATCGAGCTGCCGAACATTGCGCGGTAGCCAAAGGCTCCGGCGGTCCCGAGGACTGCTAAGCCGAATATGGTCGCAACGAAAATGAAGCCGCCGCGCTTGCGGCCACCGGACGCGTCATCCCCATACTCCCCGGCAGCATAGGCTTCGTCGTCGGCATAGGCGTGATCATCCGAGTAGTTCTGCCCATCCTCGTCGTAGTCATAGTGGCCACCTTGGTCGCCGCTGTCGTGCTCTGATTTGTCGTCCCCGTAACGATTGTCCGTGGCGTATCCATCGTCTTCGCGATTGCGGTCGTCGGCCTGGTACCGACTGTTTTCGTGCCGAGCGTCTTCTTCTTTGCGCGTATCTTCTCCGTAGCGCGCATTTTCTTCGTAGCGACCGTCCTCTTGGTAACTGCCCTCGTCTTCATAGCGATTGTCGGCGCGATAGCCGCTGTCGGCGTCATAGCGACCCTCGGCCGGGCGCGTGGGAAAGACTTCTCGTTCAGCGGCATCGCGATAGCCGCGACCTCGGTTGTCATCGCGAGCGGCGCCCGGGTTCGGCGCGGGCTGCGCCGGTCGAGGTGTTCGCAGGGCCGTCGCCAGTTCGCGCGCAAGGTCGCGAGCCGGATTGGATCGCTCGTCGTCATTTCGGCCATTGCGGCCGGGATCGTTGATCGGCCCCTTTTGGCCAATGAGCCGCGCCAACTCGGCGAGCGGATCGTCGGCCGGAGGCCTCGCGGGGGCCTCGGAACTGCGCTGCGCGCCCGTATCGCGGGTTTGGTAGGGACGCCGATTGTTGTCAGCCATAGGGTTCGCCTCGTTTCAGGCGTTTACGCGATAAGGAAACTTCAAAACCCTTGCCCCAAATCAGCCTCCGAGGCCCCGGAGGCACCCGGATGTGGCGAGGAAACTAGCGCATTTCGTTTGGCGCTTCGACCCCAAGTAACGCCAGCCCCGACGCAAGTAGTGTGGACAAGCCTTTTACGAGCACAAGGCGAGCCTCAGTAAGTTCTCGATCATTGTGGATAATGAAGCGTAAATGTGGCGATGAATTGCCGAGCGTCCAAAGTGAGTGAAATTCACTCGCTAAGTCGAACAGGTAGAAGGCTATTCGGTGTGGCTCGTGAGCCGCCGCGGCGGCGGCGATCGTGCGCGGGTAAAGCGCGATACGGCGCATCAGCGCAAGCTCCGCCGGGTCGTTCAACCGCTCCAGACGGGCGACGTCGGCAAGGCCGGTCATGTCTTCCGCAAGGTCGGGGAACGCGCTTGCGGCGTTGCGAAAAACCGACTGCGCCCGTGCATGGCCGTACTGGACATAAAAGACGGGGTTATCGCGGGATTGCTCGACGACTTTGGCAAGGTCGAATTCGAGCACGGCGTCGTTTTTGCGAAACAGCATCATGAAGCGGACAGCATCGCGACCGACTTCATCCACGACATCGCGGAGCGTGACGAACTCCCCCGCCCGCTTCGACATTGTCACGGGCGCGCCCGCGCGCAAAAGCTTGACAAGCTGCACGACTTTGACGTCGAGCTCGGCGGCGCGATCGCTCAGCGCCGCGACGGCCGCCTGCATCCGTTTGATATAGCCGGCGTGATCGGCGCCCCAAACGTCGATCAGGTTACGGAAGCCGCGTTCGAGCTTCGAGCGATGGTAGGCAATGTCCGACGCAAAATACGTATAGGAGCCGTCCGACTTCTTGAGCGCGCGGTCGACATCGTCCCCGAACGCGGTCGAGCGGAACAAGGTCTGCTCGCGATCTTCCCAATCCTCGACCGGCGCCCCCCTTGGCGGCGGCAGGCGGCCTTCGTAAACATCACCGCGCTCACGCAGCCATTCGATCGCGGCGGTGACAGAATCCACATTGCCGGCGAGCAAGGAGCGTTCTGAAAAGAAAACATCCGGCTTGACGTTCAATGCGGCGAGATCGGCGCGGATGGTGTCCATCATCATCGCAATCGCCTTTTCGCGCACCACCGGCATCCAGGCCGTTTCCGATTGTGTTGCGAGCGCCCTTCCGTATTCGGCCGCAAGCGCCGCGCCGACCGGCTTGAGATACTCGCCCGGATAAAGGCCTTCCGGAATCGTGCCGATATTTTCGCCGAGTGCTTCGCGATAGCGCAGGTATGCAGAGCGCGCGAGCTGATTCACCTGCACGCCCGCGTCGTTGATGTAATACTCGCGCGTCACCTTGAATCCGGTGAAAACCAGGAGATTGGCGAGTGCATCGCCGAACACGGCGCCTCGGCAATGACCGATATGCATTGGCCCCGTCGGATTGGCCGACACATATTCGACATTCACCGGCTCGCCCGCGCCGCTGTCGCTTTTGCCGTAGTCTCGGCCGAGCTTCACGGCCGCTCGCAGGGCGTCCACCCACGCGGCGGGTCGCAGCGTGAGGTTGATGAATCCCGGGCCGGCCACCTCGACCTTTTCGATCAGCGTGTCGGCGCGGAGTTTTTCCGCGATCAATTCGGCCAGATCGCGCGGCTTGCGGCCGGCATCCTTGGCCAGAACCATCGCCGCGTTGGTCGCCATGTCCCCATGCGCGGCGTCGCGCGGCGGCTCGACCGCGATCCGCGATTGATCGATGCCGGCGGGCAGCTGGCCCGCGCCAATCAGCGCCTCGTTCGCCGCGCGAACGCGTTCGAGTATTTCGGCGAAGACGTTGCTAGCGGCCATCGGTTGCGAACATCAATTGCGAATATGGATTTGAGCTCTGCCGGTGCGCCGCGCGCCTAACGCAATTCAGGGGTTAAGTCAAAAAGCCGCGAGTGTTCGGCGAGTGCATAGCGGTCGGTCATTCCAGCGATGAAGTCGGCGATGTGGCGTATGCGAGACGCCTCATCCAAGCCGGCGAGGCTCTCTTTCCACTCCGACGGCAAATCGCCCGGCTGGTCGCGGTAGCGCGCGAACAGGTCGCGCACGACACCGGCGGCCTGGTCCATGACGTGCATGACCCGCGCATGGCGATACATATGCTCTTCAAGAAAGCTTTTGATGGCGCGATCGCTTTCTCCCACTTTGCCGGAGAAGCCGGCGACCGGCGAGGCGGCCCGGCGCACGTCGTCCGCGGTCGACGGCGCAAGCTCGGCGAGCCGGCGTCCGCTCTCCGCGACGACGTCGTCAACAAGAACGCCGATAAGCCGGCGGATCAATTCATGCGCGAGGCGGTTCTCGTCCAGTCCGGGATAGGCTTGGCGAATCTCGCCAATGATCCGGCCCGGCAGCGGCACCGCGGCAATATCGTCGAGCGAGAAAAGTCGCGCGCGCAATCCATCATCGATGTCGTGGGCGTCATAGGCGATGTCATCGGCGACCGCGGCGGCCTGCGCCTCCGGGCTCGCAAAGCTCCACAGTTGAAGATCATGCAGCCGGGCATAATCGAGAATCGTCGCCGGAACGCCGTGCCGGCGATAGCGCGCCAGCGGCGCTCCGTTGCGGTCGGTCAGCGGGCCGTTGTGCTTCACCAGCCCTTCGAGTGTTTCCCAGGTGAGGTTCAAGCCGTCGAAGTCCGGATAGCGCCGCTCCAGCACCGTCACCACGCGCAGAGTTTGCGCGTTGTGATCGAACCCGCCAAAGGCCGAGAGACAAAAGTCGAGCGCCCGCTCGCCGGCGTGACCGAATGGCGGGTGGCCGAGATCGTGCGCCAGCGCCAGCGCTTCGGCGAGATCCTCGTCGAGCTGCAACCGCCGGGCCAGCGCGCGCGCGATTTGCGTAACCTCAAGCGTATGGGTCAGCCGCGTGCGATAGTGGTCGCCTTCGTCGAAAACGAAAACCTGGGTCTTGTGCTTGAGGCGGCGGAACGCCGTTGCATGGATGATGCGGTCACAGTCGCGGCGAAAGGCGCTGCGGGTTTTGCTCGCGGGCTCCGCATGCAACCGGCCGCGGCTGTGTTCCGGATCGCACGCGTAAGGAGCACGGGACATCATGGCTTGCACCGTATTCACCGAACTTCGCGGTGATTGACCTTCGGTTCCGCCGCACTTAACTATCGTGGTGCCAGCGTTGCAATCGGGCGATTGCACATCGGAGGGCCAATGACGGGCGATGTCACCGCAGCCAATGGTTCCACCACGGGAGTTACCGTGACCGAGCGGGCTGCGCAAAAGATCGGCGAAATCCTCCGCCGCGAGCCTGTCGGCACGATGTTGCGGGTCAGCGTCGAGGGCGGCGGCTGCTCCGGTTTTCAGTATCGATTCGACACCGAGCGCGAGCGGGCGGTGGACGATATCGCGATCGAAAAGAGCGGCGCGACCGTGCTGATCGACCCGATGTCGCTTTCCTATATGGCCGGCTCCGAAATTGATTTCGTCGACGATTTGATCGGCTCGTCGTTCAAGGTCAATAATCCCAAGGCGACCGCGTCCTGCGGTTGCGGCACGAGCTTCGCACTCTAAACATCTAAAGATTTCCGTGCGTATCGCGACCTGGAACGTCAATTCAATCAAGCAGCGCCTTGACTCGGCAGTCGCTTGGCTCTCCGAGCGGAAGCCGGATCTGGTTTGCCTGCAAGAAACAAAGTGCGTCGACGAGGCCTTTCCGCGCGAGCCGTTCGAGGCGCTCGGTTACAATCTTGCTGTTCACGGCCAAAAGGCTTTCAACGGCGTCGCGCTGTTGTCGAAGTTTCCGTTCGACGAGATCAATAACGGTCTGCCCGGCGACGATGAGGACGATCATGCCCGCTTCATCGAAGGCGTCGTCTCGACGGCAAGCGGCGCGATGCGCATTGCCAGCATCTATCTGCCCAACGGCAATCCGCCCGAGACGGAGAAATACACCTACAAAATCGGCTGGATGAAGCGGCTCGCCGCTTACATCCACGAGCGGCTCCCTTTGGAAGAGCCGCTGATCTTGGCCGGCGACTACAACGTCATTCCCGCCGCCACCGATGCCCGCAACCCCCAGGCCTGGGTCAATGACGCATTGTTCCTGCCGCGCACCCGCGACGAATTCCGCGGCCTCCTTAATCTCGGGCTGACCGATGCGCTGCGCGCCACGACTGACGATCCAGGCCTCTACACGTTCTGGGATTACCAGGCCGGCGCGTGGCAAAAGAATAACGGCATCCGCATCGACCACATCCTGCTGTCGCCCATGGCGGCGGACAGGCTCAGCGACGCCGGCATCGATCGTTACGTCCGATCGTGGGAAAAGCCGTCCGATCACGTCCCGGTGTGGATCGATCTGGATATCGCGGCGAAAGAAGGAGCGACCGACCGCTCCGCCTAACGCGGATCGCTATTCGCGCCGGCCCTTAAGCCAGTCTTCCAGATAGACGAGCGCCATCGCGCGCTCGTCGGCGCTGGCGCGCTTGAATGCGCTGTCGTAAAGCGGCTTGACCCAGGTCTCGTCCGGGCCGGCGCAATCGCGGCCAAGCGTCAGCCACATCAGTCCGCGCGCGGCCTGACGCGGCACGGCTTGACCTTGGAACAGCATGTCGCCAAGCGCGACCTCGGCGCGACAATGTCCCTTGGTCGCGGCAAGCTGGAACCACCGCGCGGCTTGGCGCGAATCCCCCAACGCACCGCTGAGGTAGAGCCGGCCGAGCTCATACTGCGCATCGGCATCGCCGAAATAAGTCGCGGCGTAACCGAACATATCGCCGGCACGAGCCGGATCGGCCGCGATTTTCGAATTGGGTATGCCGGTCAGGTAGTAATGCCCAAGCGAGACGAAAGCATTGGCAACGAAGCGGGCTTGCGGCGTACCGGGCGCTTCGTCGGGATGGGCGCTGGCGATTTGGGTGAAATAGTTGAACGCGCGCAGGTCATCACGTGGCACGCCGTCGCCGTCGGCGTACATGCGACCGAGCTTCCACTGCGCTACCGGCTGTCCCTGATCGGCCGCATATTGCAGCGCAGTGAGCGCGCTCGACTTGCTGGCGGTGTCCGGCGCACGCGTGGCGTTGCGCAGTCCATCGCCCGGCGCCAATACCGGCGTGCTTGGAGAGGTGGTGCCGTCGAATGCCGAGGCGCGCTCGACACCGACCGCATAAGCGCCGACCAGAAGCCCGGCAATAACTCCGCCCGCGGCGATGCGGATGGTCTTGCTAGATATCCGCATAGCACACCTTTTCCGCCGCTCCGCCCGGATGAGTAAGCGCGCCATACCGCGCCGCTCCCACTTGCTGGGCGTACTTCCACAAATAGCCTGACGTGTATTCTTCGGCGCGCGGCTTCCATTCTTTCGCGCGCTGCTCGAACTCAGCCTTGCTGAGATTGACATCGAGCGTTCCGTTTTCGGCATCGAGCGTGATGATGTCACCGTCGCGCACCAGTGCGATCGGCCCGCCCGCCGCCGCTTCCGGACCAATATGGCCGACGCAGAAGCCGCGCGTGGCGCCGGAGAACCGGCCATCGGTGATAAGCGCGACCTTGGCGCCCATGCCCTGGCCGTAGAGGGCGGCCGTGGTCGAAAGCATCTCGCGCATCCCAGGGCCGCCTTTGGGGCCCTCGTAGCGGATGACCAGCACGTCGCCTTCTTTGTACTTTTTGTTCTTCACTGCTTCGAAACACGCTTCTTCGCCGTCAAAGCACCGGGCCGGGCCCGAGAACCGCTGGCGCTCCATGCCGGCGACTTTCACAATTGCACCGTCGGGCGCGAGATTACCCTTCAATCCCACGACGCCGCCGGTCGGCAGGATCGGGTTGTCTGCGGGCCAGATGACGGCCTGATCGCCGTTCCACTTCACCGATTTCAGGTTCTCGGCGATCGTCCGGCCGGTGACCGTGAGACAGTCGCCGTGCAGGAAGCCATGGTCGAGCAGCGTCTTCATCAGCAGCGGAACGCCGCCAGCTTCGAACATGTCTTTGGCGACATAACGGCCGGATGGCTTTAAATCAGCGATATAAGGTGTCTTTTTCAGGATTTCGGCGACATCAAAAAGATCGAATTTGACGCCGCATTCGTTAGCAATGGCCGGTAGGTGCAGTGCAGCATTGGTTGAGCCGCCTGTCGCGGCGACGACAGCGGCCGCGTTTTCCAGCGCTTTGCGCGTCACGATATCACGCGGTCGGATGTTCTTGGCGAGGATGTCCATGACCATCTCGCCGGCGAGTACGCAGAACTTATCGCGGATCTCATAGGGAGCCGGCGCGCCCGCCGAATAGGGCAAAGCGAGCCCGATCGCCTCCGAGATCGTCGCCATCGTATTGGCGGTAAACTGCGCGCCGCACGCGCCGGCGGAAGGGCAGGCGTTTTGTTCGAGCGTGTCCAGATCGGCACCCGACATCGCGCCGATCGAGTGCTTGCCGACCGCCTCATAGACGTCCTGGATGGTGACCGGAGCACCCTTGAAGGTGCCAGGCAGGATCGAGCCGCCGTAAATATAGATCGACGGCACGTTGAGGCGGCACATCGCCATCATCATGCCGGGTTGGGACTTGTCGCAGCCGGCGACGCCAATCAGCGCGTCATAGGAGTGGCCCCGCACCGACAATTCGACGGAGTCGGCAATCACTTCGCGCGAGGGCAACGACGATTTCATGCCGGCATGGCCCATGGCGATGCCGTCCGTGACGGTGATGGTGCAAAATTCGCGCGGCGTGCCGCCCGCGGCGGCGACCCCAAGCTTGACCGCTTGGGCTTGGCGCATCAGCGCGATGTTGCACGGCGCCGCTTCGTTCCAGCAGGTCGCCACGCCGACGAAGGGCTGGTGAATCTGCTCCCGCGTCAGCCCCATCGCATAATAGAAGGCGCGATGCGGTGCACGGTCGGCGCCTTCGGTGGCGTGACGGCTCGGCAGCCGTAATTTCAACTCTGACTTCGCATCCATCAAAATAACGCGGGCCAACTAGGCCCCTCGCCCCTCTCATGCAGTCCCAAGCAGTCGTTGCCGCTCGAGACCCGGCTCACTCACATTCACAGGACGGCCGCACGGACTTTGGTGTCGAGAAATCCTATGGCCAAAAAGGGGCGCTTGTCCCGATTGCATCGCGGCTCCAACGAATCTTCCACCGCTGTGTCCACAGGGCCACAGATTCGTTGCGCCAGAAGGCTTTTTGTTAAACATCGATTTACCAAAAGGTTCACCGTTTGCGACGATAGGCCGTGCCCAAACGCCTCACCAAAGCTTTCTTCAACCGGAGCGTCCACGAGGTCACGCCCGACCTGATCGGGGCCACGCTGCTGTTTGGCGGCGTCGGCGGCCGGTTGGTGGAGGTCGAGGCCTACCATCACACGGACCCGGCGGCGCACAGCTTTCACGGTCCCACACCCCGTAATGTGGTGATGTTTGGCCCGGCCGGCTATGCCTACGTCTACCGCTCTTACGGCATCCACTGGTGCCTTAACTTCGTCTGCGAGCCGAAGGGCTCCGCCGCCGCCGTGCTGATCCGGGCGATCGAGCCGACCGTCGGTCTGGCGCGGATGCGAAGGCGACGCGGCCTCTCAGACGTGCGGCTCCTATGCTCCGGTCCTGGCCGCCTTTGCCAAGCCTTGGGGATTACCCGGGCGGACAACGGGTTGATGCTCGACAAGCCGCCATTTGAGTTATTGGCGCGAAGCGGTGAGGTCGAGATCGTGGCTGGGCCGCGCATCGGCCTCACCAAGGCGGTGGAAAAGCCTTGGCGCTATGGGCTGAAGGATTCGCGCTTTCTCAGCAAACCGTTCAAGACCGCAACCTGAAGTCCGGATCGAAGCCGAGCTCGGCGCGGGCCCTCTCGATCGAAACGGTGCCCTCGTCGTCGGCAATGTTGTAGACGCCGGTCGCGCCCCGCGTCACCGCCAACAAAGCGGCGTGCGCCGCAGCATCGACGTGCAGCGGCGGCTTTCGGCCAGGCCCTTCGCTCCACGTCCCGGGGCCATAGAGCAAACCGTAGCGCAGCACGATCGCCTGCATTCCCGACGCCAGAACTTGTTCTTCCATATTCGCAGCCCCCCGCATCGTTCCGACGCGAGGACCGTCCGCCAGGTTGAGCGGATCGGATTCCGCGTAAGGTTCGACGCCGGACGCATAACCGAAAGCAATACTCTGCACGATGAAGCGGCGGACCGAGGCGGCCTGCGCGGCCGCGATCAGATTGCGCGTGCCTTCGACACGGATCCGCGCATTGCGCGGCAGCGATGCGGCAAGCTCCGCTTCGTCGAATGCGTGAGGCAGGTCGGTCAATTGGTGGATGACGATCTCCGGCCGGGCGTTCATTATGATGCGGCGGAGCGCGCTCGCCTGATACACGTCGACCACGACTGCGATCAGCCCGGCCGCTTCCAGCGCACGCGCGGTCTGCGGATTGCGCGTCATGCCGGTCACTTGGTGGCCTTCGGCAAGTAGCAGCGGCGTCAGCCGCCGTCCGATGGCGCCGCTCGCGCCGGCGAGAAATATTTTCATGCGATCATCTCACGCTGCGCCACATCAAGCCGCACCCTCGAGCCGCTGCAAGGCTTCGGCGATCTTGACCTTGCGGGCCGCCGCCGCCTCGCGCTTCTCCTTCTCCTCCTCAACCACGTCTTCCGGTGCGCGTGCCACGAAATTGGGATTGCCGAGCTTGGCGTCGACGCGCGCAATGTCGGCGTCGCATTTTGCCATCTCCTTGGCGAGACGGGCACGCTCCGCGGCAAGATCGACCAGCCCTGACAGCTCCAACCCCACGGTCTCTCCCCGAACAACGAGCTGAATCGTTCCGGGCTTGGACACTGGCGTTCTTTTCACTTCAGAAATTCGCGCGATTCTCTTTATGAACCCCGCCCAACGCTGAGTTCTCTCCCAAACCCGATCGCCTACTCTGATCATAACGAGCGGCAGCGGCACGTTGACGTTCATTTCTGCACGAACGGAGCGGATCGCGGAAATTAAATCGATCACCCACCCGATTTCAGCTTCCGCTATGGCGTCGCCGAAGCCTTCGGGCGACGGCCATGCGGCGAGCGCAAGCAGGGCGCCTCCGCCCGTGACGTGCCACAACTCTTCCGTCACGAACGGCATGAACGGGTGGAGAAGTTTTAAGATCTCATCGAGCGCCCAGGCCGTGGTGACGCGCGTTTCGGTCTTGGCGGCGCCGTCGGGGCCGGTCAGGACCGGCTTGATCAGTTCGAGGTACCAATCGCAAAAGACGTTCCAGACGAAACGGTAGATCGCGCTGGCCGCATCGTTGAACTTGTAAGCTTCGATCCCGGCCGTCACTTCGCGCGCCGCTTTTGCGGCCTCGTGGATGATCCAGCGGTTTAAGGTTTCCTTCGCGGTGCGTGGATCGAAGTCCGGATCGCGCTTGCAGCCGTTGATCTCGGCAAAGCGCGCGGCATTCCAGAGCTTGGTCGCGAAATTGCGATAGCCCTCGACGCGCTGTTCCGAGAGCTTGATGTCGCGGCCCTGCGCCGCCATGGCGGCGAGCGTGAAGCGGAGCGCGTCGGCGCCGTATTCGTCGATCACTTGCAAGGGATCGATGACGTTGCCTTTCGACTTCGACATTTTCTGGCCGCGCTCGTCGCGCACCAGCGCATGGATGTAGACGTCGCGGAATGGCACTTCTTTCAGGAAATGCAGTCCCATCATCATCATGCGCGCGACCCAGAAGAAGATGATGTCGAAGCCGGTAACGAGCGTGCTGGTCGGGTAGAAACGCCTGAGCTCCGGCGTCTGGTCCGGCCAGCCGAGCGTCGAGAACGGCCACAGCGCCGAAGAGAACCAGGTGTCGAGCACGTCCTCGTCGCGCTTGATATATTCGCTGGCGAAGCGCGCGCGCCGTTTCGGATCCGCGGCGATGTCGTGGCCCTCCTCGGGCGTTATCTCCTCGATCTCGGTGTAGTGAGCGAGGGCATCCGCGACCGCTTCGTCCTCCGACTCGGCGACGAATATCTTGCCGTCCGGGCCATACCATGCCGGAATCTGATGGCCCCACCAGATTTGCCGCGAAATGCACCACGGCTGGATATTTTCCATCCAGTTGAAGAATGTCGCTTCCCACTGCGGGGGAATAAACACGGTCTTGCGCTCGCGCACCGCCGCCATCGCCGGCGCCGCAAGCGCCTTGGCGTCGACATACCATTGATCGGTGAGGAACGGCTCAAGCACCGCGCCGGAGCGATCGCCATGCGGCACCACGTGCGTCGTCGACTCGACCTTGTCGATGAGGCCGTGCGATTGCAGGTATTCCACGATTTGCTTTCGCGCAGCCTCGCGGCTTCTGCCGTCCAGCAGATCGAGCAAAGCATGGTCGGGCTTGGCGTCCTTCAGAAACGCCTCGTTGTTCTTGAGCGTCAGATGCGCTTCGGCGTCGAACACATTGATCAGCGGCAAAGAGTGACGCCGCCCGACCTCGAAATCGTTGAAGTCATGCGCCGGCGTGATCTTCACGGCGCCGGAGCCTTTTTCGGGATCGGCGTAGTCGTCGCCGATGATCGGGATGCGCCGGCCGACGACCGGCAGGATTGCCGTCTTGCCGATCAGATGGCGAAGCCGCTCGTTGTGCGGATGCACCGCGACGGCGACGTCGCCGAGCATAGTCTCGGGCCGCGTCGTGGCGACGACGATGAATTCGTCGCTGCCTTCGATCAGGTATTTGATGTACCATTGCTGGCCCCTGGTCTCGATTTGCTGGACTTCAAGATCGGAGATGGCGGTTTTCAGCTTGGGGTCCCAGTTGACGAGCCGCTTGTCCTTGTAAATGAGGTCCTCGCGGTAGAGCGCGACGAAGACCTTGAGCACCGCGCGCGACAGGCCTTCATCCATGGTGAAGCGCTCGCGCGACCAGTCGCATGATGCGCCGAGCCGCTTGAGCTGGCTGACGATGGTGCCGCCCGACTCCGCTTTCCACTCCCACACACGCTTGATGAAAGCCTCGCGCCCCATGGCGCGGCTCGACTCCTGCCGTTCCATGAGCTGCCGCTCGACCACGGCTTGCGTAGCGATGCCGGCGTGATCGGTCCCCGGCTGCCACAGCACATCCTTGCCGCGCATGCGCTCGAACCGGCACAGGATGTCCTGCAGCGTATTGTTGAGCGCGTGGCCCATATGCAGGGAGCCGGTGACGTTGGGCGGCGGGATGACCATGGAATAAGGGGCGGCGCTGGCGCGGTCTGGCCTGCCGGCGCGGAACGCCCCCGCAACTTCCCAAGCCGCATAGATGCGGCCTTCGACTTCGGACGGCTGATATCGATTTTCGACCATTGTCGCTTCGCGTTGGTGCGGGTTAGAAACCCTTTGCTCCGCAGAGTGTCAACGCCGCCGCGACCGCCGGGCCGTTATTTCTGGTGACCCATCGGGCTGCCGGCGCTTGAAGTTTGGTTTGTGCGCGAATTGAAACGATACCGGCGGGTGGATTGACCGCCCGCCGGGAAAACCTGATCACACCTTGACGAGCGGCACCTTGGGAACGGTGCCGCGCCGCGGCGGCGTATCATCGCCGCCTCCCGGCGGTTTGCGGCGCGGCGACGAGCGCCGCTTCGCCTTGGCGCGCCGCGGCTCCGGCAGCTTTTCCGGCCGCGGCTTCACCGGCCCATCGGGATAATCGAAGCTCAGCTTGCTGTTGCCGGCCTCGTCCGTGATGACGATAACGCGGACATGGCCGCCGCCTTTGAGCCGTCCGAACAGCACTTCCTCGGCAAGCCCCTTCTTGATGTGCTCCTGGATGACGCGCGCCATCGGCCGCGCACCCATCAGCTCATCGTAGCCGTTCGCGATCAGCCATTTGGTCGCTTCATCGGTCAGCTCGATGGTGACATCGCGATCGGCGAGTTGCGCTTCGAGCTGCAGCACGAATTTTTCGACCACCTTGGCGATGATCTCGGGCGACAGATGCGCGAAGGTGATGATCGCGTCGAGCCGGTTGCGGAACTCGGGCGCGAACAGTCGCGTGATCGCCTCCATATCGTCGCCCTCACGCTTGGTTCGGGTGAAGCCGAAGGCCGCGCGCGCCAGGTCGGAAGCGCCGGCATTGGTGGTCATGATCAAAATGACGTTGCGGAAATCGACTTGCTTGCCGTTGTGGTCGGTCAGCTTGCCGTGGTCCATGATTTGCAAGAGCACGTTGAACAGATCCGGATGCGCCTTCTCGATCTCGTCGAGAAGGAGCACGCAATGCGGATGCTGGTCCACGCCGTCGGTGAGGAGGCCGCCCTGATCGAAGCCGACATAGCCGGGGGGCGCCCCGATCAAGCGCGACACGGTGTGGCGCTCCATATATTCGGACATGTCGAAGCGGATGAGCTCGACGCCAAGCGTGGCGGCAAGCTGCTTGGCGACTTCGGTCTTGCCGACGCCGGTCGGGCCCGAGAACAGATAGCAGCCGATCGGCTTTTCCGGCTCGCGCAACCCGGCGCGGGCAAGCTTGATCGAAGCCGCCAGCGCCTCGATCGCTTTGTTCTGACCGTAGACCACGCGCTTGAGCGTCTCTTCGAGGTTGCGGAGCACCTCGGCATCGTCCTTCGACACCGCTTTGGGCGGAATGCGCGCCATCGTGGCGATCGTCGTTTCGATCTCCTTGAGCCCGATGGTGCGCTTGCGCTTGCTTTCAGGCAGCAACATTTGCGCCGCGCCCGACTCGTCGATCACGTCGATGGCCTTGTCGGGCAGCTTGCGGTCGTGGATGTAGCGCGAGGATAGTTCGACCGCCGCCTTGATGGCGTCGCTCGTATATTTGAGCTTGTGATAG
>Ga0187820_1000102_pt1 | contig 16303 bp, 9 predicted proteins | sample NC_wetland_sal_i_19_FD_132409 | JGI IMG/M metagenome (GOLD analysis project Ga0187820, IMG submission 132409) | Wetland sediment microbial communities from Neuse River Estuary, North Carolina, USA - SO4_5 | ecosystem: Environmental > Aquatic > Freshwater > Wetlands > Sediment | place: USA: North... | reverse complement strand
GGGGACAGGAACGTGTGAAAAAATGCAGATTCGCGATTTCAGCGGAATCGGCGCTCAAGAATTCCTCTTTTAGAAGGCGTATAAACGACGCTCGTGATGTCCGGATAGATTTTGGATCACCCCGAAAATCCCGAGGGTCGATTTTTTCACACGTTCCAGAAGGGACGTTTTCTGCCACGTTGTCGAACGCGGGGGCGCTTGTCTATCCTCACTACAGTTGACATTCAGTACACCGAGACGCGGCGTGGCAATGGGAGTAGTGAATAGTGGGTGGTGAGTAGTGCGTAGAAAGACGAGAAAGAGCGAGGAATCCGAGGCTTAAGAAACTGCCGTCCGCCAAGCCATTTATGAAACGCGCTCTAGTCCGCCAGAGGCTGCCAGAGTTCGAGGCGGTTGCCGTCGCAGTCCTTGATCCATGCGAAGCGGCCGTAGCTGGCGTTCTCGCGCTTGGGATCGATCCAGACTCCGGCGGCAGCAAGCTGGGCGAGGAGAGCGTCGAGGTCGTCGACGCGGTAGTTGATCATGGTGGCTTGTGGACCGTCGCCGAAGTACTTGGTGTCGGCGGGGAAGGCCGACCAGGTGGTCATGCCGGTGCCGGCGGGGCCTTCGTCAGACCACGGAAAGGCGGCACCGCCCCAGTCGTTCAGCGTAATGCCGAGATGCTCGGAGTACCACTTGGCGAGCGCCTTTGGATCTTTTGAGCGGAGGAAGACGCCGCCGATACCTGTGATTCGTGCCATGGGATCCTCCAGTGGTAAGTGGCTGGAGAGTGTTTCATAAACACCGGCTCCGTGCAATCCAGAGACGGGCGAGACTGAAGAAGACTTGGGGCGTCGGGGAGAGCGGAACGGCCCCTCTTCCGATTGAAAGAAGCTCCAAGCCGGGTGGGGACTAGGCGAATTGGAGGCGTTTGAGTTTGATGTGGGTGGTGCGGAGGTGAGCGAGGTCGTAGTGGGCTTGCTGGGTGAGCCAGGATTCGGGGCTGCCTCCAAAGACTTTGGAGAGGCGGACGGCCATTTCGGGAGAGATGCCGCGTTTGCCGTTGACGAGTTCGGAGAGAGTGGTACGAGTGACACCGAGGGCGGCGGCGGCTTCGGTGATGGTCAAGCCGAGTGGTTCGATACACTGGCGCAAGACGAAGCCGCCAGGATGTGGGGGATTCTTCATCGGCATGATTTGTTCTCCTTCAGTGTAATACTTTCCCGGCAAGCCTTGCGCGGCGGTACCTCAATGATCATCGAGATAGTCGATATCGAAAGCATCCCCTTCTGCGAAACGAAAGATCACTCGCCAGTTAGCGCGTACAGTGACCGCCCAAAAGCCTTTCATCTCCCCTTTGAGAAGATGTAGGCGAAAACCCGGCAGATCCATATCAGCGACGGCAGCCGAAGCATCGAGACGAACGAGAATATCGCGGAGCCTATCGGCGTGCTGGCTCACGACGCCGCGGTGATCGTCGTCTTCGTAAAGGCGTTTCAGGCCTTTGTGGCGGATCGATCGGATCACGTCTCAGCGTAATGCGTTACGTAACGCATATCAAGCAGGCAGGTTGAGAGGTTCGCCGCGCTCATAGGTACCGGGTTCTTTACCCCTCGTCCCTGGATGTGAGTGGAGTGCGCGGATTTAAGAGAAAAGTGCGGAGAAAGAAAGAAGAAGGGCATAGTTTATCGTGCCTCAACGGCGCGATTTCCCGGCGGGAGTCTCTTCGGCATGATTCCTTGTTAGAATGGCGCGCTGATCCGAATAGCGATCATCAAGAAGCGGGACAATCGATTATCAAGAAGCGGGACGGGCAGCCGGTCAGGCGCAGATATTGCCATCCTGAGATATTGCGTTCCTGGGTTCGCGCCAGGATTTCGGCAAGGAGAGAAAGAACATGGCAGGACAATCACAAGCGGTGCATTCCAGCGAGCAATCCTTTGTAATTCGGCGGGCTACGGCGGCGGACGCGGAAGTGTGCGGGAGAATTTGTTTCGAGGCGTTTACCGCGCTCGCCAATCGTCACAATTTTCCTCCTGATTTTCCGATGCCGGAGGTTTCCATTGGAGCGCTCTCGGCGATGTTCTCGCACCCGGGGGTTTATTGCGTGGTGGCGGAACAGGACGGGAAAATCATCGGCAGCAATTGTTTGGATGAGAGAACGCCGATTGCCGGATTGGGGCCGATCACGGTGGACGCGTCGGTGCAGAATCGCGCGGCGGGTCGGGCGTTGATGCAGGCCGTGCTTACGCGCGCCGTGGAACGGAAGTTTGCGGGAGTGCGGCTGGTGCAGGCGGCTTACCACAACCGGTCGCTGTCGCTCTATGCGAAGCTTGGATTCGTTGTGCGCGAGCCGCTTTCGTGCATGCAAGGGCCGGCGATGAAGAAAATGCTGCCGGGATATTTGGTGCGGACAGCAGTGGCGGGAGACCTCGAGGCGTGCAACGAATTGTGTCTGAGAGTGCACGGACACGATCGTGGGGGCGAACTGAAGGATGCGATTCAGCAGGGCACAGCGGTTGTCGCCGAGCACGATGGGCGCGTGACGGCGTATGCTTCTTCGATGGCGTTTTTTGGACACGCGGTTGGCGAGACGAACGAGGATTTGAAAGCGCTGATTGCCGCGGCACCGGCTTTTCAAGGGCCGGGGATTCTTGTGCCTAGCCGTAACGCTGGACTGTTTCGTTGGTGCCTCGAGAGTGGGCTTCGCGTGGTACAACCGCTGACGTTAATGACGATGGGACTCTACAACGAACCGGCGGGAGTCTATTTGCCTTCGATTTTGTATTAGGCAGCGGAGATGAAAGAGCGGGGCACGGCATAGACCGCGAGCATCGCTATTCTTCGAAGCTGCTATTCCAAGTTGCGGATCAGTTTTTTGACGGCGAAGAGGAGTAGCCCTGCCAGAGATATTGGAGGGCTTCGAGAAGCGTCTGTTGCTTCGCGGCATGGTCGACGTGTCCGGCGTTGCGCGCGAAAACGAATTGATAGTGATAGCCCTTGGCAGCGAGCACGGCGGCCATGCGCTCGTTGGCGAGAACCCAATCGTGCATGTTGTCGCGCATGACGTTGGGATTGAGCAGGTCGCGGTCACCCACTTCCATCCAGATGCGCAAGGGTTTGGCGGGGCTATCGGGGATGAGATGCTCGTGAAATTCCCAGGCGCCGTGGGGCGTCTGCGGATTGTAGGGCCACTGCTGGTTTACAAAAGTTCCGGAATAGGTGAGGACGCGGTGATAAAGCTCGGGGTGATACCACGCCATGATCAAGGCGCAAGAGCCTCCCGAGCTGCCGCCCATGGTGGCGCGGCCTTCTGGATCTTTGGTGAGTTTGACGCGGGCTTCTGATTCGACGCGGGGGAGAACTTCGCTTTCCACAAAGCCGGCATAGGTTCCGGACATGGTGTCGTACTCGAGACCGCGTTCGCTGCCCTGCGCATCGCCGCCGCCGTTGCCGATGGAGATGGCAATCATCACCGGAACTTTATGTTGAGCGATCAAAGTATCCAGAGCGGAGAAAAGTAGCGGGTCAGGGCCGTCGGCTCCAACGATGAAGGGCGCGATGGTGCCGGGGACGTATTGCTGGGGGACGTAGACCGAAACCTTGCGGGTCCACGGGGCGGGGTGGCTGGCGGTGACGACGAGCTTGGAGGGGTCCGCGGGATCTGGAGTTCCGAAAGTGCCGGGGTCGCGCGCGATGCCGGGATAGATTTTGCTGTCGGTGGAGCTCATGGTGAATTCGAGCACGGCTCCCCTGGGAGTTGCGTCCTGCGTCGATGTGGCGGACGGAGCGTCGTGGGTAGGACCGAGGATGAAATTGCCGTCGATATTGGCGGGAGGGTTCGCCCCGTCGGGCAGTTCCGTGGCGGCGACATAACCGGGAGTGTGAGGATCGCGCGTCGGTGGCGTCGGACGGTTCGCGTGTTGCGCTGGTGCGGGAGATTGGGCGAAGGCTGGAATGAGTACCGCTGCGAGGCTGAACAGAAGTGCTTGAGACAGTGAACGTGGGAGTGGGGGCATGAGGCAATTGTGCAGCATTTTGTGCTGCGGAAGAAAGGCTGCGTTCAGGGTTTCGCGGTCCTGAGATCTGGCCGGAGCGGGCGCAACCGAAGAAGTGATGCACGCACGCGCGCGTGCGCTCGAAGAGGAGGCGAGGGTAGTAAAAGCTTCGACCGAAGAAATTACGGGCGGAGGACGATGGGTGGATGGACGCTGACGGGAGAATGGCCGCCCTTGGCACTGGCGGTGGGAAGTTGGAGAGGCATAGCGGGATCGCCGAAGAGGATCCAGGTGCGACGGACGTCATTATCGGTGACGCCGGATTTGGCGTTGAGGATGGCGGTGCCGAGAGGCGTTGACGGATTGTTCTTGAGAATTTGGAGGAGGGCCTGGTTCATGGCGGCCTGGGGCGGTTGATTGGTGAAACCGGAGGAAGCCCAGACTGCGGCGGCGCCGCCATTGGGAGCGAGCAGCAGTGCGTTGGCGAGCGGAGTGGCGTAGACGTCCTGGAAGAAGCCGTTGAGGCAATCCATCAGGAAATAGACGGAGAGTTGATTGCCATTGGAGAGATTGGCGGCGGAAGTGTCGTCGAGAAGATCGGAGAAGGACCACTGCTCTTCGGCGCCGTGGCCGGAATAGTTGACGAGGAGCGGGCCGGCATTGAGCGCCGCGAAAATCTGCTGCGAGACGACGCTGGGATCCTGGCCATCGGCAAAAATTTCCACGGGCTGGAGGGAGGACGGGAGATTCGTGGCGGCGAATTTCGTGGCGGTCGTGAAATCGGCGCCGATATTTTGATCGGCGACAAGGAGCGCTTGTTGATTGGCGGTATTGGCGGCGAGGCCTTTTTCGTAGTTGACGATTTTGGAGACGACGAGCTGCGCGTCGGACGCGGTGCGAACAGGGAGGCGGCCGGTGGCGATGGTCGCGAAGCCGGTCTGATCGAAGTCGCTGAACCAATCGTCGGAAGCGGTCTTGAAGGCGGCGGTTTCGATGATGCGCGTGGGGACGAAGTCAAAATCGCCGAGGCCGAGATAGTTGCGCGGGTCAAGAGACGCATCGCCGACGAAGAGGACGTATTGCGGCTTGCGAATCCATTGGGACGCGGCGGACTGGAGGAAATCGCGAATGGCGTAGGGGCTGCGTTCGCCGTAGTTGAAGGCGTCGAAGACTTCGTCGATGGTGACGACTTTGACGCTGAGGCCGCGCGATTCGTGCAGGCTGACAAGCGGGGCGAGGGCGGACTGGAAATCGGGATGCGTGATGATGAGCATTTGGCTACCGAAACTTTTTGCGGCGAGCGCGGCAGGCGTGTGGAAAGCGAGAGCTGAGGGCGGCGAGATTTGATCGCCGGAGAAAATTAAGAGAGTGCGCGTCTGTGCGCCGGCTTGCGGCAGGCCGAGCGTGATGCCGTAGTTGCCGTTTTGCTGCGAGACGGCGCCGGTGAGTTGCGAAATGGCGAGCGGATTGGTGATGTCGAAGACCTGGATTTGTGGATTGGTAAAGCCGGTGACGTTCAGCGTGCTGCCAGCTGGAGCGGTGGCTTTGAGCCAGTCGCCGTCGGCGGCGTAGGTGTGCGGATAGTGGAGCGAGATGGATTGGACAACGCTGACATCGTTATCGCCTTGCAAGGCAGTGAGTGTGACGGTGTTGACGCCATCCTGGAGCAAGCTGGGGTCGATGGAGAAAGTGTTGGTGACGTTGGCGAGATTGGCGAAATCCATTTCGCCGATGCTGGCGCCGTTGAACTGCACGGAAACGCTGTGGGCTTGCTGATCGGTGGCGCCCTGGAGAGTGATGTCAATGGTGATGGGCAGTGGGGAAGCGGGATCGGCGTGCGCGACGGTGAGTTGCTGGTCGACGGGCTCGGAAGTGACGGCTGCGCCGAAGAAGTTGTCGTTGTTGTCGCCGTTGAGCAGCGTGGCGAAATAGGTGGTGCGCTGATCGAGGACGACGGTGAAGGGAAAGCTTTGCGGCGCGGAGTTGCCGGTGCTTGGCGCGGCGATGGAATTGACGCGCAGGCCGGGGCGCGGGCCGCTGATGAGCCAGTAGATGCGCGTGCCGGAGTAGGGCGTGTCGATGCCGGTGCCGTAGAATTCGATGCCGTCGCTGGGGCCGAGCGGGCCGGACTGGTTGCCCAAAATTAGCATGGGTTGCTGGACGCCTTCGGCGTAGAGCTGGAGAGTGCGGGTGTCGGCGTGGGGATTGAGGCCGGCGGCGACGAGCTGGGATTGCGAGACTTGATACCAGCCCTCGCCATCGACGGAGATTTTAACGGCGGCGTCGCCGTCAAGCGAGACGGGGAGTACACCACGGGGCATAGGCAGCATGATCGGCGGGGGAGCCGACAGCAAGCGCGGGCGGATCATGGTGGGCTGCACGATGGCTCGATTTAGTTGCGTCAAAAGAGTGGGGTGAGAAATCGCTCCGGAGCTTGGAGCGGCGGTGACGTCCACGGAAACAGGACCGTGCGAAGTGCGAGTGCCGTTGAGGTCGACGTCCTCTAACGCGTAGGTGGATTGCGGCGTCCCGCTGGGATCGAACCACTGATAGGTTTTTGCGGCGTGGTGCGGAAGGGCGCCACGAATCAGAAGCGCGGAGCCGGCGATGATGGACGGATTGAGGCGCTGGCGGCCCGTGCCATCCAAACGGAAAACATTGAAGCCGAGATTGCGGATTTCCGCGCGAGTTTTCCACTCGAGGAGAACCCCGCCGCCCTGGCGCGGAAGTGCGCGGAAGGATGCGAGTTGAACGGCGGTGGGCGCGGCGATGGTGGAGGTGAAGGATGCGGTGTTGTTAGAGAGATTGGGATCGCCGGTGGTAGCGGAAACAGTGGCTGTGTTTGTAGAAAGAGTGGAAGAGCTGAAGGTATTGGCGCTGACGTTGATGGTGATGACGACGAGGCCGCCGACGCTGAGGTTGCCGAGCGAGCAGCTCACTGTGGTCGTGGAAACGGTGTAGGTGCATGTGCCTTGCGACGTGGCAACGGAGGAATAGGTAACTTCGCCGGGGATCGGGTCGGTAACGGTGACGCCTTGTGCTGTGGCAGGGCCATTGTTCGTGATTTGCAAAGTGTAGGTGAGGTTCGTGCCCTGGTCGACGGGGTCGGGCGAAGCGGTTTTGGTGATGGAGACGTCGGCTTGCGTGGGCGAAGCGACATACACGATGGTAGTGGCGGAATTATTGCCGCAATTGGGATCGCTGGCCGACGAGCACGGAATATTGATGTTGGCGGTGTTGGTGATTGTGGAGCCGGGCGTGTCACCGAGGCTCGCTTTGACGACGAGCGGGAAATTGGCGGTGGCGTTCACGGCGAGAGACGCAATGGTGCAGGTGATTGTGCCTGTGCCGCCGACGGCGGGAAGAGTGCCGCAACTCCATCCGGACGGAACGCCAAAAGAGACAAACGTGGCGCCCGTGGGAATCGTGTCCGTGAACGTGGCTGTGCCGGAAGCGGCCGGTCCGCCGTTCGCGACGACCTGTGTATAAGTGATGTTGTTGCCATCGGTGATGGGATTGGGAGCCGCGGTACTGGTCACGCTCAAGTCGGATTGGCCGGCGGTGGCGACGACGACGGTCGTGGTGGCGGAATTGTTGTTGGGGTTCGGGTCTGTGGTTGTGGATGAAACATTCGCTGTGTCCGTAATGACGGTTCCGGAGGCAGTGCCGGAGTTGACGGTGACTACAACGGTGAAGGTTGTGGACGCGCCGGCAGCGACCGCTGGATTGGAGCAGGTGAGCGTGCCCCCTGCAACGCCGCAGGTCCACCCCGTCACGGGAGAAGGCGTAGCGGAAACAAAGGTCGTGTTGGCGGGAATGGCTTCGCTGAAGGCAACTGTGGACGCAGTGGCTGCGCCATTGTTCGTGACCACGACGGTGTAGGTAATGTTGTTGCCCGCGATCACGGGATTCGGCGTGGCGGTGTTTGTGATGGAAAGATCGGCGGTCGTGGCGGAACACACGGTGGTTTGGACCGTGGCGGAGTTATTTGCAAGATTCGGGTCATTGGTGCCCGAGGTAGCGTTATCGATGTCCGTGATCACCGTGCCGACGGCAACGCCTGTGTTCACGGCAACTCCCACTGTGAAAGTGGTGGAAGCCGCCTTGGCGAAATCTGGATTGGTGCAGGAAATTGTTCCCGTGGCGCCGACGGCGGGCATGCTACAAGTCCAGCCAGAGCCGCCGGGGAAACTCAACGATTGAAATGTCGTGTTGGTGGGAATCGTTTCGCTGAAGACGGCGTTGAGCGCGTCCAACGGACCGTTGTTGGTGACGGTTTGAATGTAGGTGATGACGTTGCCCGGGCCGGGTCCGGCAAGAACGGGATTCGGCGTGCCAGCATTCGTCACCGACAGGTCGGCCGAGGCGCAGAAGGCGCCTGACTGCGTGCCCGGCGTCTCGGTAATCACAAGGTTTGTTGCGGTGATACCTGCTTGGCCGGGTGTTGCGCCGTAAGAGTCCTGAACTGTATCGGTGTATCCGTTCAACCCCCCGGCCACGTTCATGCTCGTCGGCGTTCCAGAGAGAAGAACTACGCCGCCACCGCCGCCGCCGCCAGAGCCATGGCGCTGACCGGAAAAGCCGCCTGGAGGTTCGATGGGCCAAGCCCGACCGCCGTTTCCGCCCGTGGCGCTCACTGTAAGCCCACCCAGGCTGCCACTGTCAGCAAAGAAGAGGATGGAGCCGCCCGCGCCCCCGCCACCAGTGCTGTCGTTCAGGGTGTTAAGCGTGGATTGGCCATCGGAGGTGATGGTTCCCGTGCCCGCCACCGAGCCCGTGTGGATAATAACAATGCCGCCGCCGGCACCGCCGCTGCTATATATTCCGGTGCAGGTGGTTCCGCAGTCGGCGCCGTGGCTGGTACTCGAGATGTAGTAGGAACCGTTGTTCGTCGTGCCAGCGCCGCCACCACCGCCCATTACGATGGCGCTCGTCGAGGCTGGAAACGCAGCACCCCCAAAGCCGCCGTCGGTCGAGTTCAGGGCGACGAAACTATTCCACCCATAGCCTCCAAGGCCGCCTGCGCCGCCGTTGCCACCCGCGCCGCCGCCGGAGTTGTAGTCATTCTTCGCGGGGTCTCCATCCGTGCCACCGCCGCCTGCATTGCCCGGCGCGCCTCGCGCGAAACTACCGTTGGGGAGTCCCTCGACGACGGTCTGGCCCGTGCTTATTGCCGTTGATGAAGTTGTAATGGAGCTCAAGGCTGGCGCGACCCAATGGGGCGCCCCGGCTATGCCCTCACCCTTCGAAGCGTCGGTGCCGCTGTTGGCGGGGGCGTCGCCACCCCCGGAAAGATTGGGCAGGTTCGCTGGTGAGTTAGTAACATAGTCGGTATTTGCGCCAGGGTTCGTCAGCCCGGTCAGTGTTATGCCGCCACCGCCACGAAAGCCAAGAGCATCCGCCGCGACAGTACCCCCGAGAGTGAGTTGCGAGGAGACGTCGAGGGCAAGGACGCCACCGACGCTCCCATTCCAGGCGAGTGGAACGAGTCCGGAACCGAGGGTGGCTGACGTGTACTGCGGAACGCGAACCACTTCATAACGCTGCTGGCCGCTGCCCGTGGCGTCCGCCGCTTCCACGTAGGTGTTTAGAGTTCCCCCTCCAGCGCCCGTGCCCTGGAAGGTCAAAGTGCCGCCGCCAACTGGTACGACACTCGCGGCGGTCACAAATTCAAACTGGCCGGTGCTCTGAAGATTCGTCGAGCCGGTGGCGGGGTCACCGGGTGTTCCGTCACCGTATGCGCCGGTGTTTGTCGAGTTGATGGATGAATCCTGGACTTGGATGATCAGCAGAAGATCCCCAATGCCGATCGGTGTATTAGCTCCCGAAGAAGCGCCCAGAGTGACAGAGGTGGCGCTTCCAGCCGAGAGTGTGCCATTTGCAGGAGGATAGTAGGTGTTGACGACGCCGGTGAGAGTGCCGCCCGGTCCATCCTTTCCCGGCGTCGCGCAAACGAGCGGTTGGACGACGGTTATGACCGTCGAACTGTTGTTGGTCAAAACGGGATCAGTCGTAGAGCTGCTGACTGTAGCGGTGTTGGAGATGGAGCCGGAAGTCGCTGGAGACGTAACCGTGATATTGATTGTCCCGGTCGCGCCCTCTGCCAGCGTGCCAGTGAGGGAGCAAGTGACCGTGGTTGTGCCTGTGCAGGTCCAGCCGGTCGAGCCGTTTGCCGAGACAAAGGTGGCACCTGTTGGTATGGTGTCCGTGACCTTTACGGCGGCGGCAGCAGCCTGTCCCAGGTTTTGGACCTGTATGGTGTAGGTCAAATTCGAGGACAAGAAAACCGGTGTCGGCAAAACTGTCATGGATAGGGCCAAATCTGCTTCCGCGGCTGGCTCGACAAGAACGGTGGTCACACTCGTGTTGTTGCTCGGCACAGGATCGACAGTCTGAGAGGTGACCGTCGCGGAATTGAGAATGGTTGTGCCGTAAGCCGTTCCAGTGTTCACGCTCAACGTGAAGACGATGGGATCGGAAGCCGTGGTTGCGCCACTGGCCAACGCTAGAGCGTATGTGCAGATAATTGGGCCGGTTGCACCCGGGCTGGGGCAATTCCAATTCGCATCAGCTGTGATGCTCTGCAACGTTGTATAGGGCGGAGTTTGCTGATAGACGACAAGCGTTCCAGCAGGAACCGCGTAGGGTCCGTTGTTGGTGACGATTTCGGTGTAGGTGAAGTTGACGCCCGTGTCGACCACCGAGACAGAAGTGGACTGCGACATAGTGAGATCCGCATCCCCGACCGTCGAGGTGCTCGTGGCTGAATTGTTGGCAGGATTGGGATCGTAGGTGGTGGAACTCACCGATCCAGTACCGGTAATGGCGGTTCCGAAGGCGACGCCAGCGTTCACAGTAAGAGCGATGGCGATATTCGCCGTGCCGCCACTCGCCAGGTTCGCGGCCGCGGTACACGTGAGGGTGCCTGTGCCTCCCGCCACCACGCCGGAGCACGTGTAGCCTGCGGCGGTTACGCTCTGATAGACCGTGTTTGTGGGAATGGTGAAGGTAAATACAGGGGTTGTGGCGGTACTGGCTCCGTTGTTGGTGATGACGTCCGTGAAGGTGAGCGTGCCGGATGGCGTGGTTACGGTGGGCACGACAGTTTGCGAAAGGGCGAGATCGGCGCTGAGCACGGTCACCGTGCTTGTCGCTGTGGTGGTGCCGGAGAGCGTCGAAGTGGAAGTCACAGTCGCCGTGCCGTTTAGAACCGTTTGCCCGGGTGTGCCAACTGGAACTGTTACCGTAACGGTGATCGAAGCACTGTTCCCTGCACCAAGATTTCCTCCATCGGTGCAGACCACGTTACCAGTGCCTCCCACCGCAGGAGTTGTGCAGGTCCAGCCGGCGGGTGCGGTATAGGAGGAGAAAGTCGTGTTGTTCGGAGTGGCTTGCGTGATGACAGGATTGTGGACGGAAGCACCGCCGCTGTTGTTGGTGAGTGTGTCGGTGTACATGACGGTCGCGCCAGGGCTGACCGTCGTAACCGAGGGTGTCTGCGTCAAAGTGACATTGACAGCTTTAACGGGCGTGGCTGCAATAAAAAGTTGCAGCAGAACAAGAGCGGGCACTGCGCCCAATAATCTCGGCGTCAGCCGGCGACGAATTGCGAGATGCACTCTCTGAACGAAAGTGCGCGCCGCGTGAAGATGTGGCGCCCAGGGCCGAGCGAAGGAAATCTGGCGGTGGTTTCGCACCACAGCTGTCACGCGTCCGAGGACGAGACCGGTTGCGGCATCATTTTCCTGGCCGGCGTCGGCGCGCGTGATCACGGCGCCTGCGGCCGGGGCGTTGGCGACACGATGCACGCGGAACCCGTCTGGGCCATGCGTAAGAGCCACGTCGCCGCGGCGCAGCTTTTTCTGGTCCGCGGGAGCGACGATCACAGAGTCGTTATCAAGAATGTTTGGGCGCATGCTCAAACCATTTGCACGGAAGCGCACGTTCGCGCCGCGTTGGAGCAGCGCGGCGCTTAGCTCGCCGAATTGCGCGGAATTTCGGACAATCTTGGCCTTCGGCTTACCCACGGCAGATGGCCTCCACCGCAGTCTCGTCTGGAACGAAGCGGAAAATGGAACAGGGAACCTGCGAAGCGACACGGTCTAGAAAATCGAGGGTCGAACGAATGCCCTCCTCGGAATGGTGGGTCACAAAGCTGCGCGCAAAGAGCTCGGCGGCGGCGCGGCCAGGCGGCAGCGGGCAGTGCTCGTTGCTTTTGCCCTTTTCGAGCAAATAGATGGCGGATAAGTGAGCGGAGCCGGGCGAAGCGATTCCGGCGTCGCCGTGCCAGGGAGTGCCGTACATACAAATGCGGCCTTCGCTGGCGCGCAGAATGATGCGATCGTCACTGAGAATTCTGACGCCAGGGCGGTTGATCCACAGGCGAGCCGTAGTGCTTTTGCCGGCACCGGAATGGCCGAGGAAAAGATGGCCGCGGCCTTGTTCATCGGAAATACCTACGGCGTGAACTTCCACACCTTCACCGCGCGAAAGGCGGTGGATCATCAGCAATTCGTCGAGGGGGTACTCGAGAGGATAGACCGGCCGTTCTGCGTCAAAATATTCGCGCGAAAGAAGCACGCGGCCCGTGCGATATTCAGGGTCGAACCACGCCTCTTTGTACGGAGTCATGCCCACAAGCGGCGCGAGAAAACTGAAACGGTAGCCGGTTGGCTCGGCAAAGAGCGACCATAGCCCGCCTGAATGAAATAAGAGATTGGATTTTGGAGTTTCCAGGGAATCGGCGAAAGCGATTTGGATATTCACTTCGCACGTATCCGGGACGACCTCAAAGGCGCGAAGTTCTTTTTCCAAGGCGATACGAACGCCGGCTGCTGCATGCAGACCAAAGGTGATGCCGCCAATGCGGTAAGCAATCTTGGAAGTGCCCGTGAAGAATGGATTGTTCGTCTCGTTCATTTGCGCAAATTCGTTTTGAGAGGGCTTCATCGATGGTCTCAGTCCTCTCATGAACCAATCGACCGGCAGGCGAGAACTGACCGGCAGGAACCCGAAACAGGACCGGCCGCGCCAGTAATCTTGCAATGGCCGAGCACGGCCTCTTCAGGCCGCAGGCTTACACGGATCACTTTGGGCGGCTCGTACGCCGCTTTTTCTTGCTGCTCCGGCAGATGCTTGTCGCGCTCTTCGGTCATTTTTGTCTTCTTTATCCGAGCGCAGGGGCGCAGGAACGGCAACCGCCGCTGTGACACCCGCTGGAAGTTTGCAGAATATTCAGGACAGGCGACGGAGGCCTGCCTTCGAGCCAAATGCGAGTCTCGGGCTGGAAATTTTTCAGGCGTTCGGCTGCGGCCAAAAGATCCGCGCGATGCGCTCCGCCTTCGCAGCAATCGCAATCGCCATGCTCGGGAACTTCGTAGCCGAAGGAATACGCGCGGAGATGAGCCACTTGGCAGAGGAAAGACACAGGAGATTCGGGATCCCCATTCTCGAGTTCGCCGTTCGCCGGACACATGCTGCAAAGCGATTGAATCTGGCAGCGATCGCAAATCGATGGGCGAGTGCGCGGCTGATTGCGAATCTCGCGCAGCGGACCTTCCCAACCTTCGCGGAAACTGCCCTCGCGGATGTTGTAGCCCTGTTGATGAGAGATCACGCAGATGGTCATCGTTCCGTAAGGATCAATGGCGCAGCCGGCGACTCCGCCGCCGCAAGAATATTTTTGGTGTGATGCGGGTGCGGGAACCGCTTCGGCAGGGGCGCTCAGGTCCTGCTCGACCAACTTGCGGTAATCTTCTTTGCGCTTCGGCTCGGCAAAATCGAGCTCGACGGCTTGTTCCGGGGTAAGCCGGACAGCCAGCGGGCTCTGCGAGCAATCGATTCGCGGGTTAATGGCGGAATCGAACTTGAATTCGACGCCGAACTCTTCTTCAGCGAGGCGCTTCATGTCGAAAACTTCGTGGCGGTTGATCGTGGTGGGAACAGTCTTGAGCTTGAGCGGGAGATTGCGTTCGAGAAGGAGACGGATGCCGCGCATACAGCGGTCATAGGAGCCCGGAATCTGGGTCAGAGCTTCATAGGTTTCGCGCGTGGCGCCGTAGAGCGTGATTTCGATGGCGAAGGGGCGATACGCGGCAAGATGATCGGCGATGCGCTCGTTGATCATCGTGCCGTTCGTGAAGAGGGTGATGAGGAAGCCGCGCTTCTTTGCCTCGGTGTAAATGTCGAGAAAGTCTTTGCGGGCGAAGATTTCGCCGCCGGTGTAAAGCAGCCAGAGGCAGCCAGCGTCGACGAGTTCATCGAGCAGGTGGCAATGCTCTTCGAAAGTGAGTTCGCGGGCGCGGGCGGAGTGGTCGCTCATCGGCAAGTTGTTGTAACAATGAAGGCAATCGAGAGGACAGCGGCGGGTGACCTCAATCGACACCTCGAGAGGTGCGCGTTTTCCCTGGAAGCGCTGGTGAACTAAGCCCGTCAACTCGCCGTATGCCGCAGTTTCCAATGTCTTGCCTTTCAGTCCGAACCGCCGAAATAACTGAGTACCAGTACCACCTTGTCGGCGCGCACTAGCCACACTCCGCGTTTCGTGCCTTTTCTTAGGCAAGAGGAGAAGGAGGGTGACCGGCTAGACCGTGCGAATCAGGCCTGCTTCCTGGAGCTCAGCCAGATAACACTGAACGTCCGCAAGCGCCTGGTTCACATCTACTTCGTAGTGCGTGGCAACCCAATCCGCGAGTTCCTCTGTCGAATGCCCGTTTTCGAGGAGACGCCAGAGGCTTCGGCCGACCGAATTGAAGGTGTAGACCGAATCAAGATCACCGACGCCCTTGCAGATGGGGACAACTATCGTCTCACCAGCAACTTCGCGGGAAACGAGGGAAGAATTCCGGGCGTGGCGAACCGATGCCGTATTTAGCCGATCGGCTAAATACGCAGAACCTGGACGTTCTGAGACAGGGTTTGCCATGCTTTTAGTGTCCGAAATGAAACACGGGATGTCACGTTTTGGGAAGTACAGTGTTCCGTACTAGTACCCTATTAGTACGCGGTATCTAACGTGTAAAACGAAGTACGGACGGGCGGGTTGTGGAACAGACTCTCTTGACGGGATAGCCAAGGGGAAGAGATTGTCTCCTTGAGTGAGACACATAGTTGAGAGCTTTTTGCCAATTCTTTTTCCCGTACTTTTCTCTTGACTTATGCTTACTCCTAGCATATTAGTAGATCTGGGTAATGTTGGGCTTTGTTCCATGTGGCGCCAGCATCCTGCTGGCGTTTTGTTTTTTGGCGGCTCGCCGGGTCTAAGTTCTTTGTTCCTCCCGCTTACGAGGATCGGCTCACTTTGCACCATTTTAGTGCACTTTTGTCCAGGCATGTCATTTAGCATCAACACTTGCAAAGCTATATCAAAACAAACGACTTTATCTTCCTTTAGAATGAACATTTACGCAAAAACCCGGGGGGGCCCGGTACAGACCGGGCACATCCCTGACAGAGTGGACCGGCAGGGCCCCCTGACCTTGTGAATGGTTGTTAACCAGTCTCGGCGGCCCGGTCGCTTCGGTCTGTGCACCTTTTCCTAGATACCGATCTAGCGGCGGCAGAGCCACTGCTCCGTCGGCAGCCGAGTTCCCGGCCACAACTTTCGATTGACCGCTCGCTCAGTCCGGCTATGATGCATCCCTTGACCAATCGCCCCACGTCCAGGATCTTTCGCGCCACCGCCTAATGCCGCCGCTCCTCCGTACCCTCCGTCTCCGCGACCTTTTTTTACTTTTTGTTGGCTCGGTCATCGGCTCAGGCATCTTCCTCACTCCCGGCCTCATCCTTCGCCAGCTAGATGGTTCGGTCGGCTTCTCACTCCTCGTTTGGCTAGTCGGCGGCGCACTTTCCCTCCTTGGCGCACTTACTTACGCGGAGCTCGCCGCCACCAATCCCGAAGCGGGCGGCCTCTACTGTTTCATCCGCGACGGTTTCGGCCGAGTCTCCGCGTTCCTCTATGGGTGGTGCCTGTTCCTCGTCATCGCCAGCGGCTCCGTCGCCGCGCTGGCCCGCGCCTTCACGGAGCACCTCGCCGAAATCATCCCCCTCAACGCCCTCGGCAAAACCGTCCTCTCCGTCGTCATGATTGCCGTCGTCACCGCCGTCAATGTCTGGGGCACTCGCAAAAGCTCAGATCTTCAAAATTGGACCACCCTCATCAAGGTCGGGATCATCGTGATTCTCAGTGCCATCCTGCTCTCTCTCGGCAGCCACGCGAGCGACTTACCCGCCGCTCTTGGCTCAACACAGCACGGGGTTGGCCTGCTCTCGAATTTCGGGCTCGCCATGATCGCCGTCCTCTGGGCTTACGAGGGCTGGCAGTTCGG
>Ga0187820_1000101_pt1 | contig 16355 bp, 10 predicted proteins | sample NC_wetland_sal_i_19_FD_132409 | JGI IMG/M metagenome (GOLD analysis project Ga0187820, IMG submission 132409) | Wetland sediment microbial communities from Neuse River Estuary, North Carolina, USA - SO4_5 | ecosystem: Environmental > Aquatic > Freshwater > Wetlands > Sediment | place: USA: North... | reverse complement strand
GAAGTGAGCGGATGGAAGGAGTTGGCGGGAATTTTGTAGTTTGGTGAGACGGGAAGGGGCAGCGAGTAGTGAATTGTGAGGAGTGAGTAGAGGGCGAAATCTCCGCGCGCTCACGGAAAAACAAAGAGACCTCACCCTTGGCCCGAATGGTGCGGCACCCGGCGAGTTGAAACCTCGGTAACCTCGAATGCGCCGCTGGCCTCTACCAAGTCCGGTCTCGGAGTGGCCGACCATCCGGTGTACCATTAATGACCTATGCTGAATCTCGCTTATCCGGCAATCTTGAACAATTTCCAGAAGTTCATCGACCCCAAACGCTCCGAAAGCGCGTCCTTCCTGATCTGGTATCTGGAAAACTACTATCGGTTGGACGGCCAGGACGCGGTTGATGCTGTGTGCGACCAGCGCGGGGATAGGGGTGTGGACGGGATCTATGTCAATCCCAGCGACGAAACCATCGTCGTTCTGCAAACGACGATTTCGCAGAAAGGCAATTCGACCATCGGCGACAAGTCGCTGCGGGAATTTGCGGGCACGCTGACGCAGTTCAAGGATGCAGCCTCTATCACAGGGTTGATAGCATCTGCCGGAAAACAACGGGTTGCATCTCTCTGCAAGGAACTGGACCTCGTATCGAAGATTGCGACGCACAAGGTCGTCGGGGAATTCATCACGAATATCGAGATGGACCAGAACGGCAAGGATTTTCTCGCCGTCCCGCCAAACATGCGCTTCATTGGAAAAGGCACGCTCGAAAGCACGTACATCTCGGACGCCCGCGACGTTCCCATACGGCAGGAAGCGAAGTTCAATGTTCTCGGATTTAACGTCACGGAGTATACGGTCGACGCCCAGACGCGCGCGCTCATCGCGCCGGTCAAGGCAACGGAACTGGTCCAGCTTAGCGGGATTCCCGACCAATCGCTCTTCGCTCACAATGTCCGTGGGCCGCTTGGGCGAACGGGAGTGAACCGGGACATCGTGAAAAGCATCGCTGCGAAAGAGCGGCACCGGCTCTTTCCTCTGTTCCACAACGGGATTACGGTGATCGCGAAGACTCTGGAACAGTCGAAGGACGAAATAAAAATCAACGACTATTTCGTTGTCAACGGTTGCCAGAGCCTCAGCTCGTTTTACGACAATAAGGCCCAACTAACGGACGATCTACGTGTGCTGACAAAATTTATTCAGGTGGAACCAAATTCCGATCTTGCGCGGATGGTCACGGAAATTTCCAATAATCAGAATGGCGTGAAGCCTCGCGACTTCATGGCGAACCACGCCGTACAGATTCGCCTTCAGAATGAATTTCGCAGGGATTACAAAGACCAGTATTTCTTCGAAATCAAACGCGGAGAGAAAAAAGACCCTGGCACTCTGGTCACGAACGAAGAGGCCGGCCTGATGCTTATGGCCTTCGATCTCGAGGAGCCCTGGGCCACGCACCGCAAGTATCAGGTGTTCGATGAAAAGTACATCGACCTGTTCGCGAATAAGGGCGTCACGGCCGATCACATAGTCCTCTGCCATGTCATCGCCGAATCCGTGGATGCTGCCTTGCCGAAACTCGATAACAGCCTGTTCGCAAAATATATCCTTACCCGCTACATGCTCCTGTACTGCGTGCGGAACATTCTGGCGAAAGACGAACTCTGGGGCGACTTACAGAACAAACCCGAGCAATTCGTTCGCACGCCTGCTGCCAGAAGGAAATTCCGCGCGGCGGTCGAGAGTATCGTAGGTGATCTAATTGTGGATGTTAATGCGGAAATTGCGGGCCTCGGCGAGGATTTCGATTACCGGGGAAAGCTCCGCGACTCTGTGTGGGTCAAAGACCTTGCAAAAACCGTGGTCGGTGACCACGTAAAACTTGTGGCGCGCGGCAAGATTCCATCGTTTAAGACCGATTGGCAGAAAGCTTGAATTCTCTTCCGGCACGACATAATGCACATCGCTCGGAAGGGACATGATATGACGTTCCTTCAAGGTTTCCCGCGGTAAACATGGAGACAGGAACATGTGAAGAAATGCACATTCGCGATTTCGACGGAATCGGCGCTTGAGAATTTATCGTTTAGAACGCTTGGAAGCGACGATCGCGATGTCAGGATAGATTTTGGATCATCCTCTAAATTCCCCAGATCAATTTCTTCACACGTTCCAGATGGGACGTTCCCGAGTCATTTTTCCTGAAACCATCCGAGGCTAGGAAAGTGTTCCGTCCGTCCCGGGCTTCTCCGCGCTTCTCAAAAGGAAAAGCCCCGAACAACGGACGATGCTCCGGGCTTTTTTGATTTAATGCCGGACGGCGAGCTACGTTCCTACACAGTTGCCTGTGCAGTATCATCGGCCCGGCGAGGCTTAACTTCCGTGTTCGAGATGAGAACGAGTGTGACCCTGGCTGCATGATCACTGGAATGAGCAGAGGTCGGATGTTTGAAGTTGGATGTCGGAAGAAGAGAGATCCCTCCGCTGCGGTCGGGATGACAGAAAGAGAAGAGAGTGTGATTTGGGGCGACGGCTAGCGGGCGGTCCAGCCGCCGTCGATTAGGATGGTGTGGCCGGTGATGAGGGAGGCGGCGGGGGAGGCGAGGAAGACGACAGCGCCGGCAACTTCGACGGGTTCACCGATGCGGTGGAGGGCGGCGATGCGCTCGATGACGTCGGCGCGAAAAGCGGGGTCGGAGAGCGCTTCGCCGGTGCCCGGAGTGGCGATGAAGGTGGGAGCGACGGCGTTCACGGTGATGTTGTACGAGCCCCACTCGACTGCGAGACATTTTGTGAGGTGCGAAACCGCGGCTTTGCTGGCGCAGTAGACGGATTCGGTGGGCAAGGCGGCGAATGCGGCTTGCGAACTCATGTTGATGATGCGTCCACCCTTTTGGCGGATCATGAGTTTTGCGGCGGCCTGACTGGCGAAGAAAGTGGACTTCAAGTTTAGGGCGAGAGTGAGATCGAAGTCGTGTTCGTTGACGTCGAGCGCGAGGCCACTGACGCCGTTACCAGCGTTGTTGACGAGAATGTCCAGCTTGCCGAAATGATCGGCAGCTTTTTGAATGGCGCGCGAGATTTGCGCGAGATCGGTGACGTCCATTTGAAGAGGCAAAACTTTGCGGCCCAGGGATTGAATTTCGCGGACGAGACCGGGCGCGCTGCTCACGTCGCGCAGGCCGAGAGCGATGTCGGAGCCGGCGTTGGCCAAGGCGAGAGAGATGGCGCGGCCGAGTCCGCGGGCAGCTCCGGTGACAAGGGAGACCTGGCCGGAGAGATCGAAGCTGAGAAATTGAGACATGGTGGCACCATGAGCTGGAAGGATCGCGGCTGAATTCTGCGAGAAAGATGGTGCTTAGAATTGAGGGGAACGTCAACTGGAGAGGGGAGAGGCGTTGCGCGCGTTTTGGCAGGCTCGGTTTTACGACTTTAATGTGTACTACAGAACGCGGCCATCATACACCACATTGTGTGAAAATGGTGTATGCTACAGACATGGGAAGAACAAACATTGTGATTGATGAAGAATTGGTGAGGAAGGCGCGGAAGCTGACACGCTTGAAGACGAAGCGGGAGATTGTGGACAAGGCGCTGGAGCTGCTGGTGCGGTCGGAGAGCCGGAAGGGGATCCTGAAGCACTATGGGACGGGGATCTGGAAGGGGGATTTGAAGGCGATGCGGAGGAATCGCGGTTGATCCTGGTGGACAGCTCGGTATGGGTGGATTTTTTCAGCGCGAGGCCGGGGCGGGCGGGAGACGCTTTGCGGCGGATGATCGGGGATGCGGAGCCGTTTGCGCTGACAGGAATCGTGGTGGCGGAAGTTCTGCAGGGGTTGACGCGAGATGTTGCGCAGATCGAGGTCTATTTGGCGCAATGGGAGTTGCTGGAGCCGCGGGGATTCGCGACATACCGAGAAGCGGCGGCGATTTTCCGGTTGTGCCGAAGCAAGGGAGTGAGCTTGACGACCGCGGATGCGCTGATCGGGGCCATTGCGCTGGAAAATGGGGCGAACGTGTTTACGCTGGATAAAGATTTTGGGCGGATGGCACGGTGGACGGGGTTGAAGCTTTATGCGGGGAGTTGAGAAGGAGAACCAAGACCTGACCTCAGAAAACGAGGGTGGGACAATCCCGTCGGCACTTGAATCGCGCGCGGTGACACTGGAATCCTATGCTGCGCTGGCCGAGATTCGCGACACCTTGCTCGAAACGTACGCGAGCAACGACGCCATGAACCAGCTCATCCTGTCGCGGCTAGACCCGCGCGCGTGGCGCGCCGAGACGCCGGGTTTTAAGGGCGAAGGGCGGACAATCGCGGCTATCTTCGCGCATCTGCACAACTGCCGTCTGGTGTGGCTGAAGCGGTCCGCGCCGCATCTGAATTGTCCGGCGCGGCTCGATCCTCACCGCTGCTCCATGAAGCAGGCTGCCGCCGCGCACAAGAGAAGCGCCGCACAGTGCCTGCGCATGTTGAGGGATGCGCTCTCGGCGACGCCGAATCGCCGCGTCAGAAAGTTCAGCCGCGACGGGTACGTGCCCACGTGGCCCGCCGGAGGGACCATGTTTGCCTACATGTTCTCGCACGAAGCGCATCATCGAGGACAGATTTTGATGCTGGCTCACCAGCTCGGCTACAGGGTGCTCGAGCCGAATATCTGGCAGTGGGACAAGCTCTGGAAGCAAGCCGGGCTGACCAGGCGGCCACGCTGAGCGGGAGTCGCTCTGCCGGCGATTACGCGAACGCCGTTTCTGGAGGGCAGGGACGAAGCGCGGAGGTTGACCGGATTTTTCCGGCGTTGGCGCGAATAAAGGGCAGTAGCAGGCGGTTCAATGGGGTTGCGGGGTGGGCGCTTTCATCAAGTCCACGAACATTTTGTCGAACCTTGGCAGATCCAAATCCATTTGGATTTCGACCGGTTGGGCGCCAAGCTTCGGGTTGTCCTGATCTACCCACGTCAGAGTGTTTCCGTAGGCTGCGCCGTGGTCGATATCGACGCTCATGTAGCGGGTTATCGTTCTGGTGATGAGCGTGGGGTCAATCCACGCGGCGGCGGCCAGTTCATCCCACATATAGGAACCGCCCTGGTCTGCCAGGAAGTATTTCACTACGTACTTCGCGGCGGGGTTGTTGCTCTGTTTGATTTCGGCAATCATTTCTGGAGTGATCCTGGTTTTGACGGAGATATCAACCGGGGTGCAGACGATTTTCTTCCACGGGGCTTCGAGGACGCTCTTGGCGGCTTCGGGATCGAACCAAAAATTAAATTCGTGGCGCGGGCTGCTAATGAATTCCGGATCGTCGGTGCGCGGATCCAGGCTTCCGCCCATGAAGACCAGGCCTTCGGCGAGTTCGGCAAAGTGGGGATCGATGGCGTTGGCGAGGGCCAGGTTGGTCATGGGGCCGCCTTCGTAGATGGTGACTTCGTGCGGATATTTGTGGACCATGCGGATGAAGAAGTGAGCGGCGTCCTCATCGGCCGGGCGGGCGGTGGGCTGGCCTTCGGGAAGCGGAGGAATGACGTCATGTTCATGCCACCAGCGATCATCCCAGGCGCCAGCGAAGGCGACTTTTCCGTACCTGGCCTGCCACAAAAGGGCTTCCTTGCGGCGATGCACGAGCGGAAAGACGGCGCCCGGGACGACGGGAATATCGGTGCGGCCGATGAGCTTGAGCAGGCGCAGGGTGTGTGCGACTTCTTCGTCGCGCCATTGGTTGCCGGTGACGACGGTAATGCCAAGGACTTGCACCTGGGGAGATTGAATCAAGGTCAGGAGCGTTTGCAGGTTGCTGCCGCCGGGGCCGGAACAGTCCTGATTGATGATGATTTTGCGAGGATGCTGGGGGAAAGCGGGCGTGGCGGCAAGCAGCAATAGTGAAAAAAGGAAAGGTAGTCTTAGATTCCTCATCATTGGCCTCATTGGATGGTCTTGTTGCAAATTCGGAGTGTCTCGGCGATTGCGCGCGGGCTAGCTAAGGATTCGCGACAGAGATGGGCCGCTGGCTCGAAATGAGCGCGTCAGATGCCGGCGTACCAGGCGTAGCCACCTTCTGGAGACGCGGAGCCGAGACCCTTGCCGAACTTTTTCAGATTGTCGGTGACCGTGAGGTGGGTGACGAATTTCACGCTCTTGTAGCCGAGCTGGCGGGGGAGCCGGAGGCGAAGCGGGCCGCCGTTGCCCACGGGAAGTTCACCGCCATTCATCCCATAGGTGAGAAAAGTCTGCGGATGCAAGGCATCGGCCATATCGATGCTTTCCCACCAGTCTGGATCGATCGAGAAGTAGACAACGTATCTGGCTTGCGGGTGAACACCCACGAGATTCAGGACGTGGGAAAGAGGCACACCGATCCACTCCGCGATGTACGACCAGCCCTCTTCACATGCCAGATGAGTGATCTGGCTGCGAGACGGATAGCTCTTAAGCTGAGGAAGAGAAAACGAGGCGGGCCGGTCGACCATGCCGTTGACGGAGAGCCGCCAGTCCGTGAATCCTCCGGCCTGAAGGCGCTTGAAAGCATCATTCAAGGGCGGGATTTCGTTTGCAAGCGGGGGCTTTGAAATCATGCTGCGAGGAAACTCACGGGCCAACGAGTGCCGCGTGAGCAGGCGTTGGGAAGCATAAGTCAGAGTTTCGCCGAGGCCGTAGATGCCGCTGTGATCCGGCGGGACGAGTCCGTACTTTTGGGCAAGGCGCGCGGCCACGCCGAGGCCCGAGACACCCGCCGTGGCGGCGAGCCCGGTGAAGATCAGTTTGCGGCGTGAGAGATTGCTCATGTGCGCTCCACAGATGTACCGGGCCGGCCCGTGATCATCGCTCGCATGCGGCTCCTGAATCCGGCAACCCAAACCATCACGAGATGGACAAGCAGGAAGAGGACGAGAGCCAGGGAGACGAAGAAGTGAATGGTGCGCGCGGATTGCTGGCCGCCCAACGAAGTGACGGTCAGCGGAACCGCGGAAACAAAACCGGGAGACATAGCCAGGCCCGTCCAGATCACCAATGGGAACAGAACGAAGATCACGAACAGGTAAGCGAGGCGTTGGAGAACGTTATAGGACCAGGCTTCTGCTTCGCTTGGGCGCTTGAAGCGCAAATGGTTGACGATGGAGGTGGAGAACGCCCGCCAGGAAAGCTCGGCTTTACCGGGAAGCAAGTTTTTCCGCAAATGGCCGGTGAAGATGGCGGAGAGGATGTACAGCAAGCCGGTCATTACCGCAATCCAGGCGGCTTGAAAGTGGAGGTAGCGGCTCCAGCCGTTCTGGTCCGGCATCACATACCCGTAGCCGGTGGGCACCAGCGCCCTCGAGGAAGGGATCGGAATTTTGAACAACGGAGTAGTTAATACATTGCCGGTCTCGCCCCAATAAAAACGCGGGTGAGAGATTACAATTTCGGCTCCGGTGACGAGCAGCGCGAGAAAACAGAGAGTGGTGATCCAATGTGTGACGCGGACTAAAGCAGAGTGGCGCGGCGTAACCGCGGTGGCTAAGACTGCGGAGGTGGAGGATGGGACGGAAGTTCCCAGCGGCACTTGCACGGATTCAAATCGCGCCATTTTTAGTCCCCGTCGAGGCTCCGACTCGCGTTCCCAGAATAGGTGTCATCCTACCACGGTACAGGGACTGAAACGGACAAGTCCCGGATTGCTTGCCACTCGTAATAATGCACATCCGCGAATCAGATGAGCAAATCGAAAGTTCAGCGATTTCCCTAGGAATCAAACCAACAGGCGGCTGACCGGTGAGCCCTCAGTCGGGCTTATCGCCGGCGGAGGCAGAAGCGAAGACTTCCTGGAGGATTGCGAGAACGTCGGAAACGCGGAAGGGTTTCTGCAAATGACGCGGTTCGCCGGAAGCCCCTGAAGAATCCAAAGCTTCGAGCAAATCTCCAGACATAAAAATGACGGCAGGTTTGCGAGCTCCGGCGGCGGCCAGGATGCGAGCGGCGGCGATTTTGCCGGTCATGGGGCCGCCTTCTTGGGAGAGGTTCAAATCGCAGAGAAGAACGTCATGAGAACGCTGAGCGACGAAAGAAAGAGCTTCTTCCAATGTAGCGGCGCAATCGACTTGCAAACCGCGGGGGGTAAGCCCCTCAAAGAGCAGGCTGCGGAGAGTTTCTTCATCCTCCAAAACAAGGATCGAACGGCCCTTCAAAAGATCTAAGCTGACGGGCGCCACGGGAGCAGAGAAGGCAGGGACAGCAGAAGGTGTGGCAGCGGGCGCCTCGCCGAGCGCAAGAGGGAGATAAACCGTAAATGCGGAACCGCCTGCGGGGAGGGCTTCTGCTTCGATGGTGCCGCCGTGTTCACGAATAATGGAGAGGCAGATGCTGAGGCCGAGGCCGGTGCCGCCGCCAGGGCGTTTGGTGGTGTAGAACGGATCGAATAAGCGAGGGATGGAATCAGGACGAAGTCCCACACCATCGTCCTGGAAGGTGATAGAGACGCGAGAGCCGAGACGAGCGAAGCGGATCTGAATGCGGCCCGATTCGCGGACTTCGCGGATGGCCTGCTCGGCGTTGGTGACAAGATTCAAAAAGACTTGAATGAGCTGATTGGCGTCGCCAATAACGCCCGGCAATTCCGGCTGGGGACGGAAATCAACTTCGACGCTGTTGCGGCGGAGCGAGTGTTCGTGCAACTGGAGGGTGCGATCGATAATGCTATTGAGATCGACGGCTTTTTTCTGTGGAGAAGCGGGCCGGGAAAACTCGAGAAGATTCTGGACGATGCGAGCGGCGCGGCGAGCCTGACGGTGAGTCAGTTCGAGCTGGCGCTTGGTGGCTGCGGGGTCCGACTGGCCTTCGCGCAGCAATTCAGTGACGCCGAGAATGGCAGTAAGGGGATTGTTGAGCTCGTGGGCGACGCCGGCGAGCATCTGGCCCATGGCGGCGAGTTTTTCCGCCTGAATGAGCTGCTCTTCGAGGCGTTTGAGTTCGGTGACGTCGCGGCCGGAAAGGACGACGCCTTCGATTTTTCCGGTTTCGTCGGCGAGGGGGCTGAAATTGAAACGGATGCGGCGCCAGTCGCCGAGCTTGTGGCGGACGCGAACTTCGAGAGAGGCGTAATTCTGGCGTCCCTCCAGAATATCCGCAAATAACGCGAGAAGCGCGGGAAGGTCTTCCGAGTGGGTACGACCGCCAAACTGCATATTCTCGGTTTCGGAGAGCTCATAGCCAAGAACTTCCTTGCATCGCGGGCTCACAAACGTGTAACGCGAATTGGTGTCCACGACGAGAATCAGGTCCGGGAAGTTATCGACGAGGCGGCGAGCGAACTCCTGCTCCTTGTAGAGCTGGCGCTCCATTTGGCGGCGGGCGGTGATATCCATGATGGAACCCTGATAACGAATCACACGACCGGAGGTGTCACGCACTGCAGTTGCGGTGTTTAAACAAATGATGGGAGAGCCATCCTTGCGCAGCAGCGTAATTTCACGGCCCTGGGGCGCGTTCTGATGCTCGACCTCTTCTTGAAGCACTTTTCTTTCGGCAGGATCGGCGAAGAGGTCGGGCACTCGTTTGGAAAGCAATTCTTCCTTGGAGTCATAGCCGAGCATACGAACGAGGGCGGGGTTGGCGTCGAGAATGCTGCCTTCAGGTACGGTGATGTAGATGCCTTCCTGGAGAGTTTCAAAGAGCTCGGTAAAGCGGGCTTCGTTCTTGCGAAGAGCGGTGATGTCGCGGCCGAGGACGGTGAGTCCGTGAACGGTGTTGTCGCGGGTCATGGCATGCGCGACGCAATCGAAATAACAGACGGAATTCTGTTTCTTGAGGCGAACCTGGATGATCCCCGACCAATGGCGGCGTTCGAGAAAACGGGGCATAGCGCGGCGGATCAGTTCGGCGCCCTCGCCGCCGCCCTCCTCGAGAAAATCGGTAACCTGGCGGCCGATGATTTGCTGGTAGGTGGCACCGACGAGGTCTGCAAAGCTGCGATTGACCGCACGGATCTCGCCCTCGAGCGAAATGGCGAGGAGAATATCGTCGAAGGAATCGATCAGGTCGCGATAGCCCTGCTGGGAACGGGAGATGACCGAAAAAAGCTGGTCCATCTGCTTATCACTGGGAGGAACGGCATCGTGATGCTCGAGGCCGCGGACCAGACCACGCAGCTCCGAGATTTCCTGAGTACGCTTCCAGGCATAGAAACCAAAAAGAGCGACAAGGACGACGAGGCCGATGGGCAAAGCCTCAAAGTGGTGGGCGAGGGAGCGAATCGTGCCCCAAGAAGTGAAGGCAAAGACGATGGAAAGGATCAAGAGGAGAATAAAAGTGAGACGCCAAAGTTCGCTTTGGCGTTTTTCGAATTGTTCGAGGCGAGCGGAAATCGTCGGGCGGGTTGCACCGCCCGAGGGAGAATTCCTGGCAGAATTCGATGAGAAATCGTCGTGGTTAGGCATGGGCCGGCAGGCGGCTGGCAGTCAAGGCCAGAAAGGCCACCGCATAATGGCAGAGTTCATTGTAGAAACGGCGGGAAAAGCGGGCAACGACCGGGACAGCGGGACGTGCCTGAAAGTTACCTGTACGAAGTGCTTAAAAAGTGAAGCGTCCCGACCAGGCCGGGACGCTTCGTTTGTAGCAATAGGTTGCAAGCGGGAGAACCCGCGGTAAATGCCGGTTAGCCTTCCGTGGCAGCGTCGGCTTCGGCGTCTTTCTGGAGGAAGTCGAGCGCCGCAGCTTCTTCCGCGGTGAGCTCGGCGGCTTCCGGAATTTCCTCGATGGGGGCGGGGGCGGGCATTTCCGTCAGCAACTGAATGCTGCGGTAGTGCTCGAGGCCCGTGCCAGCGGGAATCAAACGGCCCATGATGACGTTTTCCTTGAGGCCGCGGAGGTAGTCCACCTTCCCGGCAACAGCGGCTTCGGTGAGGACGCGGGTGGTCTCCTGGAAGCTCGCGGCCGAGATAAAAGAGTCGGTCGAGAGCGAGGCCTTGGTGATGCCGAGAAGAAGCGGGCGGCCCGTGGCCGGACGGCCGCCATTCTTGATGACCTGATCGTTTTCTTCGCGGAAGCGGAACTTGTCCACCTGCTCTTCGAGGAGGAAAGTAGTGTCGCCGACGTCTTCGACCTTGACCCAGCGCATCATCTGGCGCGAGATGGTCTCGATGTGCTTGTCGTTGATATTGACGCCCTGGAGGCGGTAGACCTCCTGAATGGCGTTGACCAAATAGGCTTGCGTGAACTTTTCGCCGAGGACGGCGAGCAAGTCGTGCAAGTTGAGCGGGCCATCGATGAGGGCCTCGCCAGCCTTGACGTGATCGCCTTCCTGAACGTTGATGTGCACGCCACGCGGGATGGAATATTCCTTGGTGGTCTTGCCATCTTCGCTTTCGACGTAGACTTTGCGCATGCCCTTGGCGATATCGCCGTAGCGGACGACGCCGTCGACTTCGCTGATAACGGCGGGATCCTTGGGCTTGCGGGTCTCGAAGAGCTCGACGACGCGCGGGAGACCACCGGTGATGTCCTTGGTCTTGGTGGTTTCACGCGGGATTTTCGCGAGCACGTCTCCGGCCTGCACTTCGTCGCCATCCTTGACCATCAAGTGAGCGCGAGAAGGCATGAGGTACTTTTTGCGGACCTTGCCGGAAGAATCGCGGACGAGAATCGCGGGCTGATGTTTTTCATCGCCGGGAGGAAGAGTGACGACGTCCTGGGAGAGGCCGGTCACCTCGTCCACTTGCTCTTCAATGGTCAGGCCGGGCCGCAGGTCGTCAAACTTCACGGAGCCGGCGGTTTCGGTGAGAATCGAGAAGGTGAAGGGATCCCATTCGGCAAGAATCTGGCCGTGAGTGACGTGTTCACCGTCCTGAACGCGGAGACGAGCGCCATAAACGACGTGGTAACGCTCCTTTTCGCGGTCTTTTTCATCCACGATGGAAATGAGACCGGAACGGTTCATGGCGATGGAAGCGCCGCCGCGGCCCTCGACGAATTTCAGGTCGACGAACTTCACGACGCCGTTGTTGCGCGCTTCAAGGGTGGAACGCTCGGAGACGCGGGTAGCGGTTCCGCCGATGTGGAAAGTACGCATGGTCAACTGGGTGCCGGGCTCGCCGATGGATTGCGCGGCGATGACACCGACGGCTTCGCCAAGCTCAACCATGCGCCCGGAGGCGAGGTTGCGGCCGTAGCAGAGAGCGCAAACTCCGCGACGAGATTCACAGGTGAGCACGGAACGGATGCGCACGCGCTCGATGCCCGCGGCTTGCACCTGGTTGGCGAGGTCTTCGGTGATTTCCTGGTTGATGTCGACGATGACGGTGCCCTCGAAGTCCTTGATCTTGTCGAGGGAGACGCGGCCGACGATGCGGTCGCGCAGCGGCTCGACTTCGACACCGGCTTCGATGATGGGCTCGACGTAGATTCCGTCGTTGGTGCCGCAGTCACGCTCATTGATAATGACATCCTGAGCGACGTCGACAAGGCGGCGGGTAAGGTAGCCGGAATCGGCGGTTTTGAGGGCCGTGTCCGCCAAACCTTTGCGCGCACCGTGAGTCGAGATGAAGTACTCGAGAACGGTGAGGCCTTCGCGGAAGTTTGAAGTGATGGGAGTTTCCATGACTTCTCCGGAAGGCTTGGCCATGAGGCCGCGCATGCCGGAAAGCTGGCGAATCTGTTGTTTGGAGCCACGAGCGCCGGAGTCCGCCATGACGTAGACGGGATTGATGATGCCCTCTTTGTCCTGGTTCTCGAGAGCCTTGAACATTTCGTCGGCGACTTTTTCGGTGATGTCTCCCCAAATGGATACGATCTTGTTATAGCGTTCGCCGTGCGTGATCGCGCCGTCCAGATACTGCTGCTGGACGCGAACGACCTCTTTTTCGCCGCCATCGACGAGCTTGGTCTTGTCGCCGGGAATGAGCATGTCATCAATGCCGATGGAGATGCCGGACTTCGTGGCGTAGGTGAAGCCGAGCTCTTTCAGGTGATCGAGCAGGACGACGGTGTCGGCAAGGCCATAGCGCAAGTAGGCGTAATAGACGAGCTGCTGAACGCCCTTCTTTTTGAGCAGACCGTTGACATAGGGGAATTTGGCCGGCAAGTGCGAATTGAAAATGACGCGGCCGACGGTGGTCTGAATGAACTGGCGCTCCATCTTGACGGGCTCGGTGTGGGGCACGTCCTGGTTGTCATAGGCGGTGGTGAGGTCAATCACTTCGCCGCTGTACCGCAGGCGGATGGGAGTGAGCAGCTCGACTTCACCAGCTTCGAGAGCGAGCACGACTTCGTCGGACTGACCGAAGACGCGGCCTTCGCCCTTGGCTCCGGGCTTGGACTTGGTCAGGTAATAGATGCCGAGAACCATGTCCTGCGACGGAACGGCGAGAGGCAAACCGTGCGCGGGAGACAGAATGTTGCGGGAGCTGAGCATGAGCACGGATGCTTCGACCTGGGATTCCGGCGAAAGCGGGATGTGCACGGCCATCTGGTCGCCGTCAAAGTCCGCGTTGAACGCGGTGCAGACGAGCGGGTGGATGCGGATCGCTTTGCCTTCGACAAGGACCGGTTCGAACGCCTGAATGCCAAGGCGGTGAAGCGTGGGAGCGCGGTTGAGAAGCACGGGATGCTCGCGGATGACGTCCTCGAGAATGTCCCAAACGACGGGCTCTTGCTGTTCGACCATTTCTTTGGCTTGCTTAATCGTGGTGCAATGGCCTTGGGCTTCGAGCTTGTGATAGATGAAAGGCTTGAAAAGCTCGAGCGCCATTTTCTTGGGCAGGCCGCACTGGTTGAGTTTCAGCTCCGGGCCGACGACGATGACGGAGCGGCCGGAATAATCCACGCGCTTGCCGAGAAGATTCTGGCGGAAGCGGCCCTGCTTGCCCTTGAGCGTATCGCTGAGGGACTTGAGCGGACGGTTGTTGGTGCCGCGCAGAACGCGGCCACGGCGGCCGTTGTCAAAGAGCGCGTCGACGGCTTCCTGAAGCATGCGCTTTTCGTTGCGGACGATGACGTCGGGGGCGCGGAGCTCCATGAGTTTCTTGAGGCGGTTGTTGCGGTTGATGACGCGGCGATAGAGATCGTTGAGATCGGAGGTCGCGAAACGGCCGCCGTCCAAAGGCACGAGCGGGCGCAGCTCCGGAGGAAGGACCGGGACGACGTCCAAGATCATCCACTCCGGCTTGTTGCCACTCTTGCGGAAAGCTTCGAGCACTTTCAAGCGCTTGGCGAACTTGATGCGCTTCTGAAGAGAAGGATCGTTCTTCATCTTCTCGCGGAGTTCCTCGGAGAGCTTATCCACTTCGACGCGGCGGAGAAGCTCCTTGATGGCTTCGGCGCCCATCTTGGCGGTGAACTGGCCGGGATATTCTTTTTGCAGTTCGCGATATTTGTCTTCGAGCAGGACTTCGCGCTCGCGAAGGACGGCGACTTCGCCAGCATCGACGACAACGAACGCTTCGAAGTACAGAATGCGCTCGAGGTCGCGCATGGAGATGTCCAGCAAATAGCCGATGCGGCTGGGCAGGCCCTTGAAAAACCAGACGTGCGAACAGGGCGAAGCCAGCTCGATATGGCCGAGGCGCTCGCGGCGGACTTTGCTGAGAGTGACTTCGACGCCGCACTTATCGCAGATGACGCCGCGATGCTTCATGCGCTTGTACTTGCCACACAGGCACTCCCAATCGGTGACGGGGCCAAAAATCTTGGCGCAGAAAAGGCCGTCGCGTTCAGGCTTAAAGGTGCGGTAGTTGATGGTCTCCGGCTTGGTGACTTCGCCATGAGACCACGAGCGAATTTTTTCCGGACTCGCCAAGCTAATTCGGATGGAATCGAAATCGGCGATCAAACTGGCGCGATCATAAGGGCTGCTGCGATACAAGGTTGTTTCCTCCCTCCCCCGGCTTTCGCCAAGGGCCGCGGCCTGATGTTTTGCACCGGGCCGGCTGAGAACCCAAAAACCGAAACCTTCTCACTCGCGAAATTTTGCTCGAAAGGGGCACGATGTATCGCGCCCCTACGAACACGATTCTTGCTAATCGGCGGCTTTCTCCGCAGGGGCTTTTTGCCGCTTCATTAATTCGACGTCCAAGCAGAGCGACTGCAGCTCGCGGACCAGGACGTTGAACGACTCGGGCACGCCCGGTTCGATACCCGGCTCGCCTTTGACGATGGCCTCGTAGATTTTGGCGCGACCATAGACATCGTCGGACTTCGCCGTGAGCAGCTCTTGCAGGATATGCGCGGCACCATAGGCTTCAAGCGCCCACACTTCCATTTCGCCGAAGCGCTGTCCGCCGAACTGCGCTTTGCCTCCCAGCGGCTGCTGGGTGATGAGCGAGTACGGACCGATGGAGCGCGCGTGAATCTTGTCGTCGACGAGATGCGAGAGCTTGAGCATGTAGATGTAGCCGACCGTGACCGGCTGATCGAACATGTCGCCGGTCATGCCGTCGAAGAGGTTGATCTTGCCGGCGTGCGGCAAGCCAGCGACTTCGAGCAAGTGGCGGATTTCCGGTTCGCGAGCGCCGTCAAAAACGGGCGTTGCGAAGGGGATGCCGTCCTTGAAGCCTTCGGCGTAATCGAGCAATTCGTCATCGCTGAGCTTCGAAAGCGTTTTCCAGATGGTCGTCTCGGTGAAGACTTCGCGGAACCAGCGGCGCAAAGCCTCAGCCTTAACTTCCTTGCTGAGCAAACGCTTGAGGCTGTTGCCCAACTCCTTGGAAGCCCAGCCGAGGTGCGTCTCGAGAACCTGTCCAACGTTCATACGCGAAGGAACGCCGAGAGGATTGAGAACGATCTCGACGGGCGTGCCATCGGGAAGGTACGGCATATCTTCCTGCGGCACGATGCGAGCGATGACGCCCTTGTTACCGTGGCGTCCGGCCATTTTGTCGCCGATGGAGAGCTTGCGCTTCATGGCGATATAGACTTTGACGAGCTTGATGACGCCGGGAGGCAACTCGTCGCCTTTCTTGAGCTTTTCCTTACGCTCCTCGGTGATCTTGCGGAGGACGTCGATTTGGCGCGAGGTCATCTCCTCGATTTCCTCGATTTTCTCGATGAGGAGAGGATCCTTTTCGTTGAGCTTCAGGCGTTTGAGATTGCGCGTGGAGATCTTTTCGATCAGGTCGCGCGTGAGCTCGACGCCCTTGGTCAAGAGGCGCTTGTTGGTCTTTTCGTCGTGCAAGTCGGCCTGGAGAATTTTTCCGCCGAGGAGATCCGAGAGGCGCTTCAGGCGCTCATCCGTGAGGATGCGGATTTCGTCGGCGAGGTTCTTCTCGAGTTTGAAGACTTGCGTGGCTTCGATGGCCTTATGGCGCTCGTCCTTTTCTCCGCCCTTACGGGTGAAGATCTTGACGTCCACGATGGTGCCTTCGATGCCCGGCGGGCAGTAGAGCGAAGCGTCGCGAACGTCTCCG
>Ga0187820_1000100_pt1 | contig 16360 bp, 17 predicted proteins | sample NC_wetland_sal_i_19_FD_132409 | JGI IMG/M metagenome (GOLD analysis project Ga0187820, IMG submission 132409) | Wetland sediment microbial communities from Neuse River Estuary, North Carolina, USA - SO4_5 | ecosystem: Environmental > Aquatic > Freshwater > Wetlands > Sediment | place: USA: North... | reverse complement strand
GCGATGCCGGCCGCACTCAAGACAGCAAAGCCGCCGGGGGTCACCGCGACGGCTTTGCCTTTGCCTTGTCCCCCATACGCGCCGTTAACCGGCATCACGCGGGTTGCCGAACCGAAAGTCCTTGATCCCCAGCTTTGCGCGGGGGACCAGTCGGCCCGTCGGCCCATGAGGTCGACACACAGGCCAATGGGGTCGCTGCTGCGGCCAATGGGGTCGCTGCTGCCAGCAATATTTTACTTCATATTCGTTCTCCACGGAATGGTGCGTGCCAGCGACATTATCGATCGGTCGGCTACCAACATTTACGCGTGCATTACGGGGCTTTCAACCCATGGCCGCGTGGCCCGGTTCTTCGATCTGTGCCTAGGTCACAGAGGCGTGCGTCCCTTTCCACTATTCCCCCTAGCCGTGGACGGAGCGGTTTACAAATTTGACTCGTGGCTAGGCGATGAGGGCGCGGTCGTGCGTGTGCTTGACCGACGCCGATTTCCGCCACCTTGGACCGTCGACGAACAACGGCTCTGCTTCGTTGTTCGGGATCAAACCGGTCAAGCGGTCGCGCGCCTTTATTTCGAAGACGATTCAAGCCGCCGATCGGCCGGCAAATTGCTCTCGCGCGACAAAGCGCGCTGGATCGCGGTCAGGATAATGAAACTGCCGGAACTGCTGCGCCGTTCTTAAAGCCGGTTTAAACGAACCGGCTCATTTCCTTCGTTTGTCAGCGACGGTTCCCACGGCCTGCATCCTCCGCAGCGGCAGCATTCGCGACGTTCACGTCTGTCCACGCACAATACCCGACATAGAATGGATGTCCGCCGAATTGGACGATTCAAGGCGGGGTTTCAAGTCCGGGGCAGGCTTTTTCGGGATCATGCTCTAGTCGTAATGGGCCGGTTTTGTCAGAACGACGCCGCTCTCCAACCTGACCGATCTTTCGCGCCACAGCTTCGCGAGCGCAAGATAGGCGTCGCGCGCGGCTTCATCCTTGGTTTCGTCGGCAAGCCGCCTCACGTCTTCAGACATTGACCGGTAGGTGTCGGCGATCGACATGGCGCATTTCGCATCGTTGCAAAAGTTGGCTCAAGACATTGGCTCGAGCGCGCCGAATCGTATCACCAAGCGACATGAACACCGCGGCCAGGGCTGGCTTATCCACCGGCTTATCCACGGTTAAATCGATTCTGCGGCGTCTCAGGATGATCGGAGCCGAGCCGATCCCTGTTTTCGCAAAAGCACGGAGTTGTGATGACGGTCACTTCGTGTTGCTGGCGCCCACAGTAGTTTGAGGCTTGGACGATGAATTGAGATTTAGGAGGTTTGCCATGACGACATCGCTGAAGGAGACCGGCGCTCGGTTCCGCCGATGGTTCAAGGCGCTCCAGGAAAAGAACCGGCCACCCTATCGCTGGTACGAACACGGCTACTACGACGCTTAACCGAAAAATTCCCGTCAGGTTCTCGCGGCGCTGCTGTTCACAAACGCCCCCGGCGAACCGCCTGCGTCTTGCAGGCGGTTTTCGCTTCTGGCGCAGTCGAATTTCGGGAAGCTACGGCGATCGGCCGCAGGCGCGGTTCGAACCGCGAACGTCGTGTAAAAACCATTTCTGACGGCCTTATTCACGATGACTCATTGCCGCTCAACGAGACAATAAAAAATTCGTCGATGAAAGCCGCAGCTTCATCGCGCTGTCATACCTCACTGATCGCGCTGACATGCTCACAACTCCTTACTACCCTCGGTACGACGAAGGCGTCGAATGCGATTCGTCACAGCAAGGGAAAATTGAAATGCGCTACATGGAAATAACTGAAATCGATAGTGGCGTACGCGAACTGACCAACACCGAACTTGCGATGGTCGCCGGCGGCGGGGTGTGGGGTGATCTAGCGAAAATTGCGGGCGGCGTGATCGGTAACGCACTTTGGAGCGGTGCCCTAGGGGGCGGCGCCAGCGCCAAGCTGGCGCCGCTCTAGGCTGACTGTGGTTTTGTCAATTTTGTCTGCGCAGGTCGCCTGACGCGGCAAAGACGCGCCCTTGATCAAGCCCCGGCGCGATTCCAGCCACGGATACGGTCGCCATAGACTTCGAAGCCGATTGGCGTCACCACCACCGTATCCTCAAGCTTGATGAAGCCGCGCTGCGGATGCTGCAGCGTCGTCTCCACCGAAACCACCATGCCCGTTTCGAGGGGCCGGTCGGCGTCATAGGCGTCATAGGGAACCGGCCCTGAATTGGTCAACCGCGGCGCCTCGTGGCTGACCAGCCCCATGCCATGGGCGAGAAAATGCGTGTGATTGCGGATTTTCGATTTATGCAGGACCGCATTGGCTGCGGCATAGATCTCCTTGCCAAGCGCGCCGGCGCGGATCGGTTTCATCGAAGCCTGCTCGATGGCTTCGACTTCGGCGAGCAGTTCCACCAGCTCGTCGTCCGGCTCACCGACGATCCCCATGCGGGCGACGTCGCCGATATAGCCGTGGTAATTGCCGCCGGAATCGAGCGAGAGAACATCGCCCTCCTCCCAGCGCTGATCGGACGGCGCCCGGTTTAAGCTCGAGCCCGCTGCGATCAGGCAGTAGTCGAAGGTCAGTCCGCGGGAGGTTTCCTCGTGACGTAACGCTTCGGCCAATTCGGCCTTGGTCGCGCCCGCGCCGTAACTTTCAAATACGGCGGCCATTGAATCGATCACTGCGTCGGAGGCAAGCCGCAGCATGTCCAGCTCCTCCGGCGACTTGATTGCGCGCAAGCGCTCGAGAACGAACAGCGCATCCTCGATCTTGCTGTGCGGAAACGCTTTGTGCAGGACCGCGGCCGAGTCCGCCGGGAGGAAGGCCAGCTCGGCGCCGATTCGCTTCGGGTTGGCAACAGCATGGCGGACGTACTCGACGGCCTTTTCCATCGCGTCGACGGAGCCGGAGCTTTTCACGTTGAGTTCCGGCACCCAGAACGGTTTCACTTCGTTCTGATAATTCTCCATGCGGTGCCCGAAGAAGGCGGTCTTTTGCGGCTCGCTTTTGACGTAAACGAAGACCGGCAGATAGCGCGACAGGCCCATCGCATCCATCGATTCGAAAAAGAACGCGCGATGGCCGCCGAGGAGGTACTGCACATTGTGCTTGGACGTCACCAACAGCACGTCCATGCCCGCATCGTCCATCAAGCGGTCCAGCCGACCGGTATCGAACGGCGCTACGTGTTGTCGTTTGCTGACGTCGAGCATGGGCAATCTCCTGGGGACGAGAAGGCGGACCTGTCAACTAAATCTAACAGGTCCAGCAGCGGGGATGAACCCGTAGCCCGCCGAGGGCTGCCCTGCGCCGTTGCATTGCCGCTATTGCCACAACCGCGCGCTGGCGATCTTCGCGCCCTGCACAAGCGCGTCGAGCTTCGCCCACATGATACTGGGATGGACGCGGCGATAGAACGGCCCCTGGGCGAAGCCGCAATCGGTTCCGGCCAGTAAATTCTCGCGCCCCACCAGGCGCGCCACGCGCACGATACGTTCGGCGACCAGTTCGGGATGCTCGACCACATTGGTGGCGTGACTGATCACGCCGGGAATGAGCAGGCGGTCCGGCGGCAGTTTGGCGGTTTCCCAGACACGCCATTCGTGCTCATGGCGCGGATTGGCGCTTTCAAGAACATAGGCGCCAACCTTCATGCCCAGGATCAGATCGACAATGTCCTTCAGCGGCACGTCAGTGGTGTGAGGGCCGGGCCAACTGCCCCAGCAAACGTGATAGCGAATGCGGTCCTGCGGCAAGCCCGCAATCGCCTCGTTGAGCACATCCACTTGCAAGGCCAGCCATTTGCGGTAGTCGGCAAAGCTCGCTGGTGGCACCATGCGATCGTAACTGACCGCGGCGCGCGCATCGTCGAGCTGCAGCACAAAGCCGGCGTCAATGATCGTGCGGTATTCCGTGCGCATCGCCGCTCCGATGGCGCGGATCAAGTCCTCTTCGGTTTTGTAGTACTCGTTCTTGCGGTCCGGGATCACGCTTGCGGGCGCGGCGACGGGAAGGAATGCTTCGGTGACATCGACGTCCTTTAGCGCCGCCTTGAAATTAGCGATGTCACGCTTGAGTTCGGCCTCCCCGGTATAAGCGATCGGCCCGACGCAAACCGCTTCGACGGTGGTCGCCATGCCTTCGCGCGCGTCGAGTTCGGCATAGAAATCGGCGAAGCGTTCGCGGTCGACCCCGCGCGTAAACGGATTGCCGCCCGGTTTGATCGGACGCCGCTCGAAGCCGCTCAAGCGTTCGAGCACATATTGGGACCAGCTGATCGATTTGCCGAACTCGCCATCGCTGACGACGTCGACGCCGACCTTGGCTTGCTCGCGGACCACGTCGGCCACACTGCTCGCGAGGCATGTTTCGTAGGCGGCGGCGTCATAGGGCCTGCCCGCCTGCTTTGCGCGAAGGAATTCTTGCAGCGGCGCCGGGCGGATCAGGCTGCCGACATGCGTTGTCAAAATGCGCTCACTGCTGCGTTTCATTACCTTCCCCGTCCATTCGGTTGGCGGCACTGATACAGGAGAAAGCGAACTTCGCAATGCATGGGCGGATTGGCGGCGAATGGGCGTCATCCCATTTGCCGAATTGGCGATTTGAGCGCGCCTTGTTATGAAGGATGGGTCCACAGGCCCCGCCCCGGGAAATCAAGGCAATGCAAGTCCGCAACGGCGTCATCGAAGCGATCGGCGATACCCGGTTGATCAAGCTGCGGCGGGTTTCCGAGGCGACCGGCTGCACCATCCTGGGCAAGGCCGAATTCATGAATCCGGGCCAATCGGTGAAAGACCGACCGGCCCGCCAGATCATCCTGGAGGCGGAAAAGCGCGGCGAAATCCGTGCTGGCGGTCTTGTCGTCGAAGGCACCGCCGGCAATACCGGGATCGGACTGGCGCTCGTCGCCAACGCGCGCGGCTATCGTACCCTTATTGTCATCCCCGACACGCAAAGCCAGGAAAAGAAGGACATGCTGCGGCTTGCCGGCGCTGAACTCATCGAGGTGCCGGCGGCGCCGTACAGCAATCCGAACAATTATCAGCACGTGGCGCGCCGGTTGGCCGAACAGCTGCAGCAAAGCGAATCAAATGGCGTCCTCTACGCCGACCAATGGAATAATCTCGACAACCGCCTGGCACATTATCTGAGCACCGGTCCGGAAATCTGGCAGCAGACGAACGGCACGATCGACGGATTCATCTGCGCCATCGGCACCGGCGGCACGCTGGCCGGCGTGTCACAGTATTTGCGCGAGCAAAAAAGAGATGTGGTGATCGGCTGCGCCGATCCGCAGGGCGCGGCAATGTATGAGCTCTTCGCGCACGGCGTCGCCAAGGCGTCGCCCGGCAATTCGATTACCGAAGGAATCGGTCTCGGTCGCGTAACGCCGGTTATCGACGGCCTAAAAGTAGAGAAGCCATACGTTATTCCCGACGCCGAAGCGATTCCGTTCATTTTTGAGCTGCTTGAGCACGAAGGCCTGTGCCTGGGGGGCTCGTCCGGGATCAATGTCGCGGGTGCTGTTCGTCTCGCCAAGGAACTCGGCCCCGGTCATACCATCGTAACGATCCTTGCCGACTACGGCACACGCTATCAATCGAAGCTGTTCAACCCCCAATTCCTGCGCGAGAGGAATTTGCCGGTGCCGCAATGGCTGGAGCGCGAGCCGAACGTCAAGGTTCCGTACGAATGAACGCGATCGCCGCACTGGCGTTGACTTATCGAGACAAAGAACATGCCGAGCCTGAACGATAATATTTCGCCCTCACCCAGCCGATGGCTCGTCTCAACGGAATGGATGGCTCAGCATCTGCGCGACCCTAACGTCGTGCCGGTTTACAGTTCGTATTATCTGCCGGCGCAGAAAATCGACGGTCACGCGGAATTCCGCAATGGTCATATCCCCGGGGCGGCGTTCTTCGACGTCGAAGCGGTCAGCGACCATTCGACCGACTTGCCGCATATGCTGCCGGGGACGACGCAATTCGGCGAAGCGGTTGGCGCGCTCGGCATCGGCGATGGCGATACCGTCGTGGTCTACGATAGCCTCGGATTATTCTCGGCGGCACGCGTTTGGTGGACGTTTCGCATCTTTGGCGCTAAGTCGGTTTATATCCTCGACGGCGGCCTGCCGAAATGGAAGTCGGAAGGCCGTCCGCTTGAATCCGGCGAGACCAAACGCGCGCCTAAGGCATTCCACGCCGAGATGAACGTCGCGGCCGTAGCGCTCCTTGACGATTTGCGCATGGCGCTCACCGATGAAAGCGTGCAGATCGTCGACGCGCGCTCGGCAGAGCGCTTCGCCGGAAGGGCGCCCGAACCGCGGCCCGGCTTGCGCTCGGGGCATATGCCGCGCTCGTTCAACGTGCCTTACGACCGGCTGATTGAAAACGGTCGTCTCGTCTCGCGCGATCGCATCGCCGCGGCGTTTACCGCCGCCGGCGTCAATCTCGACGAACCGATTATCACGAGCTGCGGATCCGGCGTCACTGCCGCCATTTTGACATTCGCGCTCGATGCGCTCGGCAAGGAGCCGAAGGGCCTCTACGACGGCTCCTGGGCGGAATGGGGCGGCCGTCCCGACCTGCCGATCGAACGCGGTTGATTCCCGGAACCTGAAATGACAACGGCAAAACGCGTCGCCTTGATCACCGGCGGAGCGAAAGGCATCGGCCGCGCCGTTGCGCGTCATCTCGCAGCTTCGGGATGGCGGCTTGGCATCATCGACCTTCCTGGAAGTGGACTGCAGCGCGCCCAACCACGCGCGCGCGACGTCCTGAGCATCGAAGACGATGTGCGCGATGACCGACGCCGTCGAAACCTTGCTCCGGCGATTTGGGCGTCTGGACGGTGTGGTGTCGAATGCCGGCATCATGATTCGCAAGCCTCTCCGCAGGCTGACGCTTGCCGAATGGCATCGCGTCATCGACACGAATCTGACCGCCGCCTTTCTTTTGGCGCGAGCGGCCGAAAAGGCCCTGCGTCAAGCGCGCGGCGCCATGGTGACGATCGCATCGACACGCGCGCTGATGTCGGAAGCCGATACCGAATCCTATTCCGCCAGCAAAGGCGGGCTTCTGGCGCTCACCCACGCGCTCGCGATCAGCCTCGCGCCAGATGTGCGTGTGAATTGTGTCAGTCCCGGCTGGATCGAGACCAAAGATTATGCCGGCTTACGCCGCAAGGATCATGCGCAGCATCCCACCGGCCGCGTCGGCCGGCCCCAGGACGTGGCCGAAATGGTCGCGTGGCTCCTCGACAACAATCGCTCGGGCTTTGTCACCGGCGCCAATTTCGTGATCGACGGCGGCATGACGCGCAAGATGATCTACGAACCGGAATGAGGCTGCCCGGCGGAATTGCCGAGCTTCGGGCGCCAACGATCGCTGAAAGGTTCTCCCCTAGGTTGATTTTGTTCATAGCGGTTGCTTCGTCCAATCTGCGGTTTCGCCGGGGCGGGCATTTTAATATATTCCGCCTACCTTCGAGACCAGGCGCTGAACATGATCTTCCGCCAGCTCTTCGACAGCACGTCTGGAACCTACACTTATCTCCTCGCCAGCCGGCCTGGTGGCGAAGCGCTGATTATCGATCCGGTCCTTGAAAAGGTGGATCGTTATCTGCAGCTTGTGAACGAGCTCGACCTTAAGCTCGTCAAGGCCGTCGACACCCACCTGCATGCCGACCACATCACCGGCCTCGGCGCGTTGCGCGACCGCCTTCATTGCATCACCGTGATGGGCGAGCATACGCATGCCGACGTCGTATCAATGCGCGTGGCCGAGGGCGACCGGATCGAGATCGATGGCGTGCGTCTCGAGGTTCTCTACACACCGGGGCACACCGACGATTCGTATTCTTTCCTCCTCCCCGATCGTGTGTTTACCGGCGACACGCTGTTAATCCGCGGCACCGGACGGACCGACTTTCAAAACGGCGATCCACGCGCTCAGTACGATTCGATCTTCAACAAGCTCTTGAAGTTGCCTGAAAGCACGTTCGTATTTCCCGCGCACGATTACAAAGGAGATACGGTCTCAACCATCGGCGAGGAAAAATTGTTCAATCCGCGGCTCCGGTTGAAGTCGATGGATGAATATGTCGAGCTGATGAACAGCTTGAAATTGCCGAATCCGAAGATGATGGACGTGGCGGTGCCGGCCAATATGCGGGTGGGGCTGCATCAGGAAGAAGTGGCGCGCAAGGGCTGGGCTCTATCCGCTGCCGAGGCGATCGCATTGTGCGCCCGATCCGACATCGCGCTGGTCGATTTGCGCGAGAAAAGCGAACGCGAAAAACACGGCGTCATCTCCGGTTCGCTGCACCTGCCCTACCCCAGCCTGCCGCAGGGAATCGGCCCTGGCGGCGTTCTGCATGAATTGGCCGCGGAATCGCACAAGCGGATCGTGTTCTATTGCGCGTTCGGCGAACGTTCGGCGATGGCGGTTCAGGCCGCGCAAGACGCCGGCATCAAAACCGCATGCCACATCTCGGGCGGCATTGATGCCTGGAAGAAGGCCAATGGACCGCTCGCGCTCTGACATGTTCCCAACGCCATCGGCGTTCGTTGCCGAGGGCCTAGCCGGATGGCAATGATAAGAGATTAAAATTTGAAAGCCGCAGGACGTCCTGCGGCTTTCACTGTGCGCTCGCCGCAGGGAGGGGGATCAGCGAGCGCGGGGGGTCGTGCCAGCGCAACGTCAAACCGCGCCCGGCCATCCTGCCAAGCGTTTAAAGCTTCGAGTCGTTTCCATCGTTGTCTTGCATGCCGCCGTGTTCACGCCAGCCTTCGGCGCCACGGCCATAACCTTGGCCGAACCTTTCCATGTGATGATGCGGCCGCAGCATCCGGGCAAGCACCACGAAACGGTTCTTCTGCTCGTCGTTGAGGCTCTGATAAAGCGGCGCGCCGGCGTCTGCGATCTTCTTTAATGCAGCGCTTCTCTTGGCCATGGCGTCGGCCCGCCGTGACAGCCGGTCAAACGGCGTCGGCGCAGGCTGTTTTTGATCGGCGTTATTTTGCATGGCTTCGATGCGCTGGATGCGCAACTGAACGAGATCCCGAACGGCTTGCTCGAATGGCGGCCAATTTTTCGCCTGGTCCGATGTCAATTCGAGACCGGCCTTGAGCGCAGCGATGCGCGCATCGGCAAAGGCTGACACATCGGCGGCGCTGAAGCGGTGGCGCTGCACCACCTGCGGCTCGCCGCCGCCGGATCGTTGCTCTCCACCGCCATACTGCGCGTATGCTAATGACGAGCTGGCAAGCGCAATCAACGCTGTCGCGGCGATTACTGGCCTAATCATGGACCTCTCCTTGAAACTTCGATTGACTTCGACCCTGCAAGAAATAAATGGCCGGGCGAGAACGCATTCAAGTTAAAGTTTTGAAATGTGCGTTTGAAGATTACAGCGGCGTAATCTTTGAAAACCGCGTCACATCTGTGACAGCACGGTTCCACGCCGCTTGCGCTATCTGCGCCGCCGAAATCCCTTCGATCAATGCAAGACTTGCTGCAGGAAAAGCCGTGTGCGTTCGTGCTGCGGATGATCGAAGAACGCTTTCGGTTCGTTGATTTCGACAATCTGTCCGTCGGCCATGAAAATTACCCGGTCCGCGACCTGTCGCGCGAAGCCCATTTCATGGGTCACCACGAGCATCGTGATCCCGTCGCCGGCGAGTTCCACCATGGTGTTGAGAACCTCCTTGACCATTTCAGGATCGAGCGCGGAGGTCGGTTCATCGAACAACATGATGTTCGGGCTCATACACAGTGCCCGCGCGATGGCGACGCGCTGCTGCTGTCCGCCCGAAAGCCGCGCTGGATATTTCAGCGCCTGATCCGGTATTTTGACGCGCCTCAGATAGCGCATCGCGAGCTCTTCAGCCTCTTTCTTGGGCATGTGCCGCACCCAGATCGGGGCCAGCGTGCAATTTTCGAGAACCGTCAGATGCGGAAAGAGGTTGAACTGCTGGAAAACCATCCCGACGTCGCGCCGCACGGCGACGATCTGTTTTGGGTCGTCGGTCAATTCCTTGCCGTCGACGACGACGCGGCCGCGCTGCCAATCTTCCAGCCGATTGATGCAGCGAAGCATGGTGGATTTGCCGCCGCCTGACGGACCACAAATGACGATCCGTTCGCCCTTTGCGACCGTGAGGTTGATATCGCGCAGCACGTGAAAGTCGCCATACCATTTGTTCAAAGCGATGATTTCGACCGCCCATTGCGGCTCGGCGCCAGATTTCTCCGTCGTAACCGTCATGGTCACGTCCTTCACCGCCGATGGGCGCGCGCAAGCCGCGCTTCGACGTTTCGCGCATAGCGCGACATGCCATAACAGCAGACAAAATAGAACAAAGCTGCAAAGGCATAGCCGGTGACGCTGGTCACCGGCGTGATCCAATGCGGATCGCCTCGTGCGGCTTCGATGGTGCGCAAAAAATCGAAAATGCCGACGATGAAAACCAGCGTCGTGTCCTTGAACAATCCGATAAAGGTATTGACGATGTTCGGCAGCGTCACCTGCAGAGCCTGCGGCAGAATGACGAGCCCCATCATGCGCCAATACGGCAAGCCGAGCGCCTGTGCCGCCTCATATTGTCCCCGTGAGATCGACACGAGCCCGCCGCGCACGACCTCCGCCATATAGGCGGACGCGAACAATGCCACGCCGATGAGCGCGCGAACAAGCTTGTCTGGTGAGAAGCGGTCCGGAACAAATAATGGCAACATGACGCTTGCCATGAATAGAACGGTGATCAGGGGCACGCCGCGGACAAATTCGATGAAGATGACCGAAAAGAATCTCACCGCCGGCATCGCCGACCGCCGCCCCAGCGCCAGCAAAATGCCCAGCGGCAACGACGCCGCAATTCCGACCGTAGCCACGACGATCGTCACAAGAATGCCGCCCCATTGGGTCGTCGGAACATTCTCCAGCCCAAGAAGCGGCAAGCCGCTGAGCAGAACGTAAGACAAGACCGGCAGCACGACGAACAGATAGACGGCGCCAAGGCCTCGGCGCGGTGCACCGAGCCAGGCCACCCAAACGATGCCGAAGGCGAGCGCAAAAAAGAACAGATCCACACGCCATCGGTCGGCCGCCGGGTAGAAGCCGTAGACGAAATAGGAGGACCACACCCGAATGAAGGCCCAGCAGGCGCCCACGTCCGGATGCTGCGGTGAGGCGAGGCACGCTTGGCGATCGGCCCCGGACCAGACCGCGTCGAAAATGAAAAAGCGCAGCAACTGCGGCGCCACCCATAGGATGAAGCCCGCGCAAACAATCGTCAGAGCGATGTTCAGCGGCGAAGAGAACAGATTGGCGCGCATCCATCCCAGGATGCCCGCTCGCGTTGCCGGCGGCGGCAGCGGCGCCGCTGGCGTTTGGCGCAGATAAATCTTCTCGGCTGCGGCCATCCGGTCAGCGCTCCACGATGCCGACCGCATGCCCATAGAGATTCATGAGCAGCGAGGTAACAAGGCTGATGAAAAGATAGACGGCCATGGTAATCGCAATCACCTCGACCGCCTGCCCGGTAATGTTCAGCACGCTGCCGGCAAAGACCTGCACAAGATCGGGATAGCCAATGGCGACCGCCAGCGAGGAGTTTTTGATCAGGTTCAAATATTGGCTGGTGAGCGGCGGCACGATCACGCGCATGGCCTGTGGAACCACAACGAGGCGAAGCGTGCTACCCGACCGCAAGCCGAGCGCCTGCGCGGCTTCGGTCTGACCATGAGGCACGGACAGCACACCGGCGCGCACGACCTCGGCGATGAAGGCCGCGGTGTAGAGGGAAAGCGCCAGCAATAGCGCCGCGAATTCGGGGAGGATTTCGGTCCCGCCCAGGACATTGAAACGTCCCATCGCCGGAAAACTGAAATGCAGCGGCGCGCCGGCGAGAAAAAACACCACGAGCGGAAACGCGACGATTAGCGCTAGCACATAGGGCAGTATCCGCGGCGGTTCGCCTGTGCGATCTTGGCGGCGGTGCGTCCAGACGCGCAATGCGACCGTGGCCATCACGCCGAGCATGAACGCGGCCAGCCCGTAGCTAAACCCAGCGCCGAATTGCGGACGCGGCAGGAAAAGTCCGCGATTGTTGAGAAACACGCCGCCCGGAAGCGCAAAACTGCTGCGCAGGTCCGGCAGCGCCTTGAGTACCGCGTTGTACCAGAACAGAATTTGCAGCAAGAGCGGAATGTTGCGGATCAATTCGACATAGCCGCCGGCAAGGTGCGACACCAGCCAATTGCGCGACAGCCGCGCAATACCGATGGCAAAACCAAGCACGGTCGCCAGCACGATGCCGAGCGCAGCGATCAAGAGCGTGTTGAGAAGACCGACCCAGAATGCCCGGCCGAACGTCGACGTACTCGGCGAATAGTCGATCAGCGTCTGACTAATGTCGAAACCGGCGGTGTTATTCCAGAAGCGAAAGCCCGAGGCGATATTCGCTTTTGAGAGGTTGTCGGCGGCATTGACATAGGCGCCGTAAGCAAGACCGCCGACGACAACGACAAGCGCCGCCTGCAGCGCGAGGTTTCCCCACGGCCGCCTTCTGGGTGGCGCGGGCAGCACTATCTCGACCATCGCGACCACGAAAGCCGATTGCGGGTGGCTTAACGAATGGGCAGCCCGTATTGCAAGCCGCCCTTGGTCCAAAGAGCGTTGAGGCCGCGCGCGATCTTCAATGGCGAGCCTTGACCGACATTGCGCTCGAAGCTTTCACCGTAATTACCGACCGCCTTGATGATGCGATAGGCCCAGTCGTTCGTCAGCCCGAGCGATTGACCGAATTGATCCTCGCTGCCGAGCAGCCGCCGCACGTCAGGAGCGCTCGATTTCACCATATCGTCGACATTCTTTTGATTGACGCCGAGCTCCTCGGCATCGACCATCGCCTCATGGGACCAGCGCACGATGTCTTCCCAGGTGTCGTCGCCCTGCCGGACTGCCGGCGACAGCGGCTCCTTGGAAATGATTTCCGGCAAGACGATATTGGAATCCGGATCGGTCAGCCGCAGGCGCTCGCCATAGAGGCCCGACGAATCCGTGGTGTAGGAGTCGCAGCGGCCGCTGTCATAGGCTTTCACCGCCTCATCGGCCGTCGCGAAGGTCACCGTTTTCAGTGACATGTTGTTGGAGCGGAAGTAGTCGGCAAGGTTGAGCTCGGTGGTGGTACCCTGCTGCACACAGACCGAAGCGTCGTTGAGTTCGAGAGCGGAATTGACCTTCAAAGCCTTGTGCACCATGAAACCTTGCCCGTCGTAATAGGTGACCGCTGCAAAGTCGATGCCGAGCGTCGTATCGCGCGACATCGTCCAGGTCGTGTTGCGCGCCAGGACATCGATTTCTCCGGACTGCAACGCGGTGAATCGGTTACCCGGCGTCAACGGCACGAACTTCACTTTGGTCGGGTCGTTGAAAATCGCCGCCGCGATGGCCCGGCAAAAATCGACATCGAATCCGACCCAATTGCCGTTCGGATCGGGCATGCCGAAGCCGGCAAGCGTGCCATTGGCGCCGCAGACGAGCTGACCACGATCTTGAACCGTCTTAAGCGTCTGCGAGAATGCCGCTTGCGAGCCTAGCGCAAGCATCGTTGCCACGGCGAATACGGTAGCCAGACGTTTCATGATCAGCCCCTTTCGAGAAAAAGGCGCGCCAGGCGAGCAAAACGTGCGCGCGGCTCATTGCCCAAACCGCGAGCATCTGAGAACGATCGCACTATGAGGTCAAGGGGTTGACGAGTGTTGATATTGCCCCGGAAATGCGCCAGTCACACCGTTTACGGCCCGTGAGCGGACCCGCTGGACACGTCCGCGCGCCACAAGCACGCAAGAGACCGGAATGAACGATAAAGGCAAAGGCGAGACCTCTCGGACCCGGCGATCGGAGACGAAAGTCGTCACGGCCGGCCGCGATCCCAGGTCCTACCATGGCTTCGTTAACCCGCCCGTCTATCACGCCTCGACGGTGCTTTATCCGAGCGCCGAGGATTTTCTCGCCCATCGCGCGCGCTATCAATATGGGCGCCGCGGCACGCCGACTACGGAAGCGCTCGAGCTTGCTTTGCAGGAGCTCGAAGGGCCGCAATGCGCGGGCGTAGCGCTGCTGCCTTCGGGACTGGCGGCGATTTCGTCGGCGTTCCTGTCGGTCGTGCACGCCGGCGACCATGTTCTGGTGACGGACAGCGCCTACGGGCCGACGCGCATTTTTTGCGATCAGGTTCTCAGCCGGCTTGGTGTCGCGGTGACCTACTACGATCCGCTCGTTGGCGCATCGATCGGCGACCTGATCAGGCCCAGCACACGCCTTGTCTTTTTGGAATCGCCCGGGTCGCTCACTTTCGAAATGCAGGACACCGCGGCCATCGCCGAAGTGGCGCACGACAAGAGCGCCATGGTGCTGATGGACAATACGTGGGCGACGCCGCTTTATTACCGCCCGCTCGAACACGGCGTCGATCTCGCGATCCAGGCCGGCACCAAATATATCGGCGGGCATTCCGATATCATGCTGGGCACCGTTTCGGCGAACGCAGCCAGCGTCGCGCGCCTCAAAAACACCGTGCGCTATACCGGTCAATGCGAAGGTCCTGACGACACCTATCTCGGATTACGCGGTTTGCGGACGCTCGCCGTGCGGCTGGAACGGCATTACCAATCCGGACTTGCGATCGCGCGCTGGCTCGAAGCGCGGCCGGAAGTGCTGTGCATGCTGCATCCGGCGCTGCCCAGTCACCCGGGCCACGCCATTTGGAAGCGCGATTTCTCGGGTGCCTCGGGGCTGTTCAGCATTGTGCTCAAGCCGGTGCCGCAGAAGGCCTATTTCGCATTTCTCGACACGCTCGAATTGTTCGGCATCGGCGCATCCTGGGGCGGCTATGAGAGCCTCGCCATTCCGTTTGATTGCGCACCGCTGCGGACCGCGACGCGCTGGCAGCCCGGCGGGCCGACGGTGCGTTTCCACATCGGCCTTGAGGCGGTCGAGGATCTGATTGCGGATCTGGAGCGCGGCTTCGCAGCTCTTGCGGCGGCCTCGCGGACTTGAGCGCTACGGGCGTTTCGGCGCGATCGCCTGCCTCATCCCCTCGGTCACGCGGCGGATGCCTTTGCGGAAATCTTGGCCCTGCGATCGCGCATCACGAAATAAAGGTTTCGCAAATAGACGAACACGCCGAATGCCTGGCCGGCGATGAAGACCGCGTCCTTGCGGTAGAGCGCATAAACCAGAAGCAATATTCCGCCGCCGATCGAAAACAACCAGAAGGCCATCGGAATAACGCTATGGCCCGCACGTTCGGAGGCGATCCACTGCACCAGAAATCGCATCGTGAAGAGGCCCTGTGCAATCAGGCCGAGCACGACCCACCAGTCGAACCTGATGATGAATACGTCGGTAAGATAGGCGCCGATCGCGTGCGACATCTCAACGAGCAAGGGTGACCTCCACAGATTGCGGAACGCGCTTTTTCCGGCGAATAAGCCACCATACGCCGAACAGATCGACTAAGCCGATCCAAAGCCGATCCCAAAAGCCGTAATTCGAGGCGCCGTGGCGGCGCGGCCGATCGACAACTTCGACATAACCGATATCGAAGCCTTCGCGGCGAACGAGCGCCGGAAGGAATCGGTGCAGGCCGTCGAAGTACGGCAGCGATAAGAACAAATCGCGGCGAAACGCCTTGAGCCCGCACCCAGTGTCGCGGGTGCCGTCCTTGAGCACGGCCCCACGTATGGCGTTGGCGAGGCGCGATTGCAGTTTCTTAAATGCGGTGGCCTTGCGCCCAATCCGCTGGCCGGCAATCAGCCCGATGCGCGGCGCGCCGGCCTCGAACGCGGCAACCAGCGCCGGTATAAAGGCCGGATCGTTCTGGCCGTCGCCGTCGATTGTCACCACCAAGCCCGCCCACGCCATAGCCACGCCGGTCCGTATCGCGGCCGATTGCCCGCAGGATTGCGCGTGACGGATTTGCCGCAACCACGGACGTTCGCTCATGAGCGCGCGTACCTCCTGCTCGGTGGCATCGCTCGAGCCATCGTTGACGTAAACGATCTCGAAGGCGCGGTCCCGCAACGCGCCGGCAATCTCGGCGACCAAGGGAGCGATGTTGCCGGCCTCATTCTTCACCGGCACGACGACAGAGATTGCCGGGGGATCGCGCCCGTTTTCGTACGACATCGCGGAAGCTTCTAATGCCCATCCTTGCCGCGTTCAATTGGACGAAAAACGTTTATGAATCAAGTCCTTGCGCGACAGCCAACGACTGCCTCGCGCAGCGCGCTCGCGGTCCTCCGCAATGAAGGCGCGGGAGCGGCCTGCAGATCATTCGGGT
>Ga0187820_1000099_pt1 | contig 16388 bp, 17 predicted proteins | sample NC_wetland_sal_i_19_FD_132409 | JGI IMG/M metagenome (GOLD analysis project Ga0187820, IMG submission 132409) | Wetland sediment microbial communities from Neuse River Estuary, North Carolina, USA - SO4_5 | ecosystem: Environmental > Aquatic > Freshwater > Wetlands > Sediment | place: USA: North... | reverse complement strand
CTGTTGCTGAACACGCTGCTGCTCTTGTTGCTGCCTGCCCCTAGCTTGCTGTTGTTTCTGTTGCTGCTGCTTGTTTTGGTTCTGCTGCTCTTCCTGACCCTTCGCTTGTTGCTGCTCTTGCTGTCTCGTCGACTTAGCCTGTTGTTGTTGCTGTTTCTGTTGCTGTTCCTGCTGACCCTTCGCTTGTTGCTGTTCTTGCTGTCTCGCCGGCTTAGCCTGTTGTTGTTGCTGTTTCTGTTGCTGTTCCTGCTGACCCTTGGCTTGCTGCTGCTGTCTTGCTGGTTTGGCCTCTTGTTGCTGTTTTTCGGGCTTAGCCTGTTGCTGCTTTTGCGGCTTGGCCTCCTGCGCCTGTTTCGGTGGCTTAGCCTCTTCTTGCTGTGCGTACATCGGAGCAAATGCACCGACAAGAAAGAGCAGAACCCCTGTGCTGATAAATCTTGCTTTCATAAATGTTGCCTCCTATACAGTCATTTCATCCGTTCCCCGCTTGTCACCTCGGGCATGTTGTTCCGATTTAATTTGCGAGTTCCTTCTAAGAGTTTTAACCGTCCCGCGACTGATTAATCCTGAAGGCTCAATGCAAAAATCCGAGCAGATATAAAATCAAAGCGATGAGCACGACAGTCCCCACGATTCCCAGTCCTCCACGGCTCCCCCATCTCGAATATCCGTAATACCCGCCGCCTCCGCCGAACAGCAGAAGCAGAACAATAATTAGTAGTAGCATCGCTATTCTCCCTTCACCTTGTGCCTTGAGATTGCTGTAATAGGCTTCACTCCGTTCGTGACCTCACGGTGAAATCTCAAGGCCCGATCTTTCGTCCGAGCTACGTCTTGTTCCTCGCCCCCATGACCAGCAGGACGACTCCTCCAGCCAACGCCAGGCCTCCAAGTATTGGCGGAAGGGGAATTCGCTCGTGGTCCTCCCGAGTGATATGCACCGATCCCACATCAATCACTTTTTTCTGGCGCGTGTAATTGATGCCTTGATAGGCGAGGACCAAAGCGCCCACAACAATTAGTAAAATCCCAAGCCTGCTGACCGGTTTCATGTTTACCTCTCTTCACTCAGGCGACTCTTCGGCCTTGAAAGAGCCTGATCACAAGTACGATGACGGCCAAAACCAACAGAATATGGACGAACCCACCAAACGTGTAGGAAGTGACCAGTCCCAACAACCACAACACAAGCAGAATCACGAAAATTGTCCAAAGCATGGCTTTCTCCTTTCAGAACCAATTCGATCTCTTTTGTCCTCTGTTTCAACAGCCAAGGCGGCCGCCGCATGACTTTCATTTCCTCGCTCGTCGGCTTGGATCCGTTCAACGGCTGATGTGGATCCCAGAGAGCGAATGAAAAAGTCCAAACACGTTCAGCAGCCACAACACCACGCAAATAACCACGACCGCATTCAAAATCGACTTAATGGTTCCTTGCATCGGTATATAGCTGTTCACTAGCCAGAGCAGCACGCCCACCACCACCAGCACGATCAGTATTTGAATTAACGGCATGATCGATTGACCTCCTACCTTTTGCGGGCAGACCTATCCGGCCGGCCCACGGCTATCGGGCCACGGGGCCCTACTTACCGGACCTATTCCTCGGAGACTTCCTGTTGAGAGTGGAAACGAGCAATTTCGCCGAGGCGGGTGCGTGGATCGAACTATTGATTACGATTTCCTTCGCGCTGACGCCTTGTCCGTAAATCCTCGCTTGGGCATCGCCGTCTGGGCGAAGAGTTGAGCCTTCGAGGGAAACCCCGGCGAACAATCCGCGCGAGCGCGAATACGAAAGAATTTCTGCTCGCATGGTGACATCCGTGGAGGCTGCAGCATTGCGGCCCTTCGGTCCCGCGGCGGCAGCTATGTCGCCGCCAAGCTTGACCTGGCTGGTGAGGATGGAATTAGCCCCGCGCTTATTCATTACCAGCAAGACGAAGTCGGTGGCCTGCCCCCCAATCTGAAAGCCTATGCTGGCGCCCTCAAGAGCCATCATCGCAGGCGCGCTCCAAGGTCCGTTGAATTCCGGCCCGCTCCGGCAGGACATCACACCTCGGCCATAGCTGCCGCCGACAACGAAGGCTGCCTTCATGACCGAAGGCAAAACGATGACGCATTCCGCCTTGTCCAGAAGATCAGCCGGAATATCGTCGGGAACATTGAGAATCTCAACCATCACCTTGCCGGCGTTCCTAATACGATTGCTTTCATCCTTTTGCGCGTAAGCAGGTAGCCCAAACAAGGCCATCACCACCAGTAACGAGAAAGACTTTTTCATTAACGTGCTCCCTTCACACACGCACATCGTGCGGTCCTGATCCGTTCAACGTCCGTGACCTATGTCACGCTTCAGTGTGCGCTAAACGAAACTCTGGACTGTGCAATAAGAGACAGCTCTCTCGTAAGCGTGATTGCGCATCCCTGAACGCCACAATCCAATAGCCCATAGAAACAGTAGATTCGGAAGGAAAGTAACATCCGACATGGCAAGCCAAGATGCCTGGACCGCCCTGGCAGAATTAGCTCAGGAGTAATTCAGTTTTCCGTGGAAACTGTCGAGACAGGACGGGCCTTCAGCTTGGAGAGTTCGTTGGAAAAGAGCGGGTTTTCGGGGAATTCCGCAACGAGTTCTGTAAATTGTACGCGAGCTACTTCCGTCTTTTTCTCGCGCAGAGCCGCCAACGCCAGCAAAATCTTCGCAAACGGCCGCAGGTAGTGCCCGCGCTCGGCGGCAATCTCCAGTTGCTGGATTCCTGCTTTTTTATCCCCGTGGATTCCGGCGAAACCCAGGAAAAACTTTTTGATTCCTGGCAGACTCCCGATCACGTAATTCGCCGTGCCCAGGCCGAGATACGCGTCAGCCGCGTCCGGGGCAACGGCCAAAAGTCTGTTGGCGTACTTATCGGCCTCGCGGATCTTCTTCAGGCTGTCGAGCTGCTGCTTATCGATCAAACTGGCATAGTCCGCTTGCATACCGACGCTCAGCGCCATGGCGAAGAGCGCGTTCGCATCCTCCGCGTCCGTCTTGAGCCGAAGTTGCGCCAGTTCCTGTGCCTGCTCGTCCGCCGTAAAGAATGCCGCGCGTAGTTCCGGGTCCGGTTTCAAATGGATCTTGCCTAGAAAGCGCTTGTCGTTCAGGAAAAACTCAGAGGTCAGCACGCCTTCCCGGTAGCACTCCTCGAACAGGTAGCTCGCCGCTTCCGAGGCGCTCCCAAGAGCGTCTTCCGGATGAGACTTCTGCCAGGACTCAAACTGCTCGCGGGCTTCCCGAGGCTTTAGCTCATAGAGCAGGTGAAAACCCGCTTCAAGTTCCGGCACGTGCAAAGCCTGGATCGGAGCCTGTTTCGAAGCTTTCGCCGCCGCCCGAACAGCGAAGCTCCCCGCTGCGAGCGCGCTGCATAGAACCAAACAGCCCAGCAACGGGTAAGCGCCATAGCCGTTAAGATTCGTACGGCTCAGGGTCAGGTTCCCTTTTTCGGCGTTTGGACTCAGTTTGGCGCGCATTGGAGAATTCAGAAATGTCTCTGACGCTCTTCCGCCTCAAATCCAGAAATTCGATTCGGTACGGGACAATTCGCTCAAAACTCGAAGCATCACTCCTGCAGCACAACGCTCAGAAGCGACGCGTGGATTTCCAACGCTCCCAGCCTGCCGCTGTAGTCGATGAACCCCAGTTTCCTGAACTTGTTCAGGAACAAATTCACGCGGGGCCGCGTCGTGCCGATCATCCCCGCCAGCACTTCTTGCGATATCTCGGGTGTTGTTTTTTGCGTCTGCCCTGATTCTCCATCGTGCGCGAGCCGCAGCAAGGCGCGAGCCAGCCGCTTCTCGCTGTGATTAAAAAGCTGATCGACCAGGTCCTCTTCTGCTCGAACGTGTCTCGAAAGTAAGTATTTGATGAACTGATCGGAGAGACCTCGGTCCGCGTGGAGCACTCGAATCATTTCTTTTTTTTCTATTACGACCAGTGTCGCCGGTGTAATTGTGCTGGCGGTGTTCACCCTCTGCGGTTGCCCCGCAAGGCATCCCTCGCCAAGAAACTCGCCAGGGCCTAATATCGCCACCACCGCTTCTTTCCCACCCTCGCTCACAACGGTCAGCTTCACGCTCCCCTCTTGAACATATAGGATGCTCGTCGCGGGGTCGCCTTGCGTGAAAATGATCTCCTTCCTCTCATATTTTGAGACCCTCCTGCTCACACCCGCCGCATCGAAGAATCGTAGTGCGTCGAAGCCTTGCTTATCTTCAACTCTTGTTTTGACTCCATCATTGCTTGCCCACGGTCGGGGCATCGCCACCTGCATGGCATTCACGCCCGCTGACCTCGGCGCGTAGGCAATCAAACTCTCCATAACTGCCTCCTCCCTGCTGGAATGTCCGCGTTCAAGCGCATTCCACCATAGGCCGTCCCAGCAGCGCCGTGAGCCGCATCACCATCTTGCGTGAGACACTTCACAGGCCCGCCAAATGAGTTCTCACCATTGCACAGTCTTGCAGCAAGCCTTACCGCGGATTGCGATGTGCGGCGACGCAGCGTCTTTGGTTCCGTCTGTAGTAACGATGATCACGAGAAACGATGGCCAGAATTACTGCGGTTTTTCAGGGTGCGGGTCTTGACTTCGCTCGCGGATGAAATCGTGCCAAAGGAGACATCCAACTCTCCCCAATAATTGCAGCCTGCTGATAAAAATGGGCCGTCCGGTTAAGTCCGGGCGGCCCGTTCCTCGACTTAGAAGCGGTCTTTCGTCACATCCTCGTTGTGCTGGGCCCTTCTTCCCAGTAAGGGGTATAGCCATAGTGTCTGTAAATCCTGGTTCCCCAAGTGGAATCAGCCATGTTCGGCCAGTTGTCTTTATCGAAACCCGGAGCATTCTCCAGCAGTTTCTTGTCAAGGTTCAGGACGGCCTGGTTTTCCGGCAAATTGAAGTGCAACGCGTTCCAAGGAATGGCGAAATACTTGTCACCCATTCCAAGAAAGCCTCCAAAGGATAAGACCGCATAAGCGATCCGGCCGGCTCCAGCGTCAAGTACGACGTCTTCGATTTTTCCGAGGTCCTCATTTTTTGCGTTGACGACTTTACTGCCTATCACCGTCTTCTTCGCGGGAACGATATCTGTGTATCTCATTGCTTTCGGTTGTGCCATGTCATTCTCCTTTTCCGGGGAAAACCTACAATGTGATTTTGGGTGGGATTGCAGCGTACCCACTGGGGATAGGCGCATCTGTTCTAAATTGCACACATGAAAGTCCCGCAGCTTCCCCCGCGAGATGAGTGACCGTAATTCGATTCGGGCAATTCTCGGTAGGCCTGTCACGAGATAAAAAGTAGGAGGCAAAGATGGCTTCGACTGAGCGGTTGGAGCAGGGTCTCGAATTCGGTGCCGCTGGCTGCCGCATCCCCGCGGTTCTCAGGGCGAGGGTCTCGACTTCGCTCCCTCTAGGAACCTGCGAGGCTTAGCGGGGCCTCACACAAACACTATTTTCGCGCACCAAATTCCTGCCCATCCCCATCCCTCTTATCAACTTACGCGCCATGTGCATACGATTCGAATCATTACTATAGAAGAAATAACTTGACAAGGTATCAAAAACGCGGTAACATACACCGTGAACTTTGGCTTCCAACCCGATCCCGCTTCCCATTTTGGAACTCGCCCCTTCCTTGAACCCGCGTCTTGCTCTTCTACCCTACCCTCTCTGTGTAACTTCGGCGTCCTCAGCGTCTCTGCGTTACCCTTTTCTTTCTCTTCCTTTTCGTCTGTCGGCTGTGAGCTGTCGGCTGTCGACTGCCTCTCGCTAACTCCTTTCTCTGTCACTCTGACAAGCCTTTTGCAAATCGCTGAAAACACAACCACTTTAAGTCCCGTATTTGTCACTCTTACAGGCCACGTCAAGCATAAGTCCTTTGTTTGTCACTCCTACAGAAAACACCCGGGGTGGGGTACCCCATGCATCCAAACACCTTTCGGCCTCTCTCTACTCGCTTCGACTCTCGCCGTTTCCTGGCTCCCCTATCTAACTTCTACCCTCCCGCCTCGGATTTACGGCATAATCCCGCCGCACAGGGGCACGTCAGCGCCAGGCTTAACAAGCAGGCGCATTCCAGTTCGCATGCGGGGAGGATTCAGTGACCGATCGTCCATGGAGTTCCACGGCCCCTCCAGGAGAATTTCGCACCTACATCTCCGCGGAGGAGACCCTCAAGGAATTTACGATTCGCGCTGTGGTCCTGGGCGCCTTGTTTGGTTTACTCTTTGGCGCGGTGAGCGTCTATGTCGGCCTGCGTGCCGGCCTCACCGTCTCCGCATCCATTCCCATCGCTGTACTCTCCATCAGCATCTTGCGCGCGTTTGGACGTTCGACAATCCTCGAGAACAACATCGTCCAGACCACTGGCTCGGCCGGCGAATCGCTCGCCGCCGGCGTCATGTTCACCATTCCCGCGCTCATCTTTCTCGGCTTTGGTTCCGAGTTCACCTTCTGGCGGATTTTCCCGCTCGCGCTTCTCGGCGGATGGCTCGGCGTGTTGCTCATGGTTCCCCTGCGTCGCCAGCTCATCGTCAAGGAACACGGCAACCTCACCTTCCCCGAAGGTACTGCCTGTGCTGACGTCCTTGTTGCAGGCGAGCGTGGCGGTTCTTTTGCCGGACGCGTTTTCTGGGGCCTTGGACTCGGCGGCGTATACACCGTCTTCATGAACATCTTCCAGGCCTGGCCCTCGCAGCCGGAAAGCCAGCCCAAATGGTTTCCCGGCGCATCCTTCCGCGCGAACGTCACATCCGAATATCTCGGCGTCGGCTACATCATCGGTCCCCGCGTTGCCGGACTTCTTTTCGCGGGAGGCATCATCTCCTGGCTCGTCGTGATTCCCGCGATCAAATTCTTCGGCCAGCTTTCCGGCGGCCACGCCATCTACCCCGGCACGATCCCCATCCCGAATATGTCTCCGGATCAGCTGTGGACCACTTACATTCGGCCGATGGGCGCGGGCGCCGTCGCCGCCGCCGGCATCATCACGCTGGTTCGCACCTTGCCCACCATCCTCTCCGCTTTGCGTTCCGGTCTCAAAGATGTTCGTGCCCAGGGTGGCGGCCAATCCTCAGCCTCCAGCCGCATCGACGAGGACATGCCCATGCGCACCGTGATCCTGGGTTCGATCGTCGTCGTTGTGATGCTTTGGGTTTTGCTCACCTTCCATCCCATGAAGGGTGCGGGGACGTTCTGGTATCAGAATCTCTTTGCAGCCGTTTTCATCGTCGTTTTCGGATTTCTATTTGTCACCGTCGCCGCCCGCATCAGCGGACTCCTCGGCAACTCTTCCAATCCGGTCAGTGGCATGAGTATCGCCACGCTCATGGCCACTTGCGCGATTTTTTTTCTCGCCGGTTGGACCGCTCCAAACTACGCCGCCCTCGCGCTCATGATCGGCGGTGTGGTCTGCATCGCCGCCGCCATTGCCGGCGCCACTTCGCAAGACTTGAAAACCGGCTATCTCGTCGGCGCGACTCCTTACCTCCAGCAGTGGGCGCTCCTCGTCGGCGTCACTGTTTCCACGTTCGCCATCGGCGCCACGCTCAACTTGATGAACGTCGGCCTCGAGAAATATGCGCCCACCCAAATTGCCGTAAATATCGCCGCTCTTCCCTCCGGCGTGAAAGTCGAACGCGGCGGCTTCGAGTATCGCGGGAAAACCTATACGTTGATCAACTCCCTCGGCTCAAACGTCATTCCCGACGGCGAATATCTCTACGACGGCGATACAAAAGAGATCGAGATTCAGTGGGCGCCGGGAATCGGCAGCGACAAAGCTCCCGCTCCGCAAGCGCGCCTTATGGCCACGGTCATCAATGGCATTTTGAACCAGAAACTTCCCTGGCGGCTCGTCCTGATGGGCGTCGCTCTGGTCGTCGCCATCGAGATTCTCGGCGTCCGCTCCCTCGCCTTCGCCGTTGGCTCGTATCTTTCCATTGCAACCACTGCCACGATGTTTGCGGGCGGCCTTGTGCGTTGGCTCGTCGAAGTTTCTTCCAAGGAGAAAAAAGACGAAGGAGAGGCCAGCCCCGGAGCGCTCTTTTCCAGCGGTCTGATCGCGGCGGGCGGTGTTTTTGGTCTGCTTGGAATTGTCATCAATCTTTTTCAGGATCCAGAAATCGCCACGCATGTCCCCGGCTGGTTCGCACACCTGCTGAACTTGCCCTGGCGGCCCGACCTCTTCTCGCTCGGCCCCAAGTTCTGGCCGCTGCTTGCTCCCAATGACAAGCTCCCGGTTCCCACCCACATTCAATCGCTGTTCGGCCTCGTGATGTTCGCCTTATTGGCCACCTCACTCTTCCATTTCGCCCGCAAAAAACTAGATTGAGAGCTAATCGGTGGCGAGGAAATTAGACTAAAGTCCGGCGAAAAAATGGATCGGAAACGCGAAAAATGCGGAGCAAAATCAAGTAAGCCGAGGCGAACAGAGCTTTGACGCCACCAAGCCAACACCGTAAACTTGAGAACTATGGCATCCCGGTCGGGCGTCAAGAGGTATCAAGTCAGTTTCGACTTTTACATCACGTCCGGCGTGAAGATGCTGTTGCTTGCGAACTTCGGAATTTTCATACTCGAAGCTTTCATCTATCACTTCGACGGCATCGGCGGTTACAACACACTTCTCAAGTGGTTCGGCCTCGTGCCGGCTGCCGTAGTGCCCGGGTTGCGCATCTGGCAGCCCTTCACCTATCTCTTCCTCCACGACGTCAACTATTTTCTCCATATCATCATGAACATGCTGATGCTCTGGATGTTCGGCCGCGAACTGGAAATGGTGTGGGGAAGAAATCGATTCCTGCGCTACTACTTTCTAACCGGCGTGGGGGCCGGGATCATCAACGTCATCGTGAAAACGGTGCCTGCGCTTTTTGGCGACGGATTTTCATACGTCCCGACGATCGGCGCTTCAGGCGCAATTTTCGGAATCATGATTGCCTGCGCGATTTTGTTTCCGGAGAGGCGTGTATATCTTTTCCCCATCCCAGTAGCGATGAGTATGCGAACCATCGTGGCGATTATGGCTGCGATTACGTTTCTCGGCACGTTCGGCCTGGGAGACGACAAGGTAAGCCACATTTGCCACCTGGGTGGAATGCTAGTGGGTTACGCCTATTTGCGGCGCGGCTCTTTTCTCTATAGCGTTCGCAACAGCGTTTCGGACTGGCAGTCGAAACGCAACCGCAAGCGCTTCGACGTGTACATCAACAAGCACAAAAACGAGCCACCTTCCCGCCCCGACCGCTGGATCAATTAACCAAAATTCCAAAGTTGACTTGGTTCCGCCGCGAGGTGGTTGGAAACACTTGGCTGTTGATTGGTTACGGGTGATTGGTTACTGGTGACTCGCGCACTCCGAGGCCGGCTGATCGCATGCCAGAGTGAATATCCTAAGCGCCGCCGCCGATGATGTGGAACTTCATGAAATTGGTTGTGCCGCGAATGCCCATGGGCGTGCCGGCGACGATGCCGATGACGTCGCCCTTTCGAACGAGGCGTTCTTCGAGAAGGCGTTTTTCGGTGATGGCGGCAAGGCCGTCGATTTTGCGCGTGTCGGGGATGTGGCGCGGCATGACTCCCCAAATGAGCGCCATGCGGCGGCGCGTATCGGCCTCGGGCGAAAAAGCGACGATGGGCGCGGCGGGGCGATAGCAGGAGACGAGACGCGCGGTGAAACCGCTGTGCGTGAACACGGCAATCAACTTCATGCGCAGTTCATGCGACGCGTGGCAGACCAATTCCGCCACGGTTTCCGCAACCTTCAACTTTTCCTGGGGCACACGAGGCGGCGATCCCCAATCGCTGGCTTCCGCCTCTCCGATAATCCTGGCCATCATGCTGACGGCTTCGACGGGATATTTTCCCGAAGCAGTTTCCGCGGAGAGCATGACGGCATCCGAGCCATCAAAAATTGCGTTGGCCACGTCGGAAGCCTCGGCGCGGGTGGGACGAGGATTTTCGGTCATGGATTCCAGCATTTGCGTGGCGGTAATCACGGGGCGGCGGAAGTGGCGAGCGCGGGCGATGATCTTTTTCTGGACGACGGGGACGCGCTCGGGGTTCATCTCGACGCCCAGATCGCCGCGCGCGACCATGACGCCATCAGCCACGCGGAGGATTGCGTCCAGATTATCAATGGCCTCGGGCTTTTCGAGCTTGGCGATGACCGGCGTGTTCTTTCCGGCGCGGCGTATCAGCGCTTTTGCGAGGAGCACATCCTCGGGCCGCCTGACGAAACTCACGGCGATGTAATTGGCTTCGTGCTTTAGGGCAAACGCAAGATCTTCGCGGTCTTTCGGAGTGAGCGCGGGGACACGCAGCGCGATCCCTGGAAGGTTGATGCCCTTGTTTTCGCCGAGAGCGCCGCCGTTGGCGACTTCGCAAATCACTTCGGGCCCGCGCACCTGAACAACATGCAATTCAATCAGGCCGTCGGAGAGCAAGATACGGTCCCCGCGGTGAACTTCCCTGGGAAGAAGAGGGAAGGTGGTGCTGACTCGCGTGGTATCCCCCAGGACCTTTGCAGTTGTGATCGTGAAGCGCTGCCCCGTGCGGAGCAGAACGTGCCTGCTGCCCGCGAGCGGGCCGGTGCGGATCTTTGGCCCCTGCAAATCGGCGAGAATGGCAATGGGCTTTTCGTGTTCGACAGCGGCAGAGCGCAGTGCGGCGATATTTTGCGCATGCTCGGCGTGGGTGCCATGAGAAAAATTGAGGCGTGCCACGTCCATACCTGCCTGGATCAAGCGGCTAAGCATGCGGGGCGAACGGCTAGCGGGGCCGATGGTGCAAACGATTTTGGAGTGACGAAAAGCCATGCTCTCTCGTGGAGGGTAGCCTGCAACCTTATCCGCCCGATGAGAGCGAATGGCAGAGCAGCCTCCGGTTCAGCAATTACTTTGAAGCGGCAAATTCCGCGACGATGCGCGAAATGAAATCGACGCCTTTGTCGAAGGACGCGAGCGGAATGCGCTCATCGTCGGCGTGCATGCGACGGGAATCCTCATCAGCCATGGGAAAGGGCGAGAGACCGTAAGACTGCACGCTATGCAGCCGCAACTGAGCCGAGTCCGTCGCGCCAGCCGACATGAAGGGCAGCACCGGGGCCCCGGAAAACTCCTGCGAAGCGGCCTTGGTGATTGTGGCATAGAAATCGTTTTCGAGCGAAGAAGGAGGAGCGGCAAGGCCTGCGTCGGGCTGGACTTCAAAACGGATTTGCGGGTCGCTGACCAGTTTGGCCAATTCGGCGACCAGCACGTCGATGGTGTCGCCCGGTAGGAGGCGGATGTTCAGATTGGCGCGAGCCTCCGAGGGGATGACGTTGGCGCGAACGCCGGCCGAGAGCATCGTGGGAGCAATGGTGTCTCGCAGCATGGAATTCCAGAGAGGATTGGCCTCGGAAATGAAGCGCTGGGCGTGATCGCCGCGGTCAGGAGTGTCGAGAGCGCGAATCCATTTGGCGACCTCGTCGCCCTCCAGCGGGGCAAGCTGTTCGAAATAGCGGCGCACGATGGTAGTGAAATGCACGGGGGCGGTAAAGGCGCCGATTTTGGCGACCGCATCGGCGAGATGGACGACGGCGTTGTCCTTGGTGGGGACGGATGCATGACCAGACGGACCGCGTGCGATGACCGCGACGTCCACGGGAACTTTTTCGCTGGCTTGCACGGCGACATATAAAACCTTGCCATTTTGCAAGACGACCCTGCCGCCTTCGTTGATGGCGAAGCCGGCGGCGAATCTATCCCAGTATTTGGCGATGAGGATTTTGATGCTGGCGTCGCCGCCTTGCTCCTCATCCGCCGTGGCCAGAAAAATGACGTCGCGATTCAAACGCAGGTTCGAACGTTTGAGCGCGATGAAGGCAGCGAGATTGGCGGCCAGCATGCCCTTGTCATCGATCGAACCGCGGCCGTACATGTAACCATCCTTGATGATGGCGCCGAAGGGATCGACGGTCCACTTGGACTTGTCAACGCCCACCACGTCCATGTGAGCGACCAGGAGCAAGGCGCGAGCCGGATCGGGCACCGCCGTGCTTGGCAGGCGAGCCACGAGAGCGCTACGGCCGGGCGCAAGCGGCAGGAATTCCGAGGCGATGCCCTCCTTGCTCAAGACACCGGCGATGTACTTTGCGGCCGCCTCTTCGTTGCCGGGGGGATTGGTTGTATTAATTTTGACGAGATCGGCGAGCCAGCCTTCCGCTTCCTTGGCGAGCGCTGTGGTATCGCCCAGAGGAGAACGCGTATCCTGAACTGTCGGCATGGCGGTGGAGGGAACCTGTCCGATGAGAGACGAGTCCGCGAGCAGGGAGAGCAGCGAAAGGGCCACAGCCGGGGCAAGCAAGCGCATTTTGCAAATCCAATTCAAAGAGTCATCCTCCATCTCAGATGCGGCCCCCGGCAAAAGCGCGAGGCGCAGCAAACGTTTTGCAGTTAACGTGCTTCATACTAACATGCAGGTGTGGGGGCACGTCCGCAGGGTTGGCGGCGCGTTGCGTAAACTCAAATGTGGCGCGGCGGTCCCTGGCGAGGGATAAAGCGCGGCCTTGGCGGGCGGGAACGATTTCGCAGGCGAATCGAGGGGTGAAATGAAGAAGATAATTTCTCTGATATTGCTGACATTTCTCGCGGCCTTAATCATCCCGCTGCTCTCCGGTGAGCGCGTGGGAGCACAAGAACCCACCGGGCCGCAGGGCGTCGCGCCGCCTCCGAAACAGGCGGCTCCGCAGACGCCGGCCACAGAGCAACAGCCAGCTCCGCAGGCAGGGGTGAGCATCGCGGTGACCGTGCCGGTGGTAACGCTGGACGTAATTGCCGCTACGCAGAATGGGGACATCCTCACGGGATTAAAGAAAGAAAATTTTAAGATCACCGATGACGGGGTGGCGCAGACGATCACCAACTTCGGACCCACGGATGCGCCGATTACGACGGTGCTGCTTTTGGAATTCAGCAGCCGCGGATGGGGCGGCATATTCGCCATGTATGCAAAGTATTGGTCTCAATATTTGTTTCCGCAGCTTAAACAACAAGATTGGGTGGCGCTGGAAACGTTCGACATGAAAACGCGGCTGGAGGTGGACTTCACACAGAATAAAGAAGAAGTGATGGACGGGCTGCGGCGCCTCTATTTTCCGGGATTCAGCGAGTCAAATGTATTCGACGCTCTGCTGGAAACGACGGACAGGCTGAAGGACGTCAAGGGAAAGAAGTCCATCATTCTGCTCGCAAGCGGCGTCGACACGTTTTCGAAACACAACCTCGATCAGACGATGAAACAGTTGCGGCAAAGCGACGTGACCATATTCTGCGTGGGTTTGGGGCAAGTGTTTCAAAACGCCGTTGACGTGAACCAAATCGGCGGGATGGGCAGCCTACAGCGCATGAACTACCTGCAGGCTGAGAATCAGCTAAAGACGTTTGCGCATGAAACGGGAGGCATGGCCTGGTTTCCGCAATTTGAGGGCGAAATGCCGGGAATTTTTCAGAACGTGACTGCGTTTTTGCGACATCAGTACAGCATTTCGTACACGCCGACGAACGGGGCAAAGGATGGGAAGTTTCATAAGGTGAAGATCGAGCTGGTCCAGCCGGACGGGAGCCCGCTGGTGGTTCTCAACCAGAAGGGCAAGAAGCAGAAATACGTTGTGTATGCGCGCGAAGGATATGAAGCGCAGGCAACGGGCACGGCGGACTGAGTTCGGGGAGTTCGGCGAACTCTCCAGAGTGCTTCCCGGCTAGTAGCCGCGCGTTAGGTCGACCTGATTGAACATTTCGCGGCCGTCGAACCAGCGTTCCAGCAAATCCATCAGAAGATCCGTTTCGCGCTGCCAGAGCCGGTCGCTTACTGCGCTGGTGTGCGGCGTGATGAAGAGATTGGGGGCTTTCCAGAGCGGGCTATCCGGCGGGAGCGGTTCGACAGAAGTTACGTCGATGGCGGCGCCGCTTAGGGCGCCATTTTCGAGTGCGCGGATGAGAGCGGCTTCGTCCAAGAGCGAGCCGCGGCCGACATTGATGAGGCGCGCGGTGGGCTTCATGCGCGCGATTTGCCGTGCGCCGAAAAAACGGCGAGTCTCTGAAGTTTCCGGGGCGGCGATGACGACATAGTCGGCGTGGGGAAGCGTTTCTTCTAGTTGCGAGATAGGGACGATTTTTTCGGCAAGCGCGGCGTCGCCTTTGCCGGAACGAGTGACGCCCCAAACGCGCATATCAAAGGCGCGGGCGCGCTTGGCGAGTTCGCGGCCGATCGAGCCGAATCCCACGATTAAGAGAACACAGCCGTTGAGTTCGGTGAGATGTTGCGGCTTGTCCCACATGTCCTGCTGGCCCCAATGGGAGTGGTCCTGGTGGCGCATGGAATCAGGGAAATTGCGCGCGAGCGCGATGAGAAGACCCATGGTGTGCTCGGCCATGGTGATGGAAAAAACGCCGCTGGGATTGGTGACCACAATTCCGGAATCGCGCAGCTCGGGATACATCAATTGCGCGACGCCGGCGGCGGTGGAGTGAATCCACTTCAATTTTTTTGCGTGCGTGAGCTGTTCCGCCCGTAAGGAATAGCCGACGAAAATATCCGTGTCAGGTAATTCGGCGGGGAGGCGGTCGTAATCGGGGAGATGCACGACGCGCATTTCCGGCCAGCGGGCGCGGATGGTTTGCGGCATGACCGGTTGCGGACGCCAGAATGTGAACGGATGCCAGACGCAGATGACGAGCTTGGTTTCGGCTGGATTGGTGCGATCGTGGTTCATTCGCGCGGGCCGCGGTGCTTCCAATAGAGAAGTAAGCCGAGACCGAGGCCGAGACCGCCAGTAGTGAGGATAAAGGGGCGCGAGAGCGGAAGGGCAAACCAACAAATCACGACGAGACCAACGGAGACGATGGCGCCTACGGGCGTGCCAGGAATTGTGACTGTTCCGAAGGAGGATCGCTGGCTGATTTGGCCGGGCTCGGGCGGCTTGCGCTTAAGAGGTTCGTAGGTGAGGCTCATGCTACCGCCTTTGAGCGATACGCAAATCGTGGCCCGTCATGTCCGAGGGCTGCGGCCGGTCGAGTGCCGCGAGCATGGTGGGAGCGAGGTCGCGCAGCGAGCCGTCCGGTTTCAACTGCAACTCCTTGTTATCGCTGACGAGAATGAGCGGGACGGGGTTGGTGGTGTGATAGGTGTGCGGGCCGCCGGTGATGGGATCGATCATCGTTTCGGCGTTGCCATGATCGGCAGTGATCAGCCAAACGCCGCCACGCGGTTTGAGCGCTTGATAAATTGTGCCGAGGCCGGCGTCGACGGCTTCGACAGCTTTGATCGTGGCTTGGAGATTGCCGGAGTGGCCAACCATGTCGGCATTCGCGTAGTTCATGATGATGGCGTCGAAATCGCCCTTTTCGATGGCTTTCACGACCGTGTCGGTGATTCCTTGCGCGGACATTTCCGGCTTGAGGTCGTAGGTAGCGACTTTGGGTGAGGGCACGAGGATGCGCTCTTCGCCGCCGAAAGGCTTTTCGACGCCGCCGTTGAAGAAATAAGTGACATGCGCATACTTTTCGGTCTCGGCGCAGCGGAGATTTTTGTATTGGAGCTCTTCGAAAACTTGCGCGAGGATGTGTTCGAGTTTTTCTGGGGCGATGACGTATTTGAGCCAGGGCCATTTTTTGTCGTACTGCGTCATGGCGACGTAGAAGAGATTCTTGGGGCGCTTGGGATCGACGATTTGGTCAAAGCCGGGTTCGACGAGGGCGCGCGTCATTTGGCGGGCGCGGTCGGCGCGGAAATTATAGAAGATGACGGCGTCGTCATCGTGGATTGTGGCGATCGGCACGGCTGCGGCGCCTTCGCCATTGGTGATGACGATGGGCTTTACGAACTCGTCGGTGACGCCCTGCTCGTAGCTTTTTTGTAGCGCGGCGATGGGATCGGTCGAATGCGTTTCGGCTTCGCCGTGAACGACAGCGCGGTAGGCTAGCTCGATCCGCTCCCAACGGTTGTCGCGGTCCATCGCGTAGTAGCGGCCGGTGAGCGAGGCGATTTCGCCCACGCCTAGTTCGCGTAATTTTTGCTGCAATTGGCGGACATAATCGCGGCCGCTGTTTGGCGGAGTGTCGCGGCCGTCCAGGAAGCAGTGAACGAAGACGCGCTCGACTTTTTGCTGTTTCGCCATTTCGAGAAGTGCGAAGAGATGCTGGATGTGAGAATGCACGCCGCCGTCGCTGAGCAGTCCGAGAAAATGAAGCTGGCTCTGGCGGCCGCGCTCCATGGCTTGCTGAAAGAGCGGAACGTTTTGGAGCTGCTTGTTGGCGATGAGGAGATCGATGCGCGTGATGTCCATGTGCACGATGCGGCCCGCGCCGATATTCATGTG
>Ga0187820_1000098_pt1 | contig 16405 bp, 9 predicted proteins | sample NC_wetland_sal_i_19_FD_132409 | JGI IMG/M metagenome (GOLD analysis project Ga0187820, IMG submission 132409) | Wetland sediment microbial communities from Neuse River Estuary, North Carolina, USA - SO4_5 | ecosystem: Environmental > Aquatic > Freshwater > Wetlands > Sediment | place: USA: North... | reverse complement strand
GGCAGCCGCGTGTCGCTTATCCGGCGTTCCAGAGGGAGGGAATTTGAACGCCGGGAAATTGTGGCTTACGAGGACGGAGCCCTCGGTCGGACCGAAAAGATCTCTTGACCGATGGCCAATCCGGGTAACCGTGAAAGAGCATATCACCCAGGACGCGGGTCTCGTCAAATCCTTCCGGGTGCCTTGCGCTCAATGGGTTAACTCGCGCTGCTTTTGGAGTGTGGAAGTTGAAAGATGACCTCTCGGATGATAGTTTTGGATCGTACTAGAATCGAGTTCACCGAGGACAGTACGAGGTCGCTAAATTATTGAGAACTTTGACTTTGAAGACTTGAGCAGAGCATATAATTTGAATTCTGAGCGATTCAGACAAGTTCTTGAAAGGGCGCCAGTCAAATACTCTTGAAAATATCCAACCGAAAGAGGCTCCTCGACTTTCTCATCAATCTACTCATTATTGTGGGGTGCTCTGCCGGAGCTTTGGGCGGCCTCCGGGCATCCGCTTCCTGGCGAAGTCCGTCGAATCCGTTCATTTTGACCCAATGGGGCGAGGAAAGATCCGGGACCATTATCCGAGCCTCTTCGGAAGAGATTCCGGTGCCTGTCTCTGCAGCTCCTCCCGCTCGCGGAGCGTACCACCTGACTTCCTGCGGCGTTTTAAGTAAAGCCAATGCAAGCTACGTGCTCGACAAGGACCTGACTTCACCCGGAACGTGTATCAGTATTCAATCTGATGGGATCACATTAGATTTGAACGGACACACCATTACATACGCTACAGAGCCTGAGACAGCGCCGCGACACGGCATACTCGCGGAAGCTTGCTGGGATACAAGTTTGGCTGGAAATCCATGTGGGGGTTCAGCCGACCGTTTGACTGTCATCAATGGGACCATCACCCAGGGGAACGGCGCGGCGCCTTATTCGCACGCCATCCAGATTGGGCAGATCAATGGCGCCAACCATTTGGTCGTGCACGATGTGGTCTTCAACATCGGCGCGACCTCCTCGATTCCCGTTTTTACGACGTTCTCCGGTTCTGGATCTTCAATCTACAAGAACACTATCCACAACAACGTTACAGTGATTCTAAACAGGCACCAAATTCAGGGAGCCTCGATCAAATTCCAGAACACGCAAGGCAGTGGACCGGGCCAGACCATTCATGACAATAAAATCGTGGGAGGACCTCAGGGCGGCATCTTCTCGTCATCGCCAGGAACTCAATTTTTCGGCAATACGATTGACTTGAATGGACGCTACTCGAACGATTTCGGGATCTACGCATGGGGAACTAACGACCAGGCATACAACAACACCATTGAGCCTGTCAGTGGACGGGGGATTCAGATTGCTGGGGGTGCCGTAAATGCGGGAGGACCGGGAGCCGGGGCGCGTTCGGTAATGGTTCACGACAATAAGATCTCGGTCATCGAGCTACAGCAAAATTGCGATTACAGCGCAGGGGGAACGGCTTGCAACGTTTGCGAATTGGCTGGCGCGTTCGGCATTCAGTTCGATGATGGTCCGTCTGACGGCTCGGCATTTAACAACTCCGTCGAAGCTAAAGCTGATCAATGCGACGCCCAGGCCCTGCGACTGACCGATATTGGAACGGGAAACTCCTCGCACGACAATAACTTCACTGCGGAACGAACGGGTGAGGGCCCGGGGAAAGCTTGGGCAATAGGGACCGGAGGGGCGCCACATCGTTTCATTGCCACAAACGATACGTTTGTGGCAGATTCAGCCGTATTTCATGCCGATTGGGAGGGAATGCCCGGCGGCTTTCTTTGCATCCATTGCACTCTCAGAAAGGGAGGGAATCCCAGCCCGGACTTTGTGACCTTCTCTTTTGAGAACGGACGGAACCCGGTGGTCGGACTGCATTTTCAGGACACTATTTTCGAGGGTGGCGCTGTTAAGGAATCGACGGACATGCGGTCGATTGGCTCGAGTAGGCAATACTCAGAGTATTTTATAGATTGGACCTACTCCTTGGAAGTGCAAGACGCTCAGGGGAAGCCAGTGCCCGGAGCAGCAATTAGCGTCAAAGACGCGACAGACAATACCGTCTACAGAGGGATCTCAGACGACAAAGGGCAGATATCTGTCGTTTTAAACGAGTTCAAAAAATTCAATACCAACTGGACCGTGAAAAAGGAAATGCACACACCGCATACGATTTACATTTCGAATCCATCTTGCGAGCAAAAAGAGAACACCCTTAAAGTGATAATCGATCATCCCACCCACCAGACCTACGTTCTGGAATGTTCGGGAAATAATAAACTCCGTTAGTACAAAAACCTTCGCAAAACTTCGCCACGAACAACTGCCCCCCCCAATAGCAGGCCTAGAGCCACCTACTGCCCATTTACTAGCTCCGACGCACAGCACGATAGCGTTCACTGGCCAGTGGTGTAACCCGAGTACAGTCCTCACCGGGGGACTAAATCTGTCCTGCGGACCAATTGTGTGTCTCAATCGAGAGCGCGAGACTCAAGGTGGGTGGAGGATGCTGAATGCTCGCTCATCGAAAGTCTACATTGGTGTCTGGAGCCGGCAACAGACCGAAGACTGACTACGTCACGACGCTCTTTGTCGCGATGGCTTGTGGAGCAGTCTTGATCATGTCTGGTTGCGCGGGAGTCGTGTCGCAGGGATCGGCAACCCAAACGCAGCCAACAACACTAACGATATCTCTATCCTCTTTGCCTAACGGGCAGGTTAGCTCCGCATGGTCGGCTACACTGACGGCGACAGGTGGCACAGCACCGTACTCTTGGCAGGCAGCACCAGGTTCTTCGCTTCCAGCATGGATGACTCTCAATGCCAGCACAGGGCAGATGAGCGGCATTCCGACACAAGCTGGCACAATTACGATCTCAATTCAAGTGAATGACTCTAGTGCCATTCCCCACACAGCCAACAAAACTTTCACAGTCACCATTTCAGCAGCTTCGAGCACGGTTTCGGTCACAACGGCTTCCCTCGCCAACGGCCAAGTGGGAGCAGCGTATTCGGCAACAGTTGCAGCCACAGGCGGGACGACTCCCTATAATTGGTCCATTAGTTCCGGCTCCTTACCTGCCGGTCTCAGCCTGAATTCCTCAAGTGGACAAGTCGCTGGGACCCCTAGCGCGGTCGGCTCTTATACATTCGCGGTACAAGTGAAGGACTCCAGCGCTACTCCTCAAACAGCCAGTAAGTCCTTTACGGTCACTATCTCGGCAGCCTCGAGCACCGTTTCCATCACGACTTCTTCGCTCGCCAATGGTCAAGTCGGAACGGCATATTCGGCAACCGTTGCAGCCTCGGGCGGGGCGACTCCTTATAGCTGGTCCATCAGCTCAGGATCTTTGCCCACAGGCCTCAGCTTGAATTCTTCCGGCGGCCAAATCACCGGAACACCGGGCGCGGCTGGCTCTTTTACCTTCACAGTCCAGGTGAAGGATTCCAGTGCCACTCCTCAAACAGCCAGTAAGTCCTTTACGATTACAATTGTGGCGCTTGGCCCGACTCCGCTTTCGATCGTGACGACAGCACTGCCGAACGGACAAGCAAGCGTCCGGTATTCGGCCTCGCCGACGGCAACGGGGGGCACACCACCATACAGCTGGTCAGTTAGTTCGGGTTCGTTGCCACCAGGGCTGACCCTGAACACAACGACTGCACTGATCTCTGGAACCCCAAGCCAGGCGGGAAGCTACCCATTCACGATTCAAGTGAAGGATTCCACGGCCACTCCCCAAACTGCCAGCCAGCCCTTCACGGTAACCATCGGGACCGCAACCGCAGGCACGCCAGTGACGGCCTGCGGCACTCTCTCCAATGCGGGAACGACCTATACCCTACAGAATGATGTCAGTTCCTCCGGTACATGCATGTTGATAGGTGCCGACAATGTGACGTTTGATCTTAACGGACATACGATCACCTACGACACGGGCGGAAGCTCCTCCGTCTATGGCGTTACGGACACTGATCCAAACACAATCCTTGGCACGCATATCACGTCATCGAACGGCCAGGGCAACATCCAGATGAGCAACGCAGCCTGCTATGTGGATTTGACGACCGGGCCAGGACAAGGTTTGTGCGCCACTTCTCATGCGGTTTGGATTCGCGATGGCGAAGTCGATCATTTGACCTTGACGTATTACGGAGAAGACAGCCACGGCATATACCTCTATTACGGCTCGACAGCGAATGTCCACGACAACATTCTCTATCCGAATCACACGAAGGCGGCACTGACTCACTATGTTGAGCAGGGCGAGATTGAGATTTTTTATATCTCCGGCCTCATCACCGTTCAGAACAATACCATCGGGGCTGTTGGAGGTGGCTACGGGTTAGGTTCGGCCGCGGGCATATTCGTTTCGCACCCGAACACTACGAGCAGGATGGCCGAGATTTATAACAACAATTTGAAGATGGCAGCGGCGGTTCATGATGGTTACGCCATTCTTATTGGTTGTGGAAATTCTCCATCGTCATTCGAGGTTTCAGGGAACACGATCAATGAAGCCGGGCGCGGCATACTCATCGACAACTACAGCACGAATAACGCTACCGGGTGCACTGGTGTCTATGGCGGCACGGTTCACGACAACAATGTGACTGTCAACGAAAGTCCAGACCCAGAAGGAGCTGCCGATGCGGTCGGGATTCAGGCTCGCGGGGGAGCGAACAATGTGGACGTGTATCACAACACGGTTACGCTCAATGTTGGGAGCGGAGCGTGCCCGCCGCATTTCTATACCGACACAGGCTCGGACTGCGAGGGCCTCGCCATCAAGCTGTTGGTTATCGCCTCACAGGGCGGAGCGAACCTCGTGGCGCATGACAATACAGTCGTGGCGAACACAAACACTACCACGATTACCCTTGGAGCGACGGGACTCTACGGGGATGGCATTGCGGATAGCGGCTCATCCTTCTACAACAACAGCGTGACGGGGAATTCCATCCTGACAAGCGTGAATGGCGTGGATGGATGCGGCGACAACTGGCTGTTCAGAAATAACACGCTGTCTAGTTCGACTCCGCTTCAGACGTTTATGACGCTCGGGAACCTGGCCTACTGCAACACAGGTTCCTCGACGGCTCACGACACGAACAACATTGTGTTGCAGGACAACACTTACGCGGGAAGCGCCGGACAGGACGACATCGGGGAAAGTTACGCCGGCTCCGGCAATCCATTCAGCTACTATGTGAAATGGTCTTACAACGTCACGGTGCTGAACGGAGCGACTCCAGTTTCCGGCGTCACGGTGACAGCCGTGGCAACGGGCGGCGGGACGGAAACAGTCTCGGGGACGACAAATTCAAGCGGGCAGGCTACTCTGGTGCTGACGAATCATTATGTCACAGGCACGACCGCTCCTGGCACACAGACAAACTTCACTCCACATAATGTAACTTATAGTGGAAATGGCTGCTCTGGATCAACGACTGTGAATATTACTGCTACGACGAGCGTAACATTGCCATGCACTTAAATTTAAGTCTCGACGGTGCTTAACGAATTCCACATGTTCAGTACCACCAGCGGAGTGACAAAACAGATGAGCACTCCACACTCGATCTCGGTAACGGCGACGGGCTGCTCGATGAGTCCAAATCCGTTTACCGCCGCGGTTTCCCAGACTACTAGTCAAACCGTTACCTGCCAGTAGGCGAGTCACCTTCGAAACTGCGTCGCCGTTCGGGCTAAATACAGGCCGGTCAATGTTTGGGGCAATTCGCCGATGAGTTTCACCGGCCGGTTTCTGTTTGATGCCTTATCAAGCGGCGGCAAGCCCGCATGAGGTTTCGCAGAGGGGCAAGCACCTGAGAGGGAATGTACGCCACCCCCAGAAGCAACCAGGCCTTCGCGCTCAAGGGTTTATAGCCCACAGCCCGCCGCAACTTTGCTCTCGCACGGTCCAATGCCAGAATCCGTAGATCGTCTTTGCCCCGCCTGAAGCAAACGCGAAACTTGGCCTCGCGCATCAAATCGGGCCGCGCAGCCAGCTTCGAGATTTGCCGCTCGACTTTGTCAAAGTTAATAAACAGGTCGTCGAATTGTTTCTCGAGATTCGTGTGACTGTAGTTCTGCCCATGGCGCCGATAGTGCAACAAGACTTCGTTCTGGAAAAAAACTTGATAGTGGGCGGCGATCCGCATCCACATGATCCAGTCCTCTCCCCTGACGAAAGGGTCTTCGTCAAAAAAACCGACTTTGTCGAAACACTCACGGCGGACAAGTACGCAGGAATTGGCGATCCAGTTGTCAAAAAGCAGGGCTTCGAGAACGAATCCACTGGGGATGAATTTATGAGCCGCAGCCGACTGCTCGGTAATGCCGGTATGATCGAACGTGGCCGCGTCAGCGGTAATGATGCCGTATTCCGGATGGGCTAGCGCGACTGCTACTTGCCTCTCAAGTTTGGAAGGCACCCAAATATCATCGGCGTCGAGAAAGGCGATGAAAGAGCCCCGTGCAATCTCCAATCCCCGATTGCGGCTTGAGGCCGGGCCACCATGACTGTTCTTGAGAAGAATCAGGCGATCCCGGTACGCATCCAGGACGCTTAGTGTTCCATCTGTCGAGCCGTCGTCGATGACAACAACTTCAAAATCACGGAAAGTCTGGGAGTACACGCTCTCCAAAGCCTGACCAATGAATTTTTCACCGTTGTAGACAGGAATGATTACGCTCACTAGAGGCATTTAAAGGGGCTTCTCCAATTCCTAATTCGCGTTTGGAGGCGCGGGCCCAACGACCGCCGAGTTCGGTGAGCGCGGAGCGAACAATCCCGCCGCGTAAAGCTTGAGTTGTCCACGTTCCTCAGCGTCTAATCCAAGAATTATCAAGAACGGCAGATAGAGAATCAGCCCGCCGATACCTGCTAGGCCAAGGGTCAGATAAGAATGCACTGGTATGAAGTGCCTTGTGATCAGGGCCCCGCCACTAAACGCAAGAGTTGGCAAGATCGTTGGCAAAATAGAAGTCTTCAGATAGTCCATCCAGCGCACGTGAAACACTTTGAGCATGGCATTGGGGAAAAACCAGCCCCGAATCGTCACAGCCGCGAGGGTTGTTCCGGCTGCTACGCCGTAAATCCCAAAGTGTCTGACAAGGAAAATGCTGCCAGCGAGATTCAAGAGCGCCTCGGCGCCTGTGCACCAGACGTTTAAGCGATGTTTACCCAGGCCAAACAAGAGGTGCGCACCTATATTTTCCGTCAATGAAAAGAACAAGCCGATAGTAAGAATCAGCACTACCTTTCCAGAGCGCACGGCGTACTCGTTACCCATCCATAAGCGAATGAAGTCGGTGCCCAAACAAAGCAAGGAAGCGCAGCCGAGGTAAGCAAGCAACAGGGTGAATTTGCTGCCACGAGTCAAGAGCCGACTGACTCCATGAGAGTGTCCCTTTGCATCAAGATGGCTTGCCAGGGGCGCCACAATCATCGAACTGGCATTAATCAGGTCGCGCAGATACTTGATGAGATTGAAGCCAATCACGTAAAAGGCAATTTCCTGGACGGGCAAAAAAGCTGCAATCACTATCGCGTCAATCTCGTAGTTTATCCCAACTCCTAGTCCGATGAGCATGGAGTAACTGCTGTGGCTAAAGATAGGTTTCAGAAACTTTCCGCGGAGGGTTCTCCACGAAATGCGAAGTTCCGGCAAAAGGCGGCGCACAAAGTACACCTCAATGCCATGACCCACCAGAGAGGCACACAGCTGCACGAGGGCAAGGGACACCAGCCCGTACCCTTTCTCCAGGACGGTGACGATCAAGCAAGCCCGAAAAATCAAGACACCCACGGAGATCAGATTACGAAGGTCCCAACGGGAAAGCCCGGCGAGACTCCCCTGGAAGGTGGCAAAAACAAAGTCCGACGCCAAAATAGCCGTAGCAATGAGGAGGGTGTTTCTTGCTTCCGGCAGAAGGACGATCGGTATATGAAAGTGAGGGAGGATGAAAAAAGCAGTCAGGAGGCCGCCAGCAAGACAAAGCAAAGCGAACCCCGCATATAGCTGCAAGGTCGAGCTCATCAATTCATTGAGGCTCTCGTGATCTTCTTGAGCCCGGAGGCGGGAGACAAACCTCACGAGAGCGGACCTTAGTCCGACATCGACAACGCCCATGTACCCGGTTAGCTGGAGCATCAGAGCCCAGATGCCATAGGCAGTGTTTCCCAGCCGGTGCACAACAAACGGCGCAAGGAAGAAGCTGATTACGAGATTTACCGCTAGGCCGAACCAATTGCTTAACACGCTCCGGGCGATCCAAGACGCCGACGTTGGTGACTTGCCTGGCTTGTTCGAACTTGTTTTCAAAGTTTCCATCAGACCTGACGTTCCAAAATCTTGTCTCAGTCGAACTACAGCGGACTTTCCCGTGCGTCACTGCCACTGATTAAGAGGGACACCAAGCCGTGGAAGAAGCACCAGCAAGGGCCTGAAGGAACTCGGCGATCCAGGAACTTCGATTCAGCGAACTGCAGCTTGACTTTTAAGTGCACTGGATTCCCGTAGAAGTTCAATTCCCAGCCCCCAGATTTCGATATTGCAACGTTCCGTGGTTAAAGGAGTTGCTGCTTCGCGGGAGCGCGCGCCGATAACACGAGCCTCCTCCGGATGATTCCACAGGAAGGCTAGTGCGCCACGCAACGCATCGCTATCGCCGGGGGGAACCAGTATCCCTGTTTTTCCGTCTTCGATGTAGTCGGCTCCGCCTTGTGGATCCGTAAGAATAACGGGCTTGCCCATGTACATCGCATTTAAGAAGGTTTGTTGCCCCCCAGTTCGCAGCAGATCAGCCTGCATCGGTACGACGACGATCCGTGAATCCGCCATGAGTTGTCGGAATTCCGATGGGGTTGCGCCGACGACTTGGACATTGGACGGAACACTCTTTCCCCTCAATAATCCGGGTAGAGTGGTCGCCACGATGCACCGCACCGGAAGGTCGCGAACGGATTCAAGAAATGGCCCATAATCGCGGTCGGAATTTCCCCCCGCAAAGATGTAGCCTTTGTCCCCAACCTCGAAGGTGTAATTACGAAGCGAATGGTGATGAGGGACAAAAACGAACTTTTCGCGAGGGACGTTGTAAGCTTTCGAGTACCTGGCTGCTTCAGCGCTCGCCCAAACGACGCATCGGTCAACTTGCCGCAAGCAGGCTCGCATCCAGAGACGCTTCATCCAGCTGCCGCCGTACCACATGCAGTCATACATCAGTTGAAATGGCCGGCGGCGGCCTCGGAATTTCTGTAAGAAGCCAAAAGCGAGACCATCGAGCGTCCCGGTGGTTACTACCACGGAATATCTGGAGGACGCTCGAAAGAGAGCCCAGGCGCGCCGCAGTGCCTGGCTTTTGACCGCCAGGCTGGAAAGATGCATCGAGCGCCAGGCTTTTTCCCACCAGACGTCTTTGCGGAAGTCCAATACGGTAGTGCGATTTTGTAACTCCGGCGGAAGAGCATGTGGACCATATGCGAGAAAGTCCTGTTGTAGAGCGCGAGAGTCCAACGCGTGTAAGCGTTCCTCTTTCGGTGAATGCAGGATCGGAGGATGTCCGACACCGATTCCGAATCTCTGGGAGGGGGGCTTGCTAATATCACCCATCAGCCAGGCGGGGAAGAACCGCAGTTTGTTCCAGTTACCAATCGAAGATGTGCCTGCTACCCGCGTCCGCCGGCCGGCTGGATGGACAATCATTGCGAGCCAACCTGGGATTCGACAGGAGTCGCGGCTGCTTGCCGGGCCACGTGAGAGATGCAGAACCGTGTCTTGCCAGAACGTTCGCGTTCAATATCGCCCACAGGTTCGAATTCCCAGTGGAGCGTGGTTCCAAAACGAATGGCCAAGCGCTTCGACAGCAAATCAAGATCAATCTGTCCAAAGTTCTCGCCAGGGACGAAGCGCACTCGGAAGTTTTGAAGCGTCTCCTGGATAATTTGCAACTTTTTGAAGCCCGGGCAGTCTTCCGCTATCAAACGATGCAGGCTAACACCGGGAACCTGATCGCCATTCGGAAGCGTAAACATATCCGCCACACGGCCAAGAATGCGCCCAATGAGCGGGTATCCACGGCCGCATTTACAACTTTGCTCGCTCAGTAGAGCGCAATCATTGATGTTGTACCGGATGAATGGCATTCCGTCGTTTAGCAAGTCGGTGATCAAAATTTCACAGAGGCCGGGAACCTCGGTGTGCTGGATCGGAATAAACTCCAGGTATGCAGAATAGGGATTTAAATGCAGCCCCTGATGATACTCGCACTCTGCTGCGATCATCCCTGACTCCCGGCTTCCGTACAGCTCGAAAACGGGACACCCCAGGACGGCTTCAATTATCGCGCGTTGTTCAGAGAGCAACGGCTCCGCGGTGCAAATAGCTCCTCGCGGCCGATGGAAACTCTTTCCACATCCGCGCAAATATTCGCAGAATAGGGCCAAGGGCGTAGGATAGGCGTAGATGATTCGCGGGCGCGTTTCGTCGAGTCTCTTCCGAAACGACTCCATCACCTCTTCGTTTAGCAAAGATGCGGGAGCCCAAACCCGGCGGTTCACATAGCGGTCATAGAGCTTCCAACGCCAGCTCGGATTTGTCGCCAGATCTACTCTCGCACCCCACAAATAGAAAACATTGTCACCCGGCCACATTCCCGCCCAACTATTGAATCTGAGATGGACAGCATTTTTCCGCGAAAGCGATTCAGGTGACCGCAGCAGAGCAACCGGCGTATCCGTTGTCCCTCCGGTGGCGGCAGCAGGCAGTAGTTCACGTCGGTAGCGGCGAGACCAGAGTTTGTCCTGATGAAGACGCAAATCGTCCCGAGTCAGAACCGGGATCTTCGCAAGATCGGCAGGAGAGAGGATGTCGCGGGGACGTAATCCAGCTTGATCGAATCGCTCCCGGTAGAAAGGGGTGGTGTCATAAGCATGTTGAAGGAGGCGAAGCAAAGACTGCCATTGGCGCTGAAGATTTTCCGTCATGGGCAGCTTTTCCAGCTCTTCGTATTTGCGCATCTCTGCAGCTAAACCCCGGTTAAGTTCGGGCGCACTGAGCGGAAGCACGGCATTGACGTAAAGCCAGTTAATGGCGCGCAAGATTTTCCTCCGGCTGGCTCGGCGTGCTTTCGAGATTGCCCTGCTCCGCAGTTTCGTTGATTGCGAATCGATATTTTCCCGAGATCTCGCTGGTAATGCTTTCTGTTTCCTCGACTTCGAGCGACGCGCTTGCCCCCACATAGACGGAGAGCCGCTTGCGCAGCTCGCCGGGCGTATCCGGACCGTAACCGGAACCGGGCACGACGCGGATAACGATTCGGTCGAGCGCCTTCTGAACGAACTGAACTTGACGCACTTCCGACATATCGGCAACCACCAACGTAAGAGCGGGGCCCGAGATGTGCCTGCCGTCACCGAGCACCAGGAAGTCGGTTGTGCGGCCCTGCACTTCCGAAAGCAATGGCAGATGACGCTTACAAGGGCAATTTTGTTCTTCGGCCCAGGCCGCAACATCACCGATCTCATAGCGGATCAAGGGCATGCTGTAATTCAAAAGATCCGTGATGACAACCTTGCCAGCCGGTTTGGGAATCGTTTCATGAGGCACGATTTCAATGACAAAACTCTCCGAACAAACGTGCATACCCTTGTGGAATTCACACTCGCTTGCAATCACGCTTACTTCTCGGCAGCCGTAGCGGTTGAAAACGCGGCCTTGAAAAGTCTTCTCCAGAAATTCGCGCTGCCCAGGTAGGAGTACTTCGGCTGTCGTAATGATGGCGTCAAAACGGATATCTTGAATCCGATTTTGAAGAAGGAAGCGTCCGAATAAAACTGCAGCCTGGGTATAAGCAAGCAAAACTCGCGGGCGTTTGGCTCGCAGTCTGCTGATGAATTCTGTCCAGTCCTTTTCTTGGATCGAAGAAGTGTTGAGGAAAATCGATCGATACAAAAGTTCATTACGGAGCCGGTCCCGCCATCCTTGCGAGCCGCCCTGATCCAGACGCGATCCCCAGAGCACCGCATGCCAATCTCCGGGACGGAGTCCGGCCCAGCCATTGTGACGAACCGTACTAGCAAATCGGGAAGCGAAGCGATCCTTGTCGACGTAGAACTGCAGAGGGCTTCCCGTCGATCCACCGGTCTGGTTTCGCACGCGAAGATTCTCAGGAAAGTTCAGAGCTCTCAACTCCACCCCGTGCTCCTGAATGTCTCTTTTGGTTAAAACCGGCAGCGCAGAAAGCTGATCCAGGGAATTCAACCCTTCAATGTCAAAATCAGCTTGGTCCATACGTTTTCGATAGAAGAGGCAATTTTCATGCGCGTGGCGAAGCAACTTACGCAGGCGCTCGAGTTGCAGGCTGGCCAATGTGGAAGATTGCGCAAACTGCGTCCCCTCGATTTCGTGAAGATATTGTCGATAGGACGGATGGTCCCGCCTGACCCAGAGCGGAAAAACTGCGTTGCGGACGAACCAAGAGCTGCCCGAAGCCGGAAGCGATCTGCGTGACCGAATGGAACTCCTTTTCCCCATCAAATACACTCCAGAAAGAATTGCAACGTCCCTGCAACCTCCAGCTGCCAGCCGCCGGAGGTCAAACAGCTTTCAGAGTAATAAGCCAAAACTCCCGCAGCAAATTGCGTTCGTGACAGAGGCAGACCCGCATTGAGGTTGACGGTCATACTCTAACCTCTGAGAGTTCTGCGGAACCTTTGTGCTTAACCGACGATTCGACTTCATTCGGAAGTTTTTCCGACTGCATTTCCGCCTTCGCCACCAATCCCGCTGCCGCTGTGAGTCCCGCCAATAAATACCAGGTGTCGCGGCCCAAGCTATGGGAGGAGTAGCCAGCCACCAACAAGCCGAGTAAGGCAAGGTTGCAAGCGCGTGGATAATTTTGGAACCACGAAGGGCATTGGGGTATCAAACGCGATTGTCTTCGGATTAAGAAATTCTGCCGGATTACGGAGATCAAAAAGACGACGAAAGCACAAAAACCGAGCGATCCCATTTCGGAAAGCAACTGAAAGTACAAAGAATGAACGTTGAGCCAATGCCCAGTCCTGGCGCCATGCACATCGACGAATTCTCCCACTCCGATGCCGGTCAGAGGATTGCTCTTAAACATTTCCCAGGCTTGGCCCCAGACTTGTACGCGCCCTTGATAGGATCCATCTGCTTGCAAGTTGTCGACAGTCTCAATTCGCCCACGATACTGCTCCGGCATCGACACCCAAAGAACAGCGATCAAGGTTAAAACCGCGAATATGGCGGGAACGCGGTATTTCTGAAGCGAGGCATAGGCAAGCGCCATGACAGCAAACACGATGTAAGAGGTGCGTGACCCCGTGAGCACGACCGTCCACAAACAGATGGCCGTCAATGGCATCATTACCCACCGAATGCGCCCTGCATCCTTACGCAGAAAGAGCAAAAAGAGTGGCAGTGCAGTAACCAGAGTGATCCCAAGAGCATTGGGATCGTCTGAAAAGCTATTGAGACCGACGGCTCTTTCAATACCCATGCGGACTTGGTAATCGCCCGCGTAATACAAGAAAGTGCTCCACACACCAAGCCAAGCTACAAGCACACAGATCGTAATTAATACAATCCGCAAACGGCGGGCGTTGGTCGCCAAATTCAGGATCAACAAGTGATACATGATTACTTTTCCGAAATCGACACTGTGTTCGAAAGCACCACCTTGCCAAAACGCGAACGGAACGGTGCAAAACATGGCTCCCCAGAGAAAGAGAAGGGCTTTGCTCACATTGGGCACAGCCAATCGCCGCTGGTGAACCAGAAAGGAAAGCAAGACAATCAGAGTGAAGGTTCTCTGCACATGAATAGCATCCAAGATGGGATATAACTCACCTGGGCGGACAAAGATAATCGCCAGCACTGCGATCAGACCCACAAAGGGGTTAAACAATGCCCAAATGGCCAGGAGCGCTAGCGCTGAGGAGATTGCCCAGACCATCAGCGGCCCGCCTCCGAGTCGGCAGGTCTCAGCTCTTGCACAGACCGGTCTCGACGAAAGGATCCTTTGTGGTCCGGCGCCCGGACAACTTGCGCCGTACTACTCTCAGCCAGTTCCTTCTCGAAAACCTTGCAAACCGGCGCAAAACGAAAGTCCCGCAGCATTCTCGACAATTTCGATTCCATGGAGCGCAACCCTGTGTATTGACGAAAACGGGCTCTTTGAGACGCGGGGAGCCGCGGCTGCAACGCATCAATTTCCCACGGATGCAAATAGACGACCGCTGAATGCCCAGCCTCCTGGTTGTATCTGCGCAGGCCCCAGCGCGAGTAGCGGTAGGGTAGCATCCGCAGGTAGCCGCCCCCACCGATGGGAAGATTATTCCCTCCCCATCGGCAAGTCGCGATGGGAAGTTCCAGGATCGCACCCGCACTTATGCGATGTGGCACTCGAGGCGCCGTCGCATTGTCATAAATGTCGTGACGTATAGGATGTACGCTCGAGTCGTAGACAAAACCCAAATCGGCAAGCACATCGGCCGCCCAGTCCGTGCCAGGTACCATCGAAAAGCTTGGGGCACGATAACCTCGGATTGGCATTCCCCCGGCATCTTCTATCGCGCGTTTTGCTCTCAAAGTATCCGCATGAAATTCATCAGGAGAGAGCCTGAATATTGGTCTGTGCCAGTAACTATGGCATCCAACCTCGTGGCCGAGTTTGACCGCCTCGCGCACGAGGCCAGGGAATCGCTCGGCAATCCAGCCCAGGAAGAAGAAAGTGCCGCGCACATCATGAGCCGCCATCAACTCAAAAAGCCGATAAGTGCTGCTCTGCACACGTGAGGGCAAATGTTTCCAATCCTCGCGAGACACGGCACTGGTCATCGCTTCGGTATGAAAATAATCCTCTACGTCCACCGTAAAAGCATTCAGCGTGGCGGACTGGTTCTCAAAATCATGAGTGCTCTGTTGGCGTTCGGCCGCAGGCGACGCGATGTTCGCGGCACTCACACGCGCGCTCATTCGACCTGCTAAGGTGTTGCTGAATTTGCTTTGGATGTCCTCCGAAAATCCCTCTTTTTCATTCCTGCCCTCGCCGGAAGGGGAACTGCGCCGCAGGGACGTCAAGAGATCAGCCAAGAATCCAAAACCAAGGCCTAAGTGAATCGTGGCATAGATTCCAGGCGCAGCCACCAGGTGGCGCCAACCATGCCGAATCCCAAGTTGCGCAGAGGACGCCAGTACAGCTCCAAGATAGACCCCAAGGGTCGCCAGATAGATATACGCCCCGTACTTTGATATTGGCGTCAAAAGAAGGCCCAGGAAAATCCACGCGATAAAAACGGCCGGCATGGCGCCAGCAAGCGAAAAAGCCTCCGGATGCAGGCGCACAAAACGGCAGCGCCCTTTTCCATACCGAACCATTTGGTTCCAAAGCCTGGAGATGGAATTGCGAGCATGGTATTGGATCGTGAGCTTCGGGCTGATGTACGAAGACAAACCTGCCTGAAGCACCCGATAGTTGAAGTCGACGTCCTCGCACGCATCCAATTCTTCGTTGTAAAGTCCAACTCGTTCAAACACTTCGCGCCTATAGCTCGCGCCGGAACTCGTGGGGTCGACGATGCCTTCCAAATTCGTCGAATAGATAGTCGAGTCGAGACCATGTCCGATCAGGCTGCTCCTCGCATCCGCCACCACTGTCTGAAACGCGCTAGACCCCGGCGCGGTGAGAGGCTGCGGACGGCAAAGACAAGCAGCCCCGGTGCTGGAAAAAAGTCGTGCCGTATCACGCAAAAGTCCGCGGCTGGGAATGTGACAATGGCCATCGATGAAAACAATCAAGCTGCCGCGGCTGTGTCGGACGCCCACATTGCGCCCGGCACTGGATAGCCTGCGAGAATTTTGGAGCAATTGGATAGACACATCAGTGGTTCTTGTTGCCTCCTCAACGATTTGTGGCGTCTTGTCAGTCGAGTCTCCGTCGACTACGAGAATCTCGTATCGATCTTCGGGGTAATCTTGGTTCAACAAGCCATCGAGCGTGATCCCGAGATGTTTTTCCTCGTTTCTCACCGGAATCACCACGGAAACGAATGGGCATGACTCCGCACCGGGTGCCGAGGTAATTTCAGTGTGCTCCTGGATCGCTTCCTCTCTTAGCGGCGCCACAGCGAGGGGAGGATCACCGAGACACTGCCGGTAAATCGCCAGCAAGGATTCGCGCTGCTGAATGGGCGAAAAGCGGGTTTGTACCCATGCACGGCCAGCCTGACTGAGGACGCCCCCCAGCTCTGGATCATGAAGCACTGCACTCAGGGCACGGCCAAGCGAGGCCGCGTCGCCAGCCGGTACCAGAAGGCCGGTTTGCCGGTCGTGAATTAACTCTGGCACACCTCCCACT
>Ga0187820_1000096_pt1 | contig 16445 bp, 10 predicted proteins | sample NC_wetland_sal_i_19_FD_132409 | JGI IMG/M metagenome (GOLD analysis project Ga0187820, IMG submission 132409) | Wetland sediment microbial communities from Neuse River Estuary, North Carolina, USA - SO4_5 | ecosystem: Environmental > Aquatic > Freshwater > Wetlands > Sediment | place: USA: North... | reverse complement strand
TTCGATCGCGCGATGGAGGAGCAGCGGACGCGGGCGCGGGCGTCGTGGAAAGGCGGGGCTGGCAAGGAAGCGGCGAATCCGGCGTACGCGAAAATTGTGGAGACGTTTAAGACGGAGAAGGACTTCTATCAAGCGACCTCGACCAAAGACGTGCGCATCGAAGCCATTCTAAGCAAAGCTGGGCCAGTCAACGAGTTAAAAGCCGGCGAAGCCGGCGAAGTGGTGCTCGACCGCACCGTCATCTATGCCGAATCCGGCGGCCAAATGGCCGATACAGGGGCGTTCTATGACAGTTCCGGCGCGCAACTGCTCGCCGAAGTTACCGGCGCGTATTATCCCGTCGCGGGACTGGTCGCCCACAAGGTCGTAGCCAAGGAAACGCTTCGCGTGGGCGACCGCGTAGCGGTCGTCGCCGACGCAGAGCGGCGTGCTCGCATTATTCGCAACCACTCCGGCACGCACCTGGTGCACGCGGCGCTGCGTAACATTCTGGGAACGCACGTCAAGCAGGCCGGCTCGCTCAACTCGCCGGAACGCCTGCGCTTCGATTTTTCGCATTTCGCGCATGTCGATGCGGAGGAACTAAAAGACATCGAGCAGCAAGTCAACGATGAGATCCGCCACAACACCGAAGTCGAAACCAACATCTCTTCGCTCGACGACGCCCTCGCTTCCGGAGCCCTGGCCTTCTTCGGCGATAAATACCCTGAAGCCAACGTCCGCGTCGTCACCATTCCCGACGAGCGTTCGCCCAGAGGCTTCTATTCCAAGGAGTTATGTGGCGGCACGCACGTCCACCGCGTCGGCGATATCGGCGTCCTCAAAATCGTCCACGAAGGCTCGGTCGCCGCAGGCGTCCGCCGCATTGAAGCAGTCACCGGCATCGGCGCCCTCGAGCACTACGAAAAGCAGGCGCAGATCCTCTCGCAGGTAGCCAGCCGCCTAAACACCAGCGAAGATTCCGTGCTGGAAACAGTCGAGAAGCTCTCCCACACGGTCAAGAACCTGGAAAAGGAGCTGGAGTCGCAAAAGCGCAAGGGCGCCCTCGGCCAGCTCGACCAGCTTACCGGTCAAATCCGGATCATCAAAGGCGTTAAGCTGATTGCAGCGGAAGTCTCCGGGACGGATAAGGAAAGTCTCAGGCAATTAGTGGACTCTCTCAGACAAAAACTTGGCTCCGGGGTAGTCGCTCTCGGCATGCCGGAAGACGGTAAAGTAGCCCTCATTGTTGGGGTCACCAAGGACCTGACCGCTAAAGTCCATGCTGGCAAGCTGATACAGACACTGGCAAAATTGGTTGGGGGTTCCGGCGGCGGAAGACCCGATTTGGCGGAGGCTGGCGGAAAAGACACATCGGCCCTAAAAAATGCCCTGAGTACCATCCCCGCCTACCTCGAGCCGTTGCTATAATCTTGGCCGTAGCGCCAGGAGCGTGTCCCTCCGTGGACACTCGCGCGGCTGTGCAAAAAGCGCGGGTAACTCTAGCGAAGGACACGGCTTCCGCAAGACGAGTCAGCCTCTGAATCGTCTCCCAGGCGTTCTTCAGAACGTCCTCTGAAATGACCGAGGCTGCCCCGAACACGACTATCGTATCGCTGTAGAAGTGCATCACCGTTAGTTGGCCTTCCCCGAGGCACGATGGGCAAACGCGTACCAGTCACGGCTTGCATCTATTTGGGAGCATTCGCTTTGTGTGCGGCAGTTTTCGCGCCCGGAGCGAGCGCCCAGATCGTCAGGACTGTGGATACCAGCGGGCGGGCGTTATTCATTAACGCCGATCCGCCGGTGAAATTCCGGCCCGCGAAGACGCGCAGATCCATCTACCTCCCTGCTGAATCTACGTTTATGGGCCCGAGCCATCCGGAAATGAGTATCGACCGGGACGGCGTGGAAAAGCTCGTAAAGGAAGCATCAGCAAGGCACAACGTGGACCCGGCTTTGGTCCGCGCGGTGATTGAAACGGAATCGAACTGGAATCCGTCGGCGTATTCCCGCAAGGGCGCCGGAGGATTGATGCAGCTGATTCCATCGACGGCACAACGATACGGAGCAAATGACGTGTTCAACCCGCAACAGAATATCGACGCTGGGGTTAGTCATCTCAAGTGGTTGCTGGAACGATACAATGGCAACCTGGATTTGGCTCTGGCGGCGTACAATGCGGGAGAGGGGGCTGTTGATCGGGCTCACGGCATCCCTGCGTTCCGGGAAACCCGGAACTACGTGCAGAAAGTACAGGATGCATATTTCAGGCCTGGATCGGGTCGTCTTGAGGGTGCGTTCACGAATCCGCGCGCAATCCACAGGGAAGTCGACTCGAACGGCCGCATCATTTACCGAAACGATTGATTCAAGAATGACGGAGCTTGCCGCGCTGCGGCGGCCAGTCAAAACGATCGCATGGCGATCCGGGAAGTGAAGGCTCGCGGGGGCCGTTGATTTCCATTTCAAGAATGTAGGGCGCGTATGTTGGGGGTCCGAAAAATTTCGCACAGAAGATTCGCCCGGCTTTCGCCAGTTTTTGCAGCGCTGGGATTTGCCATGGTGGGAATCTGTGCTGGCGTATGCACAACCTCTGCGCTGGCGGCTGACACGCATACGAAAAGCGAGGTAAAGCGTGAAGCTGCGGAAGCGCAATTTGCGCGCGCGGAAGCGCAACGCTCCACTTTGAACGGAAAACCGTCGGAGCAGCGGACGCTTGCGGATTACAAACAAGCGGTAACGAATTACCGGCGGGTGTACTTGATTACGCCGCGCGCGCGGGAAGTCGCGGATTCGCTGCTGTCCGTCGCGGAACTGTACACGGAGATGGGGGACCGCTTCGGGGGAAACTACTACCAGTCAGCGGTCGATGCCTATCAGTTTCTGGTACGCGAATATCCGTCGAGCAAGTACACGCAGGATGCGCTGCTGCGGATTGGCAAGCTGCAGAGAGATCAGCTCGGCGACAACGCGCAAGCCACGAAGACCTACGAAGATTTTCTGAAGAAGTATCCCCGCTCGCAACGCAAGCGCGAAGCGCAGGAAGCGCTGGCGGAACTGGCCTTGCTGCGGCACAGCGAGGCGCCCGCCTCTGCTGCGAACCCTGCCGATAACGCAGACACATCGTCGGATCAGCCGGGACTTGCTGAGAATGGCTCTGATTCGGCGGCGCGAAATGGCCCCGAAGGCGCTCCGCGGATCCGGCGAATTACGGCGAGCGCAAATGCTGACGAGACGCGCGTGACCATCGACCTGGAAGATACCGTGCAATACACCTCGGCGCGCATCAAAAACCCCGATCGCATCTTTTTCGATTTGCATTCGGCGCGGCTGACGCCGGAAGTGGCGCGCGGCAACATCCAGGTCACAGGAAAGCTTTTGACCGGCGTTCGGGTGGCGCAAAATCATGCGGGCGTTGTGCGCGTGGTGCTGGACGTAAATGGAGTGCAGGATTACGGGGCGACCCTGGTCGATAATCCGCCGCAACTCGTGATTCATTTGTATTCGGACCTGCGGCATGGCGGGATCCTGCGCGCGGCGAATTCAAAAACCGCAAAGCCGAAAAGAGGAGCGGTACAAGCGAGCGAGGAAGCCGCGGCGGGATCGGACGACGCAGGGGACGTAAGAGCGGTATCGGCAGTAAATCCTGCGGTCGACCCCGGCGTTTCGCCCACAGACGGGGTTGCGCCGCGCACGAATTCAAAAAAGAAAAATTCTCGCGGAAAAAGCCTGAGCGCCTCGAACGCGAGGCCCGACTTGATTCAACCCAGCGGAACGGCGGCGCCGACGCGGGACGGGCAATCCACTTTGACGCGCGCGCTGGGACTAAAGATTGGGCGCATCGTGATCGACCCGGGGCACGGCGGGCATGACACGGGAACGATCGGACCGACCGGATTGATGGAAAAGGATTTGTGCCTGGACGTGGCCTTGCGGCTGGGAAAGATCATTCAGCAGCGCTTGCCTGGCGCGGAGATCACCTACACGCGTTCCGACGATACGTTCATCCCGCTCGAGGAGCGGACGAACATCGCGAATCAGGCGAAAGCCGATTTATTTATTTCGATTCACGCGAACTCGAGCCACGACCATGCGGCACGAGGAGTGGAAACGTACTACTTGAACCTGAAAGGCTCGGCGGAGGCGATGGAAGTGGCGGCGCGCGAAAACGCGTCTTCGGATGAGGGCGTGCATGACCTGGAAGACATGGTCAAGAAAATCGCCCAGAACGAAAAGATCGATGAATCAAAGGAATTCGCGGCAGATATTCAAGATTCGCTCGCAAAGCGCATACAAAAAGCCAGCAGGGCAGAGAAAAACCGCGGGGTGCGCAAGGCGCCGTTTGTGGTGTTGATTGGCGCCGATATGCCCTCCATCCTCACGGAGATTTCGTTCCTGAGCAATCCTGCCGACGAGAAATTGTTGAAGCAGCCGGAATACCGGCAAAGGGTAGCAGAGGGGCTGTATCAGGGCGTAGCGGATTACCTGCAAAGCATGAACAGCGTATCGCTGAACCTGCCAGCGAAAAGCGCCTCGAGACGGCCCGCGCCATCCCCGCAAGTTGAACAATCCCGGAACCAAAGGTAGTCTGGTGGTGTCTAAGCGATAGCAAGGGATGCGCCGACAACTCCTACTCGTTTGCGGTATTGCGCTGCTCAGCGCCACGTCCCTTTCCGCCCAGCAGAGCCTCCTTCCGAAGCAATTCAACGATTGGAAACTTGCAAGTTGCGTGGCCAAACCCGTGGTTCCCGCGATTTGGAAGGAAACCGGTATGCGGGACTACAGCACATGCAAGTTCAGCGCCGGGGACAAGATGGTGGAGATCTGGGCCGGCCGCTACCATGACCCAAGCAGCGCGTTCGAGGTTTACACAAGCCAGTTGAGGGCCGGAATGGTGCCGACAAACCTCGGTCAAGTGGCGGCGTTCGATAAGGATGGCGTGCTCATTCTGGAAGGCAGCCTGGTCTTGGCGTCCACGGCGAACATTTCAAAGGACGATCTTGGCGCTCTAGTGAAGGCCGTGGAAGCCGGGAGCGAGAAAGGGCCGCTACCGCCGGTTCGAAACTATTTGCCCGTCGCCGGACGATTGCTAGGTTCGGAACGGTACGCACTGGGGCCACAGGCCATGCAGACGGCGCTAGCCGAATTGGGACAAACGAATATGGATGGGCTGGTCCGTGCCGCGGGGTTTTCGTTTGGAGCGGAGGCCATGCTGGCACGCTACTCGGGCCCGGGCAAAGGTAGCGGCGTTTTGCTGCTTTTGGAGTATCCGACGCCGCAGCTTGCGGAACAGCATATTCATCACCTGGATGAGGTGCTGCCGGCCACTGCAAAACAGCAGGGCCTGAACATCGTGCGGAAAGGGTCGCTGCTCTCGATGGTCTTGTCGCCGAGTTCAGCGGAGTATGCGAAGAGCCTGCGCGAGGCTGTCGGCTATGAGACGCAAGTGACCTGGAATGAACCGAGCCAAACGCTGACGGACCCGCCGATTGCGAGCACGATGGTGAAGATATTCGTCGGGACTGGCGTCTTCATGGTGATTGCAGTAGTTTTGGGAATTGCGTTTGGCGGCGTGCGGGTGGTGACGAAGATTTTCTTCCCCGGCAAGGTGTTTGACCGGGCGAATCGGATGGAAATCCTGCAACTGGGTCTCTCGGGAAAACGCATCGACCCAAGCGATTTTTATTGAACGATTCCCGCGCTAGGTAGCAGTGGGAAGGATTGAGCCACAGACAGAAGAGGAAAAGCGCCAGCGTTGCTGCCGCACTCCAGATAGGCCCCCTTCCGGAAATATAACCACTGTGTTTTCTGCGCGTCTAACTGGGGCACGTCGTTTTGTGCCTTGGAGGGGGCGCAAAGGTGTCGTAAAATTTGCGTTTGCGCCGGGGGAGCTAGCTTCAACCATGCCAGGTAAATCTAATACGAAGAAAAAGTGGCGAAGATCCACGGGGTTGCTGGCAGGGGTTCTGCTCGTGGCTGGGAGTTTCGTGGCGGGAGGCTGCGGCGGAAAGACCTCGGCTGGTGGCCCGGCTGCCGGCGGGCCGATGGCCATGCCAGTGCAAGTGGAAGTTGCGGAATCGATCCGCATTCCGGAGACGACCGAGTACTTGTCGGTGCTGAAGTCGCGGCAATCCGCGATGATTAACCCCCAGGTGGAAGGGCAAATCACCAAGATACTTGTAAAGTCTGGCGATAACGTCAGCGCGGGGACGCCGCTGCTGCAGATCGACCCGCTGAAGCAAAGAGCAACGGTGAGCGGTCAGGAAGCAGCACGGGCGGCGCAGCAAGCCACGGTGCAACTCGCGAAGGTTAATCTCGAACGGGCCCAAAAACTGTATGGTGCGGGAGTCATCAGCAAACAGGATCTCGACAACGCGGAATCGACCTATGACTCAGCGGAAGCGCAGCTCAAATCACTTTCAGATCAGGTGGAGCAGCAGAAGGTCGAGCTGCACTATTACGACGTAAGCGCGCCCGTGGATGGCATCGTCGGAGACATTCCGGTGCGCGTGGGCGACCGGGTGACGGTTTCGACGCTCTTGACCACCGTGGACCTGCCTGGAGCGCTCGAAGCGTATGTCTACATTCCTGCCGACCGAGCGAAGGACCTGCGCTTGGGACTACCTGTGCGACTGCTGGACGAGAACGGCAACTCCGTATCGGATACCCACATTACGTTTGTGTCGCCCCAAGTGGAGACCGACACGCAGACGGTGCTTGCCAAGGCGGCGGTCGCCAATCCGACAGCCAAGTTACGCATCGCACAACAGGTACGAGCGCAAGTGACCTGGGGCGCGCACAACGGACCGGTGGTGCCGGTGCTCGCCGTACTGAGAATTAACGGACAAGCTTTTGTGTTTGTCGCGGTCCACGAAGGGAATGGAACGGTGGCGCGGCAAAGGCTTCTAAAACTGGGCGACACGATCGGCAATGACTACGCCGTGCTGGACGGTTTGAAAGCCGGCGACCACATCATCGTTTCCGGCACGCAATTCCTGCAGGATGGCATGCCGGTAATGGAGCAGATCCAAAAAGCAACGAGACAGGGCGACGACAAAGGCGACGCAGTGCGCTAGGCGCTTCTTACCCGATGAGCGGCCCCCTCCCAATCCAAATAAAGGCGGAACCCGCCATTGTTCGTTGATTTTTTCATACGGCGTCCAGTGTTCGCCACGGTGTGCGCGCTGATGATTATTTTGGCGGGCGCGATCTCGATTCCAACGCTACCGGTGGCGCAATTTCCGAATTTGGCGCCGCCGCAAGTGGTGGTAACGAGCACGTACATCGGCGCGAACGCGCAAACGGTGGAATCGGCGGTGACCATTCCGCTGGAACAAGCGATCAACGGCGTGCCGGGGATGAAATACATCACCTCGACAAGCAGCAACAGCGGCGTGAGCACGATCACGGTCACCTTCGACGTGACACGCGACGTGGACCTGGCTTCGGTGGACGTGCAGAACCGCGTGAGCCAGGCGCTGGGCCGTCTGCCGGATGAAGTGAAGAATACCGGAGTGATTATCACCAAGCAGGCCAGCGGATTCGTGTTTGGAGCGGGCGTTTATTCGGAGCACGGGGAGTATGACAGCCTCTTCCTCAGCAACTACATCGATGTGTACGTGCGTGATGCGCTGAAGCGCGTGCCCGGTGTCAATGACGCATTTATATTCGGCGAACGCAAATACGCCATGCGCATCTGGCTCGATCCGGCGAAGATGGCGCAGCGCGGGCTGACGGCAACGAATGTAATCGCGGCGCTGCAAGAGCAAAACGTGCAAGTGGCGGCGGGACAGATCGGGCAACCGCCCAACGCAGGCGACCAGGCGTTCCAAATCAGCGTGCGAGCGGTCGGACGGCTGACCACGCCACAGGAATTCGACAACATCATTTTGAAAACGGGGACGGACGGCACGCTCGTGCGAGTGAAGGACGTCGGGCGCGCGGAGCTCGGCGCAGAAAACTATGACGTGCGCGTGCGGTTCAATGGGCATGACGCCGTCGGATTCGGAGTGACGCAGCTTCCGGGCGCGAATGCGCTGGACGTGGACCGCGCTGCGAAAGCCGAGCTTTTGAAGCTTTCGAAAGGCTTCCCGCCGGGACTGAAATACGCGGTGGCGTTCGACTCGACGACGGTGATCGGCGAATCGATTCGCGACGTGCTGATCACGCTGCTGGAAGCGATCGTCCTGGTAATCGCGGTGATTTATATTTTCTTGCAGGATTGGCGGAGCACGCTGATTCCCGCGGTAACTATTCCCGTGTCGCTGATTGGAACGTTCGTTTTCATCAAGCTGCTGGGATTTTCCATCAACACGCTGACACTCTTTGGAATCACGCTGGCCACGGGGCTCGTGGTTGACGACGCGATCGTGGTGATTGAAAACGTCGAGCGGCACATCATGGAAGGAATCACCGAGCCGCACAATGCGGCGAGCGCGGCGATGAAAGAGGTGGCGGGCGCGGTGATTGCTACCTCTCTCGTGCTCGTTTCGGTCTTCGTGCCAGTCGCGCTGTTTCCGGGAACGACGGGAATTTTGTTCCGGCAATTCGCGCTGACCATCGCGTTCTCGGTTTCCATTTCCGCGTTCAACGCGCTGACGCTGACGCCGGCGCTTTCCGCGATTTTGCTGGGCCATCATCGCGACCGCGCGGAAGGAAGATTTTTCCATTTGTTCAATCGCATGGTGACGGGCGGCACGAATCTGTACCGGAATGCCGTGCGGCACGTGATTGGCTGGCGGTTTGCCGCGGTGCTGGTATTCTTCGCGGCGCTCGGCATGACTTACTGGATTTACAACAAAGTTCCGCGCGCGTTCATTCCGGAAGACGACCAGGGCTACATCATCATAGCGATACAGGCGCCGCAGGGCGCGTCGTTGCAGTACACCGTCGAGATTTGCGCAAAAGTGGAACAGACACTTTCGCATGTTCCAGAGGCGGCGGGGGCGTTCGCGCTTCCCGGATTCAGCCAGTTTGGGGCCGCGCCGAATCGTGCCATGATGTTCATCAACCTGAAGCCATTCGCGGAGCGCAAAGGCGAGCAACATACGGCGGCAGCAATTATTCAGCGACTGAGGGGACAACTCTTCGCCATTCAGGGTGCGCTGGTGATTCCTTTCAATCCGCCGGCGGTGCAAGGCCTGGGGCAGTTCGGTGGATTTCAGTATGAACTGGAAGATCTCGGGCGCAATTCGCTGCAAACGATTGCGGACACCGCAAACAAACTGGTAGCGCAAGGAAATGCGACAAAGGATATGGTCGGCCTGTTCACCAGCTTCACGGCGAACGATCCGCAGTACTTGGTGCAAATCGACCGCGAAAAAGCGAAGAGTCTGCAGGTACCGCTAAACCAGGTGACCGATGCGCTGCAGGTGTACATGGGCTCGGAGTATGTAAACGATTTCGATTTCAACAACCGGTCGTACCGCGTGTACGTGCAGGCCGACAGCAAGTACCGTTCGGCTCCGAAGGATATCCGCGAATATTATTTGCGCTCCGACGCCGGCAGGATGATTCCGCTGGATAATCTCGTCACGGTGCAGCCGACGGCGAGCGCGCAAGTGATCAGCCATTACAATTTGTTCCGCTCGGCGGAAATTGACGGCTCGGCTGCGCCCGGACACAGCTCCGGCGAAGGCATCGCGGCCATGGAAGATCTTTCGAAAAAAGTTCTGCCGCAGGGAATGACGTATGAATGGAGCGGTCTTTCGCTGGAGGAGATTCAGTCGGGAGGCAAGGCGCTGATTTTGTTTGGACTTGGGTTGATTGTGGTGTATTTGACGCTGGCGGCGCAGTATGAAAGCTTCGTGCTGCCGTTCATCGTGCTGATGGCCGTGCCGGTGGCGATTTTGGGTGCGATCGGTGCGCAATCTTTGCGGGGATTGCAGAACGACGTTTACTGCCAGATCGGCTTGGTGATGCTGATCGGCTTGGCCAGCAAGAATGCGATTTTGATCGTGGAGTTTGCGGAACAATTGCGCGACAAGGGGATGACGATTGTCGAGGCGGCGATAGAAGCGGCACGGATTCGTTTGCGGCCGATCTTGATGACGTCGTTCGCGTTTATTTTGGGGGTGGTGCCGCTGGTGTTCGCAACCGGGGCGGGGCGCGCGGGACGAATTTCCGTAGGCACGACGGTCTTTGGCGGCATGATCGCAGCGACGACGCTGAACTTGCTATTTATTCCTGTGCTTTACGTGATTGTGAAGAGCATTTTTCCGGGCGGGAGATCCAAAACTCCTGCGATTGAGCCGTAGTCCCATTTTTGCTTTCAAGCAGTTTTAGTTGCAGCGGAACGCCCGGGCGATGCTCGTGCTACTGCTTTTTGAGGAGGCACACACCCGACCAGGGACGATCGCGCCGTGATTTTTCAGTTTCGGGGAGTAGCGCGAAGAGGCTCATGAAAAACGTGAGGCGCTTGAGCCGCGCGGCGTTCTTTAGGAGCGAACGCACATCGACGGGCTTCCAGCCGTAGGGGATGAAAAAGTTTGGGCCTTCTGGAGGCGCAAACTTAAAGGGCGCCACGTGCTGAAGCTGCCTCGACAACTTTTTTGCAAGCATGAGGAGAAGGCCAGGCGAGGCGATGTCGAGAATCCAAGACTGAAAACTGGGAGGAGCGGCAAGATCCTTGGCAAGGCCGGCGACGTCCTCTGGCGTCAAATAGATGAGAAGGCCCTCGGAAATGATGAGTGCTTTGGAGGCGCGGGCGCCGAGTTGCGCAAAGAGATCGCGACGGGCGGGAGCGTTCGAAAGGTCTAGACGGATGCGTTCGAGCGAGCAGACGGGCTTGTCGTCGCGAAGAATTTCTTCTTTGTAGGAGAGGATTTCGGGGAGATCTACCTCGATCCACTTTAGCGTGGGTGGAAGTTGCATGCGATAGGGGCGGGCGTCGAGGCCGGCGGCGAGGTTGATGACCGTGTCGATGCCGTCCCGGATTTGCTCGTTGATAAGATCGTCGCCGAGGCAAGTGCGGGTGATCATGCTCCAGTCGTTGTTGCGGCCGAGAGGCATGGACCGCGCGATTTGCTCGCCGCGTTCGCCTGCGAGACGGCGCGCGAACGGATCGCGGAAGTGGGCGTCAGGGCGCTCGGTTTCGCGAGCGCGATAGACGGCGACCCAGCGCGCGGTGTCGGAGACGTTGCGAATCAACGGCTCGGAGTGAGCTCCCGAGCCTTTCTGGGATGAGGACGGCGATGGCGGCGCTGGCTCGCTCAAGTGATTGCCTTTCGGAGTGCAGGGATCGGCCTAACTGACAGCGTAGCACCCTTCGGGAATTCTCTTCCTGATTCCTCGGAGTCAGGCGGCCGCGCCATGTTCTTTGTTGAAATCCGCGAATTTCTTGCCCTCTTGCGCGAGGCGTTTCAGAAGCGGAGCCGGCTCCCAAAGCTCTCCGTGCTGCTTGTGAAATTCCTCGATACGATCGCAGACTTTTTTCAAGCCGATGGTGTCCGCATACCACATCGGTCCGCCACGATAGGCTGGGAATCCATAGCCGTTGAGATAGATAATATCGATATCGACGGCGCGCAGGGCGAGGCCTTCTTCGAGAATGCGCGCACCTTCGTTGACGAGGGCATAGACGCAGCGATCGACAATTTCTTCCTTGGAAATTTGGCGCTGTGGAATGCCCGCTTCGGCTGCCCATTTCCGGACGAGCTGCGCCACTTCCGGATCGGTGACTGCGCGGCGGTTCTCATCGTATTTGTACCAGCCAGCGCCGGTTTTCTGGCCGTAGCGGCCCATTTCGCAGAGTTTGTCTCCAGCAAGAGCCTGGCGAATTCCCGGTTTTTCCAGATGCCGATATTCCTTGCGGATACGCCAGCCGACGTCGAGGCCCGCGAGATCGCCGACGGCCAGCGGCCCCATGGCCATGCCAAAATCGTAAAGCGCGGAATCGACCGCTTCAACGCTGGCACCTTCTTCGAGAAGAAACACGGACTCGCGGACATAGGGATGGAACATGCGGTTGCCGACAAAACCGCGGCAGTTTCCTACCAGGACGCCGACTTTGCCGAGCTTCTTCGAGAGCTGCATGCAGGTGGCGATCACATCCTTGGCGGTAGCCTTTCCACGAACAATCTCGAGAAGACGCATCACGTTTGCAGGGCTGAAGAAATGCGTGCCGATGACGGATTGGGGACGCGCAGTTGCCGACGCAATCTCGTCAATGTTCAGGGTCGAAGTGTTGCTGGCAAGAATGGCGCCGGGCTTGCAAATTCGGTCGAGTTCCGCAAAGACTTCTTTCTTGAGCGCCATGCCTTCAAAGACGGCTTCGATAACGATGTCGGCATTCGCGAAAGAATCGTAGGTGAGGGTGGGTTGAATCAGATTCAGACGCTCTTCGACGAAAGCTTGTGTGAAGCGGCCGCGTTTCACAGATGTCGCGTAATTCTTTTGGATGTTTGCGAGGCCCCGGTCGAGCGCGGCCTGATCCGTTTCCTTCAAAACAACGGGAATGCCGGCGTTGGCAAAAACCATCGCGATGCCGCCTCCCATCGTCCCCGCGCCGATGACTGCGGCTGTATTCACGGGAATGAGCGGTGTGTCTTTGGGGATGTCTGGGATTTTCGCTACTTCGCGCTCGCCGAAAAACACGTGGATGAGCGCTTTCGATTGATCGGAGAAGAGGCACTCCATGAAAAGCTTGCGCTCGAATTTGCACCCTTCCTCGAACGGAAGTTTTGTAGCGGCTTCAATGGCGTCGATGGCCGCCAACGGGGCGATGAGTCCGCGCTGCTTTTTCTTCGCGTTTTCGCGCGCGGCGGCGAAAATGGGCGCGTTTTGCTCCGCAGTACCCAGCCTTTCGTTGCGGTCACGTGTTTTCCGCACGGGCATGTCCGCAACCTCGCGCGCAAAGACTACAGCCCCGGCTAGCAAATCGCCCTGTATCAAGCGGTCGAGAATGCCGAATCTAAGCGCCTCATCAGCTTTAATCGGATTGCCGTCGGCGCACATTTCCACTGCTTTGGCAACGCCGGCGAGCCGCGGCAGACGCTGCGTACCGGCGGCGCCTGGAATGAGCCCGAGCTTCACTTCCGGCTGGCCGACTTGCGCGCCTGGCACCGCAACGCGATAGTGGCCAGACATGGCGACTTCCAATCCGCCGCCAAAGGCGCTTCCATGAATGGCCATGACGACGGGTTTGCGGCAATCTTCGATTTTCAAAAGGAACGACGGTAAATCCAATCCGCCCCCGGCCTTGCCGGAAGTGATTTTTCCGAATTCCTTAATGTCCGCGCCGGCGATAAACGTTTTGCCCCCTCCGATGATGACCGCCGCTTTGATCGTCTCATCTTTACCGAGCTGCTCGATTGCGGCGGTGATGCCTTCCGGCACGCCGGGGCTCAGCGCATTCACCGGAGGATTGTTTATGGTGATGACCGCAATGTCGCCGTTTTTGGTCAATTGAACTAGGTCGCTCATGCTAGTCGATTTCCTTTCTAACTTTTCTTTCGGCGCTTCAACAAGCCTGGTGCTTGTTGATTGAACTGTTCGACTTCACAGTTCTTGCCATCCGTTCTGAGCCGCTGGATGGAAAATACTAAATGCGGGCGTTCAGGCCAAGCGCCAATTCGGTTTGGCCGATATTCGCGTGGTTCGGTGAAGATATCGCTATCCTTGCGATTGATCTGCCGGTCAGGGATCAGTCGCGCTTCCCGCAAGACGCGGCTCTTCGCGAACAAAACTTCGGCTGTGCCGTTCGGAGCCGCCGAGTAGAAGTACGGTGAGCGTAAGAATCGTAACGATTTCAAAACCGGCGATGGCCCACTGATAGCCGACGCGGTCGCGCAAGGCATATTCGATGGAATTCGTGGGCGACGCCAGAAGAATGCCCAATTGATAGGTAAGCCCGGGCATCAAGCCGCGCGTGGCGTCCGCGGACAATTCATTAAGATGCACTGGGATGATGCCCCACGCGCCTTGCACGCCCGCCTGCATCAGGAACGCGCCGATCACCAGAACAACTAAATTCCCTCCGAACGCCCAAAGTGGAATCATGACCAGCGACAGTCCCAACGCTGCGATCATGCCTTTGCGCCGGCCGGCAGTCTGCGAGAGCTGCCCAAAAAGAATGGCACCGACGATGGCACCGATGTTGTAAATGATGGCGATGTTGGCGCGCATGGCCGCCGAAGCGTGATGTACTTCTTGCAAGAAATCTGGATACAAATCCTGCGTCCCGTGCGAAAGGAACATCATGAAAGTCATCAGCACAATGAGGTAGAGGAAGCGCTTCCACTCGGCTGCCGCGATGCGCAGAACCTGGGCGGTACTAGCTACTCGATGTTGTTTCCATGCTTCCGACTCAGGCACTTTGGTGCGGATGTAGAGCGCGAGCAGCGCGGGCACCGCGCCAATCCAAAACATGGGGCGCCAACCCCAAACCGGCAGGAGGAAACGCGCTGACAATGCGGCGAGCAGATAACCAATCGAATAGCCGCATTGCAAAATTCCACTCAGAATTCCGCGCCAACGGACCGGCGCCGCCTCCATCGCGAGCGACGCTCCTACGCCCCACTCGCCCCCCATACCGATGCCGAACAACGCGCGCATGACAAGAAAAAATGTGAAGTTGGGAGAAAAGCCGCAGAGCAGCTCGATGCCGGAAAAATAAATGACATTGGCCATCAGTGGAATGCGGCGTCCATAACGGTCCGCCAGCAATCCGAAAATCAAAGCTCCGACCGGGCGCATGGCCAATGTTGCGGCCAGCGTGCGCACGATCTCGCTTTTGGAAACGCCGAATTGATGGGCGAGCGTATCGATCAGAAATACGACGACGAAGAAATCGAAAGCATCGAGCGTCCAGCCGAAGAATCCGGCGAGGACCGCATGACGAGCGTTTGTTTTGGAATTAATGGTTTGTTCCATCATCCGCACACGACTGGCATTTGCGGCTCCAACATCGGCGCGCTTTCATTGTAGCCAATGTCTGCATGGCTCTCTCGCTTGTAAATTTGTTTCGTTTCACGCTATGCCGGGAGCGCATGTCCGCGCGTTTCCGCTCCGAACGGAATCAAGAACAGGCCGATGGCAAAAGCTAGTGCGGTTGTTGCAACCGGAATTCCCAACGAGCCATACCGTTGAACGCCATTTCCAACCAGAAACGTGATTGCGGCTCCGCCGAAGCGCGCGAAGGACGTCGAGAACGCAAAGGCGCTGGCACGGCATTCGGTTGGGTACTGCTCGGGGAGCCACAGCGTATAAACCGCAAAATTCGCGCCGCCTAAACCTAGAAAGAAGAGGCAGACAAAAAACCACGGAAGCGCAGATGGACCAAGGTAGAAAACTTTGCCGAAGGTGAGCGCAATGAAAACCATCATCAGGGCAAAGAAAAAAACCAAAGCGCCGCGCCGGCCGAGCCGCTCCGCAAGCCAGGGCATCGCCAGGCATCCCAAAATCGTAGCGAACGCGACAAGCATGGTGGCGCGGGAAGCAAGCTGCGTGGCTTCTGGACCGGCGCGTCCAGCAGCTTCCGCGAGCGAAGTGACCGCTGCGGGCACATATACGGTTCCGGCCCAGAGCCCGCTCACGGAGGCAAGCATGAATAGAGAGTTCAAGATCGTGCGACGGCGCAGCGCAGGCGAAAAAAGCGTTGCGAACGGGCGATAGATTTGCCAAGAGCGAACGATTTCTAATTTGTTTGACCATCGCACAGGCTCGGTCACTCCATGACGGACCCAAGCCAGAAGTAGCGCAGGCACTCCACCGACGGCGAACATCGCGCGCCAGCCATAGTGGCTGCCGATCACATAGTTTGCGATGGCGGCAAGAAAAATGCCGACGTAGTAGCCCGTGTGCATGTAGCCTGCTCCAGCCCGCCGCCGAGTTTCCGGCCATTCTTCCGCGACGAATGTGCCGCCCATGGCCCATTCCCCGCCGAGTCCAATGCCGGCGAGGAAGCGAAATATCGCCAGTTGCCAGACGCTCGTCACAAGCGCGCTGAGAAACGTGAACACCGAATACCAAACGATGGTTAGCATCAAAGTACGAACGCGGCCGAACTTGTCGCCGAGGGGTCCCCACAAAAAAGCAAGTCCCCAGCCAAGCAGAAAGAGCGCGAAAAGCAATCCGCCGTAGTAGCCAAGGTTGCCTTTTGTTGGAGCGATGCCGGAGCGCGGGAGAAGATCGCGCAGCGACGGCAGCAGAACGAGCGCGTAAATGAAAGAATCCATGCCGTCGAGAGTCCATCCACCCCAGGCAGCCCAAAATCCGCGAATCTGATTTGTGGTGAGCGGAACGGCGCGAGGAACGGGGCCATTCGAAGATTCGATGGGCATCGTGGGAGGGACTATATCAAAAAGGCGCGAAGGGCAAAGAACGAAGTCGCACGACGATTCGATCGGGCCGGTGCCGGCGAACTACAGCGCACCCGATTCCATCCCTCAGCCGAAGCGTTCCCCTCCAAATCCAATTTCGCTGGCCGTTATGCTGATGTAGACTTTCTGATTCGCGCGGCACAG
>Ga0187820_1000095_pt1 | contig 16445 bp, 13 predicted proteins | sample NC_wetland_sal_i_19_FD_132409 | JGI IMG/M metagenome (GOLD analysis project Ga0187820, IMG submission 132409) | Wetland sediment microbial communities from Neuse River Estuary, North Carolina, USA - SO4_5 | ecosystem: Environmental > Aquatic > Freshwater > Wetlands > Sediment | place: USA: North... | reverse complement strand
GTTCAATGCGTCCCTGGCGTTCCTCGAGCAAGCCTTCCACAAGAGCGAGATACAACTTCTTCACCGTGCGCTGCCGGAATCCTTCCGCCAGCCTGGCATGCGCAAAATCATTCTTCGCCACGACGATGACTCCGGAGGTGTCTTTGTCGAGGCGGTGCACAATTCCCGGCCGCAAAGCATCTCCGCCTGTCGAAAGCGCCTGGCCTCGACCCAGCAAGGCGTTCACGAGCGTGCCGCGCGTGTTTCCCGCTCCTGCGTGGACGGTCATGCCGGCGGGTTTGTTGACCACGATCACGTCGGCATCCTCGTAAAGGATTTCCAGCGGAATGGATTCGGCTTCGGCGCGCATCGGCGGGCGAGCTTGTGGGGTTACCGCGATTTTCTGGCCGACACGCAAGCGGTGCGAGCCCTTGGTAGGGTTGCCGTCGATTAGGACCAGCCCAGCTGCGATTAGTTCCTGGATGCGAGTGCGGCTCAACTCCGGCAGTTGAGCGGCCAGATAGCGGTCCACCCGCACTCCGGCATCGCCTTCCGCAACGTCCAGCTGGTGTGTGATTGGCGGGGGCACGCGAGGATTCTAGCAGCTCTGACAAGCTGCGAGACACGGCAGCTGTCATTCCTCTTGTGCAGATGCGTGGCAAGATCAAAGGCGGGGTCGGATTATTCTGGGGTAGAGAAATAAATTAAGTATATGTCTACGTAATTTAGATTTAATATACGTAATCCGAATGGCACTGAAGCTCCCGGAAATCGAAGGAGAACGGCTGGCGCCCATGACTGAGCGGAAAAAGAAATCGGGCAGAGAGAGCGAACCAATTGGACACTCATCTCTCGTCGGGATGTCAATCGAAGAAAGCCGTGAAATACAAAAATTAGTTCAACGGGCTGTGGACGAGAGGAATCTCCCCAAATTCAAGGCAGCGCTTCTTAAGCTGGGATATGACGAGACTTCTGCCGGGTACGAAAGGCTGATGCAACTTTGGGACGAGCACGCCCGCGCTTCCCGCCATGGTTGATCGCTTCTTTAAAGGCTTTGACCCTCTTTTTTCTTTCTTCCACGGGCATCGCTTCTAAATGTTCAACGATCAGGCCCGTCATCTCGGAAACGATTTCAGCGCTTGTCTTTTTCTTCTCAGCCACGGCTTCCTCGCTTGCTCGACAACCTCCAGCGTAGCAAAAAATATGCGCAAACAGTAGAGCGGAAATACGGGATCCCGCCCTCTCCTAACCCTGCTTACTTCTCTCTGCCGGGATTCCGAGAGGCAAATAGAAGATCAAGAATCAGGAGGATAGCGCCAATGGTGATGGCCGAGTCGGCTATGTTGAAGGCCGGCCAGCGGTAATTGCCAAGCCACACCTCGAGAAAATCCGTCACGGCGCCGTGCAGAATCCTGTCGGTGAGGTTTCCGGTGGCGCCGCCAAGCAGAAGAGCCAGCCCGGCGCACGCCATCGCACCGCTCTGCCCGGCGACCAGCAGCCACGCGAGGACGCAGATCACCACGAGGGAGCCACCGATCAGAAAAATGGGCAGCCACCGCGAATGGGAATCCGCAAAAATGCTGAACGCGATACCCGGATTGCGGCTGTGAACCAGATAGATGAAGTGGCGCACTACTTCGTGGCGCCAGCCTTCGTTCGTTTGCGTTTCGAACCAGGCTTTCGTGGCGCGGTCGAGGAGCACAACGCTGAGAGTGAGCCAGAGCCATCGAAGGCGCGCGGGGAATCTCATGGGAGGACGGGTTCCGACTCTTCGATTTCCGCGACAACGGCGCTGCAACGTTCGCACACGCTGGGGTAGCGCGGATTTTCTCCCACATGCGTCGAGTAATTCCAGCAGCGTTCGCATTTTGCGCCCTCGGCGCGCAAGACTTCGATATGGAACGGTTCGGGATGATCGCTGGACACCGGCCCATCGAACGGCAGGACTTCCACTTGCGAAACAATGAACAGCCCCGGCAAATCCCGCGCGTGGCGTTGCAAGAGCTCCAGGAAATCTCCTTTTGAGCGCAACCGAATCCTGGCCTCGAGAGATGCGTTGATAAATTTGCGCGCGCGCGCGCGTTCGAGGTCTCGCAATACGTCCGATCTCAGCGCGAAAAGCTTGCCCCATTCTGTTTTTGTGCTGGCGTCGAGGTCCGGCTTCAGCCCGGCGTCATCCGGGAAAAGAGCCATGTGCACACTCTCCGGCTGGCCAGGCAATTTCGGCAAATACGCCCAGATTTCTTCCGCAGTGAAAACCAAGATAGGCGCGGCGAGACGGACCAGCGCGCCGGTAATTTTCCAGATTGCCGTTTGGGCGGAACGCCGCGAACGATTCTTCGCCGCCTTTGTGTACAGGCGGTCTTTCAGGACGTCGAAATAAAACGCGCTCAAATCCACGACGCAAAAATCGTGGAGCGCATGATACACGCGGTGAAAATCGTACGCCGCATACCACTCGAGGCATTCCTTCACGAGGGCCGCAGTCCGATCCAGCATCCAGCGATCGATCTCCTCGAGTTGCTCATCCGGAAGAGCGTCGCGGGCGGGGTCAAAATCAAACAGATTTCCAAGGGCGAACCGGAAGGTATTGCGAATCTTGCGGTAGGACTCGCTGAGCTGCGTCATCACGCGCTCGCTCATTTTCACATCCGCCTGATATTCCTGCGAGGCCACCCACAAACGGAGCAAGTCCGCTCCCCACTTGTCGCAAATCTCGCTGGGCAGAACGACGTTGCCAAGGGATTTGGACATCGGGCGGCCGTGCTCATCCAGCGTCCAGCCGTGGGTGACAACGCTTTTGTAGGGCGCGCGACCGCGCAACCCCGCGCCGATCAGGAGCGAACTCTGGAACCAGCCGCGATATTGGTCGGGGCCCTCGAGGTAAACATCCGCGGGCCACTCGTTGGCCTTCAGAAGGGCGAGGTGCGAGGAACCGGCGTCGAACCAAACGTCGAGAATGTCGTTCTCTTTGCGCCACGCGCCTGCGCCGCACAGGCATTTCGTCCCCGCGGGCAACAACTCCTCCGCGGAGTGCTTGTACCATGCGTCCGCACCTTCCCATTCAAACCACTTCACAACGTTGCGCAGCGCGGCAAAATCCTCGAGGCGGGCGCCGCAGCCGCAGCAATAAAAAACAATGATCGGCACGCCCCAGAATCGCTGCCGCGAGATGCACCAATCCGGCCTTTGTTCGATCATTTCATGCATACGTTCTTCGCCCCACGCGGGAAGCCATTTCACGAAGGGGATTTCTCCGAGCGCCTGGGCACGAAGTGTTTTTTCTTGGCCGTGCGCCGACTGGTCCATCTTGATGAACCACTGCTCCGTGGCGCGAAAAATGACGGGATTGTGGCAGCGCCAGCAATGCGGGTAGCTATGCGTGTAATCATGATGGCCGAGGAGCGCGCCGCGATCCGCGAGCAACTTCACGAGGATCGGATTCGCCTCGAACACATTCTTCCCTTTATATTCCGGCAAGCCCTCGAGGTAAACGCCTTTGTCGTCGATGGGCGCGTAAACCTCGAGTCCATATCTTTGGGCGGAAAGAAAATCATCGGAACCATGGCCGGGCGCGGTGTGCACAATCCCACTGCCCTGATCCAGCGAAACATAGTCCGCCAGTATCCCCGGGACTTGTAGCGGCAAAAACGGATGCTGGAATTTCGCGCCCTCAAAATCCCGGCCCACCCCCTTCCAACGTACACGAACTTCCTTGATCCCGCATTCCGCTTGCAGCGCAGGGATTCGACCTACGGCAAGCAGCAGCGTGCCCTTCTCCGTTTCCACGACTGCATATTCGAAATCGGGATGAAAGGCCAACGCGCGATTGTGAGGCAGCGTCCAAGGCGTGGTGGTCCAAATCACGGCGTTTACGCCGCCGCCAAGATCGGCGCGTGATTGGCCTTCGTCGAAAACGCCTCCCAGAAGCTTGAAGGTCACCCAAACCGAGGGACTCGTGTGATCGTGGTATTCGACTTCCGCCTCTGCGAGAGCGGTCGAGTCATAGATGCACCAATAAACCGGTTTCCGACCGCGATAGACGAAGCCTTTCTCCATGAAATCGAGGAGAGCGGCGGCGATGGTGGCCTCGTAATCGTGGCTCATCGTCAAATACGGATCATCCCACCGGCCGAGCACGCCCAATCGCTGGAAGTCTCGCTTATGTTGCTGGACATAACGCGCGGCGAACTCCCTGCAAAGGCGTCTAAATTCGGAGGGGGTAACTTTGCCTTTTCCGCCAAGTTCTTTTTCCACCTGCGTCTCGATCGGCAATCCGTGGCAATCCCAGCCTGGCACATACGGCGCGTAATGGCCCGCCATGCTCTTGGATTTGACGATCATGTCCTTCAGAATTTTATTGAGGCCGGTGCCCAGATGAATCGTGCCGGTCGGATAAGGAGGGCCATCATGCAAAACGAAGAGTGGACGGCCCATTCGCGACGCGAGGATGCGCTCGTATAGATGAGATTGCTGCCATGTCAGAAGCTGTTTCGGCTCATTTTGAGGAAGCCCGGCCCTCATGGGAAAGTCCGTTTGAGGGAGGTTGAGAGTTTTCTTGAGTTCGAGAGGTTCGCCCATGAAAAAGTGTGCCCGCGGAATCGTTTGCTCAAGTTGGATGCAGTGCCAAGGTTCCGTTACCCTGGCAGAAACATCGTAAAGCGGTGTAATTCGGTATGTTACAATGATTGGGAGCTGGTGTCAGCGGCTGGGGTCGCGCAACCTTTCGCGACTCGAGAGAATCATATGGTTTCAGGACACCCAGCAGAGTCTAAGTGCGTCTAAATCAGGGGGAAGATGGTGCCGGGGTTAATCGTCAATCTCGTTCCCGATGATGCGAAGAAGCGGGGAGCGTCTGCCCCCAGCGACCAAGCCGTTCCCGTGCCAGCGTCCGCAGTTCCCCGATTTGGCGCGCCTGCGATCCTGATTCCCACGAATTTTTGGTCGAACCTCAAACAATTTCTGACCGAGCGTCCGGTGAAAGTAACGAACCGGCCCGGGGCGCCGTTCGTGAAACCACGTTTCGGGGCTGGAGTCGTTGACAATTTCAGGGATTTTCTAAGTTCGCGGCCGGCCCCGAAAGGCCCGATTAATAGCCGTCTGGCGGTTTCCTGGGGAGCAAATTTCGGCGGGTTTGGCGGACGCATCAAGGAGCTTTTTTCACCCGAGAAGCTTCCGCCGGCGAACTTCACCAGCAAGCCGGTGCGGGTAAAGGATATCTGGTCGAAAGACGAAAATTTCCGCTGGACGCAGGCGGTCTCGTTCGTGGCTCACGGAAGTGTTTTCGCGCTGATTATTCTGATTCCTTTGCTCTGGCATTTCACTCCCACGGAAGCGAAGAACAAGCTTGTGGACGTCACGCCACTTGATATTTCGCCTTACATGGCGAAACTGCCGGCGGGGGCGAAGAAAGCCGGCGGGGGTGGCGGAGCAAACGACCACACGTTGACTCCCGTCAACAAAGGGAAGCTACCCAAGTTCCAGTGGACGCAGTTCACTCCGCCGCAGGTGAAGATACAGAATGAGCATCCCAAGCTGGCCATGGACCCGTCGCTGCTAGGTCCGCCAGACCTGAAAGTGCCGAATTTGAACGCCTCGACGTTTGGTGATCCGCTGGCTTCGGCAGCGAGCGATTCTCTCGGACACGGGAATGGGACGGGAATTGGGAGCGGCACCGGCGGTGGTCTGGGACCAGGCGAGGGCGGAGGGACTGGTGGCGGGGCGTTCCGCGCGGGAGTGAATGGAGTTGGCGTGCCCGAATGCATCTATTGCCCTCCACCGCTCTATTCGGATGATGCGCGCAAAGCGAAATATATGGGATCGGTGGTGCTGCAAGTGACGGTGACTGCCGATGGGAGGGCGGTCAACATTTCCATCGTGAAAGACCCCGGGATGGGTCTGGGCGAAAAAGCTGTCGAGTCTGTGCGCACATGGAGGTTCCGTCCAGCGGCGGGACCAAACGGAAAGATTGTCCCGGTAATTGTGCCGATCGAAGTGACGTTCCGGCTGTATTAATTCCCTCAGCTTAGACCCTCTAGTTGTTCAATGTGAATTTTGTGGATTGCCAGCTCGCCTTTTCCTGAATTTTCATATCCTGACTCCGTAGGCAACCAAACCTTGTTTCGAGACTTCTGAGTAGCCGACTGGTGCCCGCCCGCTAACGTTGTCGGGCCGAATGGCGAGGCGGAGACGGAGGCCTGCGCATGCGCGATCCACTCCTGCGCTCTTTTTTCGGCGACGATGCGTCCGCGAATTCCACTTCGGAAGAATCCTGGGTGAGCCGAGTGCGAGAAAATCTGGGGCAATTGCTTATCCCCTCGCACCTGAAGCCCTCTCCGGCAAATGGCGCGCCCATCCATCTCTTGAGGTTCGAGAAAAGCCGGCGCCCAGCACGGGCGCAAGGCGCTTCTCTGATCACGCACGCCGCGGCTTTTGCCGCGCTGGTATTTCTGGTTGCGCAGGGACCAAAACCGACGCGGCCGATTACCAAAGGCGAAACCTCGCACGGTCCAGTTGACATTCCCATGGCGGTCTTTCGCAGCCTTACGAGCGAGCATCCCTCGGACCCTGGCGGCAGGAGCGGCGACCAAAACCCGATTCCCCCAACGCATGGGAATCTTCCGCCACGATCCGCCCTGGTGCTGGTGAGGCCAACCCTTCCGCAGGATCAGCATCCCAGTCTGCCCGAGCCACCAACGATCTTCGACACCAAGGCAGCGCCCACATTGACGGCGACAGATAAGTTAGGTTTGCCATGGATGGAAAAGGAGACAAACTCTCCGGGTCCCGGAAAGGGGCACGGCATCGGGTCCAAGGATGGCGCCACCATGGGAAATGGGGGAGATGGACCGGCCGGCGATGGGGTGGGCACTGGCCCGTACATCCCGGGACTGATATCGCCCACGTGCGCATACTGTCCGTCTCCGACATACACAGACGATGCGCGACACGGAAAGGTGCAAGGATCCGTGACGTTGCAGGTTCTCGTAGGCACGGATGGACGGGCACAGACGATTCGTATCGTCAAAGGAGTTGGATTTGGTCTGGACGAGCGGGCCGTGGAAACAGTGCGAGGCTGGAAATTTACTCCCGCGCGGGACGGAGCGCACCGAGCGGTAGCCGCGTGGGTGACCGTGGAGGCCGTCTTTCGCTTGTTCTGATTGGAGATCTACAATCTGGACGGGTTTGGCCCAGTGGCGTAATCTTTCCGTATGCCGTACGAATTTCGGGAGTGGGAAGAAGAACTGAAGCCGCAAGCGTCTTCCGGACGGATGGGCGGGCCGCCGCGTAAATCGACTGGAATTAGCGTCCTCGATCCTCCAGGTCCTCCGAAGAGGTCCCGAGGCCCTTTGGCGGCTCTCCCGGCGTCCTTTCTGATGCGATTGCTAGCCGGAATTATTCTGGCCTGCTTGGCGGTGTTTATCTTCTTCTTTCTGTTCTCTCGGTAGCGGGTGATTGAGGAAACACATTGAATGGTTCTGCTGTCTGGGCTTTGGACAATCTGTTAGGATTCCGGCATGAGAAGAACAATCGGTATTCCACTGGCCATCCTGGCTGGATTGCTGTTTATCGCAGGCACGGGGCGCGCACAGAACGCCGCCGGCATGCTCGACATCACGGCGCGTATCACGCCCACGGCGGCGCGGCCGGAACCCGTGCGACAATTTACGTTCTACATCCTGACAAAGAGTTATGCCGACATCGCCAAACAAGTTGAAGCGGACGACGTGGTGCCGCCGCGAGACAAATTCATCGATGGATTGAAAGTCTCGAAGGAATTGAAAACCTGGCTCAAGGCGCACGACACTCTTGACCTGACCGTACCCGAGCTCGACAAACTGCTAACGGCCGACGACATTATCCACACGCCGGAATTCCTGCTGGCTTACCAGCGTTCGAACAGCGGTGGCGTAACCTCCGGCATCCCCAAGCCGAAATACAAGGATGCGGACAAAGAGGACCATCCGGAGAAATACGAAAAGGAAAAACAGGAATACTACACGGCACTGAAGAAATTTATTCAAAAGAATCCGGCAACGATCTCGGGAGTAGAGCTGGAACTGGACGCCGTGAATCCCCAGACGAAATGGGCGCTTCTAATCAGCGAGCAAAAAAAACGAGTGCAGAAGCTGGCACCGGAAGTGGCGCAAACGAAATATCTGGCGGCCCAGGTGGATACGGACCTGGAGGGGCACGCCTTTGTCCGCAATCTGGCAGCGGGTAAATACTGGATCAGTTCGCTTAATCTCGATGCGAACGCCGGCGATGCGCGGGTGCGCTGGGATGTGCCGGTGACAATCGAAGCGGGACAAACCTTACGGATCGAACTCAGCAACCTGAACTCGACGGACACGCTGGCAGCGCTGACTCCTTAGCCCGCGCCGAACACAGCCATGGAAACGCCTTTCCTCTGGCTGGGCTTCAATCTTTTTGTACTCGCCGCGATCGCGCTGGATCTAAGTGTCTTCCACCGGCGCCCCCACAAACTGAAAACGCGGGAAGCGATTACGTGGACGCTCGTCTGGATCGGCCTGACGGCGGCATTTGGGCTCGGGATCCTGCATTATTGGGGCGAGCAGCGAAGCCTAGAATTCTTCACCGGTTACGTAATCGAAAAAGCCCTGAGTGTCGACAATCTGTTTTTGTTTCTGGTAATTTTCCGGGCCTTCGCAGTGGACGAGAACATCCAGCACCGCATTCTGGAATGGGGCATTCTGGGCGCGCTGGTGATGCGCGGGGCGATGATCGCGGCGGGAGCAGAGCTGATCGGGCGGTTCAGCTGGGTGCTGTATGCGCTCGGCGCGTTTCTGGTATACGCAGGGCTCCACATGCTCTTCGAGAAGAAAGAGAAGATGCATCCGGAGGAAAACCGGATTTCGCGATTCGCGAGCAAGCACTTGCGCGTGACGGAGAAATACCGGGGGAGCCGATTTTTTGTGCGTGAAGGCGGGAGACTGTTCGCGACGCCGCTATTCGTGGTGCTGGTGATCGTGGAGATTACGGACGTGACACTGGCAATGGACTCGATTCCCGCGGTGTTTGGAATAACGCGCGATCCTTTTATTGTGTACACCTCAAATGTGTTCGCGTTACTGGGATTGCGAGCGATGTATTTTCTACTGGCGGGAATTCTGGGCCGGCTGCGCTATCTGACGATGGGACTTGCCTTTGTATTGGTCTTCATTGGAGTAAAAATGATTGTCGAGCCGTGGGTACACATCCCGGTGGAAGCCTCGCTGGCGGTTGTGGCGGCCGTGCTGCTCGTGGCGCTCTGTGCTTCCTTGCTGGTTGCTCCAAAACCGAGAGAGTAATAGCGCCGGGGGAAGGCACGGGCGCGAGAGCGATTTTATTGGCGGTGATCGCAACGATGAGATTGTCGCTTAGGCGTTCTGGCAGGTACTTACCGCTAACTATTTGAAGCGAAAGGCAAGAAGATAGAAGCAGAGAGTCATCCACGGCAGGTGTGACGTGAATCCCCAGGTCTCGGCGGTTGATTCTATCTCGCCAGCGTTTACCCGGACAAAACAGCTGCTCTTCGGGCCGTTTCGATTTGGATTGTGGGCGCGCCTCGCCGTGGTGGCGTTGGTTACCGGAGAGGCTGGGAGAGGAGGAGGCGGCGGAGCAAGCCTCCCGAACCTCAACCAGAATCGAGGGGGCAATAACCATTGGGTGGTGGCAGCTCGTTTTCTCAGCGAGCCTGACTGGGAACAAGTCCGGCCTTATCTCTTCTGGATCGTCTTGGGAGCGATGGTTGTCCTGGCGGTAGTGTTTTTGTGGATCTACAGCGATTGCGTTTACAGGTTCATTCTGCTGGAGTCGGTGATCACCGGTCAGTGCCGGCTACGCGAGGGATGGAGGCGGTGGAGAGAGGCCGGGCGGCGGTACCTTTTGTGGGCTATAGGGTATGCGTTCGGCTCGATCCTGTTGCTGAGCTTGGCAATCGGAGTGCCGGTCTTGCTGGCGTATTCCGCGGGGTGGTTTGAGAGGCCGGACGAGCATCTCGGAGCGCTGATCGGAGGCGGACTGTTGCTGGGGCTGGTGTTCCTTGTGCTGGTGGCGTCACTGGCCATCATTGACTTGCTGGCGAGGGATTTTCTGGTGCCGGTGATGGCGTTCGAGAATGTCGGGGCGAGCGACGGGTGGCGACGGCTGCTTGGAATGTTGGGCGCGGAGAAGGCGGCGTTCGCGGTGTATGTGCTTATGAAAATCGTGTTGGCGATGGGGAGCGCGATAATTTTCGCGATCGTGAACCTGATTGTGATCCTTGTGCTGCTGATTCCGCTTGCGGTGCTGGGAGTCGCGGGGTATTTCCTTGGTGTGGGCGCGGGCATAACCTGGGATACTCCCGCTATTTTGTTGATGACGGGGCTGGGGATGCTCCTACTTGCGGGAATCTTGTACATAATGGGTTTTGTGTATGCGCCGGGGCTGGTGTTCTTTCAGTCGTACACGCTGGAGTTTTTGGCAGGGCGTTACGAGCCATTGGCCAACAGGATGTTTCCGCCGACGCCGCCAGCGATGCCGCCAATAGCGCCAATTCCCCCGCCGAAAACACTTCTGCCGCCAGAACCTTTTACAGTGTAGGGGACTCTTCGGAACGACTCGATTGCGGCTTGAGCCTCCGTAATCGTCAATCTTCTTCAAACATCAATTCGTCGATGTAACACCACATCCAGGTTTCGCCGGGTTCGAACGAACGGATGACGGGGTGCTTGGTGGCGTGAAAGTGTTTGGTGGCATGCTTATTCTTTGAGGAATCGCAACAGCCGACGTGGCCACATGTAAGGCACAGACGCAAGTGGACCCAGGTATCGCCCATCTTGAGACATTCTTCGCAGCCCTTGGATTTGGGCTTTACCGGGCGAATGTCCTTGATGTGAGTGCATACGTCATTCATTTTTTGCTCCCGAAGACGGATGAGCGGCATGAATCGGAATACGAACTTGAAAGCGAGTATCTCCAGGGGCGGAAGCGACGCTGACGTGGCCGCCAACATTTTTTATGATGCGACTGACGACGTCGAGGCCAAGGCCGGTGCCTTCGCCAACGCCTTTGGTTGTGAAAAACGGATCGAAAATGCGCGAGAGTTTCTCAGGAGGAATGCCGACGCCGTTATCAGCAATTTCGACGAGGACCAAGTCGTTTTCGAGAGCAGTGCGGATGGTGAGCTTGCCGCCATTCTTCATGGCGTCGGCGGCGTTATCGATGAGATTGGTCCAGATTTGGTTTAGTTCGCTGCCGCTGGCCATCACTTTGGGCAGATTCGGGGCGTAATCGCGGACAACGGTGATGCCGCGCTTGAGCTTGTGATTCATGATGGTGAGAGTGTTTTCAAGGCCATGCTCGATATCGACTTCCTGCATGGGGCCTTGATCCATGTAGGAGTATTCCTTGATGGCTCTGATGAGATCGGAGATCCGGGCGGAGCTATGCTCGAGATCCTCGGCGATGCGTTCCATTTCAAGGAGCGTGGCAAAGCGGGTGAGTTCGGGGCCGAGAGATGGGCCGGCAGCGGCAGCAAAGCTTTCAAGATGAGCATCGGTGACGTTGGCGTCCGCCAGCGAGGGAGACAGCTTCCAGGCGTCGGCAACCTTGTGGGACTCGAGCCAGGATTGAATGGACTCCTCGCGCTCGACGCGGGCAAGCTCATCCTTAAAATGCGCCGGTTTCAGAGTGGAACGGATCTCCTCCTCGCGCTGGGCCAACAGACCGCAATCTTCGGGGCCGATTTCCGAGCTCCGGGCGGCTTCGCGGAGACGAGCCAGACAATCCCGTAAAGCGGCGGCGGAACGGCGGGCGGCGGCGGATGGATTGTTGAGTTCGTGAGCCAGGCCGGCGGAAAGTTTGCCGAGAGCGGCGAGCTTTTCGTGCTGTTGTTCGGTGCGGGTGACGTTGCGAACGCGGTCCGTGAGCAAACCGACCAGGCGGCGGACAAGTTCGGGCAATCGCGTGAAGAGTTCCGGGAATTGGACGACGGGAAAAGCGAGGAAATGCGAGGGAATGATGGCGCGGCCTGTGACGGTGATGACTTTCAAACGAGAGAAAGGGAGCATGCCGGTGACGTCGCCGGTAGTTATCGTGAAGACGGGGCCGTCGGCGCTGCCATGCTCGGCGCGCGCGCGCATTTCGCCTTCGAGCATCACCATCATGAAATCTGGTGGATCGCCTTCGCGCATGATGATCTCACCAGGAGCGGCGCGGCGTTCATCGCATTGGAAAAGAAACCAAAGCAGTTCTTCGCGAGGAATATCTTCGAAGACGTGAACCTTGCGAAGCTTGGCAAGGAGTGCTTCGTCGGGCGTTCGCGCGGAATTCTCGGTCATGCGCCTCCTGCTGTCAAGATGGCGAGGCTCATTGTACCTTGGCCAGATATTGATGCATGAATTGGACGACGACGGCGCCTTCGCCGACGCCGGAAGCGACGCGTTTTACCGAGCCGTGGCGAACGTCGCCGACTACGAAGATGCCGGGGATGTTCGTTTCGAGTAAACCGGGGTCGCGTTCGAGCGTCCAGGAAGCGGGCCGCTTGCCTTCCCGGAAGAGGTCGGGGCCGGAGAAGATAAAGCCGCGATCGTCGCGTTCAATGAGATCGCCGAGCCATTGGGTCCGCGGCTGAGCGCCGATAAAGATAAAAAGGCTGGAGGCGGGAAGCTGCTCGCGCGTTCCGGTGGATTCGCAGAGAACGGTGATACCGGTGAGACGCGTCTCACCCTGGACTTCGACGACGCTGGATTGCGTCCACACCTGGATGTTGGGCGTTTTTTCGATTTGCTCGATGAGATAGTGGGACATGGTGGCGGCCAGCGATTTGCCGCGAACCAGCATGATGACTTTGTTCGCGTACTTGGAAAAGTGCATGGCGGCTTGTCCCGCGGAATTCGCGCCGCCGATGATGTAAACGGTTTCGCCGCGGCAGGCGATGGCTTCCGTCGTGCCTCCGCCATAGTACACACCGGCACCCTGGAGGCGATCGATACCGGGGACGTCGAGACTGCGCCACTGAACGCCCATGGCTAGGAGCAAAGCGTTGCAAGAGATTTCGGCGCCATCGGCGAGTTTGACGTAGCGATAAGGGCCATCAACACGGAGACCAACGACGTCTTGAGGGGAAAGAATTTCGACGCCAAAACGGCGGGCTTGCGCAACAGCACGCCGGGCAAGGTCGCTTCCGGAAAGCCCCGCCGGAAAACCGAGGTAGTTTTCGATTCGGGAGCTGAGGCCGGCCTGGCCGCCAGGGGCTTCGCGTTCAATCATCACGGTGTGAAGACCTTCCGACGCGCCGTAGACAGCGGCGGCGAGGCCGGCGGGGCCACCTCCGACGATGGCGAGATCGTAGAAATTAGTTTGGGCGTGAGTACGCAAACCGACTTTGTCGGCGACCGCAGGAAGAGGCGGCTCGGCCAAGCGGGTGCCATCGGGAAACAAAATCAGGGGGAGCGTTTCCGCTTCGGGACCGAGCGACTTGATGAGAGTGCTGACTTCCGGATCGGTTTGGGCGAGTTCGATGTCAATCCATTGGTAGGGAACCTGATTGCGGGCGAGAAATTCGCGGAGTTCGTAAGAGCGATTGGACCAGCGGGTACCGAGAACGCGAATGCCTTCATAGAGCGGGCGGAAAGTGGAGTTCCAATCGAGAAGAAGGTCGTCGATGGCGGGAAAGAGCTTTTCTTCGGGGGGATCCCACGGCTTCATTAGGTAATAGTGGATGCGGGCTTCGTTGATGGCCTCGATGGCGGCATTGGTATCGGCGTAGGCAGTGAGGAGGGCGCGCTTGGCTTGGGGATGGATTTCCATGGCTTCGGAGAGAAAGCCGACGCCATTCATCTGAGGCATACGCTGATCGGCAAGCAGGAGCGCAACGGGATGGTTGCGGGCTTTGAGCTCGCGAAGAGTGGATAGAGCGGCGCTGCCAGAGGTGGCGCGCATAACGCGGTAGCGATCCGCATAGTGGCCGCGGAGATCGCGCTCGATGGCTCGCAGGACTTCGGGGTCGTCATCGACGGTTAAAAGAACAGGTTTCGGCATATCCCTCAGATGATTTGAAGGCGGAAATTGGTGCAACTTTCGCACCAGATTCGGACTGGCGGCTGAATCTGGGCAGGTGTTCAAGCTACAATTCCTGGGTCTACTATGTCCAGTGCGCTTACGGCAGCGATAACAGGGATTTGTTCTGCGGAGGCTTCCGTGCGGACGGACGCTGCGGCCGAGATTTATGCGTCCGGGCGAAGTTCTGCCGAGCGGGCTGCCGAGAAGTGGTGGAGCGACGAGGAGCTATCGAAGCTGTTGCGGACGCCGAATCTCGAGGTGACGGTGGGGCTGGCGGTGCAGCGGGAAACGTTTGCGAAAATTCGGGCGGCGAATGGGGTGGCACGTCTGGCTGAAGTGCCATCGGATCAGGATGCGGAAGAGTTTGAGCTGCACTTCCCCGATGGGATTTCCTTGGACATATTGACGTCGCGGGCCCCGGGGGGCGAGGGGACGATTGCGCGATATCTCGGGAAATTTGGAGAAGGCGTACAGCAAGTGGAGTTTCGATGCTTGAATGTGGACCGGGCGACGGAGGTATTGAAGGAGAAATTTGGCGTTGCGGCAGTCTATCCTGAGACGCGGGCTGGAGCGGACGGAACACGCGTGAACTTTTTTCTGGTGAAAATACCCGAGGCCGGCAAGATTTTAATAGAGCTGTACGAATCTGCGGCCAAAAGCCACAAACCATAAATCATAAGTCTTCAGTGATATCGGTCCAGGCGCGTAGGATTTCGCCCACGGTCCATGCTTGAGCGATGCAACCGCAAGGGGTGTGCGGGGGATTGCCATCGAAAATTTCCGCCAACGTGCCGAGGCCGTAGGCGCTGATGTTGCTTCCTAGTGGCTCGAGATAGCGGAGGGCTGCGGCGCGATCGCCATAAACGCGGAAATGCGCAAGGGCGAAGGGGCCGAGCAGCCAGCCCCAAACGGTTCCTTGATGATAAGCGGCATCGCGGGTGCGTTGATCGCCGCCGTAATGGCCTTGATAGTTCGGTTCGCCGGGGGCAAGGCTGCGCAGACCGTAGCAAGTGAGCAGGTGCTGCGCGCACACATCGACTACCGATTTTTGCTGAGTTTGGGATAAAGGGCTGACCGGTAAAGAGACGGCGAGAATCTGATTGGGGCGGAGGGTGGGATCTCTCCCGCTTGTTTTCGCCGCACTCGGAACATCGATTACGTCGAAACAGCAGTTTCGCTCGGTGTTCCAGAATTTCTGGAAGCTGCTCCTCGCTTGTGCGGAGCGACGCTCGAAGTTGTCCGCAGGCTTATTTAGCTGCCGCGCGAATAGCGGCATCGTCTCGAGGGCGTTGATCCAGAGCGCGTTGATTTCGACGGGCTTACCGGTGCGCGGCGTGACGACCCAATCGCCAATCTTGGCGTCCATCCACGTGAGCTGAATGCCCGGACCACCGGCGTAGAGGAGTCCGTCGGCGGGATCGACGTGGATGTTGTAGCGCGTGCCTGCGACGTGGGCGTCAATCATGCCAGCCAGAACCGGGAACAACTTTTGTAGCGTGGCAATGTCCTGCGTTGCGGCGAAGTATTGGCGTACCGCTTCGAAATACCAGAGGGAGGCGTCGACGCTGTTGTACCCGGGCTTACCGCCTGCGTCGGGAAAATTGTTTGGGAGCATGCCGCCATCAACATAGTGCGCGAAAGCCAGCAAGATTTGTTTGGCGACAGCGTAGCGCCCGGTGACGAGTGCAAGACCCGGCAGGGCGATCATCGTGTCGCGCCCCCAATCGCCGAACCAGTGGTAACCGGCGATGATGCTGTGTCCGTCCAGTTCCTCGGGGAGGCTTCGCTTGACGACGAATTGGTCGGCGGCCAGAACGAGCTGGCGGAACCACGCGGGAGCGCTCGCTGAGGATTTTTTGTTGTGTGTTTGCCAGGTTTCGAGCAGGTCGGCCTCGTGACGTACCCGTTCGGTGAGCGAAACTGCGCCATCGAGCGCGGTGGTCGGCTCAGTGGTCACGACGATGCTGAGACTTTCTCCCGGGTACAGCTTGGCGTGAAAGAGCGCGGCAAACAGATGGTCTTCGCGATCGTCGAGGCCGCGTTCGCTTTCCCTCGGCAAGAAACAATCGCGATACCACTCGTGATGCGGCTCGCAGGAGGCTTGGGCGCTCTTTAGATAGAACGGCGTGGCGCCTTCAAAGGGCAAAACCATCACACCATGCTCGACGGAAACAATTTTCATGTGCCAATCGCCGGCATGGGTTGAAGAATGAAAATCGCGGAAGTTGACGAGACACTTCAGATCCATTTCGAGAGGACTACTGGCACGCGAGAGCGTGTAATGAATAAAAGTGGTGTTTTCGCCCTGCTGCATCCACACGCGTTTTTCGAGCAAGGCATCGGCGAGGGCATAAGTCCAGACGGGAATCGTGCCTTCGAGACGAAAACTTTCGAGGAGCAGAAATCCCTGAGGATCGACG
>Ga0187820_1000094_pt1 | contig 16448 bp, 17 predicted proteins | sample NC_wetland_sal_i_19_FD_132409 | JGI IMG/M metagenome (GOLD analysis project Ga0187820, IMG submission 132409) | Wetland sediment microbial communities from Neuse River Estuary, North Carolina, USA - SO4_5 | ecosystem: Environmental > Aquatic > Freshwater > Wetlands > Sediment | place: USA: North... | reverse complement strand
CGTTTACGTGCTGGCGCAGATTTGCGTCGTGACGACTTATTGGTGCGTGTTCACGCTCGGCCGCGCCATCGTCGGACCGGTGCATGCGGTGATCGCGATGCCGACCATCAGCAGCACCGCGATCACCGCATGCACCGGTCCGACGATGGCGCTCTGGGCACTCGTGCTGTTGCACTATTGGCAAGCGGTCGTGCAGGGAAGAACGCGATCGTGGTATGTGCTTGGCGTCGCCGCGGCGCTTTTACTCCTCGCCTCGGATGCCGCGCTGATCCTCATCGGCACGCCCGTTGCCCTCATGGCGCTCACCGAACGCGGCCGTTCCACGCTCGACACGCCAGAGCCTTGGATCGTCGGTATCGCGCTGACGCCTTTTCTGTTCGTCCATTTGCTTTGGCTGCAAGGTATCGGCGACAGCTTAAGGCCGGTATTTGAACGGCTGCGCTTGGCGGGCGCGGCGGGTGACAACACGGTCTCCTGGCTGCGAATTCTGATCGCCTTGGCGCTGGCCCATGCCGGGCTCGTCATCCTGGTCGTGCTCGCCAGCGGCTGGCCGCGCGCGCGCGCCACGCCGGCGCCGCCATTGACGCGCCGCGAAGTCGACGCCTTTGCCAAGACCTATGTGAAAGTCTGCCTCATCGTGCCGGCCTTGCTCGCAACGGTCATCGCCGTGGTGATCGGCCGTTCGCTGCCGATCGGCGGGGCGGCGCCGCTCGTGGTCTTGTCCGGGCTCGCGGTGCTGATGGCTGCCGGCAGCAGCATCGCGCTCTATCATCAGCGCGTTCTCGGTTTCGCTTGGGCCGGACTTTTGATTGTCCCGGCCGCGTTCATACCGTTATTGATCGTGCTGTTGCCCTGGGCGGCCGGGACCGATCTGAAAATCGCGCAGCCGGCGAACGCGATGGGCCGCTTTTTCGCCGACAGTTTCGAACGTCGTACGGGCCGGCGCTTGGCGATCGTCACCGGCGATCCGCGCACCGCGGCGCTGGTGGCGCTAGCCGCGCCAAGCCGGCCGAGCGTGTTTTTCGATTTTGATCCGCGACGCTCGCCGTGGGTTACCGTGGACGACATTCGCAAGAAAGGCGCGGTCGTCGTCTGGCTGGCCGCCGACACGGCGCCGACTCCGCCGCCGGACATCGCGGCCTACTTTCCCGATCTGGTCCCGGAAGTGCCGCGTAGTTTCGATCGCCCGGTGCAGGGGCGCATGTCGCCGTTGCGGGTCGGCTGGGGCGTGATCAGGCCGGGCAGCGTCGCGGCGACGCATTGAAAGCGCTTAATGATACGCGGCGGCTTCACGCACTTTGCCGTGGAAGATTTAATAAGTCATCGCGACATAGCCGAGGATGATCGGCCGCATTATCAGCGTGCCGATCAGCCTGAAAATCTGACTGGAAGGGGTTGCCGCGCCGTCCCAGATCGTCAATGTTGGCGGCACGATGTAAGGAAAAGTCGAGATCACGAGGCCGAGATAGCCGAGCAGCGCGATCGTCGCCAGGAAGGGCGCCAGATCGTGCTGCCCTTCGATCCAGCGCCATTGCGCCAGCGCAACGAGCGCCGTCAATATCGAACCGGCGCCAAATAAATCAGCTTCGGCAGCGTGAACCGGCGCTGCGCAATGCGCGGGAAAGCGAGCGGCGTGTAGAGGCTCACCGCCGTCATGAAAACGAGGACGGCGACGAGCAGCGCTTTGGCGTGCGCCGCGGCGCAAATTTCGAGTGGAGGGGGAGGGCTGTGCAGGCAGAAAAACATCACTTCATGCTCGAGCGGGTCTTCGGGCTTGCAGAGGCGGGCACTGACCTGCGCACCGAATTCGTGGCCGGAATGACGACCTTCCTCACGATGATTTACATCGTGTTCGTCAATCCGCAGATTCTGGGCAATGCCGGGATGGACAAGGGCGCGGTCTTTGTCGCCACCTGCATCGCCGCCGCGGTTTCCACGGCAGTGATGGCGCTTTACGCAAATTATCCAATTGCGCTCGCGCCGGGCATGGGGCTCAACGCATTTTTCGCCTTCACCGTCGTGTTGACCATGAAATATACTTGGCAGCAGGCGCTCGCCGCGGTGTTTTGTTCGGGCGTGATTTTCTTTCTGATCTCGATTTTCAGGATCCGCGAATACATCATCAACTCGATTCCCCGGAACCTTAAGCTCGCCATATCGGCCGGCATCGGTCTCTTTCTCGGTATTATCGCGCTTGAAGAATCGAAAATCGTCGTGGCGAGCCCCACGACGCTGGTGACGCTTGGCGATTTGCGCAATCCGGCCGCGGTGTTGTGCCTGTTCGGTCTGGTGTTGATCACGGCCTTGAACTATCGCCGCGTTGTCGGCGGCACCGTGATCGGCATTTTTGCGGTCGCGGCCATCGGCATTCCCATGGGGCTTGCAACCTATAACGGCGCGGTGTCGGTGCCGCCGTCGTTGAAGCCGACTTTCCTGCAACTCGATTTTTCCCGTCTGGGCGAACTATCGTTCGCCGTCGTCATATTCAGCTTTCTGTTCGTCGACGTGTTCGACAATGCCGGCACGCTGATCGGGGTCACCTATCGCGCCGGGCTGACCGACGCCGACGGCAACTTGCCGCGGATGAAACAGGCGCTGCTCGCCGACAGTTTCGCCGCCATGTTCGGCGCGCTGATCGGTACGTCGACGACCACGAGCTATATCGAGAGCGCAGCCGGCGTCGCCGCCGGCGGGCGCACCGGGCTCACCGCGCTGTTTGTCGCGGTGTTTTTCCTGGCGGCGCTGTTCTTTGCTCCGCTTGCGGGCATGGTACCTGCTTATGCTTCCGCTGCCGCGCTTCTCTATGTCGCCTGCGCGATGGCGCGCGGCCTGGCGGAAATCGACTGGACAGACATCACGGAGTCCGCTCCCGCAGTGGTCGCCGCCGTAACCATGCCTCTGACCTATTCGATCGCGACCGGCATCGGGCTTGGCTTCATTACCTACGCTTTGATCAAGCTGATCGCGGGCAAATTCGCCGACGCCAAGCCAGCGGTGCTGGTACTGGCGCTTGTTTTCGCGCTCAAGTTCGCGATCGGCTAGAGCATGATCCCGAAAAGTGGGTACCGGCTTTCGGAAAATTTCATGCCCGCGAGAAAACCTCAGGCGCACGCGACAAAGGACCGACGCCATGAACGCAAACCTGTATTCTTCCTGGCAGCTATGGGCGGTGTTGTCGGCGATTTTTGAGGCGCTGACCGCGATTTTCGCCAAGGTTGGCGTCGAAAACGTCAACTCGGACCTCGCCACCTTCATTCGCACGATCGTCGTCGTTTGCGTTTTGGGTCTGATCGTCTACGCCACTCGGCAGTTTCAGGATCCAACCGAGATTTCCGGCCGCACATATTTGTTTCTGCTGCTGTCGGGGCTCGGCACCGGCGCGTCGTGGCTGTGCTATTTCCGATCGCTCAAGCTTGGCAATGCGGCGCAGGTCGCGCCGATCGACAAATTGAGCGTTGTTCTGGTCGCGTTGTTCGGCGTGACGTTTCTTGGCGAAAGGCTTACCGCGCTCAATTGGCTCGGCGTAGCGTTTGTCGCCGCCGGAGCGATTCTTGTTGCGATCGGTTAACTCCCCGCGGCGAGCGCCTTCTTGAGCGCCAAAAAATCGCGCCAGGCAAAGCGCTTTTGCAACGGGCTGCGCAGCAAAAAAGCCGGGTGGAATGTCGCCAGCGCGCGGATTTCGCGGCTGCCCGTGTCGTAGGGAAACCAACGGCCACGCGATCGGGTGATGCCGTCCTTGATCCCGAGCAGCGTTTGCATGGCCGGGCCGCCGAGGCAGACTAAAATATCCGGATCGGCAAGCTCGATCTGGCGGCGGATGAACGGCAGGCAGATCGCGGTTTCCTGTGGCGTCGGCGTGCGATTGCCGGGCGGCCGCCACGGTACCACGTTGGCGATGTAGACGGTCTCGCGGTCGAGCTTGATCGCCGCCATCATGAGATCGAGGAGTTTGCCAGACCGGCCCACAAAAGGGCGGCCAACGATGTCTTCGTCGTAGCCGGGCGCTTCGCCGACGAACATGACGCGGCCTTGCGGATTGCCGTCGGCAAAAACGAGTTGCGTTGCCGTGGTGCGGAGCGTGCAACCTTCGAATGCGGCAAGCAGCGTTTGCAGCTCGTCCAAGGTCTTGGCGTCGCTTGCCGCCTCGCGCGCCGCCATGATTGCGGCTTCGGGTGAGACCGGTGCAGGAGGACGCAGCTCGGCTGGGTCTTGCGCGAAAGTGCGAGGATCGGCCCGGGCTATGCGGGTGGGTTTGTCGCCGGCGCCAGCATCGAGGCCGCGTGGCCGCGTGCCCGCAACGGCGGGCGTTTCCGCCATGCGGTCGGCCGGCGTGTCGCTGATCAGGGCGTCGGCTCCGGAATCGACGTAAAACGCGATCAGTTCGCGCGCGGCTCGATAACTGGACATCATGTCGTAGACGATCTCATGAGCGAGGCAATGCAAGGGCTCGCATTGTATGCGCGTCGTCGAAGCTTGAAAACGAATGCGGCGCGCCGAAGATTTGCGGCGATTGTCAGCGCGCTGGATTCGTGAAAGATCAGAGGTTTGGCGTCCGCGACACGGAGGAGGCCGGAGCAGGCCGTGGCAGGTAATGAATACATCGCAGGTTCCGCCCCGTGAAGCGATGGAATTCGATACCGTCATTGTCGGGGCGGGTCCGGCGGGTCTCGCCGCCGCCATCCGCCTCAAGCAACTCGCACCGGAAAAATCCGTTGTCGTCGTCGAAAAGGGTTCCGAGGTCGGCGCGCACATCGTTTCCGGCGCCGTTATCGATCCGGTCGGTCTCGATCGCCTCATTCCCGAATGGCGCAACGAAGAAACGCCGATCAAGACCGCGGTCACGGCGGATCGTTTTTATATGCTCGGGCCTTCGCGCGAACTGCGGTTGCCGCTTGTCTTGATGCCGCCGCTGATGAGCAATCACGGCAACTTCATCGTCTCGCTCGGCGATGTCTGCCGTTATCTGGCGCGCAAGGCGGAAGCGCTCGGGGTCGAGATCTATCCAGGCTTCGCCGCCACTGAAGCCTTGTTCGAAAAGAGTGCGGTCGTTGGCATCGCCACTGGCGACATGGGAGTCGGCAAGGATGGCCATCACAAAGCAGGCTTTGCCCGCGGCATGGAGTTGCGCGGCAAATACACGCTGTTCGCCGAGGGCGCCCGCGGCAGTCTGTCGAAAGGACTGATCCGGCAGTTCGGCCTCGACAAAGATCGCGAGCCGCAAAAATTCGGCATCGGCCTCAAGGAGCTTTGGCAGGTCGCGCCCGGGAAGCATCGCAGCGGACTGGTGCAGCACACGCTTGGCTGGCCGCTCGACAACCGAACAGGGGGCGGCTCATTCCTCTATCATTTCGACGACAATCTCGTTGCGGTCGGCTTTGTCGTCCATCTGAACTACCCAAACCCTTATCTCTCGCCGTTCGAGGAATTTCAGCGCTTTAAGACTCATCCGCTGATCCGCGACACTTTCGAGGGCGGCAAGCGGATTTGCTACGGCGCGCGCGCAATCACCGAGGGTGGCTGGCAATCGGTGCCGAAACTCGTTTTTCCGGGCGGCGCGCTGATCGGCTGTGCGGCGGGCTTCGTCAATGTGCCGCGCATCAAGGGCACGCATAATGCCATGCTGTCGGGGATGCTGGCGGCCGAACATGTCGCCGCGGCGCTGGCCGCGGGCCGCAGCGGCGATGAGCTTTCCAGCTACGAGCAATCGTGGCGGTCCTCCCCGATCGGCCACGACCTGTGGCGGGTCCGCAATGCCAAGCCGCTCTGGTCGAAGTTCGGCACTTTGGGCGGCGTCGCGCTCGGCGGCTTGGACATGTGGACCAATGTGCTCGGCTTTTCGCTGTTCGGCACGCGTAAGCACGGCAAACCGGATTACGCGACGCTTGCGCCTGCGGCGAAATGCCAGCCTATCGCTTATGCGAAGCCCGACGGCCGGCTCACTTTCGATCGATTGTCCTCGGTCTATCTGTCGAATACCAATCATGAGGAGGACCAGCCGGTTCATCTTCTGGTCGCTGACCCCGCTTTGCAAAAATCATCCGAGCACGACGTCTATGCCGGACCATCGGCGCGCTACTGTCCGGCTGCGGTGTACGAATGGGTGGAAGAGAGAGGTCAGTCCCGGTTCGTGATCAATGGGCAGAACTGCGTCCATTGCAAAACCTGCGACATCAAAGACCCGAACCAGAACATCACGTGGGTTCCGCCGGAAGGCGGCGGCGGACCGAATTATCCGAATATGTGATTGGTCATGCCGCGCATTGCGCCCGCCCCGATTTTGCCGCCGTTCGGGCGTAACTCGCCGCGCAGGGGCGAAAATACGGGCGGCGCTGCCGAGTTTGTGTCCTTGCGGGCGTGGGGCAAAAAGTACATTCTCACAAGGACAGCGCATAATTGGCGCCCGATTCCCGTTTCGCCGGTTAATTCGCCGCCGGTCTAGTTCGCCGCCGGTCCAGTTCGCCAATGGAGATGTCGTGACTCACTCGCTGCTGCCTCGGCATGCCGCCATTCTCGGTATCGCTTTAGCCTTGAGCTTCCCCTCGTTCGCCGCGCAGGTGCCGGCGCAGGAGCAACTTTCGCCTGAAACCGCCGCCGGCAGTTATTTGGCGGCGCGACACGCCGGAGCCGAGCGCGATTCGGCGGCGGCGGCGACCTACTATCTCGATGTGCTCAAGCTCGATCCGCACAACGCCGATTTGCTCAGCCGGACCTTTCTATCCGTTCTCACGGAAGGCAATGTCGACGAGGCTAGCAAGCTTGGCGATCGCTTGCTGACAATGGATCACAGCGACCGCATCGCGCGGCTCGTGCTCGGCGTTCGCGATCTCAAGCTGAAACATTACAGCTCCGCGCGGCAGAATTTCGCGCAATCGGTGCGCGGGCCGGTGACCGACCTGACGGCGACGTTGCTCTCCGCCTGGGCGCAGGCCGGTGCGGGTGACGGTAAGGGCGCGGTGGACGCGTTGGACAAGCTTTCCGGCCCGGATTGGTACGGAATTTTCAAGGATCTGCACGCCGGCCTTATTCTCGATTTCACCAACGATAAAAAGGACGCCGGCAAACGCTACGCGAGCGCCTACAAGGCCGATCCCCAAGCGCTGCGCACGGTGCAGGCCTACGGGCGTTACTTGTCGCGCACCGGCAGCAAGGATGATGCGCTGAAGGTCTACGAGGATTTCACCAAGGCGCTGCCGGATCACCCCATCATCAACGAGGAAATCAAGCAAATCTCCGCGGGCGACAAGCTGCCGTCGCTGATTGAATCGCCGCAGGCCGGCGCTGCCGAGGCGCTGTACGGACTGGGCGCTTCGATCGGACGCCACGGCGGCGAGGATCTCGCATTGATCTATCTGCAGCTCGCGCTCTATCTCGAGCCGTCGCACCAGATGGCCCTGCTCTCGCTCGGCGATCTCTACGAGGATTTGAAAAAGCCGGATCTCGCGATCAAGGCCTATGAGCGAATCCCCGCTTCGTCGCCGCTCGCGCGCAACGCCCAAATTCAAATGGCGGTCGATCTCGATGCACTCGACCGCACCGACGAAGCCAAGAAGCTTCTTGAAAGCGTGATAGCCGAGCACCCGAAGGATACCGAAGCGATTATCGAGCTCGGCAACATTCAACGCGCGCGCAAGGACTTCGCGGGTTGCGCGGACACCTACGGCAAGGCCATCGACACGGTGCCGAATCCGGAAAAATCGAACTGGGTGATGTTCTACTTCCGCGGCATCTGTTACGAGCGCTCGCATCAGTGGCCCGCTGCTGAAGCCGACATGAAGAAAGCGCTGACCCTCTATCCGGAACAGCCGCTGGTACTCAATTACCTGGGCTATTCCTGGGTTGACCAGGGCGTCCACATGGACGAAGGCATGGATATGATCCGCCGCGCGGTCGAGCAACGACCCGACGACGGTTACATCGTCGACTCGCTTGGCTGGGCGAACTATCGCACCGGCAACTACGACGAGGCGGTCAAAAACCTCGAACGCGCCGTGGAGCTTAAGCCGGAAGATCCGACGATCAACGATCACCTTGGCGATGCTTATTGGCGGGTGGGACGCACCCTGGAAGCGCACTTCCAGTGGTCGCATGCCAAAGACCTCAACCCCGAACCCGAAGACCTGCCGAAGATCGAGGCCAAGCTCAAAGACGGGCTTCCGTCCGACACATCATCCGCGGCGTCGGCCGACAAGCCGAGCTCGGCGGCGGATGCGGACAAGTCGAAAAAGTCCGGTGACGGCGGCTGAGCAATCTTCGGCTATCGAGATCGTCGACACGGCGCCGGCCAAGGTCAACCTGACGCTACGGGTGCTCGGCCGGCGTCCCGACGGCTATCATGACATCGAGAGCCTGGTCGCGTTTGCTGACGTGAGCGATCGGCTAACCTTCGTGCCGTACAATCTCCTGAAGCTGAGCGTGACCGGACCGGGCGCGGGGCATACCGGAGAGGATGCCGAAAACCTCGTGCTCAAGGCGGCGCGCGCGCTTGCCGCGCGCGTGCCTGGCCTCGCGCTCGGTGCGTTTCGCCTGCAAAAGAACTTGCCGGTCGCGGCGGGACTGGGCGGCGGATCGTCCGATGCGGCGGCGGCGCTTCGGCTGCTGGCGCGGGCGAACGGGCTTGCGGCCGCCGACCCGCGCCTTTACGAGGCGGCCCGCGCGACCGGCGCCGATGTGCCGGTGTGTCTAGACCCGCGCGCACGGCTGATGCGCGGCGTCGGTGAAATTCTTTCCGCGCCGCTCGAATTGCCGCGCCTCAGCGCGCTCCTGGTCAATCCAGGCATTGCGCTTGCGACAAAGGATGTCTTCTCGCGCTGGAAAAGATCGGCGAATGCCGCGGAGCCATTCGAAGCCGGCGCTGCTGCGATGGGCAGCGAGGACCAAGTCTTGCGCCGCCTTGCCAGTCAGGCGAACGATCTCGAGGCGCCGGCCATCGCGCTCGCTCCGGCGATCGCCGATGTGCTCGACGCGCTCCGCGCACTTGCCGGCTGCCGTCTCGCCCGCATGTCGGGCTCGGGCGCAACGTGCTTTGCGGTGTTTTCGTCAGCCGCGGAACGGGCGGTCGCGGCGAAGGTGCTGCGCGCCAAATTTCCCGGCTGGTGGATAGTAGAGACGGCGCTCGGTTAGAGCGATCGCGCATCGCCTAGTGACTGCGGGCGATGCAGAAATCGACCGTCTGCGCGAGCGCCGCTTTCATTTTTGAATCGGGAAACAGCGCCAGCGCGTCGCGGGCGATCGCGCCGTAATGGTGGGCGCGGCCGATCGTGTCTTCGAGCGCGCGATGCTTGGCCATCAGACCGATGGCATGATCGAGATCGACATCGGCGGTTTCGCCCCGTTCCAGCGTACGCCGCCAGAATTCGCGTTCGGCGTCGCTGCCGCGCCGGAAGGCCAGCACCACCGGCAAGGTGATCTTGCCCTCGCGGAAATCGTCGCCGATATTCTTGCCGAGCCGCGACGAGACGCCGCCGTAATCGAGCGCGTCGTCGACGAGCTGAAACGCTATTCCCAGGTTCATTCCAAATGAGCGGCTCGCCGCCTGCTCGGCCTTCTGCCTCCCGGAAAGCGCCGGGCCCACCTCGCACGCGGCGGCGAACAATTCGGCGGTCTTGGCGCGAATGACGGCAATGTATTCGTCCTCGGTCGTCGCCGTGTTCTTGGCGGCGGCGAGCTGCATGACCTCGCCTTCGGCGATGACGGCCGCGGCCGACGACAGAATTTCCAGCGCTTTGAGGCTGCCGACCTCGACCATCATCTTAAAAGCCTGGCCGAGCAGAAAGTCGCCCACCAGCACGCTCGCCTCGTTGCCCCACAGCATGCGCGCCGCAATGCGGCCGCGTCGCAATTCGCTTTCGTCGACAACGTCGTCGTGAAGGAGCGTCGCGGTGTGCATGAACTCAACCGCGGCGGCGAGCTTGATGTGGCCGTCGCCCGCATAACCGACGAGCCGCGACAATGCGAGCGTCAGCATCGGCCGCAGCCTCTTACCGCCCGAATTGATGAGGTGGTTGGCGACCTCGGGAATCATTGTCACTTCGGAACCGGTGCGCGAAATGATCGTGGCGTTGACCCGCTCCATATCGGCGGCAACGAGATCGACCAGCGGATCGATCGACGGTTCACGCGCGGTTTCGAACGGTACGATGACGGCCACGAGCGCATTCTCCAGGCAAGACGGGCAAATCCAGAAACGCTATGCTAACGCGATAAAACCGAGGCAATGGTGCGCCGGCGTTTATAGATTCGTCCGCGGTGGACCGCCAGAGCCCGCTTCATCTCGACGTGGCTGCAGGGAGAAAGAATGTCAAGCGACCCTTGGATCGAGGACTTCGATGACCGTGTGGTTGCCGCCGCCAATGGACCGGCGCTTGGCGCTCAACGGCGGAGCTGAACGTGCGGGAGCTCGTTCGCACAACCGATCCGGTCCTGATTTCGGCAATCGAGGCGCTGCTCAACGGCGCGCGTATAAAGCACATGATTGTCGATCAGAACATGAGCATCATGGAAGGTTCGATCGGCATTTTTCCGCGCCGCATCCTGGTCGATGAGGATCAATTTCACGGCGCGCGCCGGCTGCTCGAAGAAGCGGGCTTCGGCGGCGAGCTTCGCCCCGATGTCCGCTGACGGCGATCCGATCAGCGAAGATGCGGTTCTCGACGGCAAGCTTATTTTGCGGCAACCGGTACGCGGGCACCGCTTCGGTCATGATTCCGTGTTGCTCGCGGCGGCAACGGCAGCGCGGTCGGGCGAACACGCCATCGAGCTTGGCGCCGGCGTGGGCGCGGCGGGATTGGCGCTCGCCCGCCGCGTCGAAGGGCTCACCGTCACGCTTGTCGAAATCGACCCCGTGCTGACTGCGCTTGCTCGCGATAACGCTGTGCGCAACGCGCTCGCACAACGTGTACGGGCGGTCTGTCTCGACGTCGAGGCACAAGCGAGCGAATTCGCCGCTGCGGGTCTCCCACCCGAATCAGCCGATCAAGTCTTGATGAACCCGCCGTTTAATGCGCCACACAATCAATCGCCCGATGGCGCGCGGCGACTGGCGCGGTCCGCTTCCGGCGAAACGCTGGCGCGATGGTTGCATGCGGCGGCGAGGCTGTTGCGGCCGCAAGGCACGGTGACGTTGATCTGGCGCGGGGACGGGCTAGGCGACGTGCTTACGGCCCTCGCAGCGGGGTTTGGCGCCGTTACGGTGTTGCCGGTCCACCCGAAACCCGGCGCGGCGGCGATTCGCGTCTTGGTACGCGGCGTCAAGGACAGCGGCGCGCCGCTGAGATTGCTGCCCGGATTGGCGCTCGCCGACGCGGAAACCCGACCGAGCGCGGAGGCCCAGGCGGTGCTGCGCGGCGGCGCTGCTCTGATTTTGGACGAAGTTTAGCCCGCGGTTCGGCTCGAAGGTGATCCGCACAGGCTGCGGCCTTGCGCAAGCCCCTTGCTTAAGCCTTAGGCATCAAGCCGGCACGGAATCGGGCGGTGTAGCGGGCTTTTGCTTGGCTTCGGCCCGAATAGGAACATAGGAAAGAGCAACAAAACCGCTAATGATCGCCAGTAAGAAGTAGATCTTCATTTCCAAGTCGCCTCCGGTAAGCCCGTCACCGCACCGTGCTTTAAGCAAGAAGCGTTCCAGTAGGTTAACAAACAGTTACTTGAGGGCTGCCGCGACCGGGACTATTTGGGGCCTCATGACCGAACCATCGAGCGGACAGCCGGCCGGACAGGGCCTTCGAGACGTCTGGCGGCGCACCGCGGCCGGCTTGCGCGAATTCGTTCCGCAACGCTTTCGCCGCGATGTTCCAGTCGTTCCGGTGGTGCGGCTCACCGGCATTGTCGGCTTTTCCACCCCGCTACGGCCGGGGCTGAGCCTTGCCGGCATCGCCCGCACGCTCGATCGCGCCTTCACGATGCGGGGGGCGTCCGCAGTCGCGCTCGCTATCAATTCACCCGGCGGCTCGCCCGTGCAATCGCACCTGATCTTCCGACGAATTCGCGAATTGGCGGAGCAGCACAAACGCAAGGTCACCGCTTTCATCGAAGATGCCGGCGCATCGGGCGGCTATATGATCGCCTGCGCGGCAGACGAAATCATCGCTGACGCATATTCGATCGTCGGCTCGATCGGTGTCGTCGGCGGCTCGTTCGGTTTCGACAAGCTGATTGCAAGGCTCGGAATCGATCGGCGGCTTTACACGTCGGGCGAGCACAAAGCCATGCTCGATCCATTCCTGCCGGAGGACCCCGACGACGTCGAACGGCTGAAAAAGCTCCAGCACGAAATCCATGAGGACTTCATTACGCTCGTGAAGTCGCGCCGCGGCGACAAGCTCGCCGGTCCGCGGGATGAGCTGTTCTCCGGCGCCTATTGGATCGGACGACGGGCACTCGAACTCGGTCTGGTCGACGCCATCGGCGACCTGCGCGGGGTGCTGCGCGAACGTTTTGGCGACAAGCTCGTTACGCCTCTGGTCACGGCGGAGCGCGGCTTCCTCGGCCGGCGGCTCTTAGGCGCGGGGCGGGGCGAGATGCCGCCTGCGGCACTGGCGCAGCTTAATCTTGCCGAAGACGTGATTTCGGCACTTGAGGCCCGCGCCATTTGGGCGCGGTATGGCCTCTAGTGGTGTCTTCAAAACGGGCGGGTTTCGGACCATGATCGTGCAGAGGACAGGCTAGGAAAGCGATGCCGCCACTTGTAGTTTTCGCGCTGGGAGTGATGGGAGCCGCAATGCTGGCGCGCTGGTGCGTCAGAGAGGTGCACCGCGTCAATGCCGAGCTCGATGAGGTGCGCGCGAAAGCTTCTGTCGAGCCGCTTGACCGCAATTCCTTGCCGAAACTCAAACCCGATCCAAAGACCGGCGAATATCGGCCGGACTGATCATTGTACCGTCAGCCGGCGTGCAGTGGCGGCAGCACGCGCGAATAGACTCTATTGCGTTTCCTTGATTCCGTGCTCGCGGATGACGCGGCCCCATTTGTCGTATTCGGCGCTTATAAATTGCGCCAGCACCTCGGGCGTGCCGCCGACCGGAACGGCGCCCGATTTGACGATCTTGTCGCGGATATCCGGGTCCTCAAGCGTGGCATTGACGGCTTGGTTGAGTTTTTTGATCACCGCCGGTGGCGTCTTGGCCGGCGCCAGCAAAGCATACCAATTCGAAGCGTCGGTGTTGGGATAGCCCTGTTCGGCGAGCGTCGGAACGTCGGGCGCCATCGCATTGCGCTTATCGGCAGCCGCACCGATCGGCAGGATGCTGCCGGCCTTGATCTGCGAAATGAGCACGGGGAGGTCCGCGGCCAGCACCTGCACCTGACCGCCAAGAAGATCGGTGAGCGCCGGCGCGGCGCCCCGATAGGGCACGTGAAGGAATTGAACGCCGGCGGAGTCGGCGAAAAGGACTTGAGCAAGATGCGTCGTCGAACCGGTGCCGGTCGAGGCGAAAGTGATGGCGCCAGGCTTTGCTTTGGCAAGCGTGACCAACTCCTTCGCCGTTGCGATTCCCATTTGTGGGCGGACGGCAAAGAGCGTCGTATTGGTCACGACTTCGGCGATCGGGGCAAAATCGTGCAACGCGTCGTAGGGAATGCTCGCCATGATGTGGGGCGACATGGCGATGGCGCCGGCGGTGGTCAGAAACAGCGAATAGCCGTCCGGATCGGATTTGGCGACGTTGTCGGCGCCGACCGTGCCATTGGCGCCCGCTCTGTTTTCGATATAGACGCGCTGGCCAAGGAGCGCCGACATTTTGTCGACCATCAGCCGGCCGACGAAATCGGTCGGGCCGCCGGCCGGGAAAGCGATCACCACGCGGATCGGCCGATTGGGATAGTCCTGCGCATCGGCGTGTTGCGGAAAGGCGAGCGCCAACGCGGCAACGGCCAACAGGACGCTACGAATTCGGCGCACATTGCCCTCCCAATCGGCGCGCGGTGGCCGACAGGTACCAGGAATCAGATATCAAGTCTTGATCCTCCGGACGGGCTTGACCTTGGCGCAACTTCCACCAACAACGGAACCGATGGAGCCGACGTTGAGCGAAAGTCTGCCGGCCTTCATGCGTCCGGATCGCTCCTTTCAGGGGCTTATCCTGGCGCTGCAGCGCTATTGGGCCGACCAGGGCTGCGTCATCTTGCAACCCTATGACATGGAAGTGGGCGCTGGCACCTTTCACCCGGCGACGACTTTGCGGGCGCTGGGACCGAGATCGTGGAATGCGGCCTATGTACAGCCGTCACGCCGGCCGAAGGACGGCCGCTACGGCGAGAACCCCAATCGCCTGCAACACTATTATCAGCTTCAGGTGATCCTCAAACCGTCACCGCAGAATTTGCAGGACCTTTACTTGAAGTCGCTCTACGCGATCGGTATCGATCCGCTGCGCCACGACATTCGCTTTGTCGAGGACGACTGGGAAAGCCCGACGCTCGGCGCCTGGGGCCTCGGCTGGGAGTGCTGGTGCGACGGCATGGAAGTTTCGCAGTTCACCTATTTTCAGCAAGTCGCGGGATTCGAATGCGCGCCGGTCTCCGGCGAGCTGACCTACGGGCTCGAGCGGCTGGCGATGTATGTCCAGGGCGTCGAGAATGTCTTCGATCTGAACTTCAACGGTCGCGATGGCGCGCAGAAGGTGACCTACGGCGACGTGTTCCTGCAGGCGGAGCAGGAATATTCGCGGCACAATTTCGAATATGCCGATACCGACATGCTGTTTGGGCAGTTCCGCATGGCGGAGGCCGCGTGCAAGAAATATTTAGCGGCGGGCTGGGCCGAAGCCGAGGACGGCCGCAATAGCCGCGAGCGCCATCGCATGGCGCTGCCGGCCTACGATCAATGCATCAAAGCAAGCCACGTGTTTAATCTGCTCGACGCGCGTGGGGTGATTTCGGTGACCGAGCGGCAAAGTTACATTCTGCGGGTCCGCGATCTCGCCAAAGCGTGCGGCGAAGCGTGGCTCGCGACGGAAGGGGGAGGAAAACGCGCATGAGTGAGCAAGCAATGCCCGAGATCGGCGGACACCGTCCGATCCCGGTTAATGTCGAAGCGGGCAAGAGTTATTGGTGGTGCGCTTGCGGACGTTCCAAGAACCAGCCGTTTTGCGACGGCTCGCACAAGGGCACCGCTTTCGCGCCGGTCGAATATAAGCCAGCGGTTGCCGAAGAAGCGTGGTTCTGCGCCTGCAAGCGCTCCGAGAAAAAGCCGATGTGCGACGGAAGTCATAAGAAGCTCTACCCGGCCGGAATGGCCGGGTAGAGGCCAGTGAATGACTTTCGCCTCCCCCCACGAAGTGGTGGGGAGGGGTCAGGGGTGGGGGCGGTGCGATGGCGCGTCAAGTCGACAAAAGAGTCCACCGCGCCCGGCAGCTGCGTCGCGACATGACACCTTCGGAGCGGAAATTGTGGTGGCGTCTGCGCGAACTTTCTCCAGAGGGTTCTCATTTTCGGCGGCAGGCAACAATTGGACCCTACTTCGCCGATTTCGCCTGTCACACGTCAAAACTGGTGATCGAGATCGATGGCGGGCAGCACGGTATGACGTCTCGAATCGAGCGGGACCTGAAACGTGCCGCGTATCTCGAACGAAACGGATACCGCGTGCGGCGGTTTTGGAATAACGACGTGCGTGAAAACATCGATGGAGTGCTGATGGTTATTTGCGACGCGCTCCAGAAAGTGCGAACACCCCCCACCCTTGACCCCTCCCCGCCGCAGGCGGGGGGAGGGGAAACCATGCCGCCGGCGGGGGGAGGGGAATCCATGCCGCAGGCGGGGGAAGGAGAATCCATGCTTCAAGGTTCTTTACCTGATGCCTGATCTCTTGCTTGAGCTTTTCTCCGAAGAAATTCCCGCCCGCATGCAGGCGCGGGCGGCCGAGGATTTGCGCAAGGCGGTCACCGACCGGCTGGTCGAGGCCGGGCTCGTTTATGAAGGCGCGAAAGCCTATGTCACGCCGCGGCGGCTTACGCTCGCCGTCTACGGCGTGCCGGTGCACCAGCCGGATTCGCGCGAGGAAAAAAAGGGCCCGCGTGTCGGCGCGCCGGACGCGGCGATAGCTGGCTTCCTCAAAAGCACCGGCTTGACGTCGCTGAACGACGCCAAGGTCCAGTCCGATAAAAAGGGCGACTTCTACGCCGCGGTGATCGAGCGACCGGGCCGCGCCGCGCTCGATGTCATCGCGGAAATCCTGCCCGAGGTCATCAAGAGCTTTCCCTGGCCGAAATCGATGCGCTGGGGCGCGCAGTCGAAAGAGCCCGGATCGCTGCAATGGGTGCGCCCACTGCATTCGATCGTCGCCACATTTGGGCCTGAGACCGAGGAGCCCGACATCGTGCCGTTTGCGGTCGACGGGATAAAGGCCGGCAACGAGACCCGCGGCCATCGCTTCATGGCTCCGGAGCCATTCACTGTCCGGCGCTTCGCCGATTACGCATCGAAGCTCGACAAGGCCAAAGTGGTGCTCGACG
>Ga0187820_1000093_pt1 | contig 16465 bp, 10 predicted proteins | sample NC_wetland_sal_i_19_FD_132409 | JGI IMG/M metagenome (GOLD analysis project Ga0187820, IMG submission 132409) | Wetland sediment microbial communities from Neuse River Estuary, North Carolina, USA - SO4_5 | ecosystem: Environmental > Aquatic > Freshwater > Wetlands > Sediment | place: USA: North... | reverse complement strand
GGGCATCGCCAGCAACATCAAAAAGCAGTTCACTTACATCACCAAGCTCTACAACGAGGAAATGCACGTAGTCGCGCGCAAGTCCATCCGCTCGGTGCGCGATCTCGAGGGCAAGACGGTGTCGGTTGACCTGCCAAACGGCGGCACGTTCATAACTTCGATCATCGTTTTCGAGCGGCTCGGCATCAAGGCAAACTTCGTCTACATCGAACAGCGGATCGCACTCGACAAGCTCAAGAAAGGCGAAATCGATGCGGTGATCGCCGTCCAAGGCAAGCCGTCGAAAGCCACCACGCAGATCGACGACGACAATCTCCATCTCGTGCCGGTCGAGTACCCGCGATCGCTACAGGACGACTATTTGCCGGCGACTTTCGATTACGAGGACTATCCCAAGCTCATCGAAAAGGGGCAGCGGGTCGATACGATCGCGGTGCCGGCGGTGCTCGCTGCGTATAATTGGGCGCCCAATACCGATCGCTATCGAAGGCTCGCGCATTTCGTCGATATCTTCTTCGCGAAGATTGGCGAATTCCAAAAACCTCCGTTCCATCCCAAATGGAAGGAAGTCTCTCTCACCGCCTCACTGCGCGGTTGGACCCGCTTCAAACCGGCGCAAGATTGGCTCGCGCAGCACGCGGGCCCGGAAGCGACGGTGTCGGATGCGCGGAGCGACTTCGCGAAGTTCCTCGCCGGACAGGGCGATCGCGGGGACCTGTCCTCCGAGAACCGCGAGGCCTTGTTCCAACAGTTCCTTGAATGGCAGAAGCGGCAAGGACATTAGAGTCCATTGCTGCAGAGTCCGCTGTTGCGCCTAGGCGATACGGCGCCTCCACTGCATGTTCTCGGTGATTGAGAGGCGACGAAGGGCTGCGATTCTTTCCATTTGTTAACGCGACACGATGGTCCGGGCATTTTAGGATTTTGCGAGATTTTCGCCATCAGTCGGGGTGCTGAAACTATGGTCAAAAAAATATTCGAAGCACTGAAGCGGGTCGCCGCCATTTTTCTTCTTATCGCAGCACCGGTGCTTGCTTATGGGCAACAGGGCAGTCCACCGCAGGCGCCGAAGCCAACAAAGGCTGACGTGCAAAAAGTCGTCCAAATCATTTCCAGCGACAAAGCGAAATTGCAGTCTTATTGCGACTTAAAGAAACTCTACGATCAGATTGGCGCGGCCTACCAAAAGAACGATAGCAAGACCGCCGATGCGCTCGGCAAACAGGCCGACGCGCTCGCCGGCAAACTCGGTCCCGAATACTCGAAAATGATGGATGGATTGGAGCAAGTGGATCAGAATTCCACTGAAGGCAAAGGGTATGAGTCCATACTTTCGGGGCTCGATAAACTCTGCACTGGCCCTGCACAGGCCCAATCCGTTCAGCCAGCGCCTGTTGCCCCCGCCCAATCTGCGCCCGGCCAATCTGCGCCCGGCCAATCTGCGCCTGTTCAACCCCCCGCGCCGGCTGAACCGGCCCCTGCCCAATCCGCGCCCGTCCAATCTGCACCTGTTCAAGCAGCGCCGAAGGGACCCTGCGCCCAAATCAGGGCGGCATGCACGCAGGCTGGCTTTGTCGCAAACGGTGCCGCTATGGGCGCTGGAATTGTAGTGGATTGCATTCGACCGATCATGGCAGGAACCCCACAACGAAAGCGGGCTACTAAGCCTTTGCCGCAGGTCGACCCTCAGGTCGTTGTCGCGTGCAAAAACCAGAATCCAAATTTCGGGATGGGCGGCGCGGCAAGGGGACCAGCCGGGCAGAATCCGTCAGGAACGATGGAAGGCCCTGGTCAGTAGCCAAGCCTCCTACTTCATCGTGCAAACCGCGATGCGGTTGACCAAATGCAAGGCGATGCGGTTGAGCAATTCGCATCCCCTCTTTGAGCGCCCTTTTCGCCTATCAATGTGAATTCGAATCGAAGAATTATTTCTGATAACGATGCTCACTGATGTAGGCCCAGAGATCATCAATCTGCTCTGAGCTAAGGACGCCCTGCCAAGAAGGCATGGTATTCTTGCCATGTTGAACCGATTTGACGAAACGGGGATGCTCGTCAGCCGTCAGACGCCGTAAATCAAAAGCGACTCCCGAATTGTTTTGCAGATCGTCGCCATGGCAGGTGGCGCAGTACTTTGCATAAAGCCTTTCGCCTTTTTCGACTGCGCCGTCCTGCGCCATCGCGCTTGCGGCGGCAATGGCCACAGCCAGGACCGCCACTGCGTAACAGCGCATCCACACCCGATGACGGAGCCTAGGACTGCGCCAGGCCATCCCACCGCCTACCGGTCGAACAGTGCGAACGTCCAAAGCGTCCCGCCCGGCGGCACGTGCGCGAGATTAGGATCGGGTAACTTGAGAGCGTAAACGCCGCCAATTCCGCTGGTGATCGCCACGTATTGTCTGCCGTTGTGCTCCCAGGTGACCGGCTGGACGATGATGCCGGAGGGAGTTTGAAATCGCCACAGAATCTTGCCGGTTTCGCTGTTGACGGCGATAAATTCTCCGGTGAGTTCGCCGGTGAAGACGAGGCCGCCGGCCGTGACAAGCGTGCCGGCCCAATTGGGACTCTTGAACGGAATCGACCATTTCGATTGCCCAGTCATTGGATCGATCGCGCGAAGATGTCCTCGCATTCCATCGGCATTAAAGATCGGGGTAAATTTCACGGCGCGTTGCGGATCGCCGGGTTTGAGGTCTCTAATCTCGTCGACCGGATCCGGCTTGTACTTCATGCCATAGTCGTTTGTGTTGACATACGCGGTATTCGTGCGCGGATCGAACGAAGAGGGATACCAATTGGTGCCGCCGCTGATGTGAGGCCACGTTTCGATTTCCTCATTGTACGCAATGGCTTTCTTTGTCGTCTCCGACCATTCGGGACGGCCGGTCTCTTTGTTAATCGATGCTGCCCATGTCACCTTGACATAGGGGTTTGCAGCGATGAGCTGTCCGGTTTTGCGGTCGATGACGTAATAAAAGCCGTTGCGTCCCGCCTGGAGCAGAACTTTGGCCAATTGACCGTTGATCGTGAGGTCGGCAAGAATGATCGAGGTGATGTTGTCGTGATCGAATGGATCGTTCGGGGACATCTGGATGTGCCAGACGACTTCACCGGTTTTCGGCCTGATCGCAAGGATCGAGTTTGTAAAGAGATCGTCGCCCTTTCGTAACAGCGCATTCCAAGGCGCCGGATTGCCGGTCCCCCAATAGACCAAATCAAGGTCGGCATCATACGAGCCGGTTGTCCATGAGCTGCCGCCACTTGCGTTGGCGGCGTTGTCCGGCCACGTGTCTGCGCCCGGCTCGCCCGGGCGCGGTACATTGTAGTGCCGCCATAGCCGCTTGCCGTCGTTCGGATCGTAGGCTTCGATATAGCCTCGGCTGCCATATTCGGCGCCGGCCATCCCCGTGATCAACACGCCATCGGCGATCAGCGGCGCACCGGTCATGGCGACGCCGTCCTTGGCTTCACCCGACTTGACGCTCCAGATTTCCTTGCCCGTTTTCATGTCGAGCGCGATCATGCGCGCATCGAGCGTGGTGCGGAAAACCTTCCCTTCGTAGATCGCGGCTCCGCGATTGACGATTCCGCAGCAAACGACGCGCGTCGTGTCGGCCGAATATTCGACCGGCGTCTTCCAGATTTCCTTCCCGGTCAGCGCGTCGATTGCGACCGTCTTGTCCTGACTCGTGATGTACATAACGCCGTTGTAAATAAGCGGCTGGGATTCCTCCCCGGTGTTGTTGTTCATGCTGTATGACCACACCGGCACGAGCCGCTTTAGGGTGTCGCGATTGATCTCACTCAGTGGGCTAAACCGTTGTTGGCGGTAACTCATCCCGTATGTCAGGATGTTCTCAGGCGTGTTTTCTGCATTTTTGATTTCATCTGCCGTTTGAGCGAGGGCTGCCAAAGGGCACGCAGCGACTAATAGGACTGCACAAACAACGGCCTTCATTCATTCCTCCCGATCCATCTTGTTGTTTTACGGACGCTGGCGAGCTCCATACCGCGAGAACAACGATGTTAGCGACGTTCGCACGAGATTAAATGGAGCGCACGCGCTAAGCTACGCCTCCGTCTCGCAGCCGCTGAGGTACAGGGGATTCCCTTGAAAGGGCCGCAAAGACGCGACAAATCTGCTGAAATCCTTGCTACCATGTCCCACAATGGGAAATGCGCCAATGAACCCTACGGATGAAGTGGCTGCGAAACCAGAAGTCACCGAACGCCAATCGGCTGGCGCTGGGGCGGGTTCCGATGCTGTGCTGCGTAAGTTTGACGAGCGGTTTCGCGCCACGCTAAAAGATCTTCAACGCATGAGCGATCAGCGCAAGCCTGGAGAAGACGTGCATATTCCTGATGGCCAGTTGAACGAACGCCTCAGCGATTTGCCGCCGCAACCAAGTCCTCAGCGAAAGTTCGCTGAAGACGTACAAAACCTTCTTTCACAGATCAGTCACCACCTCGACTACGAGACGTCCGAACGAACGGCAATTCATCGTCGTCTCCTGGCAATAGAGACCGAGGTGAAAAAACGAGGCTCACGCGGCTTCCTCCGCTATTTGATCGCAATCTGTCTTGGCGCCGCAGCCGTCTTGGCTTGGCAAGCTTACGGGGCGGCAACCGAAGAGCTGATCGCAACGAGGGCTCCGGATCTTGGCTGGTCGCCGGAGACCAAAGAAATGATCGCGAGCTGGGTGCAGCAGCTTGGCTTGGCCAAGCCGCCAGCCGGTCTCGACAGCAATGCAGTTGGTTCGTCCGTGCCGGAAACACCGCAATCGCCACCGGTTGAGGCGGCAGCGGCGGGTTCGGCGGCGACCGTTTCGGCCGCGGCAGGTTCGGTCGCGCCCGATTCGGTCGCCCCAAAAACGTCCCCTGCCGCTTCCCTCGACCTGCAGAAAGTACAGCAGATAGAGGCGGACATCGCTGCCGCGCGACAAACCACGGAAGAACAGCTCGGAGCCGTGCGGCAAACTGTTGAACAGCTCGCCGCAGGTCAAGATCGAATGGCCGGCGAGATCACGAGGCTGCAGGCCGCCGACCAGGAAATCCTGGCGAAAATTCCGGCGCCACCTGCTCCGCCACACCGGATTGATACCGCTCCGCACAAGCCCAAGCCGCTAACATTGGCGCCGGCACGAACGCCGCCGCCTCACCCATGACGGGATTGAAAGAGTCCGGCAGCCTCCAGATGTGAAATGAGGATTATTGGGATGCCGGGCCCATCATATCCTGCATGAAGCTTCGCAGCGCATCGGCATCGAAGGGTTTGCGTAAAATCCGCAAATTGGAAGGCGCGCCCTGCGCCGCATCACTGTAGCCGGTCGTTAAAATCACCGGCAGATGCGGATATTGCGACTGCACTTCGCTGGCAAGGCCAACGCCGTCTATCGTTCCCGGCATGACAATGTCACTGAAAATAAGATCAATCTTTTCGCCATCAGCCAGTAATTTCAGTGCTGCGTCGGCCGACTCGCGATAGATGGTGTTATAGCCGAGATGCTCGAATAGCGACGAGGTCACTTCGGCCACTTCGGCGCTGTCATCGACAACGAGGACCATCGGACGCTGCGAATGCGCCACGTCGACGTCCGAAACTTTTTCCTTGACGATTTGCCTGCCGACATAGGCAGGCAAATAGATCGTAAACGCAGTCCCGCGCTCGATTTTGCTTTCCGCATGCACGGTTCCGCCCGCTTGGTGAGCAAAACCGTGAACCTGCGACAGGCCGAGGCCGGTTCCTTTGCCGACCTCTTTTGTGGTGAAGTAGGGATCGAAGATCTTCGAAAGAATGTCGGGGGGAATTCCCATCCCGGTATCCTTGAACTCAAGTGCGACGAAGTCCCCGCTCTGTGGATCGTCATCGGCTTCTTCATTCACCTTCACGTTGTCGGCGGTCATCATGAAGACGCCGCCGCTCGGCATCGCATCGCGGGCATTCACTGCAATATTGACGATTGCCAGTTCTAGTTCGGCGAGATCGACTTTAACCGGCCAAAGGCTCGGGCTGATGTCTTCCTTATAGACAATGTTTCCACGCAGCGAGCTTTCAATCATCGTCCGCATATTTCTGATACTGGCATTTAAATCGACTACCGTCGGACTGAGATGCTGGCGCCGAGAGAAGGTCAGCAATTGACGCGTCAGGCTCTCGCCGCGCTTCGCCGCCGTCTGAATTGCCTCGATGGCCCGCGGCAACTTCGGATCAAGCAATCGCTTGAACATTTCGGCGTTGCCGCCGATGATCATCAGCAGATTATTGAAATCGTGGGCGATGCCGCCCGTCAATTTGCCGATCGCCTCCATTTTCTGCGCGATCGCCAGCTGTTCGCGCGCCTCAACCAGCTTCTCCTGGGTGTCGCGGCGCTCGGTGGCGTCGCGAATGATACTGGCGAAACCGACAAGATCCGCGTTGTCGTTGCGGATCGCGGTGAGCGTGCCAGTTACGAAAATGGGCGTTCCGTCCTTCCTGGTGCGCCAGCCCTCCGTTTCGTGTCTGCCATTCTGAATGGCAAGCTTGAGCGCCTGTTTCGGCAGGCCCCCGCGCCGTTCATCCGGCCGATACAACATGCTGAAGGGTTTACCGACAATCTCTTCAGCGGTGTAACCGATGATTTTCTCCGCAGTGCTGTTCCAGTTGGCCACGCGCCCGGACGTGTCGAGGAGAAAAATTGCATAATCGGTGACGCCCTCGACAAAAATGTGAAAATGCTGTTCGGCGTTCTTGAAAGCTTCCAGCGCCTGCTCCAACCTGAAATTCAAATTGCTTTGTTCTGAAAGCAAAAGCGTCTGCTTTTCGCGGTAGCCTGCGATAATTGCGCTTAAAACGAGAGAAGCGACGGGCGTGCTTATCGACAGCGCCAGCAGCAGGGCAAGTGGTCCTTTTAGGTCCAGCGGCGAAATTCGGCCGGCGGCAGCCGACAGGCTCCATCCGGCGGCACCGCAAAAAATCAACGCCGCGGCACTTGCGGCGAGCTGGTTGCCGCGCAATCCAGCCCACATCAAGGGCAGCAAGATGAGAAAGGCATAGAGGCTTTTCGGCCCCAGCGGACCGTCGAATGCGGCGGTCATGGGAACAAAGGCGATGACGCTGATCGCAGACGCCGCGGCGATGATGACTATTGTCTCAGGCAACTTCGATTCGGCAAACCGCGACGTTGACGTCGTCGCCCACAGCACAATGAACGGAACGATGATGAGGATGCCGGCCGCATCCGCCAGCCACCAAACGACCCAGGTGGCTGCCAGCGCAGAATAATTAGCGTCACCGCTCGAGAGCGGGCCGATCATGGCGCCCATCGAAGTGATCATCGCCGTGGGCACGAAGGCAATGAGCACAAATTTTGCAATGTCACCCGGAGTAGCGAACGTCTTTATCCCATTGGACCAGTTTTTGATGAGCCACGCTCCGACCATGGCCCCGAGAGTAGCGCCAATCGCGGCGGCGGGCGCCTCGGCCGTCAGCGCTCGAGCAAAGATCGCGTCAGCAGAAAGCGTTCCGATCAAAAGCGCGGGCCAAACGCGATAGCCGCGCAGCAGGATGAGGGCGAGCGCGAATCCGCTCGGCGGCCACAATGGCGTTCCGGTCGGATTGATTCCGGGAAGCAACTGCGCAACGTCGGCAAGTCCCAAATAGCCGACGGCAATGGCGATGAGCTCAAGCGCGTAAATGAGAGCGCTCAAAGCCATACGCAGCGCAGGAAATCTTGTGACGCCAGTTTCAGCCGCTGCTGTCATGGCGGTACCTCGCGTCGAAAAAGTCATTCCTTCAAATGTTTTCATTACTCCGTTTTCGGCGATCAAAGACTCGGTTTGCGGCTTTACAACGCTATACCGGAATGGCTGATCGCGGAGAACTCGACACGCGAAGAATCGTCAGGAGTGACGCGGACCTGGACAGAGTATGGCCCCAAACTTGTGAGAGTCTACCGTGCTGGCCGAGCAACGCAAGATCATGAGCGGCAGCCAGCGAAAGTAGCCTGAATTTGTGCTAAACCCTGCTCAGTCTTCCGTCCTATTTGGACCGATTTGTTGTAATACTTTGACACAATTACGCTGATTCGTGGAAGCTGGAACATCGCCGCTCGTTCGTCTCCGTCGTAGCGTTCGCAACTATCGACTTTCTATCGACGCGACGCGCCATGCCGAAGCGGCTCTTCATTTTATTCGCCAAACCACCACGAATTTGGTTGAGCTATCGGGCGGCCTTCGTTCAAAGCAAGCAGTCCCTTTACGCATCGAATTATTGTCCAAACAAACCACCAAACGATGATCAGTGCGCCGATCGCGAAATGGGCCGTTATTGCACCAACGATCAAATAGAGCAGCCCTATCCAAAACGTGGTTATCTGAAATTGAAAATGCGAACGAGAAATTCGATCGGTTTTATCCCTCTGCAGATAAGCGATGATCACGCCGATCAGAGCCGTTATGCCGGTAAGAAATCCGACCAAGTACAAAATGTAAACGGCTAGGACCAATCCATGGTTTGAGACGAGAGGCGGTTCGGTAGTGACGACGGGCTTGTTGTCGTCAGTAGTGGGCGCGGCCATGTGCTTAGTCCTCGACTCCGCGGCACGATCTTGCCTGATGCTCGGCCTCGATGTGGCCGGACGAGTAGCGGCGCGCATGTGTCGTCACGCGCGTCTGTATTTCAAAACCATATCGTCCTGATGCACTTACTGAAACGGCGGTTGGCGAAACGCCGCCCTTCCGCAGCATGGTGATGGAAGGGTAACAGTCAGGCGCGTGTTTCTCAAGGATGTGTGCAAATGGACTGGCCGTGCTTGGCTATCCGGGCGCTGACAAAATCATCGCGGCCGCATTCCATCAAAACGTCGCCGTATCGCCAGATTACCTCATAGGATCGCCGGAAATTTCTGGCTTGCTTGGCACGGGCCGGATGAATCGCGACACGTCTCCGGCCTAGCTCCCGGAGCCCCGGTCGCAAGAGCTTCCCGGCCGGGGCTCCTTGCCGGCTGGCTCTGCATGTCCCAGCCGCGGAGAGTTCTACGCGTAACCACCTTACCGCCGATCCTCAGCCGCCTTCTTATGACGGGTTGCTAACGCTGGCCCTGGGGGAAGGAACGCGGGGGAAGCGCCTCGCGTTGTCACGGCAAAGGAATTATGAGCCATTTATCGTTTGGAAATTTTCCCGGCGTATTTTTCAAAATGTCGCGATTGCGATGTCGCCCTCTGGCGGACCAACCGCTTGGAGAGCATTCCGGAGTTGGAGTGATTGAAGTGTCCGGCCGTCCCAACCGCTATGTTGTCGGAAGCTGGCTTGCCGATAAACTGATGGCGGTTCTTTGGTTCTATCTGGTCCTGCGCGGCGTCGGGCGGCGGCGGCGCTCAGCACCGAAGTAACTTCCAAATTCCCTATTCCAGGTTTTATTCGTCTCGGCTGGCGAGCCGCGCACGTCTATGCGGCCTAGTCATTTGACAACATTGTGATATCGCCAATTCATTGTGTGATATCGTCAGGTCGCGTCCACGAAATAAGAAAGGCTGTGGCGGAGACGTAGGTCAGGAAATTGAACCAAACGGAGGCCGTGCGCGTTGCCTCAGACAGCCGCCCGGGGAGGACCAGCATGGATCAAGAGGCAAAACGAGCCCTCCCCAATTCGCCGTTTTAACAGCCCGGTCGCGCGATGAGTACGGTGACTCCGATTGCAGGCGAGGCTGCGGCGAGTGCAACGAACGCCGCCGCGAACCGTCAGGCGCCGGCCGCAACTCTCGTGATTTTCGGCGCCGGTGGAGATCTGACGAAGCGTCTCGTCGTACCGGCGCTTTATCATCTGGTGCAGGCCGGCAAACTTCCGGACCAGTTTTCGATTGTCGGGGTCGATCACAGCGATGAGACCACCGCGCAGTGGCGCCAGAACCTGACCAGCATGATGCAGACGTTGACGCCCGGCGGCAAGTTCGACGCCCGCGCCTGGTCGTCGCTCACCGATCGCATGCAATATATGTCGGCGGATTTTACGAAGCCGGACACCTTCACTCGACTCGGAAAGCTCTTGGCCGAGCACAGAAAGCAAACCAGCACCGAAAATGTCTTATTCTATCTGGCGGTGGGTGAGCGCTTTTTCGGGCCGATCGTCGAACAGCTCGGCCGGGCGGGATTGACCCGGCAGTCGGAGAACGCATGGCGTCGGGTGATCATCGAAAAGCCGTTCGGCCACGACCTCCCGTCGGCAAAAGCGCTCAATGCGCAAATCCTTAAGGTGCTCTCTGAGGACCAGATCTATCGGATCGATCACTTCCTCGGCAAAGAGGCGGTCCAGAACATTTTGGTGCTGCGCTTCGCCAACGGCATATTCGAGCCGCTCTGGAACCGTGATCATATCGATCACGTCCAGATCACCGTCGCCGAAACCATCGGCGTCGAGGGCCGCGGGCGATTCTACGAGCCGATCGGCGCATTGCGCGACATGGTGCCAAACCATTTGTTCCAGCTCCTCGCCATGATCGCGATGGAGCCGCCGATCTCGTTCGACGCCGAAGCGGTGCGCGCCAAAAAGACCGAGCTCTTGCAGTCGGTCCATCCCATCCCGCCGGAGAGCGCGGTGCGCGGTCAATACGGCAGCGGGACGGTGCTCGGCCGAAAAGTTCAAGCTTATCGGGACGAGCCCAATGTCGCGCCGGATTCCGGAACCGAGACATACGTCGCGCTCAAGCTCGGCGTCGATAACTGGCGATGGGCCGGGGTGCCGTTCTACCTGCGGACCGGCAAGCGGTTGTCGGCCCGCACGATCGAAATTGCGATCCAATTCCGGCAAGCGCCCTACATATTATTCCGCGACACGCCGGTCGAGCGATTGCCCGCCAATATCCTGACGCTTCGCATCCAGCGCGATGAAGGCCTGTCGGTGAGCTTCAACGCCAAGCGGCCCGGCCCCGAGATCGAGATCGACGGCGTAGCGATGGATTTTGCCTACCGCGATTATTTCGAGCCGGTCGCGACGGTCGGTTACGAAACGCTGATCTACGATTGTCTGATCGGCGACGCGACGCTGTTCCAGCGGGCCGACACAGTCGAGGCCTCGTGGCGCGCGGTCCAAAGCCTGATCGATTCCTGGGCACGTAAACCCGCCACGGACTTTCCCAACTACGCCGCCGGCAGTGCCGGCCCTGCCGAGGCGGACCGATTGCTCGCACGCGACGGCCGCGCCTGGGTGCCGCTCAGCACTGAGCACCCGCACGTCGCCACTCGTCCGAACCTCGCCGCCCCTCTTGCAGCCAAGGTGACGCCATGAACTCCAAAATGAACCCCACGCAAGCGCTTCACGACCTCGGCCAAAGCCTCTGGCTCGACAACATCACGCGCGGCTTATTGAAGACCGGCACGCTGCGGCGCTACGTCGACGAATTGTCGGTCACCGGGCTGACATCAAACCCGACGATCTTCGATCACGCGATCAAGAACAGCAACGACTATGACGACGCGATCAAGAACAAGCTTGCGCAGCGCAAGTCGGGCGAGCAACTGTTCTTCGAGCTGGCGCTCGACGATCTCGCCGCGGCCGCCGACCTGTTCCGGCCAATTTACGACCGGACCGACGGCGTGGACGGCTGGGTTTCGCTGGAAGTCTCGCCGCTTCTCGCGCATGACACGAAATCGACGGTGGCCGAGGCCAAGGACCTGCACGCGCGCGGGCGGCGTCCCAATCTTTTTATAAAAATTCCCGGCACCGAAGAAGGGCTGCCAGCGATCGAAGAAGCGATCTTCGCCGGCATACCGATCAACGTCACGCTGTTGTTTTCGGCCGAGCAGTATATCGCGGCGGCCGACGCCTATATGCGCGGCGTCGAACGGCGCATCGCGGCGGGATTGAATCCCGATGTCGGGTCGGTGGCTTCGATCTTTGTCAGCCGCTGGGACGTCGCCGTCACCGGCAAGGTGCCGCAGGCGCTCACCAACCAGCTTGGGATCGCTGTCGGCAAGCGGGCCTACAAAGCCTATCTCGGCCTGCTTGGCTCGCCACGGTGGATGCGCGCCTATAATGCCGGCGCCCGTCCGCAACGCCTGTTGTGGGCCAGCACGGGCACCAAAGATCCTAAGGCGTCTGACGTACTTTACGTCCAGGCCCTGGCCGCGCCCTTCACGGTCGACACGATGCCGGAGGCCACGCTGAAGGCGTTCGCCGACCACGGCGCCGTCAGCGCGACCATGCCGATCGACGGTGGCGACTCCGACGCGGTGCTGGCGCGGTTCGCCTCGGCCGGCATCGACATTCAAGCGCTGGCCGCCCAATTGCAGGACGAGGGCGCCAAATCGTTCGTCAAATCGTGGAACGATTTGATGGGCGTGATCACGTCCAAGTCCGCCGTCCTCAAACGCGCGAGCTAGCCGCCATGGACGCGAGATCGCTCTCGACGAATCCGCGGGGCGCGGCGCGGGCCGAGAAACCGCACGTCAAAAAAGTACTCGTCGTCGACGTTGGCGGAACCTCGGTCAAGATTCTGGCGAGTGGCCACAAAGAACACCGCGCGTTTCCATCCGGACCGAAAATGACTCCGAAAGAGATGGTCGCCGGCGTGAAGCGGCTCGCGGCGGACTGGACCTACGATGCGGTGTCGATCGGCTATCCCGGCCCGGTCCTTTCCGGCCGGCCGATCGCCGAGCCCTATAACTTGGGCCGTGGCTGGGTCGGCTTCGATTTTAATGCGGCGTTCGGCTGTCCGGTGATCGTCATCAACGATGCCGCCATGCAGGCGCTGGGAAGCTACAAAGGCGGCAAGATGCTTTTTCTCGGCCTCGGGACGGGACTCGGATCGACCATGATTGTCGACGGCATCGTTGAGCCGATGGAGCTCGGCCACCTGCCCTACAAGAAGGGCACCTATGAGGATTATGTCGGCAACGCGGGACTGGACCGCCGCGGCAAGAAGAAATGGCGGCGCGATGTTGCCGACGTGGTGACTCGCCTCATCGCGGCAATGGAGCCCGCGGACACCGTAATCGGAGGCGGGAACGTCCATAAGCTGAAAAAGCTGCCGTTGCACACCCGCGCCGGCGAAAACGACAATGCCTTTCGCGGCGGATTTCGGCTGTGGCAGCAGACGAGGGAGTCCGGCACAGCGAGGTTTGTCCCAAAGGGCGAACCTGAATGAGCGGAGGGCCCTTGCCGATGGTCGAACAAACGCAGACACGCCACACGGAATCGACGAGTAAACCCGCGATATGGCGGGCGCTCCAGGATCATCACGCGGTCGTGCGGACAGCGCCGCTGAAAAAACTGTTCGCCGACGATCCGGCGCGCGGCGAGCGGATGACCGCCGAGGCTGCCGGCGTCTTTTTCGATTACTCGAAAAATCGCGTTAACGACGAAACGCTCGCGCTGCTGTTTGCTCTCGCCGAGCAGTCCGGCCTGCGGGCGCGGATCGACGCGATGTTTCGAGGCGACAAAATCAACGTCACGGAAAATCGCGCCGTGCTGCACGTGGCGCTCCGTGCGCCGAAAGGCTCGTCCATCGTCGTCGACGGCAAGAACGTCGTGCCGGAGGTTCACGCCGTGCTCGACAAGATGTCCGACTTCGCCAATCGCATTCGCGGCGGCGGGTGGAAAGGTCACACCGGCAAACAAATCCGCAACGTCGTCAATATCGGCATTGGCGGCTCCGACCTTGGCCCGGTCATGGCCTATGAGGCGCTGAAGTATTACAGCGACCGGGCGATGACCTTTCGCTTCGTCTCCAATGTCGACGGCACCGATTTCGTGGAGGCGACGCGCGACCTCGATCCAGGGGAAACGCTGTTCATCGTTTCTTCGAAGACCTTCACCACGCTCGAGACGATGACCAACGCGCACAGCGCGCGCGAATGGTCGCTTCGCGGCCTCGGCGGCGATGAAAAGGCGGTCGCCAAGCATTTTGTCGCTGTGTCGACGAATGCCGAAAAGGTCGCGGAATTCGGCATCGATACCGCCAACATGTTCGAGTTTTGGGACTGGGTCGGCGGCCGCTATTCGATGGATTCGGCGATCGGGCTCTCAACCATGCTGGCCGTCGGTCCCGATCATTTCCGCTCCATGCTCGCGGGCTTCCATGAGATCGATGAACACTTCCGCACTGCGCCCTTTGAGCGCAATCTGCCGGTGCTGATGGGGCTCTTGAGCGTTTGGTACAACGACTTCTGGAGGGCGCAGACGGTCGCGGTGCTGCCTTACGATCAGTACCTCAAACGCTTCCCGGCCTATCTCCAGCAGCTGATGATGGAGAGCAACGGCAAGCATGTCATGCTGACCGGCGCGCCGGTCGATGCGCGAACCGGCCCGATCTATTGGGGCGAGCCGGGAACCAACGGCCAGCACTCCTTCTATCAATTGATCCATCAGGGCACGCGGCTCATTCCGTGTGATTTCATCGCGTTCGGACAGGCGCTCAACCCGATCGGGCGGCATCACGATCTGCTTTTGGCCAACGTCTTTGCGCAGACCGAGGCGCTCGCGTTCGGAAAGACCCGCGCACAGGTCAAGGCCGAAGGGACGCCCGATTGGCTCGTCCCCCACCGCGTCTGCGAAGGCAATCGGCCATCCAATACCATCATGATGGATCGGCTCACGCCGGCGGCGCTGGGCAAGCTCGTTGCGCTCTACGAACACAATGCTTTCACCCAGGGCGTCATTTGGGACATCGACTCCTTCGATCAATGGGGCGTCGAGCTCGGAAAGGTTCTGGCCCGGCGCATCATTCCCGAAGTCGAGAGCAAGACCGAGCCGGCGCTCGGCCACGACAGCTCGACCAACAACCTGATCCGCCGCTACCGCAAGCTCAAGAGCGCGACGTGACGACAGATGCAGTGAAGCTCGCGCCTTCGATCCTCACCGCTGATTTCGCTCATCTGGGCGATCAGATTGCGGAGGCCGAGCGCGCTGGAGCAAATCGCATCCATGTGGACGTGATGGACGGCCATTTCGTCCCCAACCTTTCCATGGGACCACCGATTGTCGACTCGCTCCGGCGGGTGACGCGCCTGCCGCTCGAGGCGCATCTGATGATTTTGCATCCCGATCTTTTTGTCGATGAATTTGCGCAAGCCGGGATCGATTCGTTCATCGTCCATTGGGAAGGCAACAATGATCTATCGCGAACCGTGCAGCGCATTAAAAATCTAAACAAACGGGTCGGCGTCGCCATCAACCCGGCGACTTCAGCGACCGTTCTGGAGGAGATCCTGCAAGATCTCGACCAGGTGCTGGTGATGACCGTGAATCCGGGGTTCGGCCATCAGCACTTTTTGCCGGCGATGCTGCCGAAGATCACGCGCGCGCGAGAGATGATCGATCACATCGTACCAGGCTGCGACCTCGAGGTGGACGGAGGAGTCGATGCAGCAACGGCTCCCCTCGCCGTCGCCGCCGGAGCCGACGTGCTGGTCGCCGGATCGGCGATTTTCAACGACGGCGAAAGCATTGCTGCCGCCATGAAACGGTTGCGGGCGGCCCTTGAGCTTTGATGGAGAAGCGCGTCATGCAGCTCGCGATGATCGGATTGGGAAGAATGGGCGCCAACATGGTGCGGCGGTTGCTCCACGGCGGCCATCAATGCGTGGTCTTCGACACGTCGCCGAAAGCCATCGCGGATCTGACCAAAGACAAAGCCGTCGGCGCCGACTCGGTCGCCGATCTCGTAGGCAAGCTGAAGAAGCCGCGCGCAATCTGGATGATGGTCCCTGCGGCGGTCGTGGACCAGACGATCGCCGGGATCGCTTCTCATCTCGAAAAGGGCGACATCCTGATCGATGGCGGAAACTCCCACTACGTCGACGACATTCGGCGCGCCAAGGCGCTCGCCGCCAAAGGCATCAATTATCTAGATGTTGGAACGAGCGGCGGGGTCTGGGGCTTGGAGCGCGGGTATTGCATGATGATCGGCGGTCCAGACGATGCCGTGCGCCGCCTCGATCCGATCTTCAAGACGCTGGCGCCGGGCATCGGCGACATCGCGCGCACGGCGGGACGGGAAAAGATCGGCGGCACCGCCGAATTCGGTTACCTGCACTGCGGCGGAAATGGCGCGGGTCATTTCGTCAAGATGGTTCATAACGGCATCGAATACGGTATCATGGCCGCCTATGCGGAAGGCATGAATGTCCTGCGTCACGCCAATGTCGGCAAGCAAAAGGGCGTCGATGATGCCGAAACGACGCCGCTGCGCAATCCGGAGCTTTACCAGTACGACCTTAATCTCCGCGACATCGCGGAGGTTTGGCGCCGCGGCAGCGTCATTGCGTCATGGCTCCTCGACCTCATCGCGGATGCGTTGGTAAAAGATCCCACGCTGGACAAATTCGAGGGCAAGGTCTCCGACTCGGGCGAAGGCCGCTGGACCATCAACGCCGCGATCGACGAGGCGGTGCCGGTTCCGGTGCTTTCAAGCGCGCTCTACGAACGTTTCAGCTCGCGCGGCGAAGCGTCTTTTGGCGACAAGCTGTTGTCCGCCATGCGCTATGAAT
>Ga0187820_1000092_pt1 | contig 16492 bp, 14 predicted proteins | sample NC_wetland_sal_i_19_FD_132409 | JGI IMG/M metagenome (GOLD analysis project Ga0187820, IMG submission 132409) | Wetland sediment microbial communities from Neuse River Estuary, North Carolina, USA - SO4_5 | ecosystem: Environmental > Aquatic > Freshwater > Wetlands > Sediment | place: USA: North... | reverse complement strand
GAGCGGCTGAAGCCTCTGAAGGAAGCGCTGCCGCCAGAGATAACGTTCGAGGAGATTAAGCTCGTGGTCGCGCGGCTGCGTTTGGAGCAAGAGGAACAATCGCAGGCAGAGACCGTGAAGACTGCCAAAGTCTAGAGGGCGGAAGAGACGGAAGTGCCTGCGGCGGCAAAGACGGTGGCCATTTCTGCCGGGGCGAACGACAGAAAGCTCTGTACGACCATGGTGTCGAACTGGGTGCCGCTGCATTCGACGAGACGACGGGCGGCTTCTTCGACGGGAAGGCCGGTACGATAGGGGCGGGAGGAGACCATGGCATCGAAGGCGTCAATGACGCAGACGATGCGCGAGACGATCGGGATTTCCGTATCTTTTAGGCCGGCGGGATAGCCTTTCCCATCCACGGATTCGTGGTGATGAAGGATATCGAGCGAGGCGCGTTCGAATCCCGGCAGCATGCGCAGCACAGCCCAGCCGTACTCGGGATGCTTCTTCATCAGAGCATACTCTTCGGCGTCTAGTTTGCCGGGCTTTTTCAAGATGGAATCGGGAATACCGACTTTGCCGATGTCGTGAAGAAGGGCAGCGACTTCGAGGTTCTGGAGTTCGGCTTCGTCGAGCCCCAACTCTTGGCCGACGCGCATGCCCCACTCCGCGAGGCGAGTGCTATGGACGCCGGTGTTGAGATCCTTGAGGTCGAGAAGCTGGTTGAAAGCGCAAATCACCGAGGTCCGGAGCGCGGAAACTTGTTCTTCCACTTGCTTGATTCGGAGCGAGTCCGGCGCCCACTGGAGCGTTGGGGACATGGTGGACACCGGAATCATTCCACTTGCTGGACTGACTACCACTTGTTGCTGCTCGAACTATTCACCCAGGCCGAGACGGCCTGATAGACGTCCAAGCGGCCGTTGTGGAGGTCCGGGGTGAGCTGAACGGCGTGAGAGAACGCGCTGGCGGCGCTCGACTGGTTGAGGGAAGGCTTTGCGCTGAGAAGCAAATCGGCTGAACCCGCAACCAGAGGAGAGCTGAAGGACGTGCCGGAAGCGGCGGCGTAGGTTCCGCCTGGGTAAGTGCTGATGACGTATTCGCCCGGAGCTGCGATCCAAACGTCGGTGTCGCCGTAGTTGGAGAAGGTGGAGCGAGTATCGTTATCGGTGGTGGAGGCGATGCCCATCACGCTGCTATCGAGCGCGGCGGGATAGACGGGAGCGCTGGTGCTTTCATTGCCGGCGGAAGCGACTAGGACGACGCCAGCGTGGTTCGCGTAAGAAATCGCGGAAGAAAGAGCGGGAGACGGGGTGGAAACGTCGAAGCTCATGTTCACGACGTTGGCATTGTGCTGGACGGCGTAGTAGAGGGCCGCGACGATATTGGAAAGATAGCCGGTGCCGTTGGAGCTAAAGGCTTTCAACGGAAGGATTTTGGCATTGGGCGCTACCAAGTGGACCAGGCCGGTGGTCATCGTGCCATGGCCAAAGTCCGACGTGGAGCTGCCACCACCGTCCAGAATGGCGGCGGAGGATTGATCCAGGATGGCCGCGCTGGACTGTTGTACGAACACGGGTTGTTCGTTTTCGGAGCCGGTGCTGAGATTTCCGTTCTGCAACTGAGGAACATCGAGCCATTCGGAGGCGCCGGGCTGGTTGCGGGTAAAGTCGTAGCCAGGAAGCAGGACTGGGTAAAGAACGGGGTGGTTGATGTCGACGCCGGTGTCAATCACGGCAACGATACCGGTGCCGCTAACGTTGAACCCATTCTGAGCATCGGTCAGGCGGATGATTTGGGTCGCGGGCTGCGCGGCATAACCGTGGGTAACAACGGTTCCGTAATAATTGACCGGGGCGTTGTCGTAAAGGCCCGCAGGTATTGAGTTTATGGGCCTTTGAGGGAGGGGCAGGAGCTGGTCAGGCTCAACGCTCTGGATTCCCAGAAGAGATTCCAGGAGATTACCGATGAAGCCGAGAAGGTTGGTGATCAAGTTCCCGGAAGAGGTTACGAGATACGTTTGGCCGACGTTGCCATCCAGTCCGCCTTGGACCTGGCAATTCGCAGAGAGACAAAGTTTCAGGACAGAGGTCAGGCCTCCGGTGGTGCGGACGATGTAGCGGTTCTGCGCGGCTGCCGGGGTGGTTGTTAGAGCCAAAAGAGCCGCGATAGTTACGAAGCTGTAGAATTTACGTTTCATGTTGTTAGTCCCTTTCCAGGGTCTCCTGCTTCCGAACCGCCGGCAAATCCGCACAAAAGTAGGCCCGCTAAGTCTTGCGAAATCTTCCTTTTGCGCAAATAGTACGGGTGGTTTCGAGGTGCCAATCAAAAGCTACAAGGGATTTTGGTACTTGCGTACCAAAATGGGACTCCCTTGTAAAAGGTGTTCCGAGGGCTCGGTTCATGATGTGCCTCCCGGTAAATTGCCCAAAGCGTTGCGCAACGAAATGACAATGGGCTTTTCGTCGGTGCCGGGGATGGAAAGCTCCAGATCCCCGGAATTTTCGAGCTCGCCGGAGAACTCGCCAAACTGATTGGTGGCCACTACCACGCTGTTTCCGCGGTTGTTCGAGATGGTGACTTGGATATCGCGGCCGAGGACGCCGGGATGGCTCAAATCAAGCATCTGGCCGGTGATGATAATGCGGCTGGCACCCGGCTTGGGCTCGATCTGGATATCGATCTGGTAGGGGTCGGCTCTAAAAAGCATTTGTCTTGTTCCTATTACGACCGAACGAGCACCCGCGAGGGCTGGCTGCCGGAAACTGTCGAACAGCACTTCGACCAAGGTGCGCGATTCCGGCTGAGGCGTATTTAAGCGAGTGCTTAAATAGGCGGCTTTGGCCCGGCGCACCGCATCCGCTGGTGGCCGGTAACTGGCCTCCGCAGCTGCCGATTTGCTGACCTTCTGCCATAGCGAAACTTTCTCCTTGCAGCTCTTGCAATCAGTGGCCAGATGCTTTTGCATGGCTTCCTGCCGGCCGCTGGTGACTACGTGATTCACGAAATCGATCCATTCCTCTGTCGAAAAGTGCTTCATATCTCTTCCCCCCATCGCTTTCTTCCACGCCTTCCGCTCCCCAGCGGAGGCAATCGTTCAAGATCCCTCAGAGCATAAGGGAGGGGAGGAGGGTGAAAAATATAGGGCGGTTGCAGCTAATTAACTATTTTATTTTCAAAGACTTGGCCAACGAGGACAAAGGGGGCCCAGAAATATGGGTGGGGATTTTGTTGGCGGAGCTGCTTCATGGCGGATTGCAGGGAGGCGGCCATGTCGCCGGTTTCCATGTAGCCCTTGTAGAAGGATTGCATAAGGTCGGAGGTGCTGCGGTCGTGCACATCCCAGAGGGAGAGGAGGAGGGAGGAAGCGCCAGCACAGAAGAGGCCGCGCTGGAGACCGAGGAGTTCGTCTCCGGCGGCGACAAAGTTCATGCCTGTGGCACAGCCGCTGAGCGTGACGTGATGGGCGGAGAGGCGCATTTGATAGAGATCATAGAGGTTAAGGTAGCCATCACCCAGGCGGATGCCGGAGAACATGGGGTTGTCCTGGCGGTAAGTGCCGTGGGTGGCGATGTGGAGGAGAGCGCTTTGGGACCCCTTTTTTTTGAGAACATCGGCGGTGGCGTGGCCGCCGAGGAAGAGATCGGAGTGCGGGAGGATGGCGGCAACGGATTGGACTTCTGCGAGAATGTGCGGGGCGCGGTCATCGGGGATGCCCATGACGAGGGAGGCGGCCATGTTGCTCGCCGGCTTTTCTTGACAGAGAGCGAAGACCGTGGCGCTGGGCGCGTAGGAAATGGTGTGGGAGTCGCAGAGATAGGAGTCGCCAATTTTGAGGGCGTGGAAGGGAAGGAAGTGAAGCGGGCCGTGGGGAACAAAGATCAGATGTTTGGCTTGAAGATGAGAGCGCAGAGGTGCAATAAGTTCGGCATAGAGGGCTTCGAGGTGACTTTGGGTGGCTTGGAGCAAGGGCTCGGCGAAGCGTTGGGCGTAGGTGGAGCCCATGCGGAATTTTGAGAGCTGGAAGCGAAGCAGGTTCAGGAAATGTACGACGCGGGAGAGAACTGTGATGGGAGTGATTTCGATTGAATTGCGGGTGACGACCGCGGCGACGAGGCGGTCGCCCGTTGAATAGTATTCGATGAGTGCGGCGCCGGCGGGGAGAGCGGATTGCAGTTTTTCGAGAGAAAAGTCAGTGGGAGCTTCTAGCGTGGCGTTTTCGCGTTCGTGGGCGGGGAGTTCGCGGAGGGTGCGCAGGAGTTCGTTTTCGTGGGAGAGAGCTTTTTGCTGGAGTTGTTCGAGACGTTTGGCGGAGGTTTCTTCGGGGCGGAGTTGTTCGAGTTCGATGCGGTGATAATACCAATTTAATTCTTCGCGAAGATCGCGAATTCTGCGAACGAGTTCACTTTGGCCGGCGTCGCCGAGGGGCAAGCTCTGGCCGCTTTGAAAAATCATTTCGGTCATGCTGCGGGATTTTGCGGCTTCGATGCAGGAGAAGGCTTCCGTTGCGGAGGACTCGGAGGCATCGCCGCTGAGGTACAGGTCGACTAACGCTTCGTAGACTTGGAGGCGGTTTTTTACGAAAGAGATTTTCAGCTCTTCGGCATGCAATCGGCTGCGAAGCGCTTCGAGAGATTTGCGGGCTTCTTGATAGGAGGCCAGCGCAGAAGAGCGGTCGCCGCGGGATTGCGCAAGCTGGCCGCGAAGGAAGTGCGTCTGGTAAGCGAGAACAGGGGCTTGCAGACCGGAAATTTTGGAGATGGCGGCGTCGGTTTCCGATTGCGCGGCGGGCAGTTCGCCAACCTGCAAGGCGATGCGAGCTAGGAGAAGATGCGCGAGGGCGGCTTTGCCGTGAAGCGCGGATTGATCGAAAAACGCGGCAGCGCCTGAGCAGAGCCGGCGGGCTTCAAAATAGCGTCCTTCGTGGAAAAGAAGAAGGCCCTGGTAGAGATCGAGGAGCCAGGGCCAGACGAGATTCTTTTCGGCGGCGAACATGGCGCGGGCTTTTGTGAAGCGCTCGAGAGCCTGGACCGTTTTTCCCTGCTGGCCGTACGCGGTGGCTTCATTGGCGAGAGTCTTCGCGGCTTCGTAGCCCATTCCGAGCTTTTCAAAACGAAGGAAGCCTTCGTGGGCCATTTCGCGGGCTTCTTCGCTAAGGTTCAGCTCGAGATAGATTTCGGAAAGATCGAGATGGCAAAGAGCGAAGTGATAGGCGTCGCCGGTGGCTTCGCAAGCGCGGCGTGTGGCGAAAAGCATTTCGATGGCGCGGCTGTATTCGCCGCGAAAGTAATAGAGGTACGCGATGTTGTAATCGGCCTGATCGCGAAGGAGCGGCATGTCGTAGCGGACACAGAGCTCGCGGGCTTTCTGATAGCAATCGAGGGAACGAGAGAAATCGTTTAGGCTAATGAGGCACATGGCCATGTTGTGGAGGGTGATTGCGGCGCGCTCCCAGTCGTGATTTTCGGCGAGTGTTTTGTAGGCGCTCTCGTAGTGGAGCATGGCCTCTTCGAAGCGGTCCTGCCGGTGGAAGATGTTGCCGACGTTGTTATCGAGGTTGGCGATGCGGCGGGGTTCACCGAGCTGAGTGAAGATTTCTCGGGCGCGTTCGGAGGACTTGAAGGCGCGATCGTATTCGCCGAGCAGGATGAGAGGCTGGATGGAACTGCTGAGAGTGCGGGCGGCTTCTTTCAGGTTGCCGAGAGAGTCGTACATGGCGATGGCTTGCTCGTGATGCTCGACGGCGGCGCGATTGTCTCCAGAGGCATAGAGCGCATTGGCTTTGGTGCGTGTGGCCAGAGCTATGTCTTCTTTGCGGCGTAGTTTGCTGGCGATCAGGACCGCAGATTGGGCGAGGTGCAGCGCTTCCTTGGTGTCGACGCGAATCTTTTCGAGGACCAGATCGGAGAGCTGCTTTACGACTTCGCTGCGGAGGAGGGCTTTGTGACGAGAAAGAAATTTGCGACGGTCCGGCTCGTTTTCGAGACGGGCTAACTGCAAGAATAGCTCTTCACGGGCGATTTTTTTGACGGCTGGGGACATCAGTCAAAACCTAATTCGTTGAGGTGTTTGCGCAGGCGATCCATGCACTTTTGGCGGGTGAAGCCGATGGAGCCGACGGCCAGGCCGAGTTCCGCGGCGACCTCCTCGTAGGGGCGCGCGGGAGTTTCAAAAAAGAGAAGTTCGACGAGGCGGCGGCATTGCGGCGAGAGAGCGGCCATGGCATCGCGGAGCATCTGTTCTTCCTGAGTTTGCTGGACCAGTGACTCAGCGATGGCGGGAGTTTCGGGGACGGGCAAGCCGGATTCGTCATCATCGCTGCTTACGAGGCGCTGCTGTTGCTGCTTCCAGCGGTAGCACTGGTGGTGAGCAACCTGCATTAGCCATTTTGGGAGCGCTTTCGGTTCGCGCAGGTTGGGCAGGCGATTGAGAAGTTCGACGCAGGTGGCTTGAAAGACGTCGGCGGCCTCGTGCGGAGGAAGGCGATATTTAACGGGGATGGAATAAATGAGGGCTTTGTATTTATCGATGAGGAGAGACCAGGCTTCTTCGTTGCCGGAGAGGCACTCTTTCACGAGGCGCTCGTCAGTCCATGTGCGGGGAGACTTTTTTGCAGCTTTGGTGAGCACGGGGCTCATCGGTTGGCACTCTCCGCGCCGTTGCGGAAAAAGAGCTGCTCAACGTTCCAGAGCAGGTAAGGTTCGAGAATGGCTGGATGGATATTCGCGAGCGCGCTTTTTGCGCCGACCAGGATGTCGGGGCTGGCGAGAAAAATCATGGGTTGATTTTCGGCGAGGATTTCCTGAACGCGGTCGTAGAGCTTTTTGCGCTGGTCGTAACCGGGCGTGGAGAGTTGCTGTTCCATCAGACGGTCGATTTCCGCTTCCCACGCGGTGGCGGGATGCGATTGCGAGGGGTTCCAGAAATGAGTGCCGCCGCTGGAGAGCCAGACGTTGAGATCGGAGTTGGGATCGGTATCGAAACTTGCGAGGCCGAGGACGCAGGCATCGTATTCCTTGGTTTGCAAGACGCGATCGACGAGAGAACGGAATTCCAGCGGGACGACTTGCACATGCATGCCGAGTTGTTTGAGATCGTCCTGGATGAGAGTGGCCATTTTTGTGCGGTCGGCGTTCGACGAGCTGGTGAGGATGGAAAATTCGACGGGCTTTCCTCCGGAGTCGAGCAACGTTGGATCGCCGTTCGACGCGGTGGACCAGGAGAAGCCGGCTTCTTTTAGGAGCGCGCGCGCATGTTCCAAGGAACGAGGCGGATGCGGGATTGTGGCATCGACCCAACGATGATCGCCTGGCGTTACCGGACCCCACAGGGGGGCGCCACGCCCTTGATAGACGAGTCGGACGATAGCTTGACGATCGATGGCGGCGGAAACGGCTTGGCGGAATTTCACTTCGCGAAACCATTTTTGCTTGCGAGCAAGATCTGGCGAAGACTTGTCGCTGAGGTCGTTCAGATTGAAGAAGAGGAAATTGTATTCGAGGCCGGGGCCGACGTCGGCCATTGTATAGCCGCGCTCCTGGCGTGAGAGAACGGAGAAATTTTCGGCACCGAGGTGGCTGATGAGGTCCGTCTCGCCGGATTGAAAGCGCAGAACTTGCGCATCAGCACTCGGTACAAAAATAAAATCAAGTTCCTCCAAATAGGGAAGGCGATTTCCTTTCTCGTCTGTCTTCCAATAATAGGGGTTGCGCTCGAGGACTAATTTTTGGCCGGGAACGTACTCTTTCAGGCGAAACGGGCCAAGGCCGGCGCATTCGTTGGGCGGAGTGGAAAGAGACCAGAGTTGGTCCAGTTTTCCTCCCTCGTAGGGCTTTTCGAGGAGATGGCGAGGCAAGATGGCGAGTCCGTCAAAGAGCCTCTCTTCGACGCCGTCAGGCCTTGCGAGTAGAAAAACGAGCGTTTGCGCGTCGATTTTGCGAACGGTGATGGGCTTTCCGCCGACGGTCAGCAAATCACGCTGCGCGGCGTGGACCTTTTCGTCGAGGTTGACGCGAAACGTGAAGAGGACGTCGTCGGCATCGAGGGGATGGCCGTCCGAGAAGCGCAGACCTTTACGCAGCGTGAGCGTGTAGCGGAGACCGTCGGGGGAGATTTTCCAGGATTTGGCGAGGGCGGGTTCGGTCAGTTGCGTCGCGCGGTTAATGTGAATGAGGTCGGCCTGCATGGCGGCGATGACTTCGCGAGAAGGAGTGTCCACGGCGGTCAGGGGATTCAGGGTTTTCGGTTCGTCGCGGAGGGCAATGACGAGGCGACCGCCTGAGCGGCCGATTTCTCCGGGCAACGCGAGCAGTTCTTCTTTTGCATTGGCCTGTGGTGCGTGCGGAAATGCTGCGGCTGGGCAGGCTGATGCGGCTGCCGCGCAAGCCAGAAAGAGGCCGGCGATGACGACGCAGCGTGGGGAAGAAAGGCGTCCTTTTCTCACGATAGGGTCCAGCTACTCTTCTCGTCTATCTTGTACGGGCTGGAGCGCTCCTGCAATGCACTCGCCAGACCGAGGTATCCGAGAAAGAACGGGATGATGGCCAGGGCGGGCAGATACATCCACCAGTAGGAGACGAGGACGCTGTATTGCTGGAGGCTGGCGAGGAGGTTGCCCCAACTGGACACGGGCTCGGGGACGCCAAGGCCGAGAAAGGACAGCGTCATTTCGGCGAGAACGAACTGCGGGACGAGGATGGCGGCTTGCGTGAGGAGAACGCTGGAAGTTTCGGGCAAGATGTGGCGGCGCAAGAGATAAAGATCGGAAGCGCCGAAACCTCGAGCGGCGCGGACAAAATCGCGCTCTTTCACACTGAGCACAACACCGCGAACGAGGCGCGCTGGGCGTGCCCATCCAACCATGCCGATGACGACAACGACGAGGAGGAAGGCTTCGAGCGGGCTGACGGCGAGAGGCAAAAACGCGCGCAGGGCGAAGAGCAGGTAGAGCCAGGGGAGCGCGAGGAAGAGTTCGGCGGCGCGCATCAGAAGATCGTCGCGCCAGTCACCGTAGTATCCGGCCGCTAAGCCGATCAGCGCGCCGAGGAGCAGAGTGACTCCGGCTCCGAGCAGGCCGGCGAGGAGAGAGACTTGTCCGCCGAACAGAATGCGTGAGAGCTGATCGCGGCCGTAGGCGTCGGTGCCGAGGAGATAAATGCGAGCGTTGGCGGCGCCGAAGAGATGCAAATGAGAAGGGACGACGCCGAGCAGACGGTAGCTTGCGCCGTGGACGAAGAAGCGGAGCGGTACGGCTGTAGCTGGGTCTTCTTCGTATTGGTCAAAGGAATTTTCACGCAAGCGCAGCGGATAGAAAAAGGGGCGGAAGGGGAAATGGCCATGCGCGTCGATTATGTGGACCCGCATGGGTGGGAGATAGGGGCGGTCGCGGTCTTGCTCGATGGGGGAGTAGGGAGCGAAAAATCCGGCGGCGACGATTACGCAATGGAGCGCGGCGAGAACGATGAGCCATCGGGCGAGTTTTCGGTGCTGGGTCATTTTGCGCTCGCTGCGGTGCGAATGCGGGGGTCGGCCCAGTAGAGCAGCAAGTCCGCGAAGAGATTTCCGCCGACCAAGAAAATCATCGAGAGAAGAACGCCTCCGATCACGACATAAAAGTCGCGAGCGAGAATGGCTTCGAGGAGCAGTGGACCGAGGCCGGGCCAGCTCATGATGACCTCGACGAGCAAGGAGCCGCTCAAGAGAGTGCCTACGCTAAAACCGAAAAGAGAAATGAGGGGATTGGCTGCGGCGCGAAGGGCGTAGCTATAGAGAAGCTTGCGATGGGAGATGCCGTGGCCGAGGGCGGCACGCAGGAAGGGAGCTTCAAGAACTTCTGCGACGGAAGCCCGGACATGGCGGACCAGCATCGGGAGAGCTGCAAGGACGAGCGCAGTGACCGGGAGCGCCATGTGCGAGGCGAGGTCGCGGAGTTTTTGAAGCGGCGATAGAGCATCAAAGCTGAGAGAGACGAGGCCGCCCGTTGGAAACCAGCCGGTGCGCACGGCGAGAATTAGCAGGCCGAGAGCGAGAACGAGATCGGGGACGACCATGAGGGCGGCGGTGGTCCAGGAAAGGATACGGTCGGGGGCGCGGCCGAATTTCGCGGCGCTCCAGACGCCGAGCGGGAGAGCGAGCAGCCATGCGAGGAGCGTGGCTGTTATAGTGAGAAGAAGAGTGTTGCGGGCGCGTGACCAGAGGAGCGGGCCAACGGGACTGTTGTAGGCAAAAGAGAATCCTAGTTGGCCGTGAGCTACGGCGTTCAGCCAGTGGATGTAGCGAATCGGGAGGGGGCGATCGAGTTGATATTGCGCGCGAAGGGCGGCGATGGTTTCGGGAGAGATTTGCGGATTGAGGCGCATTTCATCGAAGTAGTTTCCTGGAGTCAGAGCGGAAAATAGAAAGGTGAGCAGGGAAACGCCAAAGAGGAGAAAAAGGGCGTGTAGCGTTCTGCGGAAGAGGTAACGCATTAGGAGTTCACCGGAACGTTCTGCATTGAGGCGAAAGTGGGCGTAGCGGCGAGGAGAGAGCGAGTGGCTTCGTGCGCCGGGAAACGCAGGATTGTTTCGGAAGGCCCCAACTCGACAAGGCGGCCGGAATCCATGACTGCGATTTGGTCGGCCAAGTGGGCGGCCATCGCAAAATCGTGCGTGATGAAGAGGTAGGTGAGGCCGAGGGAGAACTGTAATTCGAGCAACAGATTGGCGATCTGAGCTTGCACGGAGCAATCGAGAGCGGAGAGGGCTTCGTCGAGAATAATGAGTTTTGGTTCGAGGGCGAGGGCGCGCGCGATGGCTACACGCTGTTTTTGGCCGCCGCTGAGTTCGCCGGATCTTCGGGCGGCTAATTTGCGGGGGAGAGCTACGAGATCGAGTAGCCTAAAAACCTTATCGGCGTGCTCCGGTTTGGTGAAGCGGCGCTGCACGACGAGGGGCTCGCTGATAATTTCGAGCGCGGTCCAGCGCGGATTGAGCGAGCTTGCGGGGTCCTGGAACACGAGCTGAATCTGAGGACGAATGTTTCGATGATCATTCTCAGAGAGGGCTGTTACATCGACGCCATCGAAAAAGATGCTTCCGGAAGTAGGTCGTTCCAAACAGGCTATGCAGAGCGCGAGGGTGCTTTTGCCGGAGCCGGATTCGCCGACGAGAGCGAGGGTCGTCCGGGGGAGAATTGAGAAAGACACACCGTCCAGTGCCGCGAGTTTATCGCCCGATCGGCGGGATCTCCCTGCCGCGTAGTTCTTGACGAGATTTTCAATCCGCAAAATTGGATGCATGGATCAGTACTCGAAAATTGGTCAGCCGGCAAATTTGAAGCAGGCAACATCATGCAACTCACCCACTGCAGCGGCTGACGGTTCGTCACGTTTGCAAATGTCCATTCTGTCGATGCAGCGAGGCTCGAACTGGCAACCCCGTGCATGCAGAGACAGATCTGGCGGATCGCCTTCGATTACGTGCAACTTGGCTTTCCGCGAGCTTCGATGTTCGCCGAACTCCGCGGGCAGACACCGCAACAGCGCTTCGGTGTAAGGATGGCGGGCCGCGGATAGAACGGTTGCGGTTGGACCGATTTCAGCGATCCTCCCTGCGTACAGGATCAGGATGCGGTCAGCCAGGTCTGCGAGCAGGAAGGGATTGTGCGTGACCAGGATCATTGCAAGGCCGAGCCTCTGCCGAAGACCCCGGAAGAGCTGCAGAATTTCTTGCTGGGTCGTAGGGTCAAGCGCGGCGGTCGGCTCATCTGCGATGACGAGAGATGGCCGGCAAGCGATCGCCTGGGCGATCAAGACGCGTTGGCGCTGGCCTCCGCTCAATTGATGCGGATAGGAGCGCGATATCCGGCTCGCATCCGTGGGAAATACGGACGCGAGAACTTCGAGGGTTCGTTCACTCAGCGCGCGCCTGGCCAAAGACTCGTGCGCGGCCAGGACATCGCTTATTTGCTGGCCAACTTGGAGCGCCGGGTGAAGGAAGGACGACGGTTCTTGAAAAATCATGCCGATGCGGCCGCCGCGAATTTCCCGAAGGAATTGTGGAGGAGCTTCAAGCAGATTTAGGCCTTCAAAAAGTACGCTACCCTGCTCGATTTTTCCGTTGGAGGGGAGAAGGCGCAGGAGTGAAGCCGCAAGCGTGCTCTTTCCTGAGCCAGATTCGCCCAGAATACCCAGGATCTCCCCGCGCGAGAGATTGAAACGGACACCTGCGAGAGCAGGCCAAAGCTCGCCCGATTGGGCGGCATAGGCGACGTGCAGATTCTGGACTTCCAGTGTGGGCGCCATACCATGGACCAGCGGCGGGAGACTTCACGCCTATTATCTATGGTGTGCTATGGGAGGCAAGCGGACAAGGCGGAACCAATTCCTGGCGCAGGAAAGGTAATGACGGGTAGGAACTTACTGGGGGGAAGGCACAGGAAATGCCGGTCCGTGGAGGGATTTGCCCAAATCCGCGGGCCGGCACCATCAACAAGGTTTGTTCGGCGTCAAAACATCTGGGTTAGCGAACGGGATTCGCAGAGGCCGATTGGTTCTGCCCGGAGTCCGTGCGCGGTGTCATGGAAATCACGACGTATTCACGCTCCTTGTTCTCGGACTCAACCATGCGAAGCAGCAGCTTGTCCTTGTGTACGCGGAACTGCGCTGTCTCCCCGATGGGCAGAAGCGCGGGATGCTTCTCGTCCTTGGGGCGGATCTTGTACACGACGCGTTCTGTTTGCAGCGTGTATTCCTGGCACAGCACCTGTTGTGTGGTCTTGTGCTGGCTATCGGTGCCAAGAATTTCTCCGGCCAACGTTTTATTGTCCTTTTCCGCATAGCCGCAGGAAGATGAGTCCATCTGTACGAGCACGCCTCGTTCATAGGCGGGTTTGTCTTTTGCTTGCACGGGAAGAGCTACAAAAGCCAAAGCCGCGAGCGTAAGTAACTTCCTCATGTTGCCTCCTCAAAATGGCTGCGTTACACCGATGCCCAAAAGCACGTGCGCCAAGCCGACAAGCGGCGGTCTTCCGTGCCTCAGTCATAAGGGCAGCCAAGAGGCAGAAAAATATAGGGCCGGCCTACTCAGCGGCGTAGGTGATTTCGATGCGATGGATCAGGAAGCATGACAGGACAAGGACTGCGATGGTGAGACAGAGCAAGCCGAACACGGCGATAAAGGGGGAGACGGGTTCGGCGACGACCATAAAAATGGCCATGGGGCCGGTGACAGGTAGACTGACGGGGCAGAGATGCTTTAGGTAGAAAGTGACGCTCAGACGCTGTGCCCAGGCAGGGAAGATGGGCGCGAACGCTTCCCAGCCCATCAAGATAGCTCCGGGAATTATCGGGTTTTTAAAAAGCAGGCTAAGAGCGAGAAAGACGGCGCCGTACCCGAGGCAAGCGAGAGCGGTCACGAGGAGATAGGAACCCAACTGGCTGAGGCCGGGCCCGTCAAGGACGTAGGATCTGCCCGCCGAACCGAATTGGCTATAGGTGAGGCAGAAACAGGCAAGAACCGCCGTTTCAAAGAGCGCAATGGAGACGATCGCGCCGGCAAGAAATTTTCCGACGACCAAGACTTCTTTTCTGACGGGAACGAGAAATTGATAGTGGAGAGTTCGTTCGACAATCTCGCCGCGGATGAGCCAGGTGAAAATCCCCATGCAGGCGAAGAAGATGCCCAAACGCAGATAGTAAAGCTGAAACACAAATCCCGCGAAGTTTAGCGTCTGGTTCTCCATTTGAGATGGATCGTTGAAGTCTCTATTAAAGATGCTCTTAAGGATGAGGATTACGACTGGAGTCAGCGCGAGAAGATATACCCAAATCCTGCGGCGGGTGAAAAGGTTTCTGCGAACACCGTTGCGCACGAGGACGGATATCTGGCCGGCGAAGAGACGCCACGGTTGTTCTTTCAGAGCCGTTTGAGCGCGCGTAATTGATTCCTGAATGCTCATGCCGGTCCGCCATCCGATCCGATGAGATATTGATAGATGGAATTTACATCGTCGTCGGCGGGAGCAACGGCATCGACTTCGACCAAGCCGCCGGAAACGATTTTGTTAAGCAGTAGATAGAATTGCTCGGCATCGCGGGTGCGGACCAGTACGCCCTGGCCATCATTTAGAATCTTGGCTTCGACGACGTGATCGAGTTCGAAAGCGGCCGAGGCCAGCTTCGCGGCATTGGAGCAGCGGACCAAAATTTGGATGGGATGGTCGCGAACTTCGCGGCGAACTTCCTTAATCTGGCCCTCGGCGACGACGTAGCCGCTGCTCATGAGCACGACGCGGTCGGAAATGCGATCTACCTCTTCCAAAATGTGGCTGGAAATGAGGACGTGCATGCCCTGCTTGGCGATGGCCTGGAAAAGCGCGATCGATTCGGCGCGGGCCATGGGATCGAGGCCGTTGAGCGGTTCATCGAGAACCAGCACAGAAGGATGATGCGCGATGGCTTGGGCCAGGCGGATGCGCTGGCGCATTCCTTTGCTGTAGCCGGCCACTTTGCGGCGGGCTACTTGCGCCATGCCGGCGCGCTCGAGGGCTTCATTCGTGAGTTTGGCGGCCTGGTCGTGTCCAAAACCGTGGAGCCGCAGCGGCCAATAAATAAAATCGTAGCCATTCGTGCCGGGGGGGAAGGAGTCGAACTGCGTGCAGTAGCCGACTTGGCGGAAAAATTCGATGGGCTGATGCGTAGTGAGGCCGAGGACGTAAATTGCGCCGCGGGAAGGCTTGATGAGTCCTGTGAGCAAGTTCATCAGTGTGGTTTTGCCCGAGCCGTTGGGGCCGACGAGGCTAGTGATTCCCGGGTCCAGCGAGAAGTTCACTTTGTTGACGCCGAGAACTTCTCCGTAAAACTTGGAGACGTTTTCGAAAACGATTTGGCGGGAGCCCGGGGTCATCCGCGCACGACCTCACGGGCTCGCAGACGGGCGTTCAGAACGAACAGCCCGAATATGCAGACAAGAACCAGCATGATCCAGGCCATCGGAATGGGAATTTCGTTCTCGCGCGTGAAAGCGCCCATGATCGATTCCGCGCGAAACGAGTGCATCAGGATTCGCCGGAAAAGCTCCGAAAAATTCAGGAGTCCGCCCCAGTAGGTGCCCATGATGGCATCGAACATGGCGCCCAGGCCTGCGGGAATAAAAAATGAAATGAAGATTACGCCGGTAGCTACAATTCGCAACTTGACCCACGCCGACACCGCCAGGGAGATGAACGAGAGCGTGAGGATCCAAATGGCGGAGCACAGCACGATGGGAACGACCATCCACAGGTTAGACCATATCCAGCCATCTTTCGCCAGTCCAGATTGCAAACCGAACAAGAGCAAGCAGGGAACCCAAGTGACGGCCGAGAGCAGCAGCCCGAGTACGGCGAGTTTTCCAAGAACATAATCGGAGAGATTGAACGGGCGGCTCAGGAAAAGGGGAAGAGCGCCGTTCGTCAGGTCTCCCGCGACCAAGACCGGGCCAACCCAGCAGTTTAAGAGAAAAGCTGCCTGGGTCTGCGCAATCATGACGATCACGAAGTATTGGGTTCCAACCGTCAGCAAATCCGCGGAGCGCATTTGCATCAGCAATTGCACGGTCTTGTTATTCGCAACGAAAATGTATCCGGCGAAAAACAGGTTTGGGACGAGGCAAAGTATCAGAAAAAGAACGAAGAAACGAGACTTGAACAGGTCGGCGAAGGCATAACGCGTGAGGACGAAAAAGCGCGACCATTCGGGCGTCAGCGAGCCGGCGTACGAACTGTATCTGCGCTTATAGACGGCCATCGACTGCTCCCGTCTGTTCCATGGCGTTCAGGAAAATGTCTTCGAGCGAATCGCGCCGGTGATTCATGCGGCGAACCTGGACGCCACGATCCGCGGCAACCTTGAAAACCTCGCGGATTTCGACGCTGTCCGGCATGACGACCTTGATGCGGCCGTTGCTGAACACTGCACATTCGCAACCGAGGCTTTCGAGCGAGGAAGTGAAGCTGGCTTCAGCGCCGACAGTTTCAAGCTCGAGGAACTTGCGATTGGCGCGGCGCTCTTCGACGAGATTACAGATCGAAGCGATTTTTCCATTGCGAAGAATGAGCACTTCGTCGCAGGTCTCCTCCACGTCGCGCAAGAGATGCGAGGAGAGAAGCAGGCAGATATCGCTGGCTTCCCGAATTTCGCGAATGAGCTCGATCAAGCGTTTGCGCGCCGGCGGATCCATGCCGTTGGTCGGTTCGTCCAGGATGAGGACTTTGGGGCCATGCGCGATCGCTTGGGCCAGCTTGGCCAACTGTTTCATGCCGAGAGAATACGTTCCCACCGGCCGATAACGCGCTTCGCCTAGTCCTACGTAGACGAAAGCTTCGTGCGCGCGCTCCATGGCTTGTTCGGCAGGGAGGCCGGAAATCTCCGCCATGTAGCGAACGAAGCGCACGCCGGACATTTTTGAGATGAAAGCGTCGTTCTCCGGCATGTATCCGACGAGAGAGCGAAGCGCTTTGCCGCCCGTGAGAGAGTCGATGCCGAGAACGCGGG
>Ga0187820_1000091_pt1 | contig 16511 bp, 16 predicted proteins | sample NC_wetland_sal_i_19_FD_132409 | JGI IMG/M metagenome (GOLD analysis project Ga0187820, IMG submission 132409) | Wetland sediment microbial communities from Neuse River Estuary, North Carolina, USA - SO4_5 | ecosystem: Environmental > Aquatic > Freshwater > Wetlands > Sediment | place: USA: North... | reverse complement strand
CGAACGCGAGCCGAAGGAAACCGAACATCCTGCGCCGCCGGTCTCGGCCGACAAGCGGGACACCGTCGTGCAGGCGGCGGGCGCGTTCAGCGGGCGGCCCTATTGGCTGGCGCTCGCGCAATGCGGCGGCATCTATTTCAAGCTCAATGTGCTCTATACGGCGGTCGCCGTGCACGCGCGCGTCGTCAGCCCCGACCCGAAGGTCAACACCGAATACACCGAAAAACTCAACGACGCGATCAAGACCGCGACGGCGTTTTTCAGCGGCGCGGAGCATTTTTTGATGACCGACCGCAATATCGAGCGAACCGATGCGGTACTTATCTACGACGAGCAATCGCGGGCGGCGGCCGACCGAATCAAATCCGTCGAGACCGGGCTTAGCGCTGCGAAAACCTGCCCGCCACTCTATCAGGCTTGCCAGAAATCCTACGCCAAAGTCTGCACCGACTCGCTTTCGCCGACGAGCTAATCGCCGGACATCGAAAGAGCTTCTATGAGACCCGTCCTTGCCATGGTCGTCGCGGGTGCCGTCATCGCCGCCGGGGCAGCATTGGCGCAAGATGCGCAGGAGCAGGGTACGCCCGCAGGCGAGCCTGATTTTCTCGGCTTGGGCGAGATCATGGCGATGCAGCAGATGCGCCACATCAAGCTGTGGTTTGCCGGTAGCGCCGCCAACTGGCCGCTCGCCGATTACGAGATCGACCAACTCGATGACGGTTTCGACGATGCGACAAAACTTCTCGGCGGCGACATCGTGCGCCAGCACGTCGGCGAGCCCATGAGCGAGCTTAAAAAGTCGATCGACAGCAAGGATAGCGCCGCGTTTGCGATAGCTTTCGACAAGCTCAGCGCTGGCTGCAACGCCTGCCACCACGCACTCGATCATGGTTTCATCGTGATCCAGCGTCCGCGGCTCTTGCCGTATAGCAACCAGGACTTTGCCCCGCAGAAGTAGCGATCTCGGCCGGGTTCCCTTCGCCGACTCGCAGCCGACACCGGCTGTGGCGGTTTGGGCTGGAACGGCCGAGGCAGCGTTGCAAGCGCGATGGAACTCGACCGGGCTTCGAGTAATCGGCCGTAAGGTTATGTTCGTACAAGCTTTCTTGGCTGCGAGGCCGGGCCGTTCGAAAACGGCTTTGTTCTTGAATTCTCGGGCAATAAGGCCATACTGCCGGTGTTGTGCCTTGCAGCACGGGGGTGTGGGGGTTTCTTGGAACAGCAGCGCACCGACATCGCAGCCTTGCCGGCGGCAACCGCCTGCAATGTGCTCATGATCTATCCGCGCTTCATGGCGGATTCGTTTTGGAATTTTTCCGAAGCGTGCGAACTCGTCGGCGCGCGCTATCCGGCGATTCCGCTCGGATTGATCACGGTCGCGGCAATGCTGCCGAAGTCCTGGAACGTCAGGCTCGTCAACCGCAACACCGAGGAACTGGGCGAGAGCGATCTCGCCTGGGCCGACATGGTGATGACCGGCGGCATGTTGTTTCAGCAAGCGGACACCCTGGATCTCATCGAGATGTGTCGCTCCCGCGGGTTGCCGGTCGCCGTCGGCGGACCCGACGTGAGCTCGAGCCCCCATCGCTACGCCGCTGCGAATTTCCGCGTCGTCGGCGAGGCCGAGGGAATCATCGACAAATTCATCGCCGCGTGGGAGGAGGGCCAGCGCGAGGGCACCTTCGAATCGCCGAAATTCCAGGTCGACGTCACCAAGACTCCGATCCCGCGTTTCGATCTTTTGAAGTTCGATCAGTATCTTTATATCGGCGTGCAGTTTTCGCGCGGTTGCCCGTTCACTTGCGAGTTCTGCGACATCATCGAACTTTATGGCCGCGCGCCGCGCACCAAGACGCACGCGCAGATGCTTGCCGAGCTCGAAACGCTTTATAAGCTCGGCTATCGCGGCCACGTCGATTTCGTCGACGACAATCTCATTGGCAACAAAAAGGCAATCAAGGCTTTCCTGCCCGCGCTCGAGACTTGGATCAAGGACCACGACTATCCGTTTGAATTCACCACCGAGGCTTCGCTCAATCTTGCCGACGATGGTGAGCTTTTGGGGATGCTGCGCAAGACGAATTTCTTCGCGATTTTCGTCGGCATCGAAAGTCCGGACGAGGAAACCCTTGCGGCGGCGCGCAAGAAGCAGAATACGCGGCGTAGCATCGCCGAAAGCGTCCACAAGATCTATCAGGCAGGCATGTCAGTCACCGCCGGTTTCATCGTCGGTTTCGACACCGAGAAGGGGTCGATCGCGCAGCCGATGGTCGATCTCATCGAGGAGGCCAATATCCCGATCGCGATGGTGGGCCTGCTCTATGCCTTGCCCAATACGCAGCTGACGCGCCGGCTCGCGCGCGAGGGCCGTTTGCACGTCGATCACGATGCGGCTCCGGCCGGTAAAGGCGATCAGTGTACGGCCGGGGTTAACTATGAAACCAAACGCTCGCGGCTCGAGATTTTGCGCGACTACCGCAAAATTCTCGACAAGATTTATGATCCGGACGCGTTTTGCGGCCGCTTGGAACGGCTGGCAGCAATGCTCGACTGCTCCGATCGGCGCAAGGAACTGCCGCAGGGCGATATCCGCGGCAGAGTGAGCACCATCAAGCTCGTGCACGAACTCATGTCGCGTCTCCCCGAAGGCCGCGAACGGTTCTGGAAGGCGTTCACGAAGTGCATGTCGATCAATCCCAACTCGGTTCGCGGGATCGTGACTCTCATGGCGTTTTATCTTCATGTCGGCCCTTATTCGCGCTACGTCATGAAGCAGATCGATCGGCAGATCGAGGATCTCGAGCAGGGCCGCTTCGTTGCGCCGAAACTGCTGCCGCCGGTCGAAGCGGAACGTTTGGCCGTCAACGCCTAGTGTGGCGGATTTGAAGTTCCCACGATTCGCCGCTCGCTCGTATAGGAACTCAAACGCCAGGACCTATAAACTTGCTAGTGTCCTTTCGATTCCGAAGTTCGCGAAGAGCGTGCCTTAAGGTGTGGCGAACTTCGGAATCGGGACACATCCTCAATAGTGCGTTTGCTCGATTCCCGGCACGCTGAGCAGCGACGAAATCGTGCGGCCGCGAAGATCGTAGACGCGCGCATAGACGATGCCCTCGCGTTCGATATCGAACAAGACCGGCGCGTCGAGCTTGGCGCAGTAGAATTCGCCAAGCACCATAGCGAAATCGGCACGTTTTGGGTCCCAGGTCGTTGCGAACTGCGGCCCTAGCGCAACGACGACGGGCGGATGGGGGCCGCAAACCGCGGCAGTCCATCGGCCGTTTGGCGGCGTTTCGTGGCGTTCGGAAATTTCGGCAAGTAGCCGCCGCGACGCTTGAGTCAGCGACAGACCCCAATAGTCAAGCATGAAATCTGGCCGCGCGCCACTCACGCCACCGGCAAAGTGATTGTAGTCGGTATACTCGTAGGGATGCAGCCGCACCATGTCGGCGATCGGAGAGGCGACCCCGACGCACAAGGCGAGCACGCCCGCGCCAAGTGCGGTATTGCCGTAGTGCCGAAGGCGTGCGGCGATCCGTGCAGCCGCCAATCCGCCGAGCACGGCGATCGCCGGCAGCACAAAGATGAAGTGGCGGATTCCGTTGTACATCGCCGGCCGGACCGCAACAGTGATCAGTATCGGCAATAGCGCGGCGAGCAGCGTCGACAACAGTGCGGCGCGCCGGCCGGCGCCCGCGGCGTCGCGATCAGTCCCCCTGACAACCGCCATGAGCGCCAGAGCCGCACCGCAAAATCCGAGCGCAAGCATCAATTCGGGAAGCTGGAGCGCGAACAGCGTCGGCACATAGCTGCGAGGCATATCGACGACGGGTACGAGCTGACCGTCGAAAAGCTCACGCCAGGGCTTCTCGAAAAAATTCGAGAAATATTCCACCGCATGAAACGGGTTGAGTGGGGAGACGACGCTCCAGGGCCAGACCAATCCCATGACGAGATAGGCAAAGACGGCTGCCGGAATGAAAGGCACGAGGAACAAGGCGCATTCGTTCAATGCCGGCCGAAAGCCATCGGCGCGCGACCTGACCGCGACGATGAACGGCAGCGGCAACAGGGCGTTTATGACCGCGAAGCCGCCCAATACGCGCGCGCCGATGGCAAGGCCGACGCCTAAGCTGCACAGCGTAATCGTCGGTACCGTAGCGCGCGGATATTCCTGGAACGCGCGAACGAGACCAAGGAGAGCGATCGTCATGACGGCGGCGAAAGGGCCGTCCTTGGCGTTGATGAACATGTGACCATAGTAAAGCGGGCAGGTTGCGAGCAGCAGGACGGAGAGCAGGCCGCCGAGCGGTCCGCCAAGGCGACGCCCGAGACGCCATGCCGCAAACAAACCGACAATGCCGACAATGGCGCCGAGAAGCCGGCGCGTCTCGAACAGACCGAGCGGCAGGATTTTGGCCGCGAGCGTGGCGAGAATGTCGAAGCCGCCACCATACATGTACAAATTGACGAAGGAGAGCGCGCGTTGGTCGCGAAAGTCGGAACGATAGAGCGAGACGAGAAGCGCGCCATATTGGGAATGGGTGTAGTCGTCCCAACCGAGCCCGTAGTCGCGAAACGTCAAAAGCGCGATGGCGGCAGCGACAGCCAGGATGACGACCGCCAGCCCGTCGAACCAGCGCTCGGATGGGATCGCTTTCGATCGCAAGGCGAAGGGTGTTACCGCAACTTGATCCACGCTCGGCCGGTCTCCGATTGGCGGCTCAATTCATGGAACTCATGAACCGCCCTGACAATGCGGCAATGCGCAGCGATGTTTTGACAAGCTTGTGGGCGGGGGGAGCGGCGCAGCGCGCCGATGTGCGAAGCGGGGCGTCAAGCCCCGCTTCGGTTGACGGCCAGCAATGCAGGAACTGTCACTTCGTCGCCGCTTCGTACATTTCGGCGACGTGATCCCAATTGACGAGATGGTCGAAGAACGCCTTCAGGTAGTCCGGCCGCCGATTGCGGTAGTCGATGTAGTAGGAGTGCTCCCAAACATCGCAGCCAAGAATGGGCTTGCCGCCGTGAACCAAGGGGTTCTCGCCGTTCGGCGTTTTCATGATCGTGATCTTACCGTCCTTGACGGCGAGCCAGCACCAGCCGGAACCGAACTGCGTGACGCCGGCTTGGATGAGATCTTCCTTCACCTTCGCCAACGGGCCGATATCGGACGTGATTTGCTTCTCGAGTTTTCCGGGAAGCTTGTCGCCCCCGCCGTCTTTCTTCATCCATTTCCAAAAGTGAATGTGGTTGAAATCCTGCGCGGCGTTGTTGAACAGGCCGGGATTTTTGCCGAACGTGCCGACGACGACTTCCTCAAGCGGTTTGTTTTCCCATTCCGTGCCTTTGGACAGATTATTACACGCGGTCACGTAGGCTTGGTGATGCTTGTCATGATGAAATTCGAGGGTCTCTCGCGACATGTATGGCGCAAGCGCGTCATACGGATAGGGAAGATCGGGCAGGGTGAATGCCATTAGGTGTGCTCCTCAATGTGAGTGCGTGTTGGTTGGAATATTCCCCGGTGCAACCGTCCAGGAACGTGAAAGGTTCCTCTCGAGAGGGCCAAAGTCATAGGGCCAAGCCGGAGGTTGGGCAATGTATCCAGGCCTTGACTGACGGCCGAACAAGTACAGCACGCAATGCGGGCATTACCCGGTCACAATAAACGCTTGCGCGAAATCCGAACCGTGGTCACAATATCGACGTAAATTTCTCTTCGGCCGACTGGCGGACGAGGATGCTCGTATGTATCTGGTTTTGTTAGGTTTTGGCACGATTCTAAGCGTTGCGGGCATCGTGCTCGCGGGCGCAGGCCTGTCACTGCGGGACGGCTCGTTCGACGCAGGAGTCTTTACGCCAGGCATCGTCGCCGCCGTCGGTGGGCTGCTTCCGATCGGTCTCGGCTTGCAACCGATCGAACGTGCGCTCGCCGCGCGGCCCATGCCGCGCGTTGTGCAGACGCCGTTCACGGGAGCCACTGAGGCCTCGGACGAATCCAGCGAAGCGAGCGTGTTTGCGTATCCACCACAAGCGAAACAAGCGGCGGCTCCGGCTGCCGTTGCCCGCAGGCACGAGCGATGATCAGCCGGCGCACGCCGTCACGCAGAGGGCACCGGAAACCCGCCGCCTCGGCAACAGATCGTATTCGCCGCTGACAAAGCCTGCGGCCTCGGCGTCCGGCGAAACAAATATCGAAACGGACACGGATCACTTCGGCAGGCGGCGTAATGGCGCGGCGGCAGCGCGAATTTCGCCGCGGTTGCCGAGCAGTGCGCGCTCGAGCGCCTCGACGGAACGATCGAAGCCGCCGGCGCTCGATACGATGTGGCCGAAGAACCCGCGACCGGAACGCGACACGCAAGCCGAACCGGTACAAAATTCGGGGGTTCAGGCCATGGAGTCCCAGCCCGAACCAGCTGCCTCCCCATCAGCGACCGCCTATGACGAGCCAGTGCCGATTTCGGTGCTGAGGTCGGGCATCGTCGATGGCATGGCCTACACGCTCTATTCGGACGGGTCGATCGAAGCGCAATTACCACAGGGAACGTTGCGCTTCGGCTCGATCACCGAACTGCGCCAACACCTCGAACAGGGCGCCTAGAATCATTAGCTCGCCCGCGAGAGTTTTTGATTTTCAAATCAAATAAGTTGATTACAGTACGACGGTCGCAATCACGCGGCCGGCGCCAGTGCTGCGCGCGCATCCGAGCGGATGCGCTCCACCATCGACCGGAAGCCGTTCGAGCGCTGCGGGGTCAAGTGTTCCCGCAATCCCATGCTCTCAAACAACTTGACCGCATCAGTCAGCAGGATGTCCCGCGCGGTCCGACCCGAGTAGATCGCGAACAGAATGGCGATCAGGCCACGCACGATATGGGCGTCGCTGTCACCCTCGAATGTCAGCACCGGACCGCCGGCGCCGTTCGGACGCACGGTCGTGTCGAGCCAGACCTGGCTCGCGCAACCTTGCACCTTGTTGGCGTCGCTGTGCGCCGCTTGCGAAAGCGGCTGCAGCTCTCGTCCGAGCTCGATCAGGTACCGGTAGCGATCGTCCCAATCGTCGAGCGCCGCGAAGTTATCGATGATCTCTTCGATGTCAGCCATTGCGCCGCAGTCTCAACGTCAGTCTTGCTGCCCTTTATATAGAGAGACATGCGCGAGAGGTCGATACGTTCGGCAGACCGCGGGCGAAGCCGCCGCAGTGTTCCCGTTGCCGAAGCACGCTCAATTATACGTGCTTGGGGTCCTTGTGTGGCGATGGACCGCGCCAAGGCGCAATGAGGTCAGTCGAGGTAAGCGTGTTCTGTGAGAAATCCGCGGTCGATCCGCCTTGCCGCGTGGCGGCGCCATTCTCCGATCCGGAGTTGTTTGTTTTCAGTTTCGTCGTGAAGAACTCGTAAAGCATCCTCGCCCCGGCTTGAGCCCGGGAGCCGAGTTCGGAAGCGACATGGGAACCGACCGTGCAAGCGTCAGGCTGTCGCGCGCAAAACTGGCTAAGGTCGCCGACAGTTGCCGATGCAGCCGAAATAGCATCCGACGCGCCGACCTGTTTTGCCGGCGGGGTTTGCGACGAACCGCTCGGCAACAGGATCAGCACGAGGCCGAGCCAGAAAGCCATTCGCAACAAAAAGAACATGACCCAGATTCCCTGCGGCACAGTATGCCGCATGCCCCGCACAGGTACCAGCAATCGCTAAAGGCGGAGTTTGCGCGGCGGCGAGGTTTTTGCGCATATTCCATGCAAATTTTCGAGCAATTGGAAAAAATATAGTATATCTAAAATTTGAGCGAATTCGCGGCCTGGGCCGCCATTTGCGGGGCTTTGCCCCTCGAAACGTCGAGGTTTTTGCCTGCCAGTGTGCCGATCTGGTGCAACATGTGCGCTCTTCGCGGCCATCGGAGGCAACGGCCGGTTTACCATGATCGGGTTTTTGGTGCGGCTCTCCGCCGAAACCGGAAATCCTGGGCGGCTCCCGAGCCTCGCCCCTTAGCGTTCATTTAAGCGGCCTCTGACACCATCGTCGCAGAAAAATTGGGGAGCGCGTCTGCAGCGTCGGACGTGCATGGATCGTGGGCCTGTTCGCGCCGATAGGAGACTATGTCGAAACGCTGGTGCATCCAGCGGCGCGGCAAGACGCAGCGGCTGCGGCGCGGCATGGCGTTTTTATCGCGACGCGGGTCCTCGGCAGCATCGTCGCCGTAGCGTCGCTTCCAATCTATCTTCTCGTCCGCAATGCGCCGAACGCAGTCGAGATTTTCGTCTTTTCCTGGCCGATCGCCCCCATTCTCATCGCCTATTTCTTGTCGCGCACCGGGCGCTACCACACCGCGCACGCACTGTCGTCGTTTTCGTCGACGATATTGATTGCGTCGATTGCGGCGCTCAACGGCGGGATCACTTCATTCGCCATGGTTTGGCTCATCGTCGTCCCACTGGAGGCGGCGCTGTCGGCAACGGCTCGCGTGGCCGCGGCCGCGACGACCTTCGCACTTTGCGCGGCGGGCCTTTTGGCGTTGCTTGGTCAAGCACATTGGCTTCCCCCGGCGGCATCAGGCGCACATCCGGCCCTCGCTGGGCTCGGCGCTATCTTCGCCGCCGTCTATGCCGCCGGATTGGCGTTCGGCGCGGGCATGCTCGCGCGTAAACGCAAACGGCACGAGCGAGCGCTTCTGGAGTGTCACGAGGCAAAATCGGCCGACGCGCGCAAAGCGCGCGCCATTGCCACCATGAGTCACGAGTTGCGGACTCCGCTCAACGCCATCATCGGCTTTTCCGAAATGCTCATGAAGGAAGACGCATTGGCCCTCGACAGCGGCCGGCGCAGCGAATACGCACGCGTGATCAACACGTCAGGTCAGCACCTGTTGTCGGTCGTTAATGGCATGCTCGACATATCCAGGATCGAGGCGGCCCGCTTCGAGATCGCGCCGGAAACGTTCGCGCCCGCGCCGGTCATCGCCGCTTGCTGTGATCTCCTCGCGCTACAAGCGTCTGAAGCGGGGGTCGGTCTCGAGCGTGCGATTGCCGATGATTTACCCGACATCGTCGCCGACGAGCGTGCGCTCAGCCAAATACTCACCAATTTGTTGGCGAACGCCATTCGATTTACCGATCGTGGCGGCAAGGTCGCGGTCAAGGCTTGCGCGCAGGCAGACGATATCGCTTTCGTCGTCGAGGATAACGGCGTCGGCATCAGCGACGAGAACTTGGGGCTGATCGGCCAGCCGTACTTTCAGGCTGATGCCTCTTACGAGCGCCGCAGCACCGGAACCGGACTCGGTCTGTCGATCGTTCAGGGACTCGTTGCTCTGCATGACGGCGAGTTGTGCATCCAAAGCCGCGCGGGCGAGGGCACCCGCGTGACCGTGCGCCTGCCGCTTGATTGCGAACGGGCAAAGGCGAGAAAGCGGGGTTGCGCGGCGCGGCCGGTTGTCAGATCGTTGTCGGAGACGGGCATCTCCCGCCCGACGCCGTCCGGTGTGCGTGCAATACGCTCTACGCTTCGAAGCTCCGGCAAAACAACGGTGAAAATAAGTGCGTAACCGCCGCAATCGCCGTCAGACATTTTCCGCGCGCGCGGCAAGCGCGGGTGGCGCTTTGGTCGTCGAGGCGTGGGGCAGGATTGCCCGACGTCCCGTGGATGCGATCGCCATCCTGGCCGCAATCGGCGGGAGCTTCATCGTCATTGTGAACGCGGCTTTCCTGCAATACGGTATGCATCCCTTGCCGGCTTTCGAAACGACTTTGAAGCCTTTGGATCGAAGATCGGATTCGCTCAAACCCATTGCATCGAAACCCGCGGCAGCCGGCGGTCCAGTGCATCCGGTGGCCGCGTCAAATGTTTCGCCGCCGGAAAAGCCGACAGCGCCGGCGCGGCACAACGATCCGATCGCCGATCTGATCAACCCCGCTGCGCGCATCGGCGCGGTGCAGCGCGCTTTGTCGGAATATGGCTACGGTCAAATCAAGGCGTCGGGGACGTTGGACGATGCTACAACGGCCGCGATCGAAAAGTTCGAGCGCGAGCACAACCTGCCGATTACCGGACGAATTTCGGATCGGCTCATAAGCGAACTCACTGCAATGATCGGTCACCCGATCGAATAAAGCTCCGAAAAAAAGACAGGTTGCGCAGATGGTTCGTCCATGCAAACGCAGGGACGGTGACGACGATGCGCCTTAAATCCGCACTATGGGTTGCCGCCTATCTGCGGCGCTGCCAGGTCGAGGGCACCTCCGCGGTTGTGCGCCGCCGCGGCGCGGAAGAGGCCGGCGCGGTGTTCGTGCGGATCTGCAGGCTTGACGGCACGTCCGAGCTATTTGGACCTGCGCCGCAGAGCGTTCTTGAAGCTGGCCCGGCGGACCGCATCTTCACGCCTTGTTTGCCGGCACAGCCCGCGCCCGATGATGCGGTCGAAGCGTATCTGGCGCGCGAAGTGAAATTCGATCCCGATCTATGGATCGTCGAGGTTGAGGAGCCGACCGGCCGAAACTTTCTCGATATCGTTCGTTAGAAACGCTAGGAGGCGTCGCGTCGCGCTGCCGGCTGCTGCGCAGCGGAGGCGTGCCGCGCCGCGGGCTTTACCGGGCGTGGGCGCGAGCGCGCGTCGTCATCCCAAAATAGCGGCTGATGCCGTTCCGTCGGACGTTCCGCCGTTGGCAAAGCCTGCCAGATCGCTACCAGGTGTTCTGCTGCTTGCACCGTTAGTTCGTCAAACAGCGAAGCAAGCGCGTGAACACGCTCGACCGAATGGCCGATCGCGACGTTGATGAAGAGAAGAATGCGATAAAGCACCTCGCGACGGATGTTGAGCGCCTTGGCTGCCGTGATGATCGGTTCTCCAAGCGCGTCGTTGGCGAGCCGATGCGCCTGGGTTCGCGAAATTTGCAGGGCCTGCGCGAGGTGCTGCGCGAACGCTACCCGATTGCGCGAGAGCGCGGCTGCTTCCAAGCGTTCGCTGATCGCCACGTCGCCCGATAGCTTGACGCTCCCGGCGGGAAGCGGAGCGACGATTTCGAGATTGAGGAGAATGAGCTGGCGCTCGCGAGGGTTTGCTGCCAAGAACAGCTCGTTGAGCTCGACCGCAACGCCGGCTTGGATCGGTCCATCCGAGGGGGCGATAGGTCCTGATTTCTGCGCTGCGGCTTGCCGGCGCACCGCCGCCGCCACGTCCGGCAAATCGCAGCCAAGCCGCTCGATCACGCGAAGCGGTGGGGCGCCGTAGCGCGCAAGGCTTTCAGCTACCGCCTGCCGCGTGCCGACATCCACAGCGTCGAGCAGGCGCAGCGCCAACTCGGTGTAATGACGTTCCTCATCGGATGTATGCGTCGGCTTTTGCACGTAGAGGTCCGTGAGCACGCGCAGCAGCGTCGGACGAATGTCGACGCCATCTCGAAGCTCAAGACGCGTCAGATGATCCAACCTCGAAAGGCTTGCGCTCTCCATCTGCATGACTCGACAACAATGGCCTGATGAACACGGCGTGCAGACTAAGCGGCCAGCGTTTACAGAGCGTTAACCTTGCCTGTCGCTTAATCGCGCGGATGCCGGTTCGTGCATCGGAGCATGACGCTCCTTGCCGGCGGCAGAGGAAAGCGGCTGGTGGGCACTATCATCAAATTTCCGGACCAAGGTCGCATCGTGCGCTTCGGACGTGCGGCGGATGATTCGGCAACGATCATCATCCTGCCCGTCATTCGCATCGAACGATTTGCCGACGCACACACGGGCGGCCTCGAGCCTCATGAGCGGCCGCCGGCGGAGAGCGGCGGGCGGCGGCGCGCAAGGCGGCGCTGAGCTTCGTCGGTCGCTGCGGCGGCTGGGTCGGAGCGGCGGCACTCGCGCCGGCACGCTCGAGAAACCGGCTACTGCACCGGCTGGATGGCGCAGGTAGCGGACGCGAGCGCCTGACGCGCCATCGGCATAAGGTCCGGCTCGGGCGCCAGCGCACGCACCACGATCAGTCCTACGGTCGTCGGCGATTCGATGATCAGTCGATCCGCCGCGGTGACGTCTTCCTCCTCGGGCACCTCGGCGTGCTGCTCCGCGGTCATGAGATCGAGTTCGATGGTGCGCCGGCCTGCGGCGCGGTCATTGATGGCGTAGTAGGCAATGCTCTTACGCGTATAAAAAGTGACCGACGTGTAAGCCTGGCTCACCGGCGCGATAAGCTTGAGCGCGCCACCGGAAAGATCGTAGCGGCACACCGCGGTGGCGAAAGCCGGATCCATAAACGGCATGACTTCGGCTTCGGCGGTAGGCGTTGCAAGCGGCACCATCGTGTTGACCGGCGTCAGCGGCGTAAGTCGCGAATAGGCGTCTTGCTTCGCCGCCTGCGGCATCGCGAGCACGGTCGACAGATGGACGATGCCGCCGAGCAATATCGCGGTCAGAACCAGCAACAGCACGCGGATCATCCGCAGCCCTTTCGTGTGATCGACGGCATCGGACCTTCCTTGGTCGTGCGGGTCGCAACTCCGATCGCCGTGTCGTAAAGCCGCCACAGCAGCGTAAATTTTTCAATTCCGCCGGTCGGCAGCCAATTGCCGGGGCGGGCGAGCGGGGCGACCGTGATTGTGAACCGGCCGTCGCTGTCGCGGACGATTTCCTCGCTGGTAAAGCCGTGGCGGTCGATCGAGTTCGCCACCAGCCGGCCTTCCGGATCGTACAGGGTCAGTGTCCAATAACGCGCCGTCGGCGTCATGCCGCTGATCGTAAAGGTGCAGCGGCCGTCGAACGGATTGCCGACATCGTCGGTGCGCGCATAGAAGGCGATGCCGTCGCCCATTCCCGTCGGCAATTCGCCGCTCCGCGCGATGATGGCGCGCGCGTAAGGATCGATGTCGACCGAGCCGCTTTTGGGCCATGCCGTCCACGCGCCGATCGTCAATGCGCCGAACGCCACGCCATGCGTCAGCGTCAACCACGTGGCGCCGAGGCCGACGGCCGCCGCGATCAGGAAAGTGAAACAGGATCCGAACAACAGGCGCATGGATGATCGCGTTTGAATCGGTCGTGCGAACGCAAGGGTTCAGTCGCGGCGTGCATCGGCGGGGGGCTCGCGGTTCGCCGCCGTTGCCAGACTATCGGTGCCCCCCTGGTCGCTTGCGCCGCCGTCAACGGCGCCCAATGATCCCGTGGGAGCGCTCTGGACCGTCAATGTGTGAAGAGTGTCATCCAACATGCGCTCCGCTTGAATGAGCGCTTCAGTGCCCTTGCGCGTCAGCAGCACCGGCTGCTCGACCCCCTTGAAGGACGTGTCGGCAAGCGCCGGCGCGTGTGAAGGAGCGGGCAGGCCCGGCAGCGCGCGCAGTTCGACGCCCTGGTGCGCGTAGGCCATGATATTGTGCCAGGTCGCCGCCGGAAGCGTGCCGCCCGTCATCCGTTTGGTGGGCGTATAGTCGTCATTGCCCATCCAAACCGCGCCGACGAAGTTTCCGGTGTAGCCAACGAACCAGCCGTCGCGCCAATCGTTGGTGGTGCCGGTCTTGCCGCAGGTCGGAACGCCGTCGAGCTCGGCGCGGCGGCCGGTGCCGTTTTCTACCACGGAGTTCATCATTTTGATCATGTCGATGGCGACTTCCGGACTGATCACCTGCTTCGGTCTCGGACCGTCACGATCGAAACGCCAGACCAGCTGGCCGGAATCGGTGCGCACTTCGAGCGCGGCATGGGGCACGACGGCGCGGCCGAGATTGGGGAAAGTGGCATAGGCGATGGCGTGCTCGACGACGTAAACCTCGTCGGCGCCGATCGGCAGCGAGGGCGTATCCGGCAGCGGCGAATGGATGCCGAAATTGCGCGCGGTCTGGACGATCATCGCGCGGCCAAGCTTGGGATTGCCGTTGCCGAGCATGATCGACAATTTGACCGGGATGACATTGATCGAATGAGTGATGGCTTCGAGAAGCGTTACTGAGCCGGAATAGCCACCGGAATAATTGTGCGGGCACCAGTTGCCGATGCATACCGGCGAGTCGACGACCACTGAGCTCGGCTTGAAGCCGTTCGCCAAGGCGGTCGTGTAAACATACGGTTTAAAGGATGAGCCGGGCTGGCGGAGCGCGTCGGTCGCACGGTTGAACTGGCTCGCGCCGTAGTCCCGCCCCCCGATCATGGCGCGCACGCCGCCGTCGAGGTCGCCGATCACGACCGCGACCTGGCTTGCGCCGTAGTCACGCCCGTATTGACGCAGCTCGGACTCGGCTTCGCGCTCGGCATAATGCTGAAGGTTGCTGTCGAGCGCCGTGCGTACGACGAAAGAACGGGATGTGATCGATTTCGGCAGCGTATCGACGAGCCGCCGCATTTCGTCAAAGGCAAAATCGAGATAATAGTTCGGCGCATCCTCGACGGCACGGTCGATCGGCGTCGCCGGATTGCGCCGCGCGCCGTAGACTTGACCCTCGCTCATGAATCCGTTTTCGACGAGGTTGTCGAGCACGACATTGGCGCGCGCGCGGGCTGCCGGCAGGTTGACGAGCGGAGAAAATTTGGTCGGCGCCTTGAACAGCCCCGCGATCATCGCCGACTCGGCCAGATTGAGATCGCGCACCGATTTGCCGAAATAATATTGCGCCGCGGCGTCGACACCGTAAGAGCCGCCGCCGAGATAGGCGCGGTCGAGATACAATTTGAGAATTTCGTTCTTGCTCAGATGCGATTCCAGCCAAAGCGCCAGAAACGCTTCGTTGATCTTGCGCTCGTAGGTGCGTTCGTTCGAGAGGAATAGATTTTTTGCCAATTGCTGGGTGATCGTCGAGCCGCCCTGCACCACGCCGCCGGCCTGCGTATTGGTGACGAAGGCTCGAAAGATGCCCTGCACGTCGATGCCGAAATGGTCGTAGAAGCGACGATCCTCGGTCGCCAAAGTTGCCTTGATCAGATTGTCCGGAAACTCATCGAGCGGCACCGATTCGGAGTGTTTGATGCCGCGGCTGCCGACTTCGTTGCCGTAGCGGTCGAGAAAGGTGACAGCGAGATCGGACTTCTTCAGCCAATCGTCGTCGGAGGTCTGGCGGAACGCGGGAATGGCAAGCGCGAGCAGAAGCAGGAGCCCGCCGGTGCCGAGCGTCGCCATTTCCGAGAACGGCTCGACGAGCAGCCAGCGCCGCCAGCCGGCGATATGGAAGCGATCCATGAATGCTGTGAATCGCTCATAGATTTCGCGCGCCCATTTGCCGCTCTGGAATATCGTCGAGTCGATGCGAGCATCGATATCGAGAAGGAGCCGCCTTAGCTTGGGCCGCCAGTCCTCGCCCGGATTGGGAAACATGTCGGTCACGGCTGTGCGCTCCGAGCAACGGCAAAATTCAAGGCACCCGCCTTTCTAGCGAACCGGCCGGTTTCCGGCCATGGATTAATTGACCCAAGGACGGGATCGGCACAATGAATGGAAATTAGGGATAAATTTGGCATAGGCTTGGGGCGTCTGGAGAACACCGTGTCAAGTAATCGCGACGGCGCCGGGCAAGTTCCATTTTGGCGCCGCAAGTCGCTGGCCGAAATGACCGATTCGGAATGGGAGAGCCTGTGTGATGGCTGCGGCCGCTGTTGCCTCAACAAGCTCGAAGAAGAGGAGGACGCGGTCGAGACCTTCTACACCGATGTCGGTTGCCGACTGCTGGACGGGCAAACCTGCCGTTGTCGCGACTACGAAAACCGGCTCGCTTTGGTCGACGATTGCGTGAGGCTGACACCCGAAAGCCTCAAGACACTGCACTGGCTGCCTCCCTCCTGCGCCTATGTGCTGCTTGCCGAGGGGAAAGATCTTTATTGGTGGCACCCCCTCGTCTCCGGCGACCCCGAAACGGTCCATACCGCCGGCGTATCGGTCCGCGGCCGCATGCGAGCGACCGAACTCGAAGTGCCGGATGACCAACTGGAGGATTACATCGTCAGCTGGCCGGTGAAATTGCCGAAGCGGGCGCGTCGCCGCGGTTAACGCGCTGCACCGCCGCGCACCCCTGGTCTGCGCAAAGTCCGGTTGCCAACCGTCGCGGCCGCGGCCAATTCATCACGGTGTTCGATCACAATGTTCCTGGCGCCGCTTTCCTGGTGAGCCCAAGGTGAGAGAAGCCGGCAGCTCGGAATGACCACGCAAGCCACTCCCAAACGCATCGTCGTCGATGCCGCCGCGGCCGAACTCACCCACCGCCCGCACGCAGCCGCTGCGGCTGTCGTCGCCCGGCCCCAGGTCCACGAGCAGGGCGCGCCTCCGCTCGATCACGCCACCGTCCGCGCCATCGTCGCCGGCATCATGTTGGCGATGTTTCTCTCCGCACTCGAACAGACAATCGTCGCGCCGGCGCTCGCGTCGATCGGCAGGAGTCTTGGGGGCATTGACGAGTTGTCGTGGGTGGTGACCGCCTATTTGCTTTCGGTGACCGCCACGACCCCGCTGTTCGGCAAACTATCCGACATTTATGGCCGGCGCCTCATTCTGCTCTGGGCCATCGGAATCTTCATTGTCGGTTCGATCGCGTGCGCGCTGGCGCCGACGAT
>Ga0187820_1000090_pt1 | contig 16514 bp, 17 predicted proteins | sample NC_wetland_sal_i_19_FD_132409 | JGI IMG/M metagenome (GOLD analysis project Ga0187820, IMG submission 132409) | Wetland sediment microbial communities from Neuse River Estuary, North Carolina, USA - SO4_5 | ecosystem: Environmental > Aquatic > Freshwater > Wetlands > Sediment | place: USA: North... | reverse complement strand
GCCGCTCCAGCTCCCGTTCAGCTCTTCGTTGGCCCGCAACAAATCAGCGCGCTTGATTCTCATCTCGCTCCGCTCCTCGTAATTCCCACCGCGGAGATTACCTTCGCGCGTGCGCTGCAAGACAAAAACAGCTGGCTCTTGCAAGTCCGCTGGTCCCAGAGCACCGCCGATTTCACTTACGAAGGCATCTTTGCCGAGCACCTCGCTCGCGTAGCCGAAAGCACTCTCGCCGGCGTCATGCACTCCCCACTCCCCGTTTTGCCAAAAAGTCGCGCCGTCAGCGCTTGAACGCCTCTCAAAATTTCTCGCTTTTACCGTCCGCTCTTACGGCAAAATGTGTCAAAATAATGGTATGGCGCGAGGATGGGAAAGCAAAGACGTGCAAGCACAAGTGGAATCCGGCCAGGAACCCCAGGGACACTACGGCAATAAAACCAAAAGCACGGAAGAGGTTCGCCGCGAACAGGAGCGCAAGGACCTGCAATTGTCCCGCATCCGCATCGCTCATGATTTAGAGTCCGCAACCCACCCGAACCATCGCAAGTCTCTCGAAGCCGCGCTCGCCCACCTCGACAAAAAGCTATCCGACCTGAACTAGCCCCCCACGTTCAACCAATACAGAAGTTCAAAAGACTATGCGGTAACTGTCTCTCCTTCCCTACTCCGTGAACTCTGTGTCCTCTGTGTTAAAATTCACATCCGCCCGCCCGCGAACGGAACCGTCGTCAACCATCCCATCCTTTACCGCGTAAATTCCCCCGCCAACCCCCAAAAATCATTCACGTAGTAATGCGACAAAACATTCCCAAACAAATAGCAGATTCCCTGGCAAGGCGGAATATCCCCGTAAATCTTCCTCCCCCGCGCAAAAATCTTCTTCAACGATCCATCCCGCAACAAATTCCCCGCCACCTTCCTCAGCGGCTCGCAAGGATAAAACACATCTCCATTCGGATACACCCGCGGGAACATCGTCGGATAGCACTGGAACTCCCGAAATCGCAGCAATGTCTCGATCGTTCGCGGCGTCCCGTTAATCGGCTGCGTCCCGCTTCTCCTCCGCTCGATAATCTTGTCCACCAGCGCCTGATACTTCGGATTCCGCGCCAATCTAAGGTTTGGCATTTTTTCGTTCTGCGCCGATTGCGCCGCGAACACGAACCCTTCCTCCCCGCACCAGTCCAGCAATTTCTCCACTTCCGCGATATTCCATTCCTCGATTACCGTGCTGATCGTAATCCGCGCCGCGCTTCCCAAAATTCCCTTCGCCAGCGTGAGATTCTGCAAAACTTTGGGCAAAGCCGCCGGTTTCGATAGCGCGTTCGAAGGATCAGCAGCTAATGCATCCAAGCTAACCACCAATCCCGTCACCGAGCTTAAAATCCCCGGCTTGCGGTCCAGCAAAGTACCATTCGTAATCAGCAGCACCGACCGGAACTTGCAATGGAACCGCGCCATCGCCACCAGCTCTTCGATATCCGCCCGCAAAGTCGGCTCCCCGCCGGTAAACACGATTGAGTCTGTCTCTTTCCGTATCCTCCGCAAAATCCGAATCGTCTCTCCCGTCGACAGTTCCTGGCTGAAAACGTCCGGTTCCTTCTGCGTGCAATACGAACAAGCCAAATTGCACTTATGCGTCACGTAAAACGTCACCGCGTACGGCGCCACCACATTCGTCCGCAAAATATGCCGCCGCCACCCATTCCGAAAATAAAGTCCAAAGTTCTTCGCCACAAACGGCGCCTGACGCACCAGCCCGCGAATCAGCGCAACTTTCGATGGCCGCCTCTTATCCAAAGCACTTGCAGGAACAAAATGGGGAATCTTCGTGGCAGGCCTCGTCATAAGGTCAAAATTGTAACTTACTGCTCTGCTTTTGGCGGAGGCCACTTGCGCAAAGGGCTCCGCCCGCCGACCGCTGGCTCTTTGGGTCAATCGGAAAATAAGTCAGGTTCGCGTTGTGGTTATGCGGAGGGATGCTTCAGGATATCCGCCAAAGCATGCAACCGTGCCGAGTCAGCCGGATTGTGCGCCATGGCCGCGCTCTTTTCCAGGGACGGCGCCATGCGCTTTAACTTTCCCAGTTTTCCTCGGTTCATGTGCGAGTTCTCCACGCTCTGGATCGCCTTCTGTAGTGCCGTGATTTGGTCTGCCGGCAGGGCCTGCGACCGGCTCAACTGATCTATGTATGCCTTCGCCACCACCAACTTCGCAGGCCACTCGATTTTTTGCTGGTTCTGCACATTCAGCGTGTCCACGCGAACTGTTTTTGCAGCGTCGATTTCATTCTGCGTCAGGAACTTGGTCGGCGTCAGTTCGAAAACGTCCAGCCCGCGCGCAATTTCCGAACCATAGATGCTGCCGTTGTACCAATACGAGGACCAGTCGCCTCCAAGCACCAGCATCTTTGGATCAATCGGTCCGCGGTCAAAGTAGGCAATTTCGAATGGGTGCGCCGCGTCGGTGAAGTCCACCACGGAGATGCCGCCTTGGTACCACGCTTGCACTTCGATATCGCGCCCCGGAACCGGAATCAGTGAGCCGTTATGCGCGACACAATTCTCCGTGTCTCCTTGCGCGGCCGGCAGTTTGTAATAATTGGCGAAGTTCAATTTATCGTCTTTGAGATGGAAGATCGCATCCGCGCCCCACTTGTTGGGATCGTTCGGCCGGCATCTCGCCCCCAGCCCGCCGCCCCATTCGTCCGTAAACACGACTTTGCTCCCATCGTTCGAGAACGTGGCCGAGTGCCAGTAGGAGTAGTTCGGGTCGTTCACGGCATCCACACGCTTCGGATGTACGGGGTCTTTGACGTTCAGCAGAATTCCATTACCCGAGCACGCCCCCGCCGCAAGCCCGATCGCCGAGTACACCGTGATATCGTGACACTGGTTCGTTTCTTCAGCCTTCTCCAGGGGCTTCGTCGCATCTTTGCCATGAGAGCCGCCGTTGGTCAGCCCGTTTACCGCGCCCGTCCGCGCATCGATAAACACGCGAGGGCTCGAGACCACCCGCGCTTCCTGCGGAGCCGAGAGCGGAACTTTGATCACATCGATGCGAAATAGCGCCGTATCGGGATTCTTGTCCGGCTCTCCGCCAGAGCATCCAGCCAGTTCTTCCGGCTGACGCACGAACGACGTCCCCGAGACGTAGATATACACGTTGTCTTTGTCGTTCGGATCCACCACCAGCGTGTGCGTGTGCGAGCCGCGGCACGTTTGCACGGCTGCGACTTGCTTGGGATTGCTGATATCCGAAATGTCGAAGATCCGCACTCCGCGGAAACGGTCTTTTTGCGCGGCAGGGATGTGGCGCTTCCTTTCCTCCCCTGGGGCGGGTGGAGGAGGCGGAGGTTCCGGTGGAAACCCTTGCCTCCCGCAGTCCAGGCGGCCGTTCGGCATCTCGACCGACATGAATAGTAGGTTTTTGTAGACGGACACATCGCCCTGCCCGCCAGGGCACACCAGCGAAGTGAGCAGCGCGGCGTGCGCCGGATTAGAGATATCAAAGATGTTCACGCCGTAAAAATTCCCTTGAAATAAGTGGTCTCCCTCGAAGGCCAGGTCCGAGTTCGAGAAAGCCAGCTCCGCGATGACCAACTGCATCGGTTTCGGCATCTTGTCGCGATTGCCTATGCCAAGCTGGCCAAAAACTTTCTGCACTTTCGGATCATCGGGATTCGTGACGTCGAGTTGAAAGGCCTCGGGCTTTTTGAGTAGCAGCAGGTGTTTCATCCCCATCGATGCTTCCCCGGCGTCGTACAGCCCGGGCGTCAGCGTATACCGCGGATCGTTAACATCCGACCCCGTCATCCCCGGTGGCAGCGGCGGAGCCGGCTGGGGCGCGAACGGATTTTCTTCCGCTTCTGGCGCCTTCGCGGGTTCCTGCCCGGGCGGAGGCGTTGCCTGCGTCTGCGCCTGCAACCGTCTGGCTCCAACTCCGGAACATAGAAAAATTGCGGCCACCGAGACACGAAACGCAACGCCGGAAACTCGATTCATCGTTTCTCCTCTGAGGTTTTTTTCTCCAACATAGCCTGCATAATCCTGATCTCCGCACGTTGCGTGCTGTCTGCGTCCGTCGCGAAGTTGAAAATATCGGCGTCTTGACCCGCTCCCGGTGTGTCGAACAAATCCTTCACCATCGTCAGCGCTCCGCCGTGGTGTTGAATCATCCCCGTCAAAAATAAGCGGTCAAACTCCGCGCCCTTTGCTTTTCGAAGTGCGTCCATCTGTTCTGCCGTAAGCATTCCAGGCATTAAGGCCACGGGGTGGCCCGAAGTGTCCATGTCCGGCATTCCCGGCATCGCCATCGAAATCGGTTCTCCCCGAGCCGCCAGCCACCGATGCATAAACCTAATCTCGTCCGACTGCGAACTGCTGATTCGCGCTCCCAGCAGCCGCAGATCCTTGTTCTTCGTACGTGTCTCAATCAGCGCCGTCATCTCCACCGCTTGCGAATGATGCATGATCATGCCCTGCATGAACTCTACGTCCGCCTGCGATTGCTTGGGCAGCGTGCCTTTCGTCGTCGCCGCCAGCCTCTTGCTCGGCTGCCCCGGCGCTCCCGGCTGCACCACAACCGCCGCCGCTGGATCCCTCTGCTGCGCCCGCAGAGCAAAGCAGTAGAGCCCGCTCAAGCACAAGAAACCTGTGCCAAGCAGCATGCCGCGTAGCATCTTGCGTCGCTGCCTCTCGATCCGCGTTGCTTGTGGAGTACGTGCCAATCCGGCTCTCAGGTACAAATGCAAGGTAGAACCAAACAGGAGGGAATAGGCGCCAGTTCAGCTTTCGCGTTTTCTCCGGTCCTATCGCGTTCCTGCCAAACGCGACAGGCGGCCAGGAATCTACGCCGACAATCACGCCGAGGTCGCAGCATAGACCAAAAGCGCGAGCGATAGCAACGCTTCGCGAGGCTTGTCAGTGCTGTCTTTTGAAATGACCCGCCACCAAATAGGACGCCGCATGATCCGCGTCTTGCCTTAGTTTGACAATCGCGAGAGGCCGGTCGAGCAGATAGCTCATCCTCGGACTTGTGGCTCACTCCTGACGAAGCGCGCGCATTGGGTCGATACGGGTGGCGCGCCATGCGGGCAAGCACGAGGCCGCAATTGCCGTGGCCAGCATCACCGCCAACGCCACGACAAAAGCGCGTGGATCGTGGGGACTTACTCGATACAAATAGGTGCCAAGCAGACGCGTCAACAGCAGAGCGGCTGCCAGACCAAGCAGAACACCTGCCGCGGTAAGCGCCAGCCCTTGCACCATGACCAGTCGCAGCAGATCGGAAGCGCGTGCCCCGAGGGCCATCCGCAAACCCAGTTCGCGCGTGCTTTGCGAGACGGCGTAGGACATGACGCCGTAAAGTCCAATGGCGGCGAGCGACAAAGCCAGGCCGCCCAGCACCGCGAGCAGCGTGACCGCGACTTTTTGGGGGGACGTCGAGCGATCCACCTGCTCCTGCAGCGTGATCACCTCATAGAGCGCGAGGTTGCCGTCCAGCGACTGGACTTCGCGGGCCAGCTCGTCGCCTATGGTCCTCGGGTTGAGCGGAGTGCGTATGTTCAGGCTGGCGCCAATCGCGAAATTTTGCCGGCGCGGTACGTAGAAGAAAGGCTTCGACTGGTCGCGCATGCTCTGATACTTCGAGTCTTTGGCTACGCCCACGATGGTCATCCAGCGCCCCTTGACCTGCACGCGCTGGCCAAGAGGGTTTTTGCCTCTCCAGAATTGCGTGACCATGGTTTCGTTCACCACCGCGACCAGAGCGCCGGACTCATCGTCGGAGCGGTTAAATTCCCGTCCGGAGACGACCGGGATGCCCATGGTCGCGAAATAGGCAGGCCCGACTTCGTTGTATTCCACGACGGGTTCCTCTTCCGGGGGAACGTTGTAGCCATCCACTGCAATGGGGCTGGAGGAATAGGCACCGTAGCCCAGCGGCGTGACGCGCGCGAAAGCGGCCGACTCGACTCCAGGGAGTGCAACAACGCGGTCCAGTAATTCATCCTGAAAAGTTTTGGCGCGCGGAACGTCATATCCAGCGGACACCAAATCCACAGCGGTGGTCAGCACGCGGTCGGTGCTGAAGCCGGGATTTGTGGTGCGGATCTTTTGCAGGCTTTGCACGAGCAACGCCGTTCCCACCAGCAGGACAAAACTCAGCGAAACTTGCAACACCACCAGCGCGGACCGCGCCCACGACTTTCCTTGGCCGCCCACCACGCCGGCCATCTCTGATTTGAGGGCGGTAGCGAGATCAATTTTGCTGGTCTGCACCGCCGGGAATAAACCAAGCAGCAGAGTGGAAAGCAGGCCGACTCCAGCGGTCAGTGCGAGCACGCGCCAGTCCAGGTCTCCCGGCAAGTACATGGATACGCCCGCGCGCGCCGGAAATAGCAGCACCAGAGCGTGACGAGACCAGTAGGCGACGGCGAGTCCGCCGGCCGCGCCAAGTCCGGACAAGATGAGACCTTCGGTGAGCAGTTGCTTCAGCAGGCGTCCGCGTCCGGCCCCGATCGCTGCGCGAACGGTCATTTCGTGCCGCCGCGAAAAGGAGCGCACCAGCAGGAGGTTGCCGACATTGGCGCAAGCGATCAGCAACACGCAAAGCACGACAACCAGCGTGATGGAAAGAGTGGGGAGCAGCGTGCCGGCATTGTTGAATGGCGTAGCCCAAAGCGGCCAGAGCTGGACGCTACGGCCTCGGTTCGTCAGGGGATAGTCCTTTTCCAGGCGGCTGGCTACGGCGGACAGCTCTTGCTGGGCCTGCTGCGCCGTAACCCCGGGCTTTAGGCGCGCGTAGGCTTCCACCCAGCGGGCGTTGCGATCTTCCAGTTTGTATCCGCCGGCTTCAAAAATTTCTTCCATGGAAGCGGGCACCCAAAACTGCATAGCCCAACCGACAAACGTCCCGTAAAAACCCTGCGGCGCCACGCCAATGATGGTGTGCAACACCCCGTTCAGCCGTTGCGTCTTGCCGATAATTTGAGGATCGCCTTTGAACCGTCCTTGCCAGAGCTGATAGCTGATCACAGCCACGGGATGCGCGGCGCTTCCCACGTCTTCGCCAAACACGAATCCGCGCCCCAGCATGGGATGCACACCGATCGCGTCGAAATAGTTGGCCGAAACGATGCTTCCGATGGTGCGCTCCGCGCGGTCGCCGATGTTCAGCGATGTGCCGGTGATTTTGCTCACGAAAAACGCGTCGAAAAGCGTGCAGTTTTTCTGCAAGTCCAGAAAGTCGGGCCAGGAAAGCGAGGTTGCGCCGGTTTCGCCGCGAGCGGTTCCAGCCAGCGCCATGAGTCTTTCCTGGTGCGCGACAGCCGGATAGGGGCGGAACAGGATGCCTTCGACCCAACTGAAGACGGCGGCGTTGGCGCCAATGCCCAGCGTGAGGCAAAGAATGGCGAGGACGGAAAAGCCCGGACTACGCCAGAGCATCCGGAAGCCGACGCGCAGGTCCATGGCGAGATCTTCGAGCCATTGGAATTGCCAGGCCTCACGGGAATCCTCTCGCGCGAGTTGTGTTGACCCAAACTCGTTGCGGGCCCGGCGCATCGCGTCCTCTTTGGACACACCACGTTCTTCGAGCTCCGCGGCGCGCGTCTCGATATGGAACTGCAGTTCGTCGCCCATTTCCCGGTCGAAGCGCGCGCGGTTCCAGAAGAAGCGCAGGCGGTTCACCCATTCGCGGAGTGTGGACACGGCGCGCCTCCTTACACGGTGCGCATCACCAACTGAATACTTTTCACCAACTTCTCGAATTCCTTGGCCTCGGCGTGGAGTTGTTTGCGGCCTTCGGGAGTGAGGCGGTAGAAACGGGCTTTGCGGTTATTTTCCGAAGTGCCCCATTCGGCCTCTAGCCAGCCCTTCACGAGCATGCGGTTTAAGGCCGGATACAGCGAGCCATCCTCGATCTCCAGCCCGTTTGCAGAAGCGTTTTTGATGCGCTTGGCGATGGCGTAGCCATGAAGAGGGCCGCGGCCGAGGGATTTGAGGATGAGCAGGAAGAGCGTTCCCGGCAAAAGTTGCGAAGGATCGTTTCTCGTCATTTTGTTCCGTGCTTTCTGCCGCTGCTGGCAGCTGCCCTTCCCTATTCCAGTCTAGATATAGTCGCGAAAGGGGAGTGTGTCAAGCAAGCCCTCCACCGAAAAGATGCGCTCGTCCGCCAGCCCATCAACTCATCACAAAAACCCGCGGTGCTCCCGGCTTCCCATCCTCCGCAGCAATCCCGCGCCCAAGGATCGGCGCTACTCCGTAAAAATCAAACGCATCCGGCGACACACGTCCATTCTCAAACTGCTACATCCCCGGCGCCAAAGCAAACACCGCCACAAACGCAAACTTCCTATCCTTATCGAGCCCCCGCACCACATATCGAAACTCACGTACCAAATTGTCCATTCACGCCTCCACTCCTCGCTTATCCATCAAAACCGTGGAAAGCAGACCTCACCGATTCCTCCCGATCCCTCATAGTCTCGTAACTGCATTATGCTTGTCGGGTGCGCGTTAAGGCATTACGCACTGTATGAAAGAATATAGAGCAATCTTTAGGACCCCTGTATATTGTGTTTGAGGCTTAGGGATCAACTTTCATGCGCCCCGAGAAATTGCGATGTGCAATTTTTCATCTGAAAAAAGTGGTGAAAGGTCCACTGACTGAAAACCGGGAGAATATCGAAGCATTATGTCCGCGAATACTGGAATAGCCGATCCATGGTCAGGTGCACTAGCTCCTAAGATCAAGCCTGATCCCATCGTGAAGACGTGGCGTAACGACCGAGACCCAACGCGTCGCCGCGCCACTTTCGAGGTTTCGTATCCGCTCTTGGAAATCGCTATCGGGAAGTCCGAAGACCTTCACATGAAGCTTCCATCTCGCTTTGAGACGACAAAACGGCGTTCTATTCAAGGCGTTCGTTTTCATCTCCTAGTCCCAAATCTCATCCTTTCGGATGCAGATTTCCACGAATGCAAATTTCACAGACCAGATGCTCAAGGTGAGTCGGAAGTTTTGGGTGCAACATTCAAGAACTGCAAGTTCGAACGTTGCATGCTCGGAGGAACTGTTTTTCGTCACGTCGCGTTCGAGGGCTGTACGTTCTATCGTTGCGATCTCGGAGAGTCGCAATTCAGTGAGTGCCAATTAAGCGACTGCAGATTCACAGAGTGCACTGCGGAGAACGCCAGCTTCGCCGCAACGGAGGTCGATCCGACAGCCTTTCTTAAAGGGATGCCGCCTCCAATCTACAACTACGCAAATCCTATTCCAGACGGGGAACTGACCGCCGCTCAGATCGCGACAGAATGGGTCGAAGTGCGACGGAAACTTGCTGCACAACTCCTCAGATCGAATACGGAGATCCATAATACTGGTCACTCTGACCGAGGATTATTTGAGCTAAAACAGGCTGAAGTAAAGGCACGCCTTGAAACGCTTCGGACCCACCCCCTGAAAGAAGGAGCGGCCCGCTTGCCGCTTCGCGCCACGGAGGTGTTTTTGGCGTGGCTACTCCTTAAAGTAACAAAGGGGGGCACTTCGCTTTCTCGCCTTTTCTTGGCGGCCATGCTCATCGTACTGGTATACGCTTCATTGCTTTCTCATTCCCACGTTACATTCATGAACGAGAACTGTCACCTCACCACCTTCGAACCGCCGTTCGTGCTGCAACAACTCGCGCGCGCAACATCTCTGTTTCTTGCCATCGGTTATACGGCTTTTAAAGGCGGCATTCTCGCCACGGTCTTTCTTACTGCTGGGGCTTCGCTTGGACTCTTCTGGTATGCGCTCGTAGCTGCGGTTGTAATCCACCGTGTTTACCGCTAACCAGGTACGAGAGATCGTGGGGGTAATAAGGCTGCCATTCAATGCCCTTTTCTTGTATGGGAGCCAGGCGAGAGGTGACGCCGACGAGGCATCTGACGTTGATGTCCTCCAAGTGACGCCGACACATACAGCGCCCTATGCCGTCGGACGCGTCAACGTCACATGCTATACATTCGAGCAACTTTTGCGCCTCGCCCGCAGCGGCGGCCTCTTCGCACGGCACCTTGTAGAGGAGGCACTGCCGCTTGCAGACCCGCAGGGCCTGCTAGGGGCCTTGAAATCGAACTATGTTGGTCACTTGGCATACGATGGAGTCAGGAAGGAAGTTTGCGGCTGTGCGCCGTTGCTTGATGTGGCGGAGTCGCAATTCGCGGAGAATGCCGAGGGCTTGAGCTCGGTCGTGGTTTATCTGATACGAACCTACCTTTACGCGACGGCTTTCGATCGTGGATCCAGGTCGTTCGCCATGGGATCCGTCCTTGAGCTACTTGGTTTGTGTCGCGCGAGAATCACACTCTCGGACGCAAGATCCCAGCGCAACTTCGTAGCTTTTGCTGCCGCACGCGGGCTGTTCGAGGAACTCACGGGAACCGCCTGCAACCGCATCGAAGGTTCCTTAGAGGCATTCATCGTCAATGCGAGCGTCCAGAACGAACTCGCCGTGATCCTAGGGCTCAGGCTGTTGGCAAGAGGACGTCCTTTCACATACGATGCACTTTTGGACGTTGAGTTCTAGACTTGGCCGACGAACTCGCATTCATAGGAGACATTCATGGCGACAGCGTCCGACTGTCCGCCCTCCTTGGAAAACTTGGCGGTCGGAGACTTGTATTTCTTGGCGATTACGTAGATAGGGGGCCAGATTCACGTGAAGTAGTCGAAATCCTGCTGGAGATTGCAAACCGCGAACTAAATGCTGTTTTCCTATCAGGCAATCACGAGATCGGTTTGCTCGCCTTTCTCTCGGGAAGGCTTTCTTTCCTCGAATACGCCTGGATGGGTGGCCTGTCCACAATTCGAAGCTACCTCGGCAAGGCAAACGAAAACGTTCGAAGCGAGCTTGTTGCGGCTATGCCAAGGCCACATTACGAATTCTTGTCCAACTGTAAGCCGTTCTTCGAAACTGCTCAACTCGTGGCCTCCCACGCTGGTATCAATCCGGCTTGTCCGGAGAGCCGTGAACCCACAGAGATTGTGCTTGGCCGTCATCCGTCGCTTTTCCATAACGGTCTCCGGCTCAGCAAACTCGTCATATGCGGGCATTACCTCCAAACTACGCGTACACCTTTTGTGGGCAACGGCGTTCTCTGCCTGAACACCGGATGCGGAACAATTGAAGGTCCCGCGACAGCACTTCTTTATCCGGAAATGATTTTTATGCAAGCGTGAATTAGTGGGTCGGACATCACTTACTCGCCAAGAAGATTTTGAGTTTATCTTTTTCCGGGGGGTGCCCCATCCTTGCGGGTTGGTTTTGCAAGGGTGGGTCTTTCGCTTTCGTAAAGGCTTCCTGCGCCGAGATCGTATCGTTGCTCTTGGAAATCAGTCCGTGAAAACCACGCCAACCGCGCTGTGCCCCTTCTCCGTTCCCGCATCGATCCGCGCCACATAGCTCCTCAAGTGCATCGTCGAGTGCATTCCATCCTCGCCGGGAGTCTCCATCGTGACCTGCAATTCCGATTGCAGCCGCGGCATGTTTTGCAGCGAAATCGGCGCGCCTTGCAGCGAAATATCGCGCACCACCGTCCGCTAGCGATTTGCGGCTCTGGCTTGCTCCGTTCTCGCCTTCCTCAGACTCGCAGGAAGGAATTTACGTCCACTCCAGCTTCGCGCAAGATTGCGCGCAACGTGCCTTCGGCCATGTCTCCTGAGTGGTGCGGGATCGTGACTTTCTTCCCGGTTTCTTGATGCCGCCAGACTTCGTGGCTGCCCGGTCCAGGGCGATCAAACCGAAAGCCAAATAGGCGAAGTCGCCGCACCACCTCGCGGTAGGAAAATCCTGCTAACCGCCCCATTACGGCACGGACACAGGCACCCGGAACTCTTGGGCGGTGCGTGGTTTGTGCCGGAAAATCGGCGGCAGCGGATCTCCATGCTCACGGCAGGATTCCACGATTCTCCTCGCTAGCCCTTGCGCGATCTCCACTGTTTCCGCAACACTTCGTCCTTCGGCGACCAGCCCCGGAACATCCGGGCTTGTCCCCAGGTACCGCCCATTCTCCAAACTCTCAACGCGGACACGAATCCCAACCTCTTCCACTTCCGCCATGCGTACCTGCCGTTTCATCGCCGCCCGCTCCTGTCTCCGCTTCCGATTGTAACAGAGAACCATCCACTCCAGCGGGACCGGCCTCCCCTCGAATCCGCAATCCTTGCGAAGGCTTGGCGTCTCGTGCCGAAAATCCCGGAACACGTTGTCCGGCTTCATTCGGAAACACATTTGGGGGGCTTCGTGAAATTCTAATCCGTGAAAACAACGCCTACCGCGCTGTGCCCCTTCTCCGTGCCCGCATCGATGCGCACCACATAGCCCCTCAAGTGCATCGTCGAATGCAGTCCATCCTCGCCGGGAGTCTCCATCGTGACCTGCAATTCAGATTGCAACCTAGGCATGTTCTGCAGAGAGATCAGCGCGCCTTGCAGCGAAATATCCCGCACTACCGTCTCTTCCTGAAATTCTTTCCCGCCTTCCGTCACTCCTGTAACCTTCGCGCGGAATTGCGCTTCGCGCCGCAAGGTCGTGCGCGTTCCCGGCATGTGCGCCTGCACATTATCTACCGCCGCCCCCAGCGTAATCACCATGCCCTCGCTCGCCGCAAACACCGAGTCATATTCTTCGCGCGCCTGCCGCAAAATCGAATCCACCATGCGGTCCGTGGAGTCCGGGTCGTGATGAAACAGCACCAAAGTCTTCGCACCGGCTTCGCGCGCAAGTTTCACGCCTTCTTGCCATGACGAGTGTCCCCAACCCTTGCGCGTCGTCGCCAATTGCTCTGGAGTGAACTGCGCATCATTAATGAATATGTCCGCGCCCGTTGCGAGTTCCCGCAAATTCTCATCCAGTTTCGCATCTCCCGGTTCATTGTCCGTGGCGTACGCCACGATTCCCGCCGGCGTCTCGATGCGGAATCCCAGGCATCCCTGCGGATGATTCAGCCACTTCGCCGTAATTTTATTTTCGCCGACCGTAAACGTGTCTCCGCCTTCCACTTCCTTGAATTTGCGTTTCGCGTTCATGGCCGACATGTCCACCGGAAAATAAGGCAGCGCCATTTGCGCCTCGAACACTTGCTTTAGGCTGTCCCGCCCCAGATATTTCGAGCGAAAACTGTAAAAATGAAATTCGTTGTTCTCCGCATAAAGCGGCGAAAAAAACGGAATCCCCTGAATGTGATCCCAATGATAATGCGTCACGAAAATGTGCGTTTCAGGATGTCCTCCGCCGTTCGGCATTCCCCACCGGCTGCCCAGCATGCGCAATCCTGTCCCGCAATCCAGAATGAATTGCGTCCCGTCCGGCGCGGTCAATTCGAGGCACGGCGTGTTTCCGCCGTAACGCCACGTTGCGGGATCCACCGTCGGCGTCGATCCTCGAACACCCCAGAAGCTTAATTTTGCAATGGGAGCCGTCATGTCCCTCGGCGCACACCTGCGCGTAGGCCATTCCCGCCGCCAAGCACGCGGAAGGGGAAGCTAGTTCGATGTTGGCAGCCGCCGGGAAATGCGTCAATGAATTCGCGCCGGGGACGTGTCAAACTTCCCACTAACAGGGCAGGACCGCAGCGCCCCGGCGAATTGTGCTTGTAGCACAGGCAATCTTGCCTGTGCTCTTTTGCAATCCTTGCGATGCGCGGCAACCCGCAGGTGAGTAAAATGGAGCGAATGGAAGATCATTCCCAACTTCGCGGCGTCGAACGCGGCCACGATCCAATGCGCGACTCCAAACAAGGCGACGGCCATGATCCGGACCACGGGCATCATGACGGCCACGTGCATCATCCGCATTCGCACCATCACCACGGCCACGAGCATCCTCCTTTGCGGCCCGCGGTGCTCGGCTGGGCCATGGTCGCAACGCTGGGTTTGGTGGTTGCCGAGATCTTTGGCGGCGTGCTTGGCAGATCCGTCGCGCTATTGAACGACGCCGTACACAACCTCTCGGATGTCCCTGCGCTCGGGATTTCCTGGCTGGCGATGCGCTGGGCCGAGCGGCCCGCGGACAGCGAAAAAACGTACGGCTATCACCGCGCGGGAATTCTCGCGGCGTTTACAAATGCTCTTTTGCTGGTGCTGCTTTCGCTTTGGCTGGGCTACGAAGCGATCGAGCGGTTTCGCTCTCCGGTGCGCGTCGTCGAGAGCTGGATGATCTGGACTTCCATCGCGGCGCTTCTTGTGAACGGCGGAATTACACTTGCTCTTGTGCGCGGGCGCGAGGATTTAAATTTGCGCAGCATTTTGATTCACAATTTTGGCGACGCGCTCTCGAATATCGCGATTATCGTCGGCGCGATTGCTATTCGCATGACGGGCGCGCTGTGGATCGATCCGCTTCTCGGCATCGCTATTGGCTTGCTGGTGCTGTGGTCCAGCATCGGCATTCTGCGCGAGTCGTCGCACATCCTTCTCGAGGGCCGGCCGCGCGAGATGCATGTCGAGGAAGTCGCGCGTGCGATCCTCACGATCGAAGGCGTGCAGGAAGTTCATGACGTTCACATCTGGTCGCTCGGCGGCGGGCACAATGCGCTGAGTTTGCACGCGCGCATTCCCGACATGCATCTCGACAGTTGCGAGCGCTTGCTCGCCGCTATTCAAGAGAAAGCAGCGAAAGAATTCAAGATCGACCACACTACCGTGCAGCTCGAAAGAGCTGGACTTCCAGCCGTTTCGGGATACGTGATGCCCGAGCCTGTAAAAAAATAATTTCTCTCGCCTGAAGATTTTCTCGTCGTGAATTTTCCGATCTGAACTGAAAGCCACGCCAGGCGAAAAACAGTCAGGAGCGGGCTTCGCGGGCCAGTGAGGAATCGAATTTTGGATGTACATGAATGGTCAGGCGGGGAGGCGAAAATTCAGGCCGCGTTGTTGATTGAATTGTTGCGTGGCGTTCAGATCGAGCTTGTCGAGAGACAAGGTGCGGCGCAAGCCCTCGCGAGTGATGTAGCGAAGCGTGCCGTTCTCCCAAGCGAAGGCGGCGGCAAAAAACAGCGTTCCATCGCGGCGAACAAAAACATATTCATCGGAATCTTGCTGAGCGACCGGCTTGGCTGGTACGTAGTCATGCGAAGGTGCGACAGGTCGCTCGATGTCAGCGGGTTCCTCGGCTTCTTCTTGAACGTTGTCGCCCTGCTGGGCTTCCTCGACGGGCACCGCGGAAGCTTGCTGATCGTCTGCATCGTCAGGAAAAATCGGCCAATAGTAGCCGCCGCCATAAAACGGGAAATAAGCTCCAACAAAATCGCCGTTTCGTCCGTGATGGTGACCCCGGCCATGCGTTCCCTGCGGATGGACTGCCGCGACGTGAGAATAATCAAAGCCAAGTCCGGGAACATCTTCCGAGAGGATCGCGCGGTTGTCGCGAGGAGTTCGCGCAACGCCGGTTTGGCGCGTCACTGGACGGAGGACAATCGCTCCCGAACGGGTGCGAACGTAATGCATGCCTGGATAGGGATGGCTTGCGTAATAGTGTGAGCCGGCCGACGGAGAGGAATGCGCAGCCAAATGCGGCGCAGCCATTGCAGGCCGAGCCATCGCGGGAGCCGACATTGCCGGGCGGGCCATACCGGAGCCCATCGCTCGACCCACGCCACCTCGGCCTTGTGCGGAAACGATCGCGGGAAGAAACGCGAGAGAAGCAGCGAAGATCAGGAAGCGGCGCATGGTCAGTACCTGGGTTCCCGGGCCGCCGGGCCTTTCTTGCACGTACACTTATAAGGATGCGCCCATTGGAGAAGCGGTTTCAAGAGAGAGTGCTGGTTAGCCAAAACAGACCCCTCCCCCACCCGGGTGTTTTCGGTAAAGTGTGTGGAAGGTATTGAAAGGATTGGGGATCGCGTTATGCACGATGCAAGCGAGTGCGGAAGAGTATGAAAACAAAGGAAACGTAAGCGGCGAGGAATGATACTGATGCGGACTGTTGTGGAGAGCAGCGACAAGTGGTGAGCGGGTAGTGTCCCGGTGGGTCTGACGCAGAGCGAAGCACAAAATGAGATTTTGGATGGGAGGATGTGACCCCCACCCCCATGTGTGACGGAAAGTGTGCGCAAGCGCATGATGGAAAAGGGGTTGCGGCGATTCCGGCGTGTCGAGTTGTGCGGGGCGTGCTGGGTTGAGTGCGCGAGCTCAGTTGGCGACGAGGCCGACGAGGAGAAAAGCAGATCCTTTCCGACAAGGCCGGAAGCTACGGCGCTGAGCCGTTCGGGATGTTCCATCGCTGCGCATAGGAGGACGCCGTTAGCGTGAGGCGAACCACGATATGGAAGCAAGGCGGGTAGCGGAGGGAAGCCAGTGGCGCTATTCTCCTCCGCAACGAAAGAAATTACAGTATAGCACATTTCTGTTTATTGTCAAGTTATAATTATAAGTCGTTATGGGCAGCGGGTTGCGAATGGCCCAATCGGGGTTGAGATGCGGAGAGGGGCAAAACTCGCACCTGAAAACCGCAGGGATGCGGCACCCCAAGG
>Ga0187820_1000089_pt1 | contig 16518 bp, 13 predicted proteins | sample NC_wetland_sal_i_19_FD_132409 | JGI IMG/M metagenome (GOLD analysis project Ga0187820, IMG submission 132409) | Wetland sediment microbial communities from Neuse River Estuary, North Carolina, USA - SO4_5 | ecosystem: Environmental > Aquatic > Freshwater > Wetlands > Sediment | place: USA: North... | reverse complement strand
GCAGAAATGCATGAACTCGTAGATAAGATACATGCCCGTCGTCACGCACATGAACAACCAGCCGACGTTTGGCGTCAAAAGCAGGCCAAGCACCGCGGCCATTGGGATCGACATCAAGATGAAGACAACGAGGGCATAGGGTGGGAAGACCGTCACACGCCAATCCTTGTTGTCACGAAATCGCATTTCGTGATCAGTGAAGAATTGATGATGATTGAGCGTGTGACGTTCGTAGATGGCGCGTAACCCTTTGATATTGACCGGCCGATGCATGATGAATTTGTGCACCGCCCATTCGAAGATATTGGTGAACAAAAATGCGACCGGCACGGTAAGCCATTCCAGCCAGGTCACGTTCCTGATGTGTTGGACGTAAATATAAAACGCCGCAGCGCCAATCGCGTAGATGATGAGAATATGCACGTAACCGTCATACCAGCCGACGATGCGTGAGCGATATTCCTGACGAAAGGCTTTTTGCCGCTCGGTAATCATGTCCGTTCTCCTGACCGGCGTCGTATTCGGTCGCGTTATTTTCCGATCTTCCGCCTGCTGTGTCAGTGCATTTCCTTGATGGCGCGGTCGATCTCCTCCTCGGTCAACGTCCAATCATTATCGAGATCGGCAATCACTTTTTTCATGAATGGTTCGGATAGCCTGATCGCAAGACCTTTATCGCCGAGATGATCGTACAGGATAGCCAGCGCGAGTTGCTGCGGGCTCGCGCCCTCGTAGGTCCATTCGAAACCCCATTTGGTGAACCGTTTGATGTCGTAATGCTCGCTCAGTGGACGGCCGTCGACCGTCACGCTCAGCCCATCGATCTGCCGCGTTCCTTGATATGTCTTCACAGATCCGGCCCAGCAGCATGGCGTTATCGCCAAATGCTAGGCTACCGGCTCCCGGCTTGTAAAGCGGACGGAGAAAGCGGCGGCTGAGGCCGAATCGCACCGCCACGCAAACTAGCAGGCAGGCGTTAAGCAGGCGGGGCCTGGCCCCTCAAGGAATTTGTCTTTGCTGCAATTCGGCATCGCTTGCCCGGACAAAGCCGAATTTGGCGTAGGCGTCTTGGCCGTCGGCCGAACGCAAGAAGTCCAGGAACGCTTCCGCCGCCTGGCGATGCTTGGAATCTGTTAGCATGCCGATCGCGTAAGAGACTTCGGTCCGTAAGCTGTCCTGGTCCGGAAGTGCGACGGCTTCGACCTGAGCGTCACGGCCCAGCGCCGCGAGCACTTCCGTCTTCCACACCATCCCCGCGTCTGATTGATTTGCCACAATCCGGTCAGGCGTCTCGCGATGGTGAACCGCCGTAAACCAATTATTGGCGGTGGTCTGGCAATGCACACACTCCTTCCCGCCGGAAATCGTCTGCCAGATGCCGTGCCGCTCCAAAACCTTGCGGATGTAGAACTGCATGATGCCTTCGTTGACCGGGTTAGGCATGGAAGTGCGCACGTCGGGGCGAGCGAGATCCTGCACCCCGGCGATTTTCTTGGGATTGCCCTTCGCCACCATGATCTGCAGCTCGTTGTGCATATAGACCATGTAGCTGTCCATCATGCCGGACGCCTTGAGCTCACGGAGATGGCCGAGATTCACGGAGGCATAGATGTCCGGTCGTCCGCGATATTCCTTGTCCTGATAGACCCAACCGCCGGCCTCGATAGCCTGCAACAATAGCCCCGGCGGCAAAGTGATGAGACCCACGCTGATTGCCGGATGTTGTTTCTGAAAAGCGCCGATGACATCATCCATCGCGAAAAACTGATTGCCCGCGAGCCACAGCGTCAAACCGGTCTCCGGCATTTGTTCGAGTGCTTCTGCGCCAGTGACAGTGGCGCCGCCGTTCGCCCCATATAATTTTATGTCGGTCTCCCTTCCTTGGGGAATGGCCGGCGTTTGAATCGCATTGGTTTCGGAATTCGGACGGTCTGTTTGCGCCTGTGCCAAAGTCACCATGGCGGCAACGCCAAGAGCAGCGAGTAGTTTGCGCAGATGCGCATCACTTAACGGCATGCCATCATGCGCTTTGTGTGTGACCGGGTATTCGTCCAAAGGGTGCTCGGCAACGGCGAGCCTGGCTTTGCAAGCCAGCGGCGCTTTCCATCAATTCTGATGAGCATTCCCGTCAGAGTCGGCGTTCACGAATTTACCGCTTTTCCAGAGGCCAGATTCCGTCCTGCCGTCAGCGGACGTGTAGGTCCCTTGCCCGTCGTATGAACCGTTCTTGATTTCCCCGACGTATTTCCCGCCGCTGGGAAACGAATAAGTGCCCCGCCCATTTTGTACGTCGTCCTTGAATTCACCGACGTATTTCTGTCCGTTGGGCCACGCCAACGTGCCCTGTCCGTTTTTCTTGTCGTTCTTCCATTCGCCGACATATTGGCGGCCGTCGGCGAAGGTTTGGGTACCTTGTCCGTTTCTTTTGCCGCCGCTCACTTGACCGACATATTTATCGCCGCCGTGATACGTGTAAGCCCCCTGGCCATTTTCCTTGTTGTCCCTCCACTGGCCGACATATTTGTCTGCATTGGCCCATGTAAAGGTACCCTGTCCGTTTCTCTGATCGTCTTTGAACGCGCCCAGATACTGGCTTCCATCGGAGTAAGTTTGAGCGCCTTGTCCGTTTCTTTGGCCGTCGCTCCATTCGCCGACATATTTGTCGCCGTTCTGGAACGTATAAGTGCCCTGTCCCGTTTGTCTGCCGTTCTTCCACTCGCCGGCGTATTTGTCGCCGTTGGCAAATGTCAGCGTGCCTTGTCCGTTTTGGATGCCGTCCTTCCATTCGCCGACGTATTTGTTTCCATTGGCGAACGTCAGCGCGCCTTGTCCATTTTGTTTGTCGTCCTTGAACGCGCCGACGTATTTGTTTCCATTGGCAAACGTCAGCGTTCCTTGGCCGTTTTCTTTGTTGTCCCTGAATTCACCGGTGTACGCGCTTCTGTCGGGATAGCTGTAAACACCCGTGCAATTGTTCCGCAGCGCGTTTGGGTCGGACGGACACGGCGGCAGACGGCTTTGTGCATCGGCGACGATTGGCGCCAAGCCAAAGGCGGTTAGCGACGACGAGAGGACAATTGCCGCAAGGTTATGCTTCGAGCGAAGCTTTAGCACACGCATCTGGGCGCCTTTCAGGTCTTCCTAACGCACTCGCGCAGTTGAGGCTAACAAGCCACGACATTGTGGTTCAAGTGTGCACGCTTGCAATCTCAACGCCGCGCCAGGGACGATCGCAATCGGCGCGGCCTGCCGCAAGGCCGCGGACGCGCCCTAGACGCTGCGTCCAGGACGACTACCGCGGCAGGACGCGTTACGTCGGCGGCTTCGGCCGGACATTGACTTTCTGGCCGTCGGCAAGATCGACCGGCGGCGCCAGGATCACCTGGTCGCCGTCCTTGACGCCTGCATTCACCTCGATCGTCGTGCCGAAGTCACGCACCACGTTGACGTTGTGCAGACGTGCCGTTCCGTCCTCGACCACCGCAACACTGAGACCCTTGGAGTTGAAGATGATCGCTTCGGACGGCAGCACCAGCGACGGCGTCTTGCGCGGAATCTTCAACTCGACGGTGCAATAAACGCCCGGCGACAAAGCATGGTCGGGATTGGGCACGTCGATTTCAGTCAAGAGCGTCCGCGTTCCGGGCTGCAACGCGTCGGCGAGGCGCGTCACCTTTCCCGGAAAATCGCGTCCCGGCAGTTCCGGCACGCGAATCACGGCATCGACGCCCGGGCCGAGCCCAAAGGCCTCGTCCTGCGGCACATAGAGCTGGATGCGCAGCGTATCGCTCTGCATCAGCGTGAATAAGAACGTGCCGCTGGTCGCGTCCGCCTGCACCAGGCTGCCGACATCCACGTTGCGCGCGGTGATGACGCCGTCGAACGGCGCAATCACGCTCTGGTAGTCTTTCTGCTGATGCAATACGGCAATCTGCGCCGTTTGCGCCTTGATGTTCGCCTGGGCGACGGCAACGGTGGCGTCTTGCGCCTTGAGGTTCAAACGATCGGTATCGCCCTGTTGCTGGGTAACCCAGCCCTTTTGCACGAGAGTGCTGTCACGGTTCCAGGTCACTTGGCCGAGATCGCGATTGGCTTGGGCCTGCTGCAACGCCGCCTGCATCTCGGTGAGCGTCGCCTCGGCCTGCGCGATCTGATGATCGAGCTCGGGCGCGGTGATCTCCAGGAGCAATTGGCCCGCTTTTACGCGGCTGCCGATATCGACCTCGCGCTTGGAGATATAACCGCTGGCCCGCGCATAGATGTTCGCTTGGGCGAACGCCTCGGTGGTGCCCGGCCAGGTCACCGACATCGTTTTACCGCTGGCATTGACCGTAGCCGTCGTCACCGTCGGGATGAAGTCGCGGCGCTGCTCGGCCGCGGCCATGACCTGTGCGTGCGCGCTATAATGTTGCCAGATGCTGACCGCCAGGGCCCCGCACAACAAAAGGATCACGCTGGCACCGAGAAGACGGCCCCTGCCGTGTCGTATCGTTACTTTTGTATCTGGTTTATCTGGTCGTTCGGTCTCGATGTCGGGCACTGGCGACCGTTCCAGTTTATTCACGGCAGACCCTCCTCGAATACACCATGTGCCGGCTTGCCGTCATTACGTTTGCGCAGCATGGCGAAGAGATACGGCACGGCGAGGAGCGTGGTCGGCGTGGCAAACAACAGGCCGCCGATCACCGCACGCGCCAGCGCGGCATTCTGCTCCTCGCCAGCACCGCCAATGGCCATAGGGACCATGCCGACGATCATCGCCGCCGCCGTCATCATTACCGGACGGATTCTGGTGCGGCCGGCCGCGATTGCCGCGTTGAGCGCCGGCATGCCGGCGAGTTGTTGTTCGCGGGCAAAGGTAACGAGCAGGATCGAATTGGCCGATGCGACGCCGATAGCCATAATTGCCCCCATCAGCGAGGGCACACTGAGCGTGGTATTGGTGATGTAGAGCATCGTGACAATACCGCAGAACGTCGCCGGCAAAGCTAAAATTACCACGAACGGATCGCCCCAGGTCTGATAATTGACGACCATCAGCAGATAGACGAAAACCGCAGCGAACATTATTCCGATTGCCAGGTCGCGAAACGCACTGTTCATGCTGGCGATTTGACCGATGACTTCAATCCGATTGCCCGGCGAAAGTTGCTTTTGATATTGCGCAATAACCTTGTTGATGTCGCCGGAAATCGACCCGAGATCGCGACCTTCGGCATTGGCATAGACCTCATAGACCGGCTGCACATTGGCCTGATTGGCGTTGGTCTGGACCGAATCGCGCTTGATGGTGGCGACGTTGCTGAGCAATCCCGGTACCGGATTGCCGCTTGCTGCGGTAAACGTGGCGATTGGAGTGTGCTTGAGTTCGTTCAGCGTATCCGTGCGGTACTCGGGCGTCTGCACCGCCAAATAATACGGCGTGCCGTTTGTCGGATCTGTCCAAAAATTTGGCGACACTTGTTCAGAGGAGCTCAGACTCGTATTCAGGTTAAGCGCAATACTATTTGCCGTTAGGCCGAACTGGGTCGCGCGGGCACGATCGATCTGGGCGAACAATTCAGGTCCGTTGATTTCCTGCTGCAAATGGACGTCGGCCAATCCCGGGAGGGCCGCAATCTTCTGCGTCAGTTCTCTGGCGATGCGCAGATTGTTCGCTCGGTCGTAGCCGACGGTGCGTACATCGATCTGCGCCGGAATGCCGAAATTGAGAATCTGCGTCACCATGTCGGCGGGCTGAAAGTAGAATATCGTGTTGGGGAAGGCGGCCGGCAGCACTTGGCGAAGCTTTCCAATGTAATTTACCGTCGGGGCGTGGCCGTCCTTCAACGCGACCAGAATAACGCCGTCGTTTAGGCCGGTCGCCGTGCCGTCGCCGAAAGCGTAATTGTAGGAACGGGCCGGCAAACCGATATTGTCGAGGATCAGGTCTCGCTCGTTCTCCGGTATGACTTCGCGGATTCTGTCCTCGATCGCCTGAAAAATCTGCTCGGTCTTCTCGATGCGGGTGCCGGCCGGGACACGAACGTGCAATTGAATCTGGCCGCCGTCGATGATCGGGAAGAAGTCGCGGCCAACGAACAGAAAGAGCGTGCCGCCCAGCGCCAGCACGATGAGTGCAACCGCGGGCACGATGATTCGGCGCTTCATCAGCGTGCCGAGGAGTTCCGTATAGCCGTTACGCATTGACTCGAAGCCCCGGTTAAACCGCGCATACAGACGGTCAAACCAGCCCTCGCCACCGTGTTGCTCGCCCTTGAGCAAAAGCCCGATGGTGATCGGCGTTAAGGTCCGTGAAAATCCGTAGGACGCCAGCATCGCAAACACCACCGCAAGCCCGAGCGGGGTGAAGAGATACTTCGCCGGTCCGTGCAGGAAGACCACGGAAACGAACACGCAGCTGATCGCGAGCGTCGACACTAATGTCGGCACGGCAATGCCTGCGGAGCCTTCGAGCGTCGCCGCGGGCAGCGGCTTGTGTTCCTCGGTGAGCAGGCGGTGGGTATTTTCGATCGTGACAGTCGAATCGTCGACCAGAATTCCGATCGCCAGCGCCAGCCCGCCAAGCGTCATTGTGTTGATCGTTTCGCCGAGGAAATAAAGAACAACGAGCGAACTTAAGATGGCGAGCGGGATCGAAATCATCACGACGAGCGTCGAGCGCCATGATCCAAGGAAGAGAACGATCATCAGCGCGGTCAAACAGCCTGCGATGGCGCCTTCCTTAAGCAAGCCCTCGATCGAAGATCGCACGAATACCGACTGATCGAACAGCTCGTTGATATGCATGCCCGGCGGCGCCGCCGCTCGCGCCACGTTCAGCGCCTGTTTGACGCCGTTGACGACGGCGAGCGTCGATGCATTGCCGTTCTTGATAACGCTGAGGAGTACCGAACGATGGCCGTCTGTCCGAACGATGTTTTGCTGCACGGCCCAGCCGTCGTGGACTTGTCCAATATCCTTGACGAAAACGGTGGCGCCGTTGACGAATTTGATGGGGATGTTGTTGAGATCGTCGATGCTCGTCGGAAGCGAGTTGGTGCGTACCGTGAACTGCGTATCGCCGATCTTGGCCAAGCCCGAAGGGATGGTTAGATTCTGCGCGTTGACGGCGTTGACGACATCCAAGGGCGTCAGTCCCTTGGCCTGGAGCTTCAGCGGATCGATATCGACCATAATCTGGCGATATTTACCGCCCGCTGGAGTGGGAAGCGTAACGCCATGGATAGGCGCAAGCTGCTGCCGTAAGCGGTAAATGCCGTAATCATAGAGTTGCTGCTCATTGAGCGTATCGGAGCTCAACCCGATCTGCAGAACCGGCACGCTTGAGGCATTGTACTGCACCACGACCGGCGGCTGGATGCCCGTCGGCATCAAGGCGCGGATCGAATTTGTTCCAGCGACGATCTGAGCAATCGCCAGATCCAGATTCACGTCAGGTTGAAAGAAAACCTTCTGAATCGAGATGCCGTTTAGGGTCTGTGCTTCAATGTCCTGGATCCCGTTCACGCTCGATGACAACGAATATTCGCTGTAAGTCGTGACCCGTTGCTCCATCTCCGGCGTGCTGAGCCCGGTATATTGCCAGATGATGGACACGACCGGGATGTCGATCTCCGGGAAAATGTCGGTTGGCATCGACAGCACGGCGGTCACGCCGAGGAAGAGCACCAAAACGGCGAGAACGTAGAAGGTATGCGGCAACCTCAGAGCAAAACGAACGATACCCATGTTGCTCAGCTCATCCGCGTGCAACTTCTATATGCAATTTCCACCTGGATTTCGGCCGGGCGCCCCGAAATGGAACAAATATGTCTTTGGAGCCTTTTTGAATATGCCCTTGTAAGCACCTTTTTGTGAGCGCGAAGGGTGCCGTCCAGTGACTCCGCGGGAGGGCGGGCCAAAGCGGTTGGCAGATAGGTTCGGCGCTCGGACGGCGTTCCGCAACCCAATATGCGAATCGGCCCGCTCGAATCGGCCCGCTCCACGCCCTCGCCATCGCGCTCAATAACAAAAGCAACACCCTCCGCGCCGCCGCGTGTTGCGGCCCATCATTTATCGTGAGATTCCGGCCTGAAACTTCGGCCATGCCCGCCTCGGCTCCTGCAAGCCAACTCGACCCAGGCTGGCGAGTTCCGGCCGTAGCCACCGGACGCGACCAGGTGGCCACCTCATGATAACAAGTAAAAGCGCAGCCGGATGAGCGTTCTAAGCGGCTTTTTTTGGAGCTTTTGAGCTATGAGCGCGCCAGTCCGTTAATTAAGCTGGCCTCGCGTTTTGGCAACGAATTGAAGGGCGGAATTTATGGATCGCAGAAAAATTGAGATCGACCGGATCAGTGTCCGGTCGTCGCGGCCATTCGAGGCCGTCGTGGCGACCCTTCACGCGGCCATCGGCCATCCTGACATGGCGAAGCTTTCGAAGGCCATCGATGGCGCCGCCACCTTTGCCGAGCTGGAAAGCGCCGTTCGCCAAGGCCTGGGCAAGACAGAGCTGATGCTGTTCATGCAACTTGATGCCGGAGCGGTCCTGCGCAAAGAGAGCGGCCGTGACGCACCGAAGATCATCCGTTTTTTGATCGGCAATCCGCTGATTATGAAGGAAATGGCCAAGCATATTGTCGACGCGGCGTCGTATGCTCCGGTGACCGTATTGGTGTACGAGCAATCGGATGGCGTGCATCTGTCCTACGACACGATGGCGAGTCTTCTGAAACCCTACGCGAATGCCGCGGCGCTCGCGATCGCCGGCGATCTCGATACTAAGATCGAAAAGCTCCTTCGCGAGGCGGCGGGCAGCTAACAGTACGAACCAAATGCCGTAACTTGGACGATGACTTGGAGGGTGCAATGACTTGGGGACTTCCATCTCATTTGTTTCTCGAAATCCACATCGCTTTAAGCTTGATCGGCATCGTGTCCGGTCTGATCGTCTTGTACGGTCTGTTGAACGCAATCGCGTTTCACGGCTGGACCGCGCTGTTTCTCGCCACGACGATTTTGACCAGCGTCACCGGATTTCCCATTCCGCCGTTCGGCTTCGATCCGCCGCGCGCCGTCAGCACGCTCTCGCTCGTGCTGCTCGCCATCGCCGTCTGCGCGTTCTATGCCTTCCATCACGCCGGAACGTGGCGCTGGGTCTATGTGGTCACCGCGACGGCGGCGCTGTATTTGAATTGTTTTGTCGCCGCCGTTCAGGCTTTCGAAAAGGTGCCGTTTTTAAAGTCTCTGGCGCCGACGCAAACCGAGCCGCCGTTTGTGATCGCGCAGCTGATATTGCTCGCGCTCTTCATTTGGCTCGGCATCGCGGCGTTGCGTAAATTTCACCCGCTCGCGAAGGGATGAGGTTGAATGAATGTCGCGCGTCATCGGCCTGAGCCGTCGGCGGAAGGGGCATGGTGGGGCAGTGGTGACTTTATTGCCATCAAGCCACTAAATTCGCATCTCGCCAAAGCAACCATTTTCCATCGGCTTGTTTGCGGAGGATCGAGAGCGTGTATCCTTTTCGCCGCACCGCATTGCCGCCGGACGGCGTAAGCGTGACGTCAATATAGTTTCGGATATAGGCCCAATCGCCAAGCACCTCGATTTCGCGGATATTGCTCGTTCCCCTCAAAGAAACGTTTTTCATCGCTTCTGATGTAACGCGAAACGCATCTTTGCCGAACGGCTCGCGGTCCGGCGCCATGAAGATCACGTCGTCCGCCATCAGGCTCAATACCGTGGAAAGGTCGCCGGCCTCGCTCGCCATCATCCACGTTGCGACCATGTCCCGAATCGCGCGCTCCTCGTCAGCCATGGTGCCGCTCCCTGTCTTCTTTTTTGCGTTGCGCCGATCGAACGAAGACGGCCCCTGCGGCGCAAAAAGTGGCGCTGACGATGGCGGCGACGACGATCGTGAAAATCCCTGTATCGCCTGATTTTAGGGCGCCATGAATGTGGCTTGCGTTATCGCTATCCGGCGGAGCCGACTTGATCTAGGCCGCCGCCGACGGCACCAGCTCCGACAGTTTTGCCTTTTCCTCGGCAACGAGTTGAAGAAGGGTCCGCCGCTTTGCTTCGTTCATCTCTTCGGCAAGTTTCTTGCCGAATAGCTCGATATTGAGACGCGCGACCATCGAATGCAGCGTGACGGTGTCTGAGGCGAAATACCTCATGGCTAGTCTCTCCCCGCGACGTTCCCATGCCCCTCCCGTCTAGCCAAACGCGCTCGTCGGCGCTCAGTTCCACCGACGCAAGCGCTATTATCGGGCGGACCCTGAACTTTCGACAACGTGCAACCTGCGAACCGTCAATTCATCGACTTCCAGTTTTCCGATTCGCGCCCGCTTGACCGCTATTCGATCGACGGCCAGGCGACCGATGGCGAGCGCTCCAATCGCGACCGCGCCGACCGCCGCGGCGCCGAGCGCGAACGCCAAAAGATTGGCGACCGGAAGAGCTTGGGATTGAACGGTAACTTCCCGCCTCATGAGCAACCTCCGTGAGCAAAATCGATGTGTGGCCGCCGTCGCGCCCTCAATCCGCAAGCCGATTGCGCGCAGCCCTTGCCATTGCGTGACCGCAAGACGGTGTTGGGAGCCGCGCCCTGTTTTATACGAAATTCAACGGAATTAGCGGCCAAGCGACAAAGTGTGATCGCTGTCACCGCGCCTCTCACCGGAACGCCGTAAGGTGATACGAGTTCGAGCGCAATGCGAGGAGGTTGCAATGGTGGGTCTTGCGAAACAAACGAAGTCCCGATTGGTCCGTTGGTTCAAGGATTTCAGAGAAAGGAACAAACCGCCGCATAAGTGGTACGAGCACGATCACTACGGTATCTAAGCAGCTCGGAATTTTGATCTTTTCTTAGACGGCGCCCGTCGTTTTACGTGACGGGCGCTTTTCTTTTCGGCGCACTCCGCATGCGATGGAAATAAGTTCGCGAGCGTGGCCTAAAGGCTACACGCTCGCGATGACCGGCGTTTTGGTTGATCCGAACCGCGGCTAGCCGGGCGGTGGTTTCTTGTCTTTTGAATTCGGAGCCGGCTTCGGATGCGCATTCGATCCGGTGACCTGCGGTGGCGGATTGGCAGCTTTGGGCGGGGTCGCCGTCTGCGGCTTCATCCCTGTATTGAGCGGCTCCGGCTTGCCGCCGTTGTTCGGCAACTTCGCTTCCGTATTCGGCGACTTCATTTCCGGATTCGGAGGCTTCATTCCCGTGTTGAACGGTTCGGGTTTGCCGCTGTTGTTCGGAAGTTTTGCTTCCGTGTTCGGCGGCTTCGCCTCGGTATTGAGCGGGGCGGGTTTGGCGGTGTTCGGGAGCCTGCTCTCGGTGTTTAGAGGCTTGCCCTCAGTGTTGAGGGGTTCGGGTTTGCCGCCGCTGTTCGGAAGCTTCGCCTCGGTATTCAGAGGCTTGGTCTCGGTGTTCGCTGGCTTGAGCGGCGTTTCGCCCTTGAGCGGCTGTTCGCTTTTGCCAGTCATTTCCTTTTTCTCAAACGTGCCCGGCGCCGTCGAACCGGGATTGATCGCCGCGGCCCCGGCCGGTTTTGTCGTCGCCGGCATGCCGGGTTCGGCGCTCCGCGCCGCCACGACGCCTTTGCCGCTGAAATCGCCAGGTTTGGAGGTCGCCGCGATAGGCGGCTGGCCGCGGTTTTCAGATGCAAGCAGAGCACGGTTGTTGCCGGCCGTTCGCTCCTGGTCGAGTTGCGCAGGAATTGCGGCAACGTGCTGTTCGTGAGCCGCCGCCTCTTCTTCCGGCGTCGCCCTCAACGTGATTCCGCCGGAGCCACCATTGAAGCTTACTCTCGATGCGCCCGGCGCAACGACGACGGTCTTCTCATAGACATTGGTGATCGTGACGCCGCCGAAATTGTTGACGATCCGATTGTAGGCGAACACGCCGTTGACCCACCGCCCACCTTCGTAACCGACGCCACCATAACCGAAGCCGTAATTGACGCCGCCGTAGAAGCCGATATGGGGACCCCAATAGCCTGCGTTCCAAACGTAAATTCCATCACGCCAGCCCCAATAGCCCGGTGTCCAAAGCAGGCCGACGGAGGGCGGCTGGACCCAAGTGCCGGGAACCCAGAAGTAACCGCTCGGGCCACCGCCCCAGTAGCCGGGCGTCCAGATGTAGCCCGGCCCGGGAATCGGAGGCTGGTCATAGACCGGCAATTCCGGTGGAGGAGTTGCGTTGCCGGTACAAATAACTTGCGCCTGCGCGGTGGCCGGTAAGGCCAGCACCGCGAGCATCAACGAAAACCAAATAATGGATGAAGAGCGTCGCATACCCATCCCCTCAGGATCGTATCGTTTCTGGCGCGCGAAAGTCGTAGCGGAATACTGCGAGATTAAGGCACATCGGCGATAATTGTATGTAGTTTCATGAAAATTCGGAACTCTTTGCGTTCATTCGCCATTCAGTTTTTCGCCGTTCGCGAGGTCAATGTGACTGGCCGCATAGGCCTCGGATCGCCGCGCAAATTGTCCGATCTTCATCGCTCACCATGGCCGCCGTGGCAGGCCAAAACGGAACCTTCCCAGGGTCCTGGCGTTTGGGACTCTAGTATTGGCGGGGTGGTCCAGTGCCAGGTCTAAATCGGTTCCCAAAGTCGCTTGCCGGCGACGGCGAAATGAGTGAGCGAATCTACGCATTCGACTGGTCGAAGACGGCGATCGGGCCGGTTGAGGGATGGTCGCCTGCCTTACGGATGATGGTCCGCTTCCTGCTCGCCAATCGTTTCCCGTTGCTGCTCTGGTGGGGCCCCGACTATGTGTCGATCTATAACGACGCTTATCGTCCGATCCTGGGCACTAAGCATCCATGGGCTTTAGGCCGGCCCTTAAGAGAGTGCTGGAAAGAAATCTGGCAGATCCTGCAGCCGCTTGTTGATACGCCTTTTCACGGCGGACCATCGACGTGGAACGACGACATTCTTTTGGAGATCAATCGCCACGGCTTCGTCGAGGAAACGCATTTCACCATCGCCTATAGTCCGGTCCCAGACGAGAGCACGTTCACGGGTATCGGTGGGGTTTTGGCGACCGTGCATGAGATCACCGAGAAAGTGGTTAGCGAGCGGCGCGTAGGCGCGTTGCGCGATTTAGGCGCCGCGACGATCGAAACGAGAGCGACGCCCGAAGAAGCCTGCCGCTTCGCCGCCAACGCTCTTGCCAAGCATGAACGCGAGGTTCCGTTCGCGCTTGTTTATCTGAACACGCCCGATGGCAAACAGGCCAAGCTCGCCGGCTCCGCCGGCGTGGAGCGCGGCAGCCGTTTTTGCCTTGCGACCATCGAGCTCGAGGCGAACTCGGACCAGCAGCACTGTTGGCCGCTGCACGAAACGCTGGGTGCAACGACTGTGCGGGTCGAGGATTTGGCCGATCGGTTCGGCGACGATGTTCCACGAGGACCATGGTCGGACCCGCCGCGGCAGGCCCTGATCCTGCCATTGCGTGCGAGCATCGCCCATCCGGCCGCCGGATTTCTTATTGCCGGCGTCAGCGCGCGCTTGAAATTGGATGACGCCTACCGCGATTTTTATAGCGTTCTCGCCAATCAGATCGCGATCGCCATCGCCAATGCCCGCGCCTACGAGGAGGAGCGCCAGCGCGCCGAAGCGCTCGCCGAGCTTGATCGCGCCAAAACCAATTTTTTCTCGAATGTGAGTCACGAGTTTCGCACGCCGCTGACATTGATGCTCGGCCCGCTGGAAGACACATTGGCCAGATCCGACAATCTGCCACCTGCGGATCGGGAACGCCTCGATACGGCGCAGCGTAATTCCCTTCGTCTTCTCAAACTGGTCAATACGCTGTTGGACTTTTCGCGCATCGAGGCCGGGCGAATCGAAGCTTCCTACGAACCCACCGACTTGGCCGCGTTGACCGCTGAGCTCGCCAGCGTGTTCCGCTCCACAATCGAGCGCGCCGACATGAAGCTTCTGGTGGATTGTCCGGCTTTGGCGGACCCGATCTATGTCGATCGCGAAATGTGGGAAAAGATCGTCCTCAACCTGATTTCCAATGCCTTCAAATTCACGTTCGAGGGGCAAATTGAAGTTTCGCTACGGCAAGCGGGCTCCAATGTAGAGTTGACGGTCGGCGACAGCGGCACTGGCATCCCCGCCGAAGAAATTCCGCACTTGTTTGAACGCTTTCATCGCGTGCGCGGTGCGCGCGGGCGGTCCTATGAAGGCAGCGGCATCGGGCTTGCGCTGGTGCAGGAATTGGCCAAGCTTCATGGCGGTACCGTGAGGGTCGAGAGCGAAGTCGACCGCGGCAGCCGCTTCATCGTTTCCGTGCCGCTCGGAACCGCTCATCTTGCCGAACATCGCATCGGCGCGCCGCGCACCCTGGCGTCGACCGGGTTCCGCGTCGACGCCGTAGTCGATGAAATATCGCAATGGCTGCGCAAGGACGATAAGGGCGAAAAATCCATTTGCGATTCAGGTGTCGCGCCCCGTCAGATTCCCGTCACCGATGTCGTAAGGCCGCACAACGGCGCGGCAGAGCGCATTCTGCTCACCGACGACAACGCCGACATGCGCCAATACGTCGAGCGGCTTCTGACTGAATCTGGTTACGCAGTAACGGTCGCTGCCGACGGTAGGGAAGCGCTCCGGGCGGCACGGGAAAACAAGCCCGATCTTGTCATATCGGATGTGATGATGCCTGGGCTCGACGGCTTCGGCCTGTTGCGTGAATTAAGGGCCGACTCGCGCTTCGCCACCATTCCCGTCATCGTTTTGTCGGCGCGCGCGGGCGAGGAAGCGCGCATCGAGGGATTGCAGGCCGGCGCCACCGACTATTTGGTCAAGCCGTTCAGCGCCCGCGAACTGTTGACGAGGGTTCAAGCCTCGCTGGGATTTGCGCGCGTGCGCCGAGAGGCGGAATCGGCCGTGAGAAAAAGCGAAGAGCGTTTTCGCGCCCTGGTCAATGCGACATCGTATGCGGTCTACCGCATGAATTCCGACTGGACGCAGCTGCTTGAGCTCGAAGGGCAGGGTTTTATCGCCGACACGCAGACGCCGAGCAGCTTATGGCTCGACCAATACATTCATGGCGATGACCGGCCGCAGGTTCTGGCCGCGATCGAGCAGGCGATCGCGAAAAAAACCATGTTCGAGCTTGAGCACCGGGTCTGGCGCGTCGACGGCTCGCTGGGTTGGACGCTTTCCCGTGCCGTGCCGCTTTTCGACGCGGAAGGGGAGATCGTTGAATGGTTCGGCGCCGCGACTGATATCACCGAGCGCGTGCAAGCGGAAAACACCAGGCAGCTTTTGCTCGGGGAGCTCAACCATCGCGTCAAAAATACGCTGGCGAGCGTTTGCGCGATCGCACAGCAGACCCTGCGACACACCAGAGATCCGGCCGACTTTGCATCCCGCTTTTCGGGCCGCATTCAATCGTTGTCGCGGGTGCATTCGCTTCTGACAGACAGGACTTGGTGCGGCGCCGGCCTGCATGAGCTCATTCGCGATCAGGTCATGCAAGGGCCGGTCGATCAAGCGCGGCTCACGGCATCAGGGCCGGCGGTGCATCTCGATCCGCAGACCGTCGTCCTTCTGGCCTTGATGCTGCACGAACTGGCTACAAATTCGGCCAAATACGGAGCGCTGTCATCAAGCAACGGGCGCATCGCAGTGGATTGGTCGGTTGCCGACGATCTCCTGCATCTGCAATGGGTGGAACGTGGCGGTCCACTCGTCGCCAGACCTACCAAGCGCGGTTTCGGGACCGTCCTGATCGAGCAGAGCGTGAAGAGTGCGGGTGGCGGCGCCGAGATGCTGTGCGAGACAAAGGGCATCACCTGGAAATTGCACTTGAAGCTGCCCCGCTCCGAGCCGCAAAAGGACTCCCATGTGTTCGAGCCGGACCAACTGAAATCGGAGAGAAAGAAGGTCAACGCCAGGGCGGTTAGAAGCCCCGCGCTCCTGAACGGGACGCGGTTTTTGGTGGTGGAGGACGAGCCACTCATAGCGCTTCAGCTTGTCTGCTGCCTGGAGACGTCAGGCGCCGAGCGGGTCAGGTCGGTAGGCACTGAGGAAGAAGCGCTACGGGTCATCGAAAACGACGACTTCGATTGCGTGCTGCTCGACGCCAACCTGCACGGTCGATCGGTCGATGGGATTGCCGCGGCCCTTACGCGTCACGGCATGCCGTTTATCTTTATTACCGGTTATGGACGGGAGAATTTGCCGCTTTCGTTCCGGCAAGCGCGGGCCCTGGACAAGCCGGTCAGCGAGAGGCAATTGCTCGAGGCAATCACGAAACTGTTGTCAACAACTGGTAGCGTGGCGCAGCTAAGACATTAGTCTTGTTTGCGTAGCTTTTACCGTGTCCGTGATAAGAAGAAGAAACGCCGAATCGTTTTAAGGAACATTCGTGCGTTGAAGACGTTTGTTAGTCATCTCCATTCACAATGAAAAGTCTGACACCTTCACGTCGGAAGGAGTGCTATGACTGATAGTAGCCAACGGGCCCTCGCCGAGACTGTCTTTCAGCGCGACGAGACGGGAGAAAGGGCATCAAG
>Ga0187820_1000088_pt1 | contig 16540 bp, 11 predicted proteins | sample NC_wetland_sal_i_19_FD_132409 | JGI IMG/M metagenome (GOLD analysis project Ga0187820, IMG submission 132409) | Wetland sediment microbial communities from Neuse River Estuary, North Carolina, USA - SO4_5 | ecosystem: Environmental > Aquatic > Freshwater > Wetlands > Sediment | place: USA: North... | reverse complement strand
GCTCGCGATTTCTGGGCTCCTTTTGTTGTCGCAGCGCACTGTTCATGGGCGGGCGGTCTTAGCCGCGGATCACTCCAGTTCCAGCAGCTCGACCGCCAAAAACAACAGCGAAGAAAATCGCGATTGGCCAGTTTACGGCGGCGCGGCGGACAACACCCACTACTCGAGTCTCGCGCAGATCAATCGCACGAATGTGAAAGAGCTGAGGATTGCGTGGAGCTTTGATACGGGCGAAAAAGGCGGGTTGGAAACAAGCCCCATTGTTGTCGACGGCGTGTTGTACGGAATCACCCCGACGCAGAAAGTATTCGCGTTGGATGCGACGACGGGGAAATTATTGTGGAAATTTGATTCAGGGATTCAGGGCACGCAGCCCGATCGCGGATTGGCTTATTGGTCGAGCGAGAAAGACAGGCGGATTTTGGTTGGAGTGATGAATTATCTTTACGCGCTCGACGCGGCCACGGGCCATCCGATCGCCGCGTTCGGGGAAAAAGGAAGGATAGACCTGCGTGGAGATCTGGGACGCAATCCTGAACGGCAGTCGGTGGCGTTGACGAGCCCGGGAATTGTTTACAAGGATTTGATTATTGTCGGCGGACGGAATCCCGAGACCTTGCCGGCCGCGCCGGGTGATGTGCGGGCCTACGACGTGAGGTCAGGGAAATTGCGATGGTCGTTTCATACCATTCCGCATCCCGGCGAATTTGGCTATGAAACATGGCCGAAGGGCGCGTGGAAATACAGCGGCGCGGCAAATAATTGGGCGGGCATGACGGTCGACACGAAACGCGGGATCGTCTATGTACCGACCGGATCGGCCGCGTTTGATTTTTACGGGGCCAATCGCGCGGGCGACGATTTGTTTGCGAACTGCTTGATTGCGCTGAACGCCGAAACCGGGGAAAGGATCTGGCACTTTCAGGGAGTACGGCATGATCTCTGGGACCGCGATTTTCCCTCGCCGCCTACTTTAGTGACGATAAACCGGGAGGGAAAAGAGATTGATGCCGTCGCTCAAACGACCAAACAGGGATATGTGTATTTATTTGATCGTGCGAATGGCAAGCCGCTCTTTCCGATTGCCTATCGCAAGTATCCGGCGAGCAACGTGCCAGGCGAAGTCGCAGCTACGGAACAGCCTCTGCCAACCAAGCCAGCGCCGTTTGCGCGGCAATTTCTGACCGAGGATATGCTTACGAATCGTACGCCGGGGGCGCACCAGTGGGCGCTCGAGCAATTCCGGAAATTTCGAAGCGAAGGACAATTCGTTCCGTTTAGCGTCGGCAAGGACACAGTGATCTTTCCTGGATTTGATGGTGGCGCGGAGTGGGGCGGCCCAGCCGTTGATCCGCAAACCGCAATTCTTTACGTAAACGCCAACGAGATGGCGTGGACAGGAGCGCTGGCGCCGGATAGCGGGGAAAACAGTCCGAAAGCCCTCTACATGAGCCAGTGCAGCGTCTGCCACGGCGAGAAAATGACCGGATCGCCGCCGGCGATGCCTTCGCTCGTCGGAGTTAGTAACCGGTTATCGCCGCAGCAAATCGCGGCGACAATCAGAAGCGGCAGAGGAAGAATGCCGGCGTTTACGAATTTCGACGATGGTCAGATTTATATGCTGGTTGATTTTCTGATGAGTGGAAAGTCCAAAGAACTGCCAAGCTCGGAACCCGCGCCTCCCGAAATGAAGTACCGTTTTACGGGATATCATAAATTTTTGGATCCGGACGGCTATCCCGCGATAGCGCCGCCGTGGGGGACGCTCAGCGCCATCAATCTGAATACGGGCGAATACGTTTGGAAGATAAACCTGGGTGAGTATCCGGAGCTGGTCGCAGAAGGACTGAAGAATACAGGCACGGAGAATTATGGAGGGCCGATTGTCACGGAGGGCGGATTAGTGTTCATCGGAGCGAGCGACTTCGACAAGAAATTCCGCGCGTACGACAAGGCAACGGGAGAATTATTGTGGGAAACGACGTTGCCTTTTGCAGGGAATGCTACTCCGGCTACCTTCGCTGTGAATGGACGGCAGTATGTGGTGATTGCGGCGGGCGGAGGAAAGGATCTCAAGTCGCCGTCGGGCGGAGTGTATGTGGCGTTTACCCTCGCGCAGTAGACCTTGAAAGTTTCGTTTCGGCCCCATTCGACAACTCGAAAGTGCCCCGGTCACGCAGTGGCCAAAGAGTCAGGTGTTCTCTGATTGGACGCTGGCCTAAATATTCCCCTGTTCAGGTATTGGAAGTTGACTTAAGAAAGATAGAGAAGTCTGCTCGCGTGAATTGGGCAGACCTCTCTGGTGCGCTCGCTGGGATCAGGGTGGTCACATCAACGGGGCGAATGCACAGACAGTGGATTAAGAACCCAAGGCAGTCCGGGCCTTTAATCGGACGAGGAGGAGTGGTTTATGAAGATGAGAATTCTGGTTGCAGTTGCCATGGTGGCTTTAGTTGTGGCGTTTGCGTACACAGCGTCGGCTCCAGCCGCACCGAACGCAGCAAACACAAATGCAGTTCCGGCGGCAGCTCCGCAGCCTCATGCTGCGGCAACACCAGCGGCAGCACCCGCGGCCGAACCGCATCCGGAAATCCACGAAGCCATCAATTCCTTGCGCCACGCTAGAGAGCATCTGGATCACGCGGCGCACGATTTTGGCGGTCACAAAGTGGAGGCCATTGGGGCGATCGACAATGCCATTCACCAGCTCGAAATCTGCCTGAAATATGACAGGTAGGTTCTGAGCGGAAGGCAAAGATCCATCCAGGCAGCGACTTGCACTCTAAAGGTGCAAGTCGCTGCGCTTTTTATGCGCGGCCGCAATTCTTCAGTGCTCGCCCCACCCTCGCCGCTTTCAAGACGTGCCGCAACGCATCTCGGGACCTCTGGGAGTTAGCCGCAATTGACCCGGCGTGCCTGGCGAAGTAGGATTCCTGCAACTTGCGGCCTGCCTGGACAGTCGCGCGAAAAAGGAGACTCTGTGTACTGCACAAAATGCGGAAGTGAAATTTCTCCGACGACGGCGTTCTGCGCCACGTGCGGGCAGGCAGTTTCCAGTGTTGTGCCGGCGCTCCCGTCGCTATCGCCCGTCGTGGTGGGTTTGCCAGCGCCGATGGTGCCCGCAAGCGCGAGTTACGGGGGTGTCGTCTACGCCGGTTTCTGGCTGCGGTTTGTGGCCTACCTGATCGACGGCATCATTTCGTGCTTCGCCTTTGTGATTCTTCTGATTCCACTCTTTGTGCTGACAGGCGCAGGAGCCGCGCTGGGCAAGATCATTTCCGATGGCGACGTCGGCGATGACTTGGGTGCCTTCTTGGGCGCCGGCTTCCTCCTGGGGTTCTTCGGAATCATTCTGGTTGTGAGCTGGCTGTACTACGCGCTTTCGGAAAGCTCATCGTGGCAAGCCACGCCCGGGAAGAAAATTCTCAACCTAAAGGTTACGGACCTGACCGGGCAGCCTATAACGTTTGCTCGCGCATCGGGACGGTACTTCGCGAAGATCATCACGAGCATGATTCCGCTCGCGATCGGCTACATCATGGCTGGCTTCACGGAAAAAAAGCAAGCGATACACGACATGATCGCGAGCTGTCTGATACTACGTAAGGTCTAGCGCTATTTTCTGGATGAATTGAGGCAGTATTGTTTGTCCGAGCAACGCTTATTCAGGCGTGTCGGACGGACTCCATTGGATTGGCGCGCATCCACGGCCGCGCGGCGGAATATGCCGTGAACAGGGTCATCCCTCCCATAGTGAGCGCAACGGCTAGCAGTACGAACCATTCCACGGGGTGAATTTCATAGAGAAGCGAGCGCACGAGCAGACTGGCAATTACGCCGCCAATCATTCCAAGAGCCACGCCCGCGGCAGTCACCATGCTTGTCTGTCGCAAGATCATTTTCCAAAGATCTCGCGGAGCGGCACCGAGCGCGACGCGAATCCCTAATTCTTTTTTTCTTTCGCTCACGGAGTAGAAGACTGCTCCGTAAAGACCTACCGCGGCCAGAATAAACGCCAGCCCGCCAAACGCGCCGGTGCAAACGAGGGTAATACGCGGGACGTATAGCGAGAAACCCATCCAATCATCCATCGTCAATGTTTGGAAAGAAAGTTGAGGGTCCAGTTTCTTGAGAGCTTCGGACATCGGCGCGAGCCACTGATGCGGGTTGCCTCGTGTCCGCGCCATAAGAGAGATACCGGGTTGGTAGCGCTGATTCAAGTCGAAATACATAAATGGACGGGCGGGTTCATCGATATCGATATATTTGCCATCACCAACGACACCCACGACGGTTTCAACTTGATTGCCGTCACCAATTCGCGCTGTCTTGCCGATGGGATTTTGTCCGGGCCAATATTTCTCCGCCATCGAGTGATTGATGACAATCACGGCGGGGCCCTTGGCAGTGTCTGCCGCAGTGAATGTGCGCCCCGCAAGCAAGGGGATTCCGAGGGTAGAAAAATAGTTCTCGTCAACGGCCACCGACGAAATGCTGGCCACCTGTTGGTTTGTCGCGGGCGAGCCCTCCACGTGAACCTGTTCCGGATTGCCACCGTCTTCGCTAAGAGGAATGTCTCCGGCCAAAGCAATCGACTCCACGCCATAGATTTGTGCGGCAGCGTCTCGCATTCTTACGTACATTTGCCGGCCTTGCTCTTGGGAGTAGCCATTGGCGCGCAAATCGAGGGTCAAAATCGCGAGGTTGCGGGCAGAAAATCCCAGATCGACGTTTTCGAGATTGCGCAAACTACGAAAACACAAACCGACACCTATAAGCACCACGGTGCAGACGGCTACTTGGATGGCCACCAATGATTGACGAATCCTCCCTTTGCGGGTTCCACCGATCGCGATCTCTCCGCTCAGCGCGCCAGCTAGATTAGGAGCTGAGGAGTAGAGTCCCGGCACCAAGCCCGTGGCTAAGCCGGCCGCGAAAACCAACGCGACGGTTGCTGCGGCGACTCGGAAGTCGGGCCGAAAATCAATCGTCAAGGGGAGCAATCCGATGCCCGGGATGTAGGGCTTGAATTGCATCAATTGGTGAAGTCCAAGATAGGCCAGCAAGAAGCCCAGAGCTCCGCCAGCGGCCGCAATCAGCGTGCTATCGAACAAAAGCTCGCGAATCAGGCGCGCGCGAGTCGCACCCATCGCCGCCCGAACCAGAATTTCGTGACGCCGGGCGCTCGCCAAGGCCAGAAGAAGATTGGCGACATTCGAGCAGGCGGCAAATAAGACCAGAGCGACAATCGCGAAAATGAGGGCCGAGATAATCCTGGCTGAGGATACCGAATCTACGGGCAGCATGCTCATCTGTGTTAGTTGAGCGATGCGGTCTTTATCGGTTTTTGGATAATCCGCGGCGAGGCGCGCGGACAGGATGCGCATATCCGCCCGAGCTTGAGGTCGTGTCACGCCAGGCTTCAATCGGCCAACGAGATACAGAAACCGGTTGCTGCGGTCCGCGCGCCAATCCTGCGCTTGTTGATCCGTTGAAAAATTCGTGGAAAGTAGATACCAAAGATCGGGGAGATCGCTGAATATGGTTCCAGCAAAACCCTTCGGTGCGACTCCGATGATGGTTAGCGGTGTGCGGCTGATTGTTACGGTTTTTCCTACAATATTCGAGTCAGCACCCAGCCATTGCCAGTAGGGGTAGCTCAGGACGGCCAACGCCGAGGGTTTGTCGTCGTCGCCCCTGGCAAACATCCTGCCTAAAAGAGGCTTCACTCCAAGAACAGAAAAATAATTATCTGACACAGCGTTTGTTAACCCATATTTGCTCCGGTGCGGATAGTCGATGGGTCCCGCCGAAATCGAGTATGGGAATGCCAGGACGCCCGAAAAGACGCGATTGTTGTCGCGGTAATATTTGTAGTCGTCATAGCAAACGCCGCTGAACTCTTCCGTTGGCGTGGACGTGTAGACCGACACGAGCTGTTCTGGAGCGGGAACATCCGGAGGACGCAACAATAGGGCGTTGAAGATGCTGAACCCGACAGCCCCGGCTGCCATAGCTATCGCTAGGGAAAAGACAGCGATGGAGGTGAGTTTCCAGTGTTTCCTGAGAATCCGCAGCGAAAACCGGATGCTGGACCAGAGCGCCATTTTGACCTCCGTCGCCGGCAGGCGTCGTCAGATTCGCGACACAGACTCGTGGGAGTACGAGTTGTTTTCTTTCCAGATGCGGGGCAGTAAGTTTGAGTTGCCGCTGTTTAGGATGGCCGTGGAAACTCCGGCCGCCGGGATGCGACCAAGCAATGGCCCAAGGACTTCAGACGGTCAGAGCCCCTTTTGCATCGGGTAGCCCTTTTCGACCCAATCCGCCGCAAAACTCGCCGGGAGCATGAGCACGCGCAGGTGGGTGAAGCCCATTTCGTGCAGTGCCGAGTAGGCCGGACGGATGTTAGGGCAGCGGTCGAAAGGGCAGCAGCCGCAATAAATGGTCAGGTTCGTGGAGCGCGGCAGCGGGGTTGCCCACTTTCTCAGATCGGCGAGGCCGTCTGCCTTGGAAGCTGTGCCATGAAAGACTGCATGCGGGATATGTCCGCCCTCGAAAAGCGTGCGGAAGCCCACATAAACAATGACGGAGGCGCCGGCTTTTTCGGAAGCGCCTAGCTCATGCACGAGATCGGCAGGATGGATTACTTGCGCGCTGGTCCATGGAACGGGTTGCGTTTCTTGATTCGTAGCGCCGCTCTGGGCAGGCCAGAGAAGGGAAGCAAGAGGCATCGTAGCGGAAATGCCCATCGCGAAAAGGACTGCGGCCCTAAGAATTGTGGACGAGAAGATCACGACGGAGAGGCTCCCCGCACGATTGTAGAGCCAAATTGCGGCGACGGCGATGGAATTCCATTGCGGCCGCAGCGTCAAAATCGTTAGCCAATCAGCGTCGAGCTATTTCTTGAATTCGGCGCGCGTGCGCTGCAGCTTGAGGGCCGTGGTGCGCAAAGTCTCCGGAACGTTCTTGTTGGTCGTCAATCTTTTGAGATCGATGGCATTGACCATGGGCAGCATGTGCAAAGAGACATCCAGCGGCGTCTTGGGGTTGTTGAGAAGATTGCGGACGACGGAGTAATTTTTTCGAAACTTGCGGTTGCCGGCGATGAGGCGAAGAATTTCGTCCGTGAGGCTGGTCATGGCAGCGAACGCTTCGACCTCCTGGTCCGTGAGACGCGGCGATTGCAGGACTGCGCGCTGGACGACCTTGTTCGAGTCGCGAATCAGCGTGCGCCGTGCTTCGGCGCCACCCTTGATGGCAAACTGCACGCGCTCGGAAACGTTCATCTTTGCGACTCGTTGAATGAGGGTTTGGCGTTTGGCAGCGTCCGGTTCCGCTTCAGCCGCGGCTTCGGCAAGAGCGGCTTCGTCGATGGCGGAGCCGAGCAGCTCGTGGAGCTGATGTTTCTGGTCCGCGGTAATGGCCGAAGAGTGTTCAAGCGCAGCCGCGAGCGCCGGAGATTCGCTGACGCGCTCGAGCTCTTCCATGAGCGCGGTGATGCCGAGCGCGGAGAGATGGCGCGCGACGGGAACGAGGTATTCCGCGGAGCAATTCTTGTTTTGCACCATTGCGTCGCAGATACCGGGTTTGTCCGCGAGATGCTTTCCGGCATAGGCGAAAAGCGCGTGGGTAGCCTTCTCGCGCTTCAGTGCTTCCACAAAGGTTTCGGGAGACAGAGAAAGTATGGCCTCCTGGGCGCGCCCGGAGACCATCTCATCGGCATCCCCGGCGAGCACAGCCAGAATTTCGGCACGATCCGCGGGCGAGAGGTGCGCCCCACCCGCGCAAACCGCGATCTTTCGCTCGCGGGGAGCGCGGCCTGCGCGAAGATCTTCGATGACTTCAGGGCTGAGGGGTTCCACCGGACGCCTGCCTCAAATCTTTCTGACTCAACACTATTGTACCGGAGGCTCCCGGGGTTCCAACGGGCGGCATGGCGCGCCCGTTCAATTCCAGCAACACCGCAGAGGAATCGGCCGCGGTCACTTCAAATTCCTGGTTGGCCGAAAAATGGCGCGTTTCGCCGGCAGGCAACTCGGCGTCGAGCAAAAGATTGCCATCCGCTAGTATGCGCACGCGCGTAGCTGCCGAGGTGGAAACGGCGAGGTCCAGCGTGAGGGAGGCCGTATCCGTCGGGTGGTTGCCGGAAGGAGCCGCCTTCGCGGACCGTTCCGCAGGGACAGCCTCCATCTGATTTTGCGCAGGCAGCAAAGTGGAGGACGATGAACGTTTCGCGGCACGATGCGCGGAAAAACGCCGCCAGCCATAAATGCCGCCGGCAACCAGGCCGCCAAGCGCGGCCAGTAAGGCAAGCACCCCGAGTATCGGAATCCAGATGGGTGGACGCGGAATTTTGTTCTCGTAAGGCTGCGGGACTGGCAGGTTCTGGTCGCCGTGCGCGAGATCATATTCGGCGAGCAGGTTTTCTTCGTCGAGGCCCAAATAACGGGCGATGGCGCGGACAAATCCCCGGTTGAAAATGCCGCCGGGAAGTTTTTCCCAGTCTTCGTTTTCAAGCGCTTCGAGGAAACGGGAGCCGATGCGCGTGGCCGTGGTGACTTCCTTCAGCGAAACTTCGCGCATCTCGCGCTCGCGCTTCAGGCGTTCACCAAAATTTCCCCTGGCCATGAATCGAAACCTGTCCTCGCCGATACACGTAGGGCAGTGGAGCGATCAAACTCCTTGGTGATCGCAAACAAGCCGGCTGTGGCGGGCGCCCCTTTTCTTTCGATGACCGCTGCTCGGGCAGCTCAGGTGCGACCGTAATACGGCTCACCCGTCTACCTGCGCGAGCCACTATCGCCGCGCGCAAGGCGCAAAAATCCCCTCGAAGGCACTATAGAAGGTGACGCGCAGCAGTGTCAAACAAAGGGAAGAAGGGGTGAAGTCGCAGTCCAGGACAGCTTGGCGCGCGCGGGGGTTTACGACACCTGTAGCGTGAGTGGGACCTCCCCCCCGGGTTTTGTGTAAATGCTCATTCCAAAGGAGGTTAAAGTCGTTTGTTTTGTATCAGTTTTAAAAGTGTTCATTCTAAGCAATTTGTGGTGCATGTTTTGCACTGAAATTGTGCAATGAGCCGGTGAGATCCGTAAGTGTTGCGAATAAGTGACTTAGGCTGCGAGACGGTCTCCCAAAAGCGAAAAACGCCAGCAAGGGTGCTGGCGCTATAGGATCTCTGGGCTGTATTATTCAAGGCTTATATTACGCGAAAGGCAGCCATTTGTCAAGAAAAAAACCGAGAAAAGATCGGAGGTTCGCAACGCCGCTTTGCCCATTTCCGTGGACGGCCTCGCGGTCTGGACTGTACCCGCCGATGGCAAGATAGCCACGCCTGTACCACGAGATTCTTGCACGCCTTTTTGCGACGCGCCTATACTTTCAGAGATTCGTGGACCAGCCCCGAATCGCGCTCGTGGTGTTGTCTTCCGCGACGACGACGGTCTGGCCTGTAAAATATTGCAATCAGGGATTAACCAAGCGTGGACGAAGTAAAGCAGTTTCCGGCGGTGGAACGCCGCCGCAATCCCGGAGTCTCCGGCGATCAGCGTGAAGCGGGCGAAGTCGCCATCTTCCAGGAATTGGGGAAGGCGCTAACCTCGTCGCTACAGCTCGACCAGGTTCTCCGCACGATAATGGAGAAAATCGATGAGTTCCTGCGCCCGGATAATTGGTCGCTGCTCCTGCTGGATGAATCCAAACAAGAACTCTATTTCGAGCTGGCCGTCGGCAAGGCTTCCCAAGCGCTGAAAGACGTGCGCATCAAGATTGGGCAAGGTATTGCCGGCTGGGTGGCGCAACACGGGGAAACCGTGGTTGTGCCGGACACCTCGAAGGACACACGCTTCTTCGGCAAGGTGGACGAAAAGACGAAAACGGAGACGCAATCGATTGTCGCCGTGCCGGTCAAGTTCCGCGACACTTGCCTCGGCGTCATTGAGTTGATTAATTGCTTCGGCCCGGAGGGTTTTGACGACCGCGACCTCAAGCTGCTCGAGGCCCTTTCGGACTTTGCCGCCATAGCGCTCGAAAACGCGCGGCACGTGAAACGAATTCACGAGCTGACCATCACCGACGATTGCACCAGCCTTTACAATGCCCGGCACATGGGTTTCATCCTCGAGACGGAAATTTACCGTTCGCAACGTTACAACTATCAATTTTCGCTGGTGTTCATCGATCTTGATCATTTCAAGCAGGTGAATGACACGCACGGCCATCTTGTCGGCTCGCGCTTGCTTGCGGAGATCGGCAACGCCTTGAAGGCTCACTGCCGTTTGATCGATTTTGCGTTCCGTTATGGCGGCGACGAATTCGTGATTCTGCTGCCGCAAACCGCCAAGGACAATGCGCTCAACGTGGCACGTCGTCTCCACAAGCTCATCCGCGAAACCGTTTGGCTCGACCCAGAGGGCTTGAGTATCCATGTGACACCGAGCCTGGGAGTCGCCTCGTATCCAACCGATTCACGGACGAAAGAAGGGCTGTTGCACCTCGCCGATGAAGCCATGTACCTGGTGAAGAACACCCGCCGCGACAGCGTGGCCGCTGCGAACATCGGCATCTTGCCAGACACGGCCACCGCCGCCGCGGAAAGTGCCGGTTAGCTTTTCGCAGGCCTTCTCTTCTGCTCTTCTCTCCATCTTCTATACAGTCCCACGGAATTTTGCTTAACTGAATCCATGCGAAGGAGCGAAGCAGCCCGGTATGCGCGCTGGTCCGCGGCGGTGGCGCTGCTGCTGGCCTGTCTGACAGCAGGTGTGTATTTGAAGCGTGGCTGGCAGAGAGTTATCGAGCGGAGGAAAGCGCCTCCTCCCGCGCCGCTAAACGTCGAGAAGGAATCCAGCGGGCTGACATTTTCGAAAATGGACGGCCCGCGGAAGATCTTCACGGTCGAAGCCTCCAAATCCACGGACTTCAAGGACATGGAAGCCAGCCTGCTCGAAAACGTGAAAGTTACCATTTTCGGCAGGACCGGCGAGCGCCACGATGTCATGCAAACACAAAGCTGCCAGGCCGCCAAAGGCAATGGCGGCATCACTTGCAGCGGCGAAGTTCAGATCGATCTAGAGAGTGCTGCTGATGCCGTTCGCGCAGCAACGGATCCCAAGGCGCCGTCGCAAATCGTTCATATCGTGACTCGCGGCGTCATTTTTGACCGGGACTCCGGCGCCGCAAAGACCGATCAGCCTGTGACGTTTGCCTTTCCGAGCGGCAGCGGCGAGGCGGTAGGCGCGGAATACAACTCGCAGGAAGGAACCCTGCACCTCCTGCAGAAAGTGAAGCTGAAGCTCCGGCCACCCGCGAAAAAAGAGTCCGGAAAGACGCTCGCAGATACGGAACCAAGCGAGGAAGTAACCGTGACGGGCTCCAGCCTCGAATTCGGCCGAGACGAGAAAACGATCCATATCCTGGGCCCGGCCGAGGCCGTCTCGCGCACGTTCCGATTGAGCGCGGGGGAACTCACCCTCGAAATGGATGCTGCATTTCGATCCCGAAGACTTCTGGCCATGGCAGGTACGAACGGCAAAGAGCCGGAGCTTACTTCGCAACGTGGCGCAGACTCGATGCTCCTCGACGCAAACCAGATGACGGCTCTATTTGCCCCGGAAGGCTGGGTCACACGGATGGACGGGACGGGAGGCGTACGCGGCTCACGTCGTGGCAAGGTGGAAGAAGACGAATTCCACGCCGACGCCGCTTCGCTTGATCTCTGGCCTCGCGTGAATCAAGCCAAAGAACTGAATCTTACCGGCGGAGTCTTCTTGAAGACGCGCATGGTCAAAAGCGACGATGCGCGAATCCTTCAGACAGGCGCGCTCCGCATGGAGTTCAGCGAAGGTAATGCGAGCGAAGCTGGCAAGCCCAGGAGCGCTGAAACCCTCACAGCCGGCACTATGGAATGGACGGACGCCTCACCACAGGCCAAGGCCGCGCCGACGCGCACGAAATTGCAAGCAGACAAACTGCGCTTGGACTTTGATCCGGAAGGCAAGCCCAGGCAACTCAATGCGACGGGGAACGTGCAAACCGAACGAGACATTGCTGGCCGTTCCATCCAGACGGCTACAGCGGGTAGCGGGATGGCGCAGTTGCTTGCCACGGGCGGATGGTCACAAATGGATTTGCACGACGCTGTGAAACTGAAAGAGGCCGACCGCAACGCGCAGGCCGATCATGTGACGTTCTTGAGAATCGCGCAAACCGCGATCCTAACGGGACATGCTACAGCGCGCGACTCGACCACCGAGACGCGCGCTCCTCGAATTGAGTTTTCCGGCATAAGCGGCGACACCCGCGCGGAGGGCGGCGTGCGTTCCACCGATTTTTCGCCCAACGGGGATGTCGTTCATTTCGCGCAAGTCCCCGCCAACATCTTTTCGGACACGATGCAGGGCAATTCAAAGACGGGTCGTGCTGTCTATTCCGGCCACGCGCGGCTCTGGCAAGGCGATTCCGTGCTGGAAGCGGATTCCATCGAACTCCTACGCGATACTAAAATCTTAAACGCCGCAGGAAATGTGCGCGCCGTCTTTCCGCAGAGGCCTTCCCCTGCACCGGCGGGCTCGCCCGAAAACCCGGCCAAGAAGACTGTTATCTGGCACATCAGCTCTGGAACGCTGAGCTACAACGACACTACGGGCAGCGCCCATCTTGAAAAAAACGTTGTGGTCCAGTCGCCGGACCAACGGATCCGCGCCCCCAAGATGGATTTGTACTTCACGCGAGGCACAGCCAATCCCGCAGGCAGCCCCAATGGATCCTCGACGAAAACAGGAGCGCAGCAGATCAGCCGCGCCGTGGGAACAGGAGGGGTCATCGTCGATCAGGGCAGCCGCCGAGCCACAGCCGAGCGCGGAGAATACACCGCGGCCGACGGCAAGTTCGTCATGAGCGGCGGCAATCCCACACTCTATGACGGGGCCGCTGGCACCACCACTGGCCGTCAATTGACCTTCTTTTTAGCGGATGATACGATCATCGTCGACTCTGAAAATGGATCGCGGACGTTGACGAAGCACCGAGTTGAGAAGTGACGCGGCCGCTGAGCGGCCGTTCGTGACGAGGTATGCTGAAACTCCAGGCCGTCGAGTTGAGCAAGTCGTATCGCGGTCGCAAGGTCGTTGATGACGTTGAACTGGAGATTGGCCAGGGTGAAGTCGTCGGGCTCTTGGGACCCAACGGCGCCGGGAAGACCACTACCTTTTACATACTAGTCGGTCTGGCCCGGCCAGACTCCGGTCGCGTTCTCCTGAACGGCGGCGAAATCACCGACCTTCCGATGTATCTCCGGGCTCGCAGCGGCATCAGCTATCTTCCTCAGGAACCTTCGGTCTTTCGTCAACTGACCAGCGAAGAAAATCTGCTGGCTGTTCTCGAAACCCTCCCTCTCACGCCCGAGCAGCAACGCGACCGCTTGGAAGAACTTTTGGCTCAAATGGGACTTGAAACCGTTCGCACCAGCAAAGCCTTCACCCTCTCTGGGGGAGAGCGCCGCCGGCTGGAGATTGCCCGGTCTCTGACTTTGCAGCCCTCTTTCATCCTTCTCGACGAACCTTTTTCTGGCATCGACCCTCTAACTGTGAAGGATCTCCAGGAGATTATCCGGGGCCTCAGCCGTTCGGGCATCGGCATTCTCATCACCGACCATAACGTCAGGGAAACACTTAACGTGACGGACCGCGCATACATCGTGAATCATGGCAAGATAATGGCAAAGGGCACGCCCCTCGAATTGAGCAACGATGCGGAAGTTCGCCGCGTTTATCTCGGCGATCATTTCCGCTTGAACTGAATTCTGGAATGGTGACCTGGAAGGGGTAATCGGAACCGATCATGGCCTGGCAGGGACTCAAGCTTAACCTAAGAGTGGCGCAGCGGCAGATTCTCACGCCCGGCCTCGTCCAAATGGTGAGCGTTCTGGCCCTCAACCGCCTCGAACTGCGCGAGATGATCAACCAGGAGATGATCGCCAATCCCGTCCTTGAAGAGCTCAGCGAGGAAGCCACCCAGAGCGACAACTACAGCGACGAAAATTTTCTGAAAGCCGAAACCGAGAAGCTGCCGGAAAAGCCCGAGGCGAATCCCTTCGACGAGTTCGACGTCGGCAGTTTTTTCAACAAATATCTCGATACCGGTGGCGACGGCGGCCAATCCCAGGAACGGGAAGTCTCCGAGCGGCCCTCCTTCGAAAAGTTCCTTTCCTCTCCGAGCGGCCTCACCGAACATCTCAACTGGCAATTGAGCATGACGATTTGCTCGGAGTCCGTTCAGGAACTCGCCGAAAGCATTATCGGGAACCTTGATGAAAACGGTTACCTGACGGCTTCGGTCGAAGAACTTGTGCAGAACGGCAAGTTTTCCCAGGACGATCTCGATGACGCTCTCGCCGTCGTCCAGGATTTCGATCCCATCGGAGTTGGCGCGCGCGATTTGCGCGAATGTCTACTCTTGCAGCTCAAGGCTTTCGATCCGCAGAATACGCTCGCCCAGCAAATCGTCTCCGAACATTTGAAGCAAGTACAATCGAACCAGCTGAAAGAAATTGCCCGCGCTCTCAACCGTCCGCTGGAAGTTATCAAGCGCTCGCTCGAGGTTATCAAGAAGCTCGATCCCCGGCCGGGCTTGCGCTATAACAAGACCGAGCCCCGTCTCGTCGAGCCCGACGTTTATTTCCGCAAAGTCGATGATCAGTGGCAAGTCTTCCTGAATGAAGACGACATGCCGCAGCTCCGCCTCAGCCCCACGTACCGCCGCCTGCTAGCGCGTGACGCAGCCGACCGCGACGTTCGCAACTACGTCAAGGAACGCTTCACCGCCGCCATCCAGCTCATGAAAAATATCGAGCAGCGCAAGCACACCATCCTTCGCGTCTGCCAGTCCATCATTGCCCGCCAGGGCGAATTTCTCGATCACGGCCCGGACGCCCTCAAGCCCATGATGATCAAGGAAGTCGCCGAAGAGGTCGGCGTGCATCCCTCCACGGTCAGCCGCGCCGTCGCCAGCAAGTACGCGCACACTTCGCAGGGCGTTCTAGAACTCCGCTCGTTCTTTAGCGAATCCGTCAACGGGCCCGAAGGCAGCGGCATGTCGCTACTCACCCTGAAGCGGCTCGTCAAGAAAATGATCGAAGAAGAAGACGGCACAAAGCCGCTCACCGACGAACAAATCGCCAAGAAGCTCGACGACGCCGGCATCCACGTGACCCGGCGCACAGTCGCCAAATACCGCGAAGATATGCGCATCCCGAGCACTCACCAGCGCCGGGTAAAGAGCTGAGCCGCCCACCTCCGTGAAGCCGCCCAGCAGACGCGACGCTCGTCATCTGGTCATCCTCACCGGTGTTTCCGGCTCTGGAAAAAGCACTGTCCTCAAAGCGTTTGAGGACATGGGCTTCTACTGCGTCGATAATCTTCCCGTCGAATTAATTCCGATTTTTGCCGAACTGCACGCCGCCGGCGAAGGCGATTTCGCCCGCGCTGCTCTTCTCGTCGACGCCCGCGAAGGAGTGCAACTCGAAAAACTCCCGCCCCTCCTCAAGCATCTTCGCAAGGATCATCCCATCACTCTGGTTTTTATCGACGCCAGCGACGACGCTTTACTTCGCCGCTACAGCGAGACGCGTCGCCCGCATCCGCTCGGCAAAGCTCTTTCCGTCCGCGAAAGCCTCCGTCACGAGCGAACCCTCATGGAGCCCATCCGCAAACTCGCCGACGTGGTCATCGATTCCACCCAGTTCAACGTCCACGAGCTCCGTACCTTCGTCACGGAGCGCTTCAAAAATCCCGACAAACGTCCCATGCTCGTTTCCGTCGTCAGTTTTGGGTACAAATACGGTGTTCCATCGGACTCCGACCTCGTATTCGACGTTCGCTTCCTGCCCAATCCCCATTTCGTCCCCGCCTTGCGCCGCTTCACCGGAAAAGATCCCAAAGTCCAAAAATACATCCGCTCCTTCCCACAATCGGGAGAATTTCTCCGCCGCATTGAAAGCCTTCTCACCTATTTGATCCCGCACTACATCCGCGAAGGCAAGAGCTATCTGACGATCGCTTTCGGCTGCACCGGCGGAAAACACCGCTCCGTCATGCTCGCCGAACAAGTAAAGAAGTCCCTCGAAAAACGCGGGTTCTCTTCGAAAGTCACACACCGCGACCTCGAGAAATAGGTTGCATTTGCGTTTTAATGCAAGGCTAAGATGAACGGGCAATTTTAGAATTTCACGCCGGGCGAAATCTTGGCACGCGGTCTCACTGAGAGTCCACAATCGACGCCCATTTTCCAGCGTCAATCGCGGAGTGCGGAACCAGGAAGCGGCTCAATTTGTAGCGCCTCTTTGCCAAGATTCGTCCCAGGGGCTGGCTATCGCGAACCCGTCCAATCCCCGCGTGCTCATCTTTAGATTTCGCGCAATGATCGACGCAGGGGAGTTAACACTAGCATCCGACCTCGTTTTGTGTTGTCAATCCCGCTCCCGAAAACTTGACACACCCCAAGCCGCCGCACTAGCGTACCAAGTACGAATCGCAGGGGATTCAGGACT
>Ga0187820_1000086_pt1 | contig 16558 bp, 6 predicted proteins | sample NC_wetland_sal_i_19_FD_132409 | JGI IMG/M metagenome (GOLD analysis project Ga0187820, IMG submission 132409) | Wetland sediment microbial communities from Neuse River Estuary, North Carolina, USA - SO4_5 | ecosystem: Environmental > Aquatic > Freshwater > Wetlands > Sediment | place: USA: North... | reverse complement strand
GCGAGGGCCGTGATTTCTGCTGGGCCCGCATAATGTCCCTTCGGGGCGGACAGCGAAAGCGTGAGGCGGTGCTCCGGCGTAAATCCTGGAGCTACTTCCTGCAAGCGCACAAAACTGCGGATGAGCAGGCCTGCTCCACAAAGCGGCACGAGCGCCAGGGCAATTTGGGGCACGATAATCGCCCCTCGCAACCGGCCGCTCACGCCGGAGACGCCGGTTACCGCTCCACCGGAACCCAAATTCCTGACTAGTTCCGATCGAAACACACCCAGGACAGGGAGCAGTCCCGTGAGAAGAGCGGCCAGCAGCGTCAATGCGACCGAACCGAGCAACACCGAGCTATCGATTCGAGGGTGCAGCCAAGGAATTTCTGACGCTGGAACAAGAGAAATTAGCAGACGGACGCCAACGGGCGAAAGCAAGATTCCCATTGCTCCGCCGATACCAAAAAGCAGCATGGTTTCCAGAAACAACTGGCGGATCAGGACCATGCGACTGGCACCTAAGGTCACGCGCAAGGATATTTCTTTCCTCCGCGCTTCCAAGTGAACGCGCCTCAAGTAGCTGATGTTGATGCAGAGCAGGAGCAATGCAAAACCCACAGCTCCCGACAAAGCAATGGCGGGCGCACGAAAGTCACCGGCCACGGCCTCGCGCATCGGAATCACCAGTGCTCCGTATTGTTTGTCTTCTGGATAGAGGCCAGCGAGCCGTTCCGCAATCACATCCAGGGTGGATTGCGCTGATTTCGGCGTCACGCCTGGACGTAGCTTGGCAGCGACACGGTAAGCGCGTTCCGAGCGGTTGGGAGAGGAGAGAGCGGCTTGAGGGAACGCGGTCCAAACGTCGACCTGGTCCTCAGGCGGGAAAGAAAATCCCGGCGGAGCGATGCCCACGACGGTATGGGTTCCGGAGTTTAATGTAATCGTCTTTCCGGGGAGAGACGGATCCGCGCCATAGGCGCGTTTCCAGAATTCGTAGCTGAGCATCACCCTGCGTTCACCGCTCGCGCTGTCCTCTGGAGCGAGCAATCGGCCAGCGGCGGGCACGACATTCGACGCGGCGAAGATTTCCGGGGAGATGACGGCGGCACGTACGCGCTCTGGACTGCTGATGCCAGCGCCAGTCGCGGTGTAGCTCCAGGGGAGCCACACGACAACATCGGAGAAGGCAGAAGCGCTATCCCGCTTCCAATCCAGAAAATTTGGCATGGAAACACTGATCTGATTCAGAGATTGGGAATTCGTGCGATGTTCCCAGAGATAGACCCACTGATCGATGTTGACCGGACCGTATGGTTTTAAGAGAACTGCGCTAACCACGGAAAAAACGGAGGTGACGGCGCCGATCCCCAGCGCCAGCGTAAGAACAACCACGAGGCTGTAGCTGCGCTTCTTCCACAACAGTCTGGCGCTGTAACGCAGATCCTGAAGAAAATTGTCCATAATTCTCTCCGCGGACATTTTCACACCGTTCAAGAGAACATGCTAGAGCTTGCCGTTAGTCTTGTCCCAGGGATCGAGACTTGACATGTGGCCGGTTGTTTCCCGCCGCCAGTTCATTTCTCACGCATCCGCCGATGCTGAATCGCTCGCACAAAGGATGTTCCACCGAATGTCTATGTGTGCTCCGCCGAAGCTCGCGCGGCTTTTCGCCAATAGTAGAAGAAGGGAATGCCTGCCAAGATGACTGCTAGGCCGAACGAAGAGCGCAGTGGGCGGATCATCCATAGATTCGCAGTAAGGGCGATGGCGGCGAGCAAGAAGATGAGCGGGGTCCAGGGATAGCCCCAGGCGCGGTAGGGACGCAAGAGGTTAGGCTCGTTCTTGCGCAAACGGATCAAGGCAATTGCGTTCAGGGCAAAGAAGATCCACACGGCAAAAACAAACAGAGAGTAAAGTTCTTCGTACGTCCCGCTGAGGGCGAGCAGCGCGGCGATTGCGCCGAGAAAAAGCAGCGAACCGCTGGGAGTGCGAAAGGAAGTATGAAGCCGTGCCGTGAAGCGGAAGAAGGCACCATCGCGAGCCATGGCATAGGGGATGCGTGCTCCGGTTAAGATCACCACGTGCAGCGCCCCGAGAGCGGAGACAGCCATGGCGATGGTCAGCCACGTTGCTCCCCGCGAGCCGGCGAACGACTGCACAACGTCCGAGGCCACGTGCTGGGAATGCGCGAGGACCGCGAATGGCAGGACGCGAAAATAAACGACATTCGCGAGCAGGTAGAGACCGCCAACGGTCAGCAGCCCCAGAATGATGGATCGAGGAATGTTTTTCTCCGGGTGCAGAATTTCTTCGCCCAAGTCGCCGAGGTCGTTGAAGCCGTTGTAGGCCCACATGGCCGGAACTAGCGCGGCCAGGACGGCACCCACCGTTGACCAACTGAACGAGCCCCAACTGGACGCGCTCGGAGCCAGCGGGGCGGCCAGATGCGCGGCTGCGAGGGCATGAGGTTTTCCGAAGAGCGCACCGGCGACGACGATCACGAGGATGGTGGCGATCTTCAGGGAAGTCAGCAAGATCTGGATGCCGCCGCCCAAGCGTACGCTCAAGTAATTAATCGCCGTGACCGCGATTACCACGAGCGCGGCGAGAGGCTGTGCCGCCGTGAAGTTGAAGTCGTATCGCCCAAAATGCCATGCGAATAGAGGCGTGGCCACCGCGGGGAAAAGAAAGGACAGAAAGCGCAAAAACCCGGCCGCCAGCGTGGCCATGCCAACAGGCCGCTCGAGGAAAGAACTCATCCAGCCGAAAAGAAATCCCCAGAGAGGGCCGAGGCCGCGGCTGAGATAAACATAAGGGCCGCCAGCTTTCGGAAAGGTCGCGCCAAGCTCGGCGTAACAGAATGCGCCAAAGAGCACGATGAGTCCGCCAATGAGCCAAGCGGCAAAGACGAGCGCGGCGGAACCGACGGCGCGGGCCATGTCGCTCGAGACAAGAAAAATGCCGGTGCCAATGGTGTCGCCAATGACGATCGCCACCGCAGACCACAGGCCCAGTCCGCGGATAAGTTCCGAACGCTGCGACGCGGGGCGAACTGCTGGCTCGGTGCTCATTGGACTCCTGGAAGTTCAGGGAGCCTACTATCTGAGAGGAGGGCGGTCAATCGCTGCAGTCCGTTCGAGATTAATCGCTTCCTCTCCGCACAGATTCGAGGCGAGATGGATCTTGCGAGACTCGTGGCTGCGGAGCGCATTTAGGCGTTATCATCGGAGCCGCCATGGCTACAGACAAGTCGATCCTGAAAGAATTTGCTTGGGATTCTCGCTATGCAGTTTCGCACATCGAAGAAGTTATGACGCCGGCCCTCTTGATCTATCCGGAATTTGTTGCTTCCAATATTGAACGGACGCTGAAGCTGTTGGAAGGCGATGCGGATCGCTGGCGCGTGCACATTAAGACGGCCAAGCTGGGCTACACCATGCGCATGCTGACCGAGCGTGGCGTTCGCAATTTCAAGTGCGCGACCACGCTGGAACTATTGGTGGCCTGCGAATGCGGCGCAACAGATGTCTTACTAGCGTATCCGTCCATCGGCGCAAACGCGCGCCGCGTTCGCGAAATCGCGGAACAGTTCCCGGGCGAACGCATTTCTGTCTTGGCCGAGAACGAGGAGCAAGTAAAGCAATGGCGAGGGAGCAGGTTGGGGATTTTTCTGGACATAAACCCCGGCATGAACCGCACCGGCCTCGAACAAAGTCACGGCGTCGAAATTATCGAGATGGCGCAGGCAATTGCAGCGAGCGGACTGGAGTTTCGCGGCCTGCACTATTACGACGGCCACCATCGCGCGATGGATGAGCGCGAACGAACCACTGCCGCGTACCAAGGCTATGCTGTCCTGCTGAAAATTGTGAGTGAGGTCGCGAAAGCCGGAGTAAAAGTGCCCGAGGTGATCACAGCCGGAACGCCCACGTTTCCCGCTTCGCTTTCTTACCCGGGCTTTCGGAACGCAAAGTTCATTCACCGGATTTCGCCCGGAACCATCGTCTATGGCGATGCAACCAGCCTCGCGCAGCTTTCGCATGTGGAGGGCTATCGCCCGGCGGTTTTGGTGCTCAGCCGTGTTGTTAGCCATCCATGCACGGGGGTGGTCACGTGCGACGCTGGACACAAGGCGGTATCAGCAGATGCCGGCGTTCCGACATGCGTTGTTGTGGGCCATCCCGAGTTAACCCCGCTTTCGCCGAGCGAAGAACACTTGCCCCTGCAGGTGGAGAGGGGTGGGGCGGGCCCAGCAGTTGGCGAGGTCCTATATCTTCTGCCGCGGCATGTATGTCCGACGGTCAACAATTTCGATCACGCGTTGATGGTGAGGAATGGCGCGATCGAGGCGGTTGAGAAAGTGTCGGCTCGCGGACGGGAGACGCCTCTGCTTCGTTCGAGCCGCAGAGCTGTTTCGGCAACCGAGGGCAACGGATAGAGCCGAGTCTTCTTGCCCCTCCCCCTCCCCTGTTTCTCGTAAATGCGGAATCTAAAGGATTTAGCTTTTCTCTAAGCTGATTAGAATCAATATTTTCGGGCGCTTTTTGTAAATACTGATTCTAAAGGATTTGTAAGTAAACATAACGCGTGCCCGGAATGCGTGAGTTCGTGGTATGAGGGACGCACGATCTCACATCCGGCTGGGCTCGCTCGAGAGACGTGGGGGAGCAAGGCTAAAGCGCACGGCCCTTTGCACTGTCTGCCGCAGGAGTCTTGGGCGGACTTGCCAACCCTCCAATGAACGAATCGTTTGACGTAGAGCGCAGGCGGGATTGATCACACTTTAGGGTCCCAGCGATCCGTATTCGCTTGGTTGTACCGCGGCCTGCAAATGAAAAAGGCGGCAGAGCAGCTGCCGCACGACATCTTCACAATACTGCCTGATGCAAATTATAGCACGGATGTGAACCGGAACAAGTGGTCCGAAGAGGAGGTCGAATACAACCCTCCGGCGATGAGATGCGAAGGAGTTGGGTCCACGCACTGTGCCGTGAAACGTGAATCAGCCGCCGAACGGCGACGACATGGTCTTTGAAGTCAGCGCCCACCTAAAACGCCGGTTGGGGAAGGACTTTACCAATTCATGAAAGGCACGCGTCCGTCCGGAACCGAATCTTTTCTTGACTTTAAGAGGGTGGAAGGACAGAATCTCGCATCGGTTGGTCGGTGCGTGTCGTGTCCCCCGCGTCCTTCTTAACGCTGGCCTCCTTGTAATATGTTTTTGCCAATCCCGCAAAGGTGACTTTTCGTATCAGGTTGCAATTATGCCTCGAGATAGCACAGCCGCTAGGAGCATTACGATGAGATTGTCCGTTCGTGCAGTGTGTGTGGTTTTTGGGTTGGCGTGTCTTGCAGGACTTCTGACGTCGCCGTCGGCGGTGGCGCAGGTGGCTGGCCAAAACGTCAACATGGTGTCGGGAACTAAGTGGCCTACGGGCGATCCGTTCCTACAGCGGCAGAATGAACCGTCCATGGCGGTCTCGACGCGCAATCCATTGCACATCCTTGCAGGTGCGAACGACTACCGGTCGGTGGATTTGGAGCAAGTGCTCAGCGGCGGAGCGGAAACGGGCGACGCATGGTTGGGGCTGTTCAAGTCGTTCGACGGCGGATTTACGTGGCAGAGCAATCTGTTGCCCGGGTGCCCCTATGCCATCTCGCAGTGCACGGACAGTGGAGCACTAAAGGGAGCCTATCAGGCTGCAGCAGACCCGGTGGTGCGGGCAGGCACGAACGGAATGTTTTTCTATGCGGGATTGGCGTTCGATCGGGCCACAAGCGCGACGACGGCGAGTTCGGTGAGCACGATCTTTGTGGCGCGCTACAACGATTTGAACAACAACGAGCAACTCGATCCCATCACGTACATTGATACGCATGTTGTGGCATCGGGCAACAGCGCGCAGTTCCTGGACAAGCCGTCGATGGCCGTGGACATTCCGCGCTCCGGGGCGGGAACCTGCTCGTTTACGGCGCAGGAGCCGGGCGTAGGGCCGAATGGCGGAACGCTGGCGGTGAAACAATCGTTTGCGGCCGGAAATGTCTATCTGGCGTACACCGATTTTCTGGCGGCGACAAAAGCGAATAGCACGCCCACGCATTTGATGTTCACGCACTCGACGGATTGCGGGGTGACGTGGAGTACGCCGGTTCAGATCAATACGGGAACGACAACCAGCCAAGGGAGCGCGATCGCCGTTAATCCGGTAACGGGAGCGGTGTATGTGGCGTGGAGGCAATTTGCGTCCACGGGCGTATCCGACGCGATTATGATCGCGCAGTCGACGAATGCTGGAAAGAGTTTCAGCAAGCCGGTTCAGATTTCCACGTTTCAGCCGTTCGACCAGGGGACGACGCTAACTTCCTTCCGCACTAACGCCTATCCCGCCCTTACTTCAGACATGTTCGGATTTGTTTACGTGGCATTTTCGGCGCGCGGAGTTTCGAAAAGCGGGGATGCGCGCATCGTCGCGGCTGGCTCGATCGATGGCACGCACTGGACACCGGCAATCATGGTGGATAACCCGCCGCAGAATGCGCAGACCAATCCTTCGGGGCGCGGGCATCAGATCATGCCGGCGATGACGTTCGCGAACGGAAGGCTGACGCTGCTGTACTACGACCTGCGGTTGGACCATTACGCAGGCTTCTACACGCCTAACCCGGCGAGCCTTGGCAATTACACGGAGATGCTGGAGCCGCAGGGTGAACTTGCTCCGCCCAGCCCTACGCCGAGCGAGGTATTTACACCTTATATTGATGATTCGGGATTGACGCTCCGCCGCCATACGCTTGATTTGCGCGTACTCGAGCTCGGAATTTTTCCGACGGTAACCTTGGGGCCGTCAGTGCTCGTATCGCAGTACGCGTACGGCTGCTGCGTCAATCCAGAAGCGCCGGACATCGAACAATACAAGTTCAACGTGCCAAATCTGCCGCTCTTTGATTCCGGCCAGGAAGCTTTCCTGGGGGATTATCTCGACATCGTTCCGTCGCCCGCGTTTGTGCCCAGCGGGAGTTCGTGGAAATACAACTTCATGCCGAGCGTGAACCCGCTATTCCACGCGACGTGGACAGACAATCGCGATGTTGTGCCGCCGCCACCAGGAGGCAGTTGGGAGAATTACACCGCGCCGGTTGTTGCCGGCGCAATCAGCGTGGAGAACGGCAATCCGCTGCCGGCATGCGTGCCAGGCCAAGAAGGGATGCGCAATCAAAACATCTACACGTCGCAGATTACCGGCGGGCTTGTTGCAGCAGCGCCGGGGAACGCCAAGCCGTTTGGCACGACGACGTTCAACGGGCAGACTTTTCCGTTCCAGCGCGCGTTTCCGGTGGAAGCGCAGAACTCAACGAGCCAACCTCTGAATGTGCGGTTCACCATCGTTAATCAGCCGACGGGAGGCGTAGCTTCTTTTCTGCAGTTCTCGACCTTGACGAGCTTGGACGTGACCATTCCGCCGTACTCGTCCGTTTCGCGGAGCGTCTTTGCCACTTCGACCAGCGCCGAAGCCAGCATCACGGTGACTGTGACGCAGATTACGGCCATCGGCGGATCGGTGGTGACGAACGGACTTACATCGACGGCTGTTCTCAATCCGGACATCACGAATCCGAGTATCACAAATCCCAGCATTACGAATCCCAGCATTACGAATGATGAAGTCACGAACCCGAGCATCACGAATCCGAGTATCACCAATCCGAGTATCACGAATCCGAGTATCACCAATCCGGATATTACGAACTCTTCGTTTCTCAATCCCAGCATCACGAATCCGAGCATCACTAATTTGAACGTGGACAACATCAGCGCGGCCAACCCGAGCATCACGAATCCGAGCATCACGAATCCGAGCATCACGAACCCGAGTATCACGAACCCAAGCATTACGAACCCGGACATTACGAACGGATCGATCCAGGATGTGACGTATCCGATTACCAATAATGGGAACACGACGGCGTCTTACACTGTGAAGACCGCGACGAATGGCACGGTGCCTGGCGACATCGTATTGCAGTTGCTCATCAACAAGCTGTATCAGACGCCGGTGGCGGCGAATTGCGTGCTTGGCGTGCAGACGCATTGGGTTACGGTTGCGAACATCACGAATCCGATGCTATTCACAGCTTCGAATCCGAATATCACGAATCCGGATATCACGAATTCCACGCCAAACGAGGGGTCTGTGACGCTGGCTCCTGGGGAAACGGCGTACATCACGATCCGTGTCGTAAATCCCACCCCAGCGGCGACGCCGTTCAATCCGCTCTCTGTGATCGTTCCGGTGACGGTACCGCAGGCAGTGAACACGACCACCGTACTGGCAAATCCGGGAAATCCAAACCTGACCGCGCCTCCCGTTTATCCGCCGGTGAGCATCGTGACGACTTCGCTCCCGCCGACAGACCGGCTCGACCCTGGCTATTCCATTCAACTCCAGGCCGTCGGCGGAAAGCCGGGAGCATATACCTGGTCCACGGCGCCGGCTTCGCTGCCTCCCGGCATCAGTTTGAGTCCATCGGGGCTGGTTTCGGGCTCAGCGACCACGCCGGGAAGTTATTCGTTCACGGTTCAAGCGGCAGACAGCGCCTCGCCGCAAAACACGGCCGTCATGCAGTACACATTGAACGTGAGCGTAACGCCGCTCACGGAACAGTTTGTGCAGCCGCCGCCGGACGGCGTTGTGGGCCAGCCGTACTCGATCGCATCGCCGCTGGCAGTGAACGGCGGAACTACGCCGTACACCTGGACGGCTGTCGGACTTCCGGCGGGCTTGTCGATCGCTCCTTCGACTGGAGCAATTGCTGGCACCCCGACGACCGCCAATCCAAACGGTTCCACAGTGACGGTCACGGCGACCGATACAGCGACACCACCAGAATCTGTTTCCTACAGCCCGACTATTCGCGTTGGCAGTCCTGTCGTGATTACACCGGCGACCCTACCCGCTGGGACCATTGGCGTACCGTACTCGTTTCAGCTGAACGCGAGCGGCGGAATCGGCGGCCTCGTATTCAGTCCTCCAAATCCGGCGGCTGGAGTATCGCTCTCCAGTAGCGGTCTGCTCACGATTGCCGACCCACAAACGTCCACGATCAGTTTCAGCGTTTCCGTCCATGACAACTCGAATTTGGGAACCACGCCCGGCTATCAGGTCCAGGTGGCGAATTACACGATCACGTTTGCCGGGACGCCAACTATCAATATTCTGTACGTCACACAGCCGCCCAATTACGTGCAAGGGCAGCCCAATCCGAATTCCCCCGTGCACATCCATGTGCAGGACAACACGGGAGCAGCCATTGCCGGAGCCAACGTGACGATGTCATTCAATGGCACGCCGCCTTGCGCGGCGGCCGTTTTGAGCGACAACGCGGATACGCTGACGCAGACAACGAACGCCACGGGAGACGTGTTCTTTACATTCATGACCATCAATCGCGGTGGAGTGGGATACACGCTGAACGCGGCGGTGAGTTCATTCTCGGCGACTTCCAACGCGTTCACCGTCACCGGGTACTGCGATACGGGGAACATGAACACGGCGCGGCATAACCACATCGTTCTGACGCTGCCTAACGGCAAGATTTTGATCACGGGCGGAGCAGTGAATCCGAACAGCACCGGAGCACTGGCAAGTGCGGAACTATATGATCCCGTTGCGCACACATTCACATCCATCAGTTCGATGAACGTGGCGCGCGTGGATCACACCATGACGCTGCTGTCGGACGGCACAGTTTTGGTTGCCGGCGGCTTCAATGACAACGGCTATCTCAACACCGCGGAGATTTTCACGCCCGGGACGAACACCTTTGCACTTCTCCCCGCGACAATGACCAGCGCGCGCGGCGAACACACGGCAACGCTCCTGGCGGACGGGACCGTGTTGATCGCTGGCGGAAACACCAACAGCACGTCGCTGGCCAGCGCGGAGATTTACAATCCCACGGCGCAAACTTTCACGGCAACTTCACAGAGCATGACCGCTGTCCGGCAACTCCATCACGCGGATTTGCTGCCCAACGGGAAAGTGCTCATCAGCGGCGGACTGGACGTGAACAACAATGCGCTAGCTTCCGCGGAAATCTATGATCCGGTCGCAGGGACGTTCACGGCGACAGGCAGCATGACCACGGCGCGCGGCAATCACGCCTCCGCGCTGCTTTACACGGGCAACGTTCTTGTTGCCGGCGGGTTGACGGGGCCGAACACGAACCTCGTACTCACGGCCACTGCCGAAATCTACAACCCATCCACTGGAACTTTCACCCCCACCGGAAGCATGTCTATTCCACGAGGCCACTATGCGGGAATCGTGCTGGACGATGGTACGGTATTTATCCCCGGCAGCGCGGGCGTGGGTGCGCTTCCTGCCGGAACCAACGCGGACATTTACGACCCGGCGACGGGGCTCTTCACTACGACCGGAAACTTCACGCAGGTCCAAACTGGCGAGCGGGAAGGCGTAGCTCCCGATGGAACGGTACTGCTTGCCAGCGGGGTGAATAGCTCAGACGCAGTCGTGCCCAATTCGGAGATCTTCTATCCGCCTACGGTCGCTCCGGGGATTGTGGTTACGACGCCGACGGCCTTGCCGACGACGTTCGTCAATGTTCCCTTCACGCAGATGATTCAGGAGCACGGAGGTGTCGGAAACCTGACATGGGCACTTGGCGCGGTACCTTCCGGCATTACCCTGACGGTGTCGTCCAATGGCATTTTGACGGGGACCGCGACGCACACCGGCGCGTTCAGTATCCCTGTTATTGTCATGGACAGCAGCACGCCACCGCAATCGACGACAGTAACTTTCACGCTGCAAGTGAACGGACCGCTAACGATTACGACGACGACGTTGCCGGAAGCAGTGACGGTGAACGGCTTCCCTGGCACTGCGCCTCCTATTCAGTACTCCGCGCAGATTCAGACTGGTGGCGGGACGGGAGGAGCGTTAACCTTCTCAGTCACGGCTGGTGCGCTGCCTCCGAGCATCACGCTGAATCCGGCGACCGGGGCGCTGACTTCGAGTTCGGTTACCGATCCGGCAGGACCGTACAACTTCACGATCGAGGCCGTGAGCGCCGGGCCGCCGCCCTCGGCGGCGACGCCACAGGCGTTTACGCTGACGGTGGTTGTGCTTATGGCAGGACAGACACCGAACACGTTACCTCCAGGGACTGCGGGTGTCGCTTATTCGCAGAGCTTGAACTCCGTCGGTGGGACCCCACCGATTACGTATCACTTTTCATCCGGGACTCTGCCGCCCGGGTTGGCCATTACAACGCCAGGAGCGACCGGTTTACTGAGCGGGACACCGACCAGCGCGGGAAGCTTTGCTTTCGCGTTTCAAGCCACGGACAGCTCAGCGCCAGCCCAACAGTACGTTGAGAGCGTGACGTTGAACATTGCTCCGCAGCCGCCAACGAACTTGTCGGCATCGCAAGTGCCAGGGGCCGTGGAGGCGTCCCTCGTTTGGACCCCCAGTGTTTCCAATGGGTTGACCGGCTATAACATCTACAGGGCGAATGCTCCGAGCGGACCTTTCGCACTGGTGGGTTCCGCGGGAGCAGCCGCAAATGGGTTCATCGACTCAAGTGTTTCGATTGCCACGTACTACTACGAAGTGACTGCCGTCGCTACTGGCGGCGTGGAGAGCGTGGTCTCAAACGTGGCACCCGTCACTATCCCCTAACGCCCGTTGATCTGAGAGAGGCTAATGGGCAGCAAGACGGCGCTGGGCGTCCGCGACGAGCGGATCTCCGGCGCCCTTTTGTTTGATGGCGAGAAAAGTCTTGTAGGATTCGGCTGCGCCAGGGCTGTTCAAGCCTTCGCCCGCGCGACCCTGGTAATAATAAACTGGCGGCAGAAGGTGATAGCTGGGGACATCGTCTAGGAACACGGAAGTAGCTTCGCCGCGGCGCTTGAGGCAAATGTCGAACTCCGAAGAGGCTTCGGTAAACGCGCCCGCATCCAGATAGGCGCGGCCCATATCAAAATGGCCGAGCCAGGTGTCGGCGAGCTTTTGCGCTCCCTGGAAGGTATTGAGGGCGTCGCGCGCGTTGCCCTTTTTAAGCTGCGCTTCGCCGGCAATTAATTTCGCGTAAACCTGCGGTTCCGCTTCGAGATTCTGCGCAAGCGGCGCGACAAGTTGCAGAGCTTTTTCTTGCTGACCTGCGGCGATATAAACCTGCGCCGCACGATAAAGTACGCTTAGATCTTTGCTTTCCTCGACGGCTTTACCCGCGGAAGAAACGGCTTCCTGCGTTTTTCCGAGTGTGGTTTGTAACAGAGCAAGAAGGGCCAAGTTGCCCGCCGCGGATTCCGTATTCTTTGCCGCGTGATCCGCAGAGACAGCTTTTTCCAAAATACTTGACGCGTCCGCGAGTTTGCCCTGGTAAAGATCCAGGTCCGCGAGCCCGGTAGCCGCGATGGAAGCACCGTAGGGGCTTACCGCCTGAAGCTTCTCGTAGTCCGCTTGCGCCTCCGCCGTGTGGCCGAGGCCCAATTCCGCCAGGGCAGAGGTGCGTAAAGCCTGCTCAAACTTTGGATTTTCCTGCAGAATTGATTGCGCTTCCCGGAGAGCGGTATCGAAATCCCCGTCATAAAGGGCGTACATCGAATAGTTGTTCCGTTGCAGAATGCTGTGTGGAGAAATCACCAAAGCACCCTTTTGTTCAGCGAGAGCTCTATTCATATCCCTGCTGAGGAAGTACGCGAAGGCCAGGTTTGCGTGCCCCGCCGTGTCGGCTGGAAATTGGTTGACTAGCGCGGACAATTCCTCCATGGCTTTCGGTTCATTGCGCATGAGGAGGTAGTAGCCGCTACGCGTGCGGTACTTCTCGCGATCGGTCATGCGGTCGATATGCGACATCGCGAGCCCGTAATACTTCTCCGCCTCCTTGCGCTTTCCGAGATCGTAATAGATGGCCGCTGTGCCGGCATAGGCGCGACCCAGATTTGGATCCAACTGCTCCGCCTGAGCGTACGCTTTTAGGGCGTCGTCCCACTTGGCCGCTAGTTGAAAATCCTGACCCACGGCATAAGCGTGAGCGGCTTCAAGGGATCCCGCGCTGAACGTCTCGGCGGCAGCTTGTTGCGCGGACTCCGGCGTAGTGTCGCCCAGCCCCTTGCGGAGACTCTCGGCGAGTTTTCCAGCGGCGGCCAGGACGTCTTGCTTATTCGAAGCGTCCCGCTCTTCTTTGACAATCGTTTTGCCGGAAGCCGGATCCAAAGCCGTCACGGAGACTTTGTAGCCGGTGCCGTCCGGCACGATGGAACCGCTTACTACGGCGTTGACGCCTTCGCGCACAGCCACGAGTTCCGCCAAGGGAGTATCGAGGCGCGTGGCTCCAGGCTGCAACTGCGAGGCATCCTTTCTGGCTTGGCCGCGGTTGACAGAGGAAATAAACGGCGCGCCCTCCAGAGCGATGCCCAGCATCGGCTCGAGCGTCCCGTCGAAGACCGGATCGCCTGTCTTATTATCGAAATCGGCGATCAGCAGGCTCACCGGCGCATGGGGGGCGGCTGGACGGGAAACCATTCTCAGGCGAAGCCATACACCGCCCGCAATTACGGCGACTCCCAGCCCAACGGCCGCCCATTTTGCGTACGCCGGCAATGGGCTGACCGACGGGGCGAGGATTCGTGTGCCGGCCGCTGGTCCTTGCCATATTTCAATGTGCTGCAGCAATTCCGCCGCGGTGGCAAATCTTTTCTGCGGATCGATTTCGAGGCATTTCCGAACGATTTCGCTGATCGGCTGCGGAATCGACTTGTCCAGTTCGTCGAGGGGCCTGGCGGGCTCATTGGTGCGCTTCCAGAGCTTGCCCATGGTGGTGTCCGCGTCAAAAGGAACCTTTCCGCTCAGTATTTCGTAAAAAATGATCCCCGTGCTGAAAAGGTCCGAGCGCGCGTCCAGCGCCTGCCCCTTCGCTTGTTCGGGAGACATATAGTCCGGCGTGCCGATCAGCGCGCCGGTTTGCGTCATGCCTGCCGCGAGCATGGAGCGCGCGATGCCGAAGTCCATCACGTAGGCGCGGCCGCCTTTGTCCAGCATGATGTTTTGCGGCTTCAGGTCGCGATGGATCACACCTTCGGCGTGCGCAGCTTCCAGCGCTCGACAGACCTGGGCCATGATGTCGGCCGCTTCCGCGGGCTCGAGTTTTTTCTTCCGTCGAAGGAGGCTCTGCAGGTTCTCGCCCTCGATGTACTCCATGGTGATGAACTTGACCCCGTCGGCTTGTCCGAGATCAAAAATGCGAATGACGTTTTTATGAGTGATTTGGCGTGCGAGGATCAATTCTTGCTTGAAGCGCCGCAGAATTTCGGGATTGGCCGCCATGTCGGCGCGAATCACCTTGATGGCCACCTGGCGGTCCAGCTCGCGATCGTGCGCTTGGTAGACGGCGCCCATTCCGCCTTGTCCCAGCAGCCGCACGATTTCATACCGGCTGCCGATCGAGCTGCCGGGGCCCAATTGAACTACGGCAGCGGAAGAAACGACGCCATCGGCGGCGGGCACGGACCAGCCTTGCCCTGCCGTAGCCAGCGTCTGATCGCTGAGGGGCAACGGCGTGGTGCACCTTGCGCACTGCACGGACGTATCGGGATTTTCGAAACTGCACTGTGGGCAAACCATCGATGTCACGCTCCGCCCGCGTGAACGCGTTTATTATGTAGCCTTTGCGTGCGAATTTAAACAGCCATGGAGTCTATGTGTGCCGTAAACTGCCGGGCGAAGCAGATCCTACTGGAACGTTGCTACGTCACTTGAATGGTAACCCTGGTGTAGGCGAAATCCATCTGTTTCGTCTACGATTGGAAAATTCCCTCGGCAAGCAGTGGTAAGAAGCCGCTACCTCGGCCTCACGAAGATTTCCTCAGCCACGTGATTTCGACGTGATATTCTCATGCCATTGCCGTTAGAATCAGCACGTCCCGTTTGCCGCCTTCATGAAGAAGATCATCGTTGCCGTCGGCAGCACTCGCAAGCCAAAGCTCCAGGCTGTAATAAAAGCTCTGGATGCTTTCGCGCCAAAGCTCGTTCCGGACGGCGATTTCGAGGTGGTGGGCGTGGAAGTCGAAAGCGGAGTGAGCCTTACGCCTTCCTCATCGGAAGAACTGATGCGCGGAGCTCGCCAACGCGTGGAAGCGCTCATGCAGCTCGCGCGAAAGACCCGCGAGCCCTGGCGCTACTTTGTGGGCCTGGAGGGCGGCCTCGAAGTGTTGCAGGACGACAGAACGAGGCGGGTTTTCCTGGAGAGCTGGGCGTACGTAAGCGACGGCAGCCGGGGCTTCTACGGGCGTTCCGGCGGCATCGAGCTCCCGGACGAGCTCGCTCATGAAGTTCTGGAGCGCGGCTTCGACTTGTCGGACGCGATCGACCGATACGCCGGAGCGGTTGGGATTCGTGATGGGCATGGCGCCTGGGGCGTTCTGTCGTCGGATTTGATCCAGCGGGACGAATCTTTCCGTGTTGCGGTCATCACGGCTTTCGCTCCCTTCTATAATGCGAAAATGTATGGCAGGGCAACGCGGAGCGCGGGTTAGAATTTGTAGGAAGGGATTCAGGAGAGACGAGAGTGGACATTGTGAAAGGCAACATGGGCTGGATCGAGGTGGTGGTAGGCCCGATGTTTTCCGGCAAGAGCGAAGAGCTTATACGGCGATTGCGCCGCGCCGAAATTGCACGGCAGCGCGTGCAGATCTTCAAGCCAGCGATTGACGAACGCTACGCGGCGAATGAAATCGTCTCGCATTCCGGCCTCGGCATCCCGTCGGACAATGTGAGTAAAGCCTCTGAGATTATGGAGAAGCTTTCGCCGCGCACGGAAGTCGTGGGCATCGACGAAGCCCAATTTTTAGGCGAAGAGATCGTCGACGTTTGTACCAAGCTCGCTAATCTCGGCAAGCGTGTCATCGTAGCCGGACTTGACACCGACTATCGCGGGCGTCCCTTCGAACCCATGCCGCGCCTGCTGGCCATCGCCGAAGAGATCACCAAACTGCTCGCGATCTGCATGCGCTGCGGCAATCCCGCCGTGCATACGCAGCGTCTCGTTGAGAGCGAAGAATTGATCGTGGTGGGCGCTGGAGGGATGTACGAGGCGCGATGCCGCCGCTGCTTCGAGCCAAACCCCGCGCTAGCCCAAGAGAAAAAAGATGCGGGGCCACAGCTCATGATTCGTAACCGCGCGGCTACCGCCAGCGTCACAGGGAAATAAACTCCGCACACAACCGATGTCAGTTTGTACTTTCTAATCTTTGTCTCCGCTTGAGCTTGCAGTTTGATTCCGTCAAACTGTCTGGACGGACGGCACACCACTCAGAACTATCGAAAACTCATGATCATTGAATCGAAGGCACCCACGCGCGTTGATTTTGCAGGAAGCACACTGGATATCTGGCCTCTGTATCTCTTTCATCCCGGCTCAGTCACATTAAATGCCGCTATCTCGCGCTACGCCTCTTGCGTCATTCAAACTCATGCGCCGTGGGATGAACGCATCAAGCTGGTTTCTCGCGACATCAAGCGCGAAGAAGGCTTCGCGTCCTTGGCGGCACT
>Ga0187820_1000085_pt1 | contig 16694 bp, 19 predicted proteins | sample NC_wetland_sal_i_19_FD_132409 | JGI IMG/M metagenome (GOLD analysis project Ga0187820, IMG submission 132409) | Wetland sediment microbial communities from Neuse River Estuary, North Carolina, USA - SO4_5 | ecosystem: Environmental > Aquatic > Freshwater > Wetlands > Sediment | place: USA: North... | reverse complement strand
TCCACCACGACATACCGAAGTGAAACTGAGATTGGTTGACTGCAGGTTGCTGTTCATTCCACCAGTATGACACGCCGTTGACGCAGACAGGCGTCGAGAATCTCACTGTCGACGACTTTGGTCACTATATCGCCCGAGGTGGCGGGTATATCGAGTCGCACATTTGTTGATACCACCTTTACGCTTGATAAAGTCCCGTAGCGGCTCATCCAGATCCTTGTAGTCTGCCACGTAGCGTAAAACGCGCGACCACTTACTCCGCATCCTGTAATCGACCTTCTCAGGATCAGCGGTGCAGTAAATTACGGCTGCGAATGGTTCGGGCTTTTCGACCAGGGTACGATGACCTCGCAACCACAGCGCCCGACAAGCATATTCAACCGCCTTTTGTTCGTGCTTCCACCACATGACCAGTTCGAACACGGCGGCCAGATATTGACAGATTCCATCGCGGTCCCGCGTGGTCTGATAGGTCTCCCATTCGTCCTCCAACCGCCACAAATTGGCTTTGAGCGCGTCGGTCGAAAAAGCGATGTCGACCGATGGACGATTGAGCATAGCTACGCCTCCTCGTCCGCAAGATCGGCCTGGGCATCCAGCCTTAGATCATTGAGATAGTCCCGCAGGTCGGGCGTCGCTTTCCACACTATGCGACCCTTGGAATCTAGGTACCTCATCGCATCACCGCCGGATTCGAGGTCACCGAGGGTCTCAGCAAAACCACGTCACGGTCCGGAAAACCGCCAATACGCCCGAGGCGAGCCCATTCCCAAGCTTCTTCGACTAATTCGCGGACGATTCTGTCCATTCGGAATTTTGGTCTCTTTTTTGGTGGCGAATGCATTCGAGCGGTTGCAATTTCCTGATGACGTCTGGCGCCACTAAAAATTAGCGCCGCACGACAGGCCCCCAAGCCGAACGTGCTCATCCAAAATTTCAGCAAAAGCAATCCTGTAAAATACTAATTTCTACTGCAGCGTCGCCGCAGCTATTGGATGAGCCAATGACAAGGTGCCTGCTTCATCAGGACCGCAATGCGATGACGGATCTGGAATCGCAAATGTGGGACCTATGGTCAAATGGCAACAATTACAATGTATCCAACAGTATCAAAACTCCAACGTGACTATGGTTTCGATAGTACAGCACATCTGAAAGCCATCGTTGATGCATTTGGAAAATGGACCAAGAAATATCTGGATATGGGCTGGGATGGTTATTTCTTTCAGGTGATGTTCCATGATCTCGCTGAATCAAGAGAAACCAAGATCATCCAAATGAAACAGGAGGTGGAGAGGGTCTATAATCGCCTAGCAACCAGAATGGTGCGGAAGCCAAATTCTCCAAGCTGGGCCGGATATCTGCCAATTGGACTATTTGTTCCAGAGTTACCAGTGCCCAAAAAACGCAAGTCCGAAAAGAGCACGATTGCGGTGTATCTATAAATGAGGGCCTCCATATGAGTGGAATTGTTCTCGGAAATAGATGGGGAAGAGTTCGCACTACCCTCGTGGATCATTTTGCGAAATTCGAGGACCATTATGTGCCTGGGAAAATCCGAGGGATATATGTCGACCGTATCACCCCCGATCCAGAATATACGGTCGAATACGCCCTGAAGAGCCTGCCAAGACGCGATAGCTCACCGGATGATGTTCTGCTCCTCAACTGGGGTGGATCAGCTCGTAGACCCGACTTTTGGCGGGAAATGATACGGAAGGGCTTAAAGCGAGATCGGACTATTTGGATGTGACGATAACGGACGCATCCCGCCCTGCCCCACGTGTAGCCGTGTACGCGCGCAGGATGCATCTCTGTGAGAAGGTGGAGGTTTCGCACGCTGCACGTATCAGCGTGTAAGCCTACGTCGGGAATGATAACTGTGATCACAGGACCATGCACGGCCTACGCTGAGGGACGGTTTAGCCATACCGGCAATCTCGGCGAGTGTACGAATGAAGGCGCTGTCGAGTGCGCGGCGGGTTTCGACACAAGCAAACAGATAAGAAAAATCCCACCGGGGATGCCAGTGCGATTTCCATTGCCGTCCACGTGAATGTTAGCGGCAGTTAAGCAATCATCTGCGGTTATTTGACCCAATCTTTGGCAGTGTCGCGCCGCTGGTCCTTTTTAATCTTGGCAATGAATTGCTCTTGGACATTCGGCGACGCTTTGATGAACGCGCGCTTCACGGCATCGTTCCAAGCCTCGATGAGGCTCGCGAGAACCTTCTTGTCGCCCGCCGACAGTTTCTTTTTTAGCATAGCCTTCTTGGTCGCCTTATTCGCCACCCCTTTCGAACGCCGCTTTCGTGCCGTCCCGGTACTCTGCGCCGCAAATTCTCCGACTTTCGTGATCTGCGCCTTCTGTGTTGTTTCTTTCGCTATTGCAAGAAGCGCGGACTGATTGTCGTCGAGCCCCGCTTTCTTTGCAGCGTTTTTCACCGCCGTCGGGAGTTTCGCTATGACGATGGCGCGCTCGATCTGTTTCCGGCCACCTTCATCGCTCTTCGCGAATGACGGAAGTTCGCGAGCGACCTGTGCATTACCGCTCTTTGGCCGCGCGCCCTTGGGTTTCCGGTCAACTTGTCCGGAAACATCGCCATTCTGCTCTGTGCGCTCTACCCACTCGGCCAGCAATTCCGATTTCTTCAACACTGTATCGTTGCGGCGAAATAAGTTTTCAGAGATCTGTATTTGCCGGACAACATCGTCGTCATCCTCGACATAGATGCAGGGAATCATCTGCTCGCCGAGCAATTTGTGTGATTCAAGCCGAGTCAGACCGGCGACAAGCTCGACCTCAGGCCGCTTGCCGAACGCGGGAACATTCAGCCGGACGGCCGGATGAATGATGCCGACCTTTCTTATCGACTCCGCCAACCTCGCGACGTCATCCGGGTCGGGCTTTTCCAGTTTATCCGGAACCACGATATCCGCCACTTTCACGAGCGAGATGTCGCCACCCGTTTTCCACTTCTTGCGGATGGAGGCTGCTGGGATATGGCGCCGTCGGTGAAGGAAGCCGTTGTCTCATCTTCTACCGCGACAACAGCCAACGCTGTCTCGGGCACGACAAGAGTGAACGCTTTAGCCAAGCGCGCCGACGCTGAATATTTTCGGGCCATCTGCCGCCCTCCTAGGCAGTATTACTTCTAACCGACTGGCTTCCTCAAAATACATCCAACTCCGGGGAAAGGCACCTGAGATCGCTGCCCGGCTTCAAAGACGGTCGGAAATTAGGAACGAATTTCAGCCGAGGAAACAGCCTAGACCGAACATGCAGGGGGTTGTGAGGCTCTAGAGCAAAGCCGAAGTTGGCGGTCTGCAAATGACCCGGACTACATGTGTCAGGTAATCGAAAAGCCTAGCGCAAGCGTCCGTGCGTTCTTTGGTGAGTGATCTAGGAAAAATGGATAAGCCGCCGCCTTCGCGTGACGAAATTGACCTGAACACGCCCCTACGGCTCAGTGTCGCGGCTGCGCTCGCATTTCCGGACGGCTCATTGACAGCCTCGGGTCTTCGACGCGAACACGCACGAGGCCGCCTTGTTGTCGAGCGTATCGCAGGGAAAGACTATACTACACTGGCGAATATCGCACGGATGAGGGAGCTATGCCGCGTCGAAGCAAAAGTGCGAGATTGTGGCTCAGAAAGCGACGCGGCCGAGCAGCCCAGTGGGTCATCCTCGATCACGGCCGTGAACTCCGCACAGGTGCGGGCGAAAATGATCTCCGCGCGGCTGAAAATGCGCTAGCCGAGCATCTAGCGAACAAACGTCGCCCGCAGTTCGGCGACGGTCATCCATCGAACGTCCTGATCGCGGACATTCTAGCAGATTATGGCGAAAATCACGGCCCGACCACTGACCGGCCCGACCTAATCGGTGGCGCGATTAACAAGCTCATCGAATTCTTTGGAGATCAAACAGCCTCGGCGATCACCAGCGCAACCTGCAAGAAATACGTGCAATGGCGCGTTCGGCAATTCGATGCTCGGGCCAAGGTAAGGACAAGATCGATCAGGCCATCGACTGCGGGCCGCGAACTGGTCGTACTAGGCGCCGCGCTCCGATGGTGCTGGAGAGAGGGCAAATTAGATCGGCTTGTTCCTGTCAGCTTGCCGGCCAAGCCGTCTCCCCGCCAGCGTCATTTAAGCCGTGGCGAAGTAGCGGCATTGCTGGCTGGGGCACTCGGCTGGGACCGGCAAGGCAACAGGCATCCGGCCAAGGTCAGCCGTCACTTGGCTAGGTTCATTCTCATTGCGCTGTACACAGGGACCAGGCATGACGCCATCCTGCGGCTGCGATGGGCGGCAAACACGGAGGGGGGTTGGATTGATCTGTCGTCCGGCGTGCTGCACCGGCGAGCATCTGGCGCCGTCGAATCGCACAAGCGCCGGCCACCCATACCAATACCGCCCCGACTGCTGCCGCATCTCGCTCGGTGGCGGCAACTAACGACAAGCCACGTAATCGAATACGCGGGCCGGCCATTACGTTCTCAAGAACGTAGAGCTTGGCGGACCGCCTGCGAGCTCGCCGGCTTGGGTGCTGATGTGACTCCTCACGTTCTACGGCATACCTGCGCCACGATGCTTCTGCAGCTTGGTGTATCGGTCTATGATGTCGCCGGCATCCTGGGCGCTTCTGAGGAGGTCGTGCGTCGCACCTACGGCCATCACGCCCAAGATCATTTACGTCATGCCGTTGCGGCTTTCTCCCGGCGAACGCGCCCATGAAACGCCCATGAAATCCGTGAACAAACGTGGACAAACGGTGAAGATGCCGATCAGCGTCGACGGATCTTATTAGAGTTTTCGGGAGAGCGTTCCCTTCACACGGAAGAGGTCGTAGGTTCAATCCCTACAGCGCCCACCATTTTACATCTTGGCGAAAGATAATGTGCCGAGCACGAAGGGTGGCGTCGTCCCTCGAGCGTTTGGAATTTTCTCAAATGAGCGGCATGCAAGTCTCGTTGGACGACTTGTTCAAGAACACCCGTTGTTTGAACAGTCACCTTCCGGGCGATGTGATTTTCGCAGCAAAAACGAGCTAGCGCCTGCACGCGCCAGCAATTGAAAATCGAACGCCGGCCCATGTTCTGGCTCGCCCTTCCCTTCCAGCGTCCCGGGAGCGACCGCTACCCACATGAACAGCTTCTTCGCCGTCGCCGCGCAGTAGATAAAGCCAAGCCTCCGCGCGTATTGTATGCCGTCGATGGCGGGCTGTTCGGGCTTCATTTGCCCCGGATAATACCCCATGCTCTCGTGCTCCAGCCAAATGCGCGCCACCGGCTTCGCGCCTTCGCCGGGCAGATCAATTCGCCAAATCAAAGCCCGCGATGGAGTCAGCGACAAGTATCGTTCGTTGACCGCGTTTAACGGGGCCGCTTCTCGACAGTATCCGGCAGCATCGCTGCTTTTCCAAACACTTCCAGCGTCAAAGCAGCTAGGATCAGTCGGGATGACGTGATGGCGGACGCTCGACAGCTGAAATAATCGACATGACGCGCGCACGGTATATCGCAATCGGTGTGACGCTGCTCGTAGCGATAGTGGCGTCCGGCCTATTCTATTATTACTTTTACTCCCCACAGCCAGAAATGCCGCAGCTGAGCGGCGCCGCCACACGTGCGGTCATCCATGTCGGCAACCTCGACCGAACATATCTGGCTTACGTTCCTGCGCAGCTGGCACGCCCTGCTCCGCTTGTTCTTGTGCTCCATGGCTCGTTCATGAACGGCGAAATGATGCGCAAAGGGACCGGCTATGAATTTGATGTCCTCGCCGATCGTCACGGTTTCGCGGTGGTGTATCCAGACGGCTATGAAAGCAATTGGAACGACTGCCGACGGACCGCGGCTTATCCGGCCAAGCGCCTCAATATCGACGATATGAGCTTTCTGCGAGCCATCATTCAACATTTTCGCATGATGAATGGCGGTGCCGGGTCGCCGGTTTTTGCCGTTGGATATTCGGACGGTGGCGAAATGGCGCATCGGCTGGCAATAGAGGCCGCCCCGGAAATCGAGGCCATTGCTACCACCGAAGCGAATTTGCCTGCCGAGAACGACTCTCTCTGTCAGGCTGGCGGTCAGCCGTCCCGAGCAGCGATTATTAGTGGAACCGATGATCCCATCATGCCCTATGGAGGCGGCGAAATAACACTGTTTGGATTGACTCCCGGACGCGGCGAGATGCGGTCTGCTCCGCAAACGGCAGAGTACTATCTGGCTGCGCATCACTTAGAGGATGCCCCAGAGACACTGCGTCTACCTCACAAGGAGAGCTGGGATAAGACGTCGGTCGAGCAATTGGTATGGTCGCGCGATGCCTCGCCGGCCGTTGAATTCTACACGATCAAGGGCGGTGGACATGTCATACCGCAACCTGCTTATCGTTGGCCCCGTTTTCTAGGCAGGCAAACCGAAGATCTCAACGCTCCCGCGGCGATTTGGGCTTTTTTTGCTGCTGAAAAAGGCGGCGTGTCCGGAAAGTAGGACGAGATCCACTAGGCAGCCCCCGGAGCTGAGAAACCTTAGACCCCGCCTCTCTTTCCGCGCAGCGTCCAAAGAACGTCTATTAATCAAATTCCTACCGAGAAACGCGCACGACGCGACGCGTCGATCTGTTTCAACCGGCCGAATCAAGTTCGCTGTTGCAGATTTGCTACAAAAGTGTGTGTTCTCAGCAACGCTCAACGGCGATTTAACAATCAGCTGCTACTATCGATTGACGGCGAATGGGTTTGAGTCAACGATACTCTAGCTTCGACTCATTTTGGTGTCGAGGTTTTCCTCTCTACTGGGACACTTGCCGGGAGCCCTGACTCCCGGCTTTTTCTTTATTTTGTTGTTCACAAGCTGGCAATTTCCGACAAAGGGTGATGGCTGCCGCCGATTCTTTTTATAAATTAGTTTCGCTTGCCGCCTTTTTGACGTGAGCGCCATGTCAGTATTGAACGATTTCGAAAGCATGCGACTCTATAGAAAACGGGCCGAGCACTTTGAGCGGCTGGCCGACCGCTGTTCGGTTGCCGAGGAGCGGCAACGATACCGCCTGGTTGCACATCACTACAACGCACTGGCGAACACAGTGCAGCGAACCGATAAAGCCAGAGTCAATCAGCGTCTTGAAAGACTGAGGGCCGCGCGCAAAGAAATTAGTCGGCAGCACACTGCCAAGACACAATGATGAAATCGTGGCCTTTGTTCACGATGAAACAATCAAATTCCGGCCGCCGAGGCGGCGGACAATCGGTGAGAAATAAAAAGGCTTAAACAAGTCAACAGGAAGCCGTTCCTTCCTCGGGAGAGATCGTAGGTTCAATCGCTAGCGCCCACGATCGTTTAGCGTCAATGGCGTGTCGCTACGCCGAGCCGGTGGCTAGCCGTTTCTTTCTGAGGAAGATCGCCATCACCGCTGCGCATAGCAAAACCAAAATGCCCAAGGCGACTTCAATAATTGTTGCTTGTTTCTGATTTTGTGCGTCCACCGATGGCTGCGCTTGCGCCTGTTGCCCGCCGGCTTCCTCGAGGCGTTGCTTTTCCTCTGCATCTGACTGCGATGGCTGTTGCAAGCTCGGCTGGGTAACAGCAGAAGGATTCACGGGATTTGAATTCGATTGCGCTTGATTGTCCGCGTTGGCGGCAACTTGATGGGACGGTTCGATCTTAGAATCATCTATCGCCAAATAGCGCAACACGCCTTTTCCGTTCTGATCGAAGGTTGCCACCCAGAGAAATCCCGCGCTGCCGCCAAGGCGGTAAACCGGCACGCCGGCTTTCGCGGAGCGTTCGAGATCGCCGAGAAAGCTGACCAAAATCCCGGGGTAACTTCCGCCCAACGCAAGGGCCGAAATCTCATCCGGCTTGAGCGGCTCAAGCTTTATGGCCCCCCACAACGCCATCACTGCGTTCGGCAGCCCCTCGCGGGGCGGCATTTGGATGACGCGCGCCTGTTCGCCGAACTCGGATGACATGCGGTTGATTTCGTTTTGGACACCGTTCGGATCAAAGAAAGCCGGATCGAAATAGGAATTGACGTAATAGGCCGCTCCGTCTTGAGACTGCAAAATCGAATGAGCCCGCGTGACTTCCTTGCCGGGCGTCGTGTGCTCCTCATTGCACGAAATAAAACCGGGAAAGGCGTCGCTGGGATTGCATTGGTATCGCTGATCCGGCTGATTGCCGGACTTGGCTTGCGCGCCCAGCGCCAGCCCATCGACGGCGTAAGGCGACGTTGCGACCGGCGTCGGTTGGGAAATTTCCACAAACTTGTTACGCAGCCCGTTGCCATTCAAGGCAAGGGCGGGCATGCCCCAGAAGAGCACAAACACAAACGGCAATGCTCGGCGCTCCCACATCGCGACGTCCGACTCGATGGCCGCTTAATGCGGCGAATCATATCGAAATGGCCGCCGCGGCGGCAATGGGGGCCGATGCGAAGCCGCAAGAAAACGCACCGCCGGAACAGTTCTTGATCTGGATCAAGGACCGCGCGGCCCTTGCCTAGTCAATGTTCGGCGCTGGTCTTATTGTGCAAGTGGCGTTCGAACGTCGTGACTTTTTGCCGAAGCGTTTTGGGCATGAACCCTACACGAAGCGGATGGCTTGCGGCCGGTGCGCTTGCCACGATCGTTACAACGGCGGGCGTCACCGTCATGCGCGCGGAGGACGCCGATAAGGGCGAGGTCGAGTTCCTGTTGAATTGCGCGGGCTGTCATGGAACCGATGGCAAGGGCTCCGGGTCGCAAAGCGCCAAGCTCGATGCCAAGCCAACCGACTTGACCCTGCTCGCGAAGCACAATCACGGCAGGTTCGACGCCGGCGCCATTTACCAGAAAATCGACGGACGAAACGTTCGCAGCAGCCATCATAACGCGGGCATGCCGATTTTTGGATGCCGGCACCAAAGTTCCCCGCCTCCAAAACTTCCGCCCATCACCAAACGCAATCAAAAAATACCAAAAAGACTTCTATCGCAGCTAAAATCCCATGAGACGGAGCTTGATTCGCTTCTCGATATGCCGTGCGACTCCGAAACGGACATCAAGGAACGCATACTTTCGATCGTGAGCTATCTGAGTCTCATTCAAGCGAAATAGAATCCGAGGGGCTGAACATGAACCGGATTGCCATTCTGGCTGTTGCCGCGCTGACATTGTCGCCGGCTGCCGCCGATGAGATACGGCGCGCAGCCATTCCGAGCGTCATGCTGGGGACGTGGGCTGAAACGCCGGAGCAGTGCGCGACAAAGGACAAATCCAATGTGTCGATTGAAAGCGCCAAATACGGCGACGGCAGCGGAACTTGCGCAGTGCGATGGGTCATCACGACGCCAAGCCCCAACGGCACGAATTACGCCGTTCATGCGCTGTGCACCAGTGCGAAAGACCAAACGAAGACTCAGAACGTCAATATCATCATTCGGCCGGTCGGCGACGACCGGGCGTCGATGGGCCGATCGTTCAACCAACTGAAAATTTACCGGCGCTGTCCGCCCGGATGACGAAAGCGCGCATGCCGCCGCTTTCGTCGTTCAAATCTTGCGGCTGTCATAGGCCCAATGCAGCAGCGCCTGCCGCTGCCGCGGGCGGCACATCGGATCGCCCGGTGCGCAATGGCGTCTGATTTGCGCAATGTGACGCCGGATGGCCTTCCAGCGCTTGATCTGGCGGGCATCCTCTTCCGGCATGCGGCGGCCCATATAGTAGCGGCAATACCACTGGAACCAGCCGCGCGGATCGTCCGGATGAATCCATCCCTTTTTACGCCAGACCGAGAGAGGTTGACTGGCATCGATGCCGAAATAGTTGAGGGTGCAATCGCGTCCCGACGGTGAGAGCCTGGCGCGCGCAAACCAGCTCGACGGAAATTCCTTGCGGCAATCCGTCATGTACTTGCCGCAAAATATCCCGAGTGCGAGCATTTGCTTGGGCGTGAGCTCCGGACAGAATTCCGGATCGAAATTGCGGCCGACGGGAGCACTGCAAAGATAGCGGTATTTGCGCTGCATCGTGTCGTTCACTGTAACGACAATATGCCGCCTTTTGACCGTGGTCATCCCCACGACAACGAAGGTGGCGTTGCCGAAGTTCCGCGGCCGAAACCTTTCGTCACCGCGAAACGCCCGGGACATCGGCGCGCGGGGGGTGCGCGCCGGGGTGCTGCGGAAGGAGCAGCAGACAACCAAGGATGAAAACCGCTATCACCGCCGATGCAAGCGGACGGCTCAAGGCCAGTCCGCCCTCTTTGACGGGCTTATCCAGAAAATCGCCCACCGTGGCGCCAAGCGGTCGCGTCAAAATGAAAGCCGACCAAAACAAAAGTACTCGTGAGGTGTTGGTCCACAAATACAATGCGGCGATTATCGCCAAAGCGAGCGCAAAGACGAGAGCTCCGCCCTCATATCCAAGCCCGGTGTCGTCGGCCATCCAATCGCCAAGCGCGGTTCCAAGCGTTTGGGAGAAAGTAATCGCTGCCCAATAGAACGCTTCGGCCTTGGGCGTGCTCACCGTTTCAACGGCAATCGTACCGAGCGTCCAGTACCACGATGCCAGGATCAAGATCAGGCACGCGAAGAGGAGCAAGGACCCCCCGGCATAACCGATGCCGAGTGACCGATCGGCGAAGTCGGCCATTGTCGTGCCGGCTGTCGTCGACGCAACGATGGTGGCCCAGTAGAGGAAGGGATGGAATTTTTCGGCGCGAATCTGCCAAACGACGAAGATCACCAGTAGCGAAAAGAAAAGCGCGGTTCCAGCAAGATAACCCCAGTTCAGCGTCATCGTGACGGTGTCGCCGCCCGTTTCACCCAGCGTCGTCGCGGCGATCTTGATGGTCCAAAATACGATCGTAATTTCAGGGACTTTGCTGACGTGTCGCTCAATATCGCGAGGCATTTGCGCTCCAGGTTCTGATGAATGTTCATCGCACGGACGCGGCCGCAATGAGGCAAGCCGACGCAAAATCGCCGAGGTTCGTCATTCGTCCGGCCACGCATTCGTCCGCTCAAATGAAACCCAGGAATGGACATCTCAGGGAGAGTTTGGCGAGACCGCATCACATTGACACCCGATGGCCCGGCGAGTCCTTCGCGGGCCGCGGACGCAGATCAAAGGATGGGCGTCATGAAATCCATATTCAAGCGATTCATTGAATGAAATAAACCAGCCCGGCCCCCTCGCGACCGGTCATGGGGAAGCTCGGCGTTTTCCAGTTCACGCCGTCACTTGGCCACTATTTCGCGCTGACCGCCTCGGAATAGCGCGCATAGAGCTCGGCGACGCGCTGTCGCCACATGCTCACAAAAGCGGCCGACGTGAGATTGTCGACGGATTTCCAGACACGTTTCACATCCGGGAGCGTGTTCAGCCAGACGGCGCGCTTGCACCATTTCTCGCCCTTTTGCTTACCCTCGTCGGTGGCGCACATCGACTGCCAGGCGAGGCGCTCCGGATGGCTGACGTGCTCCGCCGCCCCTTGCGTGCCCTGTTGATGGATCAAATAAAGATCGCTCAGCGTTGCCTTCTTGTGCGTATTCAATTCGAAAAGTATCGCCGCGCTGGTGAACTTGTAAGCAGCCGCGATGGCATTATCGCGCGGGTTGGTGATGTCGCCGGACCCGTACCTGTCGAATTCGTAGTTGCTGAGCTGGAATAGGCCGATATAGGAACCGGTGCGCTGTTTCGGATCGAAATCGGATTCGATCTTGGCAACCGTCTTCATGAAACTGAAATCGAGACCGAAAGCGTCCGATACGCGCTTGATCTCCTCGACCGGCGTCCCGACCGGAATATCTTTCAGGGCGCTCAGCATCGTGTCCGCCGGCTTAACATCAGGCGGCACTTCCGAATAGGCGTAATAGGCAAGATAAGAGAGATCGAGCTTTGGCGGCACTGCGTCGGCGGGATGATTCTCGGCGTCGGCGGGGTGCGCGTCGGCGCTGGCTGGGTGATCCTCTGCACCGGCAGGGTGATCCTCGGTGCCGGCTGGGTGATCCTCGGCACCGGCAGGCCGATCTTCGGCTGCGGCAGGATGATCCTCGGCCACAGGCTGGTCGGCCTCCAGTTTCGCCAGCGCTTGTGGGACAGCCGCAGCCGGCGTTATTTGCTCATCCGATTTCGGCTGCACGCTGTCCAGGCGATCCATCTTTTCCAGATGCAAAGCCGCCGGCTCGCGCTCTGAAAACGGATAGGCAAACGCCACTGCAGCAACGATGCAGCTGAGCTGCAGGGACCGCGTTATCATTTTAGTTCCCCCAACCCGCGCCGCTGATCAGCGGCGCGCCCCTTGCGAATCACAATAACACCGGGCGAGCTTTCTCATTGTCACCGTGACGACACATGAAATGAGAAAATCAGTCGCTCTCGCCGGTTGTGAGCTAAGACACTGATTTTGCAGCAGAACAATCAAGACATTCGAGCGCCGGTGTGGGCCGCGCTCTGCTCGATCGGCCTTGCAACAAACACTGTTTTTTGCTCGGGCGGCGATAGCGCGCCGCCGATTCGGCGTTACGCCCGCCGTGCCGGAGATGATGCGGTTGGCGGCTCTCTATTCGCCCTAGGAGACCGCAATGACGATTTTTCCGAAATGCGCGCCCGCAGCCATGTGCCGATAGGCCGCCGGGGCATCGTTGAAAGCGAAGACTTTGTCGATGACCGGCTTGAATGCATTGAATTCGATGGCGCGATTCATCGCTTCGAACATCTGCGTCGAACCGACGGAAATGCCCTGGACATTGGCGCGCCGGGCAAAGATCAAGCCCGGATTGAGCTCGGTCGCGCCGCCGCTCAAGCCGCCGATCATCGTCACCTTGCCGCCGACGCGGATCGCGCCGAACGAGCGCGTCAGCGTCGCCGCGCCGCCGACTTCGACAACGTGATCGACGCCAACCCCGCCGGTGAACTCCATCGCCGCCTTTTCCCAGTCCGGCGTCGTCTTGTAGTTGACGCCGAGCGCCGCGCCGAGGGCCTTGGCGCGTTTGAGCTTCTCGTCGCTCGACGACGTGATGATGGCGCGAATGCCCATGGCGTGAGCGAATTGCAGGCCGAAAATCGAAACGCCGCCGGTCCCTTGCAGAAGGAGCGTATCTCCGGCTTTGAGCTTGGCGTGCTCCATCATCGCGTTCCACACCGTCACGGCGGCGCACGGCAATGTGGCGCCCTCCTCCAGCGACAAATGCGGGGGAGTTCTCACCGCGCCGTCTTCCTCTAGCACCGCATAGTCCGCGAGCATGCCGTCGATACCGCCGCCCAATGCGCTTTTGTGCACGTCCGCGGCAGGCTCGCCACCGCTCCAGCGTTGGAAGAAACTCCCGGCAACACGGTCGCCGACCTTAAACTTCGTCACGCCCGGGCCGATCTCCACCACCTCGCCCGCGCCGTCCGACAATGGGATCACGTTCTCGCGCACCGGCATGCGATAGCTGCCGCGCGCAATGGCGAGATCGCGAAAATTAAGGGAGCACGCTTTCATCTTGACAAGAATCTGTCGGTGAGCCGGCGTGGGATCGGGACGCTCGACTTCGACGAGCGCATCGACGCCGGCGCCGCCCTTCGACAACTGATAGGCTCGCATATTCTCCTTGCTCCGAATTGCTATAGCTACTGATTCTTTTCCCTAGACGGCCGCTGGCGCGGTTGTGCGCGTTGCAAGCGATTGAGCGGTTGCTGGCCACCCGGACGGTTCGGTTGCGGACCGCCGGGACGCTGATTGTTCGGTTGCTGACCGCCGGGACGCTGATTGTTCGGTTGCGGACCGCCGGGACGGTGATTGTTCGGTTGCTGACCGCCGGGACGCTGATTGTTCGGCCTGCGCAACTGTTGGCGCTGGATTATCATCTGCCGCCCGATCGTGTGAGAGAGACTGAGACGTTGCAACACGCCGCGGTCGCGCGCCGCTTCCTGGGGCGGTATTTGATACGGCACGACAGCGATGCGGCCGCCCGGGCCGGCGCGAAATATATATGCACTCGAACCTTGGGTCAGAGCGCCAAGGCGGCCGCCCTGCCGATCGAATACGTCGATGCTGCCGACATGGCCGTCGTTGTCGGGATAGAGTTTTACCGTTGGAGCCGCGGCGCCTGCTCCCTGCGGCACATCGACGATGCCGGTCGTGCCCCGGATGCCAAGCGTCGCCTGCGGCGTCGTGATTTTCATGTCACCGGTCTTGGCCACGAGACTGGCGACAAAGGCTGCCGTGCCGGCCGCCACGTTCAACGATGCGGCATTGCCGGTACCGCCCTCCTTGTAGACGAACTCGTCGATTACGATCCGGGTATTGGCCGACAGGCTGAACGTTGTCTCGTCGTCGAAAGTAACGCCGAGCGTGGAATTCAGGTTCGTCTGTAGGGTGTCTTGTTTGTAGATCGGATCCGCGATCTTCAATGCCGCAGCGGCCGCATTGGCGCGGATCACCGTCGCCGTGCCGGCAAGCGTCGCCACCTGTCCGATAGAATTGTCCGTTGCGGCGGGCGATGCCGTTTGATTCGACGGCGCTTGGCTTGCGGGAGCCTGATTGGACGGCGGCCGATCTGGCGGTGCTTGATTTGGTGTCTGGTTTTGACCCCGCGCCGTCCAGGGCCAAATTGCCGGCAAACCTGCGATGGCGCCGCCGAACAAGGCAAGAAAATGCCGCCGCTTCATAACCCCGTCCCATCGCCAAGCGCTTTCAAACGGTCTATCGCAGCATCGCAATCATTCAATTGCAATCTTAATTTTGACCTTGCGCCGCCGCTCAGCGCAACAGCGCGGCAAGCTCACGCGCCCCTGGCTTCGCAGTTTCAAGGTCCATACGCGCGTCGGTCGCCGCAATAAGCTTCGCGACGACATTGTTGCGTTGAGCGACTGGATTATCTTCGTAACCGCTCGGCCGAAAGAAATTCGCAGTCGGCACCTGGTCGCGCCATTGCAACGGCATAGTGACCATATCGAAGCCGTTGCCATCGCCGGTCAGATTCAGCATTTCGAGCTCGGCGGCGCTGAGCGTTCGTGAAAATCCCCTCCTGCGGGCGAACACGATCGAATCCAAAAGCTTTTGCGTTTGCAGCATCGGGCCGACGTCGAGGTCGAGATTGAGCGCGTGCACGGCGAGGCCCCTCTGCGTATTGGCCAGGATTTCATGCTGATCCCAGGCGTCCGGTACGCTGCGCGCGAAAGCGACCATCCTGTTTAGGACCTCGATCTTGCCATCCAGGGCCGCCCGTTCGCTTCCCGCCGTCTCGTCGGCCATGGCCTGAAACTCTTTGATGAATTCGCTGCCCTTTTCCGCGAGAATCTCCACTGAATTGGTCGCCAGCAACTGATTGTAGCCGAGCGCCGTCGTGATGGCGCGGCCATGCTTGTTGTACTCGAGACCGGCCTCGACGTCGTAGTTTCCATTCCCAGTCGCCTCGAAGGCGTAAATGCGCACGATTTGATCCTTGGTCAGGCCTGCGGCGAGCGCCACCTTGGCGTAAGCGCTTTTGAACTCGCCGTCGCGTTGCGGCAAACGCGGCGAGAACTTGAATTCCTGCCGAGCGGCGGCCAAAAAATCGTTGACCACCGGCACATAGGCGGGACGCGGCGGCACTTCGGGCTTGAACGGATTTCTCGGCTTGGGCGGTCCCTTATAGACCGGCGGCTGCGTGAGCACGTAGTCGTCAATCGAAAGCGGTTCGCCGCTGGCGCGTTTGGCGTTGCGCACTTTCCGTTTTTCGACGATCGAATTCCAATACGCGTTGGCAGTAACGCTGTAGCTTTGCCACGCTTTATTGTAGTCCTCGAGCGCACGGCGGTATTGCGCCATGGCCGTCGCAGGATCGGCGGGCGGCACAGGCGGCGTTAGCGTGGCCGGCGGCGCCACAGCAGGCGGAGCTGAGGCGGGCGGCAGGGCTGGACTTTCGGCGGATGCCACGCGCAACGTCGCGAGCGAGATGGCGAGACCCGCAGCAAGCAAACAGCACCAGCGGTAAGTAATCGGAGCGACTACCATTTCGCTTTCCCGGCGCCCCTTCGGCGCGCGTCCGCCGCTATCAATATCCGATTCTATGACCCAACGAGGGCGGCACTTCGCCGCCCTCGTCAGGTTAAGCCATTCTTCGGGATAGAGAATTCGGGTCCTATCGCTACTTATTGACCGTGTTGGCGGCGGCGGTGCACGTCGCTTCGTCCTGCGAACCGGTGCCGCCCGAGCAACCGATCGCGCCGATGAGCTTACCGCTTTCGACCAGCGGAATGCCGCCGCGCGAAGCGATCGCATCGTCCAGCGTCAAAATATAGTTGAAGCCGAACTTCTGCACCGCATCCTCAAACGCGCGGGTCGGCCGCCGATAGCGCGCGGCCACGCGCGCCTTGTGCTGCGCAATCGGGATCGAAGCGAGCTGCGCTCCATCCATCCGACCGAAAGCAATAAGATCGCCGTTCGGATCGACCACCGCGACATTCATCTTCCAGCCGCGCTTATTGGCTTCGGCAACAGCCGCCTGAACCAAGGTCTGCGCCCGTTCCATCGTGATCGCTGTGCCAAAGGGAATATCGAAGGGCATTTTATCGGGAATGGCATTCAAATCAGGCGCGCCCGAAGGCGCCTGCGCTTGGGCGTGGGCAGCGCCCGACGCGAGCAAGCCAACCGCGAACGCAATTGCTGTGAACGTACGCAACATCATGGATCATCCTCCCTAAACGGCAGCACTGTCGGCGCCGCCCCCGATGAG
>Ga0187820_1000084_pt1 | contig 16768 bp, 16 predicted proteins | sample NC_wetland_sal_i_19_FD_132409 | JGI IMG/M metagenome (GOLD analysis project Ga0187820, IMG submission 132409) | Wetland sediment microbial communities from Neuse River Estuary, North Carolina, USA - SO4_5 | ecosystem: Environmental > Aquatic > Freshwater > Wetlands > Sediment | place: USA: North... | reverse complement strand
GGCTGCGCAGCTCGCTTCGCGGGCGCAAGAGCCTCAAACGCTTGCGGAGGCCGGGTCATCTCGTCGAGCACCGACTGGCTGGCCACTGCCGTGCGGCGCGTGATGAACGTCGAGCCGATTCCCATCCAAAGAATCACGACAGCCATTGTCGCGAGAATCACGCGCTCGCGTACGGAAATGTCGGGCAGCGTCTTGTTTTTCTCGACGGTGATTTCGCCGTAGAACACGCGCTGGTAAGACCACAGCAAATAGCACGCCGAGAGGATGACCCCCAGAGCCGCCCACGCAGCCCAGCCCCAATGCATTTGATAAGTGCCGAGCAGGATCAAAAACTCGCCGACGAAACCATTGAGCATAGGCAGGCCGAGCGAAGAGAGCACCACAAACAAGAAGAAGGCCGCGAGCCGCGGCAGGGGTGTTGCCAAGCCTCCGAATTGGGATATCTCGAAGGTGTGGCGCCGGTCGTAGAGCATGCCAACTAGCAAGAAGAGACCCCCGGTGGAAACCCCGTGGGCGAGCATCTGGAAGACCGCGCCCTGCATGGCAACAACGCCCTGCACGGAAACACCGCCCGGCGTGGAAACAACTTGGAAGGCGAAGATGCCCAGGACGACAAAACCCAAGTGGCTGATGCTCGAGTAGGCGACAAGTTTTTTCAGGTTAGGCTGGACGAGAGCGACGAGCGCTCCATAAATGATGCCGATGATCGCGAGAACCGCGATGGCGGGCGCGAAACGCCGCGAAGCATCCGGGAACAGCGGCAGGCAGAAGCGAATCATGCCGTACGTGCCCATTTTCAGGAGCACGCCAGCCAGCATCACCGAGCCGGCCGTCGGCGCTTCCACGTGCGCGTCGGGCAGCCAGGTGTGGAACGGAAAGAGCGGAACTTTAATGGCGAAGGCCACGAAGAACGCGAGGAAGAGAAGAGTCTCTGTCTGCGGTGGCAGAACAAGAACCCCTTTTTGTAGCGCCTGCTGGATGGCTGGCAGATCGAACGTGCCTGTGGCGTTGTAGAGCCACAAAATCCCGACCAGCATCAGGATCGAGCCGGCCATCGTATAGAGAATGAATTTGATGGCGGCGTAGATGCGCCGCTCGTGGCCCCAAATGCCGATGAGGAGATACATCGGAATCAACATGACTTCCCAGAAGAGGAAGAACAGGAAGAGGTCGAGCGAAAGGAACACCCCCACGACGCCGACCTCGAGAAACAGAATGGCGATGAAGAATTCCTTGAGGCGCTTCTGGATGCTATTCCAGGAACACAGGATGGAGACGACGGTGAGAAATGTCGTCAAGATGACGAGGAACATGCTGATGCCGTCCGCGCCGAGATGATAGTTGATGAATGTTTCGGACGCAGACCCATGCGGCCCGAGCGCGATCCACTTATGAAACTCCTCAAGATGGTAACCGGCGCCGCTGATCGGTACGCCGCTAAGGAACCACCAAACCGAGAGAATGAATTCGACGAGAGAAACAGAAAACGCCAGCCGCCGTATCCATTCGTGGTCATCGCTCCGCAAGAAGAGCAGAGCAATTGCTCCAAACGCCGGCAGAAAAATCAAAATCGAGAGCAGTGGTCCCGCAGGCATCAGCGCACCATCCCGGAGACCAGCCCAGCCGCGGGCCAGAAAAAGATAACCGCGATCACTACGAGCGCGCCGATGACGACCCACACCGCGTAACTGCGCGTGTTGCCGGACTGCGCATGACGGACGGTATCGCCGATGGATTTTGCACTGGTCGCTATGCCGTTTACCGTGCCGTCGATGCCCCCCACGTCGATAAATTTCCAAAGTACGTTTGTCGAGATCCACATCAGAGGCTTGACAACGGTGGCAGCGTACAGTTCATCAACGTAATATTTGTTCAAAAGCGTGTTGTAGGCGCCGCTCATGGACTTGGCCAGCGCGTCGGCCTTGCCGGGCCGGCTGATGTAAAGCCAGAAGGCGATGACGAAGCCGATCAGCGCGGTGAGGACCGCGACTCCCGCGAGAGGCAGCTCGAGCGCATGGGTAGCGGCTTCCGCGGCGGCCGATTCGCCACCGCCGAAAACTGGCGCAAGGAAATTCGAGAAATAGTCCGGTCCGCCCCAGAAGGAGGGAAGAGCGAACCATCCGCCGAAAATCGAAAGCACGGCCAGAATGACGAGCGGGCCGAGCATGCTCCACGGCGATTCGTGCACGTGAACGTGGTGCTCATCGTATTTCTGCTTGCCGAAAAACGTGAGGAAAATCAGCCGGAACATGTAGAAGGAGGTCAGCAGCGCCGCGAACAGGCCGACCGCATAAAGAGCGTGGCCTGTGGTGGCTCCGCCGTTCTCGCTCTGGAACGACGCCAGCAGGATCGCGTCTTTGCTGAAGAAACCGGCAAACAGCGGAGCGCCGGTGATTGCCAGCGTCGCGGTCAGCATCGTCATATACGTCCATTTGATTTTCTTGCTGAGCCCACCCATGTGGCGCATGTCCTGCTCGCCGCCCATGGCGTGAATGACGCTGCCTGCCGCAAGGAAGAGCAGCGCTTTGAAGAAGGCGTGCGTCATCAGATGAAAAATGCCCGCCGAAAAAGCGCCAACGCCGCAAGCAAGAAACATGTAGCCGAGCTGGCTGACGGTCGAATACGCGAGAACTTTCTTGATGTCCGTCTGCACCAGACCAATGCTTGCCGCGAAAATCGCAGTGGCGCAGCCGACGATGGCCACCACAAGCATGGCGGTCGGCGCATGCGTGAACAGCACATGCGACCGCGCTACGACGTAGACGCCCGCAGTAACCATGGTTGCGGCGTGGATCAACGCGCTGACGGGCGTGGGGCCTTCCATGGCGTCCGGCAGCCAGACATATAGAGGGAGTTGCGCAGATTTACCGGTGGCGCCCATAAAGAGCAGCAGGCAGGCCACGGTCAAGACGCCGAGATGCCCCAACGCGTCCGGCTGCATCGGCGCAGCCTTTTGGAATACGGTTACGAAGTCTAGCGTCCCGAACGTGCGGAAGAGCAGAAACATGCCCAGCATGAAGCCGAAATCGCCGATGCGATTGACGATGAACGCTTTATTGCCCGCGTCGGAGGCCGACTTTTTCAGGAAATAGAAACCGATGAGCAGGTAGCTGCACAGGCCGACACCTTCCCATCCGACGAAGAGGAGTGCGTAGTTTGCCGCCATCACCAGGATGAGCATGAAAAACATGAACAAGTTCATGTAGGAGAAGAACCGGTAGTATCCGCCCTCGTGCGCCATGTACCCGGTCGAATAAATGTGGATGAGGAAGCCGACGCCGGTAACGACCAGGAGCATGACGACAGTGAGCTGGTCGATCTGCAAGTCGAAGCCCGCGCGGAAATTGCCGGCAACGATCCAGTCAAAATAATGCTGCGGCGGGAACGGCAATTTGTCCTGAGGCAGGGAGAGGAATTCACGGACTGCTTCGACTGCGAACAGGAAGGAGAGGCCCGTCGTCCCTAGCGCTACGCTATTGACGGCCTTATTCGGCCACTTGCTGCCCAGCAGCCCATTGATGGCCGAGCCGAGCAGCGGCAGCAGCGGAATGATCCACAGATGATCGAGTAGGAGCATTAGAGTTTGAGCAAATCCACGCGTTCGACGTTCAAAGATTGCCGGTTGCGCGCCGTCAGAATGATGATCCCGAGTCCGACAGCCGCCTCCGCAGCCGCCACCACGATCACGAACAGCACAAATACTTGCCCGTCTGACTGGTGCCTCGCCTGGCTAAAGGCCACAAACGCCAGGTTGACGGCGTTCAGCATTAATTCGATGGACATGAAAATCGTGATGACGTTGCGCTTAAAAATGAAAGCCACGACGCCAAGGCCGAAGATAACCGCGCTTAGAATTAGGTAGTAGTTCGTCGGGACCATCGCTAGTTTTTCTCCCGCTGCGCGAGGACTATCGCCCCCAAAATCGCCACGAGAATCAGGAACGAAGTCAGCTCGAACGGATACACAAACTCCCGGAAGAGCATCATGGATATTTCTTTTGTGTTGGCGAGCGCGCCGGACTGCCAACCCGCATCTGCGCCGGCATTCGAGCGCGCAATGACCACCGCCAGAAAGCCCAGCAGTGCGACCGCCAGCGGAATCCCCGCGATGCCCGCGAGCTTGGAAACATTCGTGCGCTCTTCCACCCCGGCGTTCAGAAGCATGATCACGAAAACGAAAAGCACCATGATCGCGCCGCCGTACACGATGATCTGGACCGCGGCAACGAACTCCGCGCCCATGAGGAGGTAAAGCCCCGCGAGCGAAATCATCACCACGATGAGCGAAAGCGCGCTGTGAATCGGATGGCGCTGCATGATGAGGCTCAGGGCGCCGAGCACCGCCAATGCGGCCAGCACAAAGAAAATCGCGAGTTGCGGCGTCACTTTACACCCCGTAACAAAATGACGAATGCAGTGATCACCACGTTTGCGATCGAAACCGGGAGCAGCAATTTCCACCCAAAGTCCATGAGCTGGTCATAACGCAATCGCGGAAGCGTGCCGCGCATCCACACGTACACAAAGAGAAAGACGAAGATTTTCGCGAGCAGCCAGAACGGACCCTGAATAAATTCGTTCACCGCAGGGAAAACGATCAGCACCGCGCCGATGGCCGTGATGGCCGTCCCGACGCCGGGAAGAATAATGCGGCCAAAAATTGTTTCGTAACGGATCCCGTCCCAAATTACCCACAGCCCAAACGGAATCAGTATCACCGATGGCAGATAGTGCGTGAATGTCCAGCTAGCTGGAAAGGGAGACAGCCATCCGCCAAAAAACATGATCGCGCAGAGGCATGAAACGGTGATCATGCTCGTGTATTCGGCGATGAAAAACATCGCGAACTTGAAACTGGCGTACTCGGTGTGAAACCCGGCCACCAGTTCCGACTCCGCTTCCGGAAGATCGAACGGCACGCGATTGGTCTCCGCCACCGCGGCAACGAAGAAACAGAAAAACCCAAGAATTTGCGGCCAGACGTTCCATCCAAAGATGCCGAGTTCGGGATGATGGGCCTGGGCGCCGATAATGTCGCGCAGATTAAAGCTGCCGGCAAGCAGAAGCACGCCGACCACGGACATTGTTAGGGCAAGCTCGTAGCTCACCATCTGCGCCGAGCTGCGCAATCCGCCGAGCAACGGATACTTGCTGTTCGAAGACCACCCGGCCAAAACGACGCCGTAAACGCTGAGCGCCGTTATGGCAAAGAGCGCCAGGATCCCGATGTTCAAATTCGTGATGCCCAACGCAATGTCGCGCCCAAAGAGGTGCAGCGGTTCCGGCCCGAAGGGAATGATGGCGATCGACGTCAGCGCGAGCGCCAATGCCAGGAGAGGGGCGAGAAAGTAAGTGAACTTGTCCACCCCCGCCGGCGTCGGATCTTCTTTCAAAAGAAATTTGGCGCCGTCCGCCAGCGGCTGCAGCAAACCATGGGGCCCGACGCGATGCGGCCCCCAACGCGACTGCATGTGCGCCACAACCTTCCGCTCGAACCACGTGAGATACGCATTGACGGTGAGAACGATGAAAAGCAGAAGCGCTATCTTTATAAGATCAATGATAATCGTGGCGTACGCGTTTAAGAAGGCGCTCACGGTTTAACTTCTGCCTCCGGTAGCGATTCCATCATCGTGCAGAAGCGGCCCAGCGATCCGCTGGTGAAAAGCGTGTCCTGAGCGGAGCGGATCAATCCCACAGGAACGTCATACGCCCCGTGCCCATTCTTCGCGAGATGCATGTGCGTGGGTTCTGCGCCCCCAGTAAGCAATCCCGCGGGCTGTACGTCATACCCAGGCACCGCCTTGCGAATTTCCTCGAACACCGCCGCAGGCGACTTGTAGTGAAACGCCTTGCCCAGTCCCAGCTTTTCCAACTGGTGCGACAAAATTCGCAGCAAATCGAAATCGCTCCGCGGCCCCATCACTTCCGCCGCTTTGTGCAGAAGCTGAATCTCGCCGGAAGTGTTCGTGACACTGCCTTCCTTTTCATAAGCCGAAGCAGCGGGAAACACGATGTCGGCGAGTTTCGCCGTCTCCGTCAAAAACATTTCGTGAACGATCAGCAATTCCAGCTTCCCACGCCCAAATCCCAGCGTCCCAAAATGCGCCAGCGGATTCGCGCCCATCACATAAAGCGCCTTCAGCTTCCCATTTTGAGCGGCATTCACCATCTCCGGCGCAGTCAGCCCCGGCTTGGAGGGAATGACGCTGCCCCACAGCCGCTCGAATCCCTCGCGCGCCACCGCATCATCCACATGTGCGTACCCCGGCAGACGGTCTGGCAGCAAGCCCATATCGGCCGCCCCGCGCGAATTCGCGTAATCGCCGAGCGTCATGTAACGAACTTTTCCGTGTAGCTTTGAGCCAAAAGCAACAAGCTGCGCAATCGCCGCGCCCGCCACTTCCGCGCCGAATACGATCGCAACATTAGGTTCGGCATCGAGCGCTGCCTTTAGCTGGACAAGCCGCTCGACGAGGTCGCTTGGCAGTTGCCCTTCTTCGTGCGCCAGCCAGCGAATTGCGGGAGCTTCCTGGTTCGCCGCAATCTTGACGAACTGCGTCGCCTTGCGTTGCAGCTTGATGTCGCGCGCATTCAGAATAAAGAGTTTCGCGCCGTTCAGCCGGATGCCCTTGCGAATCTGCCAGGCAACCAACGGATTTTGATTCGTGGGATCATTGCCCACGACAAGCACGGCTTTCGCCTCGGCCAACTGCTTCATCGTCAGCAGGGAATCCGAGGCGCCTTCGCCGAGCGCCGTGATAAGTCCGGTGTAGTCCGCCGTGCGGTGATGGTCGATATTATTGGTCCCAAAGGTCGCGCGAGCCAGCCGTTGAAACAAATAGCTTTCTTCGTTTGAAGTGCGGTTCGACCCGATAAATCCAATCGAATCCTTGCCGCCCGCGTCGTGAATCTGTTTGAGCTTGGTCGCTGCGGCCTGCGCCGCCTCTTCCCAGGAAACGGCGACTAGCTTGTCGCCTTTGCGCACCATCGGCTGCCGCACCCGCTCCGGATGCTTCGTAAAATCAAATCCAAAGCGCCCCTTGACGCACAAAAAATCCTCGTTGATTCCGGAGAGGTCGCGATTATTCGCGCGAATAATCTCGTGATTGCGCACACTCAGTGTCGTCTTGCAGCCGTTCGAGCAGTGCGCGCAAACCGTCGACACGTACGTCATCTCCCACGGCCGCGTCTTATATCTATAAGCCCCGCTGGTCAAAGCGCCCACGGGGCAAATATCGATGCACATCCCGCATTCTTCGCACTCCAGATGATCCTCGCGGTTCGGAATGATGATGCTGTCCGCGCCGCGCATCCCCACGCCCAGCGCCTTCACGTCCATGCCTTCATCGCACACGCGCACGCACCGGAAACACAAAATGCAGCGCGGCGCATCGTAATAAACAAGATCCGACCACTTTTCTTCCGGCCGGTGAATCTTTTCCTCGACGAACCTGCTGGTGTCCGCCCCGTAGCGGAACGCCATGTCCTGCAGTTCGCACTCGCCGCCCTTGTCGCACACCGGGCAATCCAGTGGATGGTTCGTCAGCAGAAATTCAAGCATCGCCTTGCGCGCGCCGCGAACCTGCTCCGTGTTTGTCCGCACTACCATGCCTTCAGTCGCCACTAGCGTGCACGCCGTCTGCAGCTTCGGCATTTTTTCCACTTCGACCAGGCACATGCGGCATGCCGCTTGCAACGAGAGCTGCGGGTAGTAGCAGAACGATGGCACTTCCGTCCCAATGCGCCTCGTCGCCTCGATCACCAGCGTCCCCGGAGGAACCTGCACGTCGCGGTCGTTAATCTTCAGCGTAATTAGCTTCGTCTCTGCCATGGAGTCCTAACGCGAGCCTACTAATGCCTCCGCGGATTTATATGCGCACCGTCCGTGCAAGTGATCCTCAAATTCGTTGCGCCATTTCTTTACAATGCTAATGGTCGGCAGGGCCGCGGCGTCGCCCAGCGGGCAGAACGTGCGCCCGAGCATATTTTGTGCAAGCTCGCCGGTGATATCGATATCTTCCGGCCGCCCGTAGCCCGCGTGGAACCGGTCCAGGATTTTCTTCAGCCAGGACGTGCCCTCACGGCAAGGAATGCACCAGCCGCAGGATTCGTGCGCGTAAAAGTGCATGATGCGCCGCGCCATGTCCACCATGCAGGTCGTTTCGTCCATCACCACCATGCCGCCCGAGCCCAGCATCGACCCGGCTTTCGCCACGGAATCGTAATCCATCGCAACATCGATTTCGTCGGCGCTCATGATCGGGCAAGAACTTCCGCCAGGAATGACGGCCTTCAATTTTTTCCCGCCAGGAATCCCGCCCGCCATTTCGTAGATGAACTTTTTCATGTTCATTCCCAGCGGAATTTCGTAAATCCCCGGTTTTGCGATGTGGCCGGAGACGCACAGCAGCCGCGTCCCGCCATTTTTCGGCGTCCCGCGCTTGGCGTACGCCTCGCCGCCTTCCAAGATGATCGCCGGAACGGAACTGAGCGTCTCGACATTATTAATGATAGTTGGGCAGCCGTAGAGGCCAACGACAGCAGGGAAGGGCGGCTTGATCCGCGGGTATCCGCGCTTGCCTTCGAGCGATTCCATCAACGCGGATTCTTCGCCACATTCGTAAGCGCCCGCGCCCGTGTGCGTCAGCAAATCGAAATCAAAGCCGGAGCCAAGAATGTCCTGCCCGAGGTACCCGTTCGCATACGCTTCATCAACCGCCGTCTGCACGATGTCCAGCACGTAGCGATATTCGCCGCGCACATAAATAAATCCTCGATGCGCTCCAAACGCCCGGCCCGCGATGATCATGCCCTCGATCATCTGGTGCGGATCCATTTCCATCAACGGCCGATCCTTGCAAGTCCCGGGCTCCGATTCGTCGGCGTTGCAAATGAGGTACTTCGGCTTCGGCGAATCCTTGGGCACAAACGACCACTTCAGCCCGGTCGGAAAACCCGCCCCGCCCCGCCCGCGCAAGCTGGATTTTTTCACTTCGTCGATGATCGTTTCCGGCGTCATCTCCTTCAGCGCTTTTTCCAGCGCCTTGTAGCCGTCATGTTTCAAATAGACGTCGATCTTGCGCGAATCCTTGATCCCCCACCGCTTGCTGATCAGCGGTGTTTCGCCCGGCGCGCGCTCGTGCAGCGCACCTGCGGTAACCGGTTCCGGCGGGGGCACTTTGCCCGCGTCCAATTGCTCGATAATCCGGTCGAATTTCAGCGGCGTCAGATTTTCGTGAAAGTCGTAATTCACCTGCATGGCCGGCGCGCCCGTGCAGGCGCCGATGCATTCCACTTCTTCGAGCGAAAAAACGCCGTCTTCGGTCACTTCTTTGTGCCCGATTTCCAGCCGCTTCTTCGCGCGGTCCAATATTTCGTTGCCGCCCTTCAACATGCACGCCACGTTCGTGCACACCTGCACGTGATACTTGCCCATCGGTTTCCGGTGCAGCATCGAGTAGTACGCCAGCGTCTCCTCGACCTGAACCTGGTTCAGATCCAGCCGCCGCCCGATCTCCGCGATCATCTCGTCGCTGACACAGCCATATTCGTCCTGCGCATACATCAGCATCGGAATCAGCGCGCTGCGCTTGAACGGATACGCGTTCTGCAACTTCTCGAACCTCGCCGCGAGTTGTGCCGAGAGTTCCATGCGATTAGCGGTCGACCTCTCCCAAGACAATATCGATCGTTCCAATGCATGCCACCACGTCCGAAATCAGCTGTCCCATCACCAGTTTCGGCAAAGCTTGCAGATTAATATAGGATGGCGACCGGAAGTGCGCGCGCAGAGGCTTCGGCGATCCGTCGCTGGCCACGAAGCATCCCAATTCTCCCCGCGGTGATTCCACGGCCACATAAGCCTCTCCCGGCGCCGGCGAAAAACCTTCCGTGAAAATCTTGAAGTGATAAATCAGCGCTTCCATCTCCGTCTTCATTTTTTCACGCGCCGGCGGAACGATGCCTGGCGCGTCCGTCCGGATCGGCCCGCTATCCGTGATTTTGGCCATTGCCTGGCGCACAATCTTCAAACTCTCCCGCATTTCCAGCACGCGAATCATATAGCGCGCGAAGCAATCGGACTCCGTCCGCGTTGGAACGTCAAACTCAAATTCCTCGTAGCTCGAATAAGGGAAGACCTTGCGATTGTCGTACGCGACGCCCGCCGCGCGCAGCGTCGGCCCGGTCATGCTCAGCGCCACCGCGTCGTCCGCGGAAATATATCCGACGTTCTGCAGGCGTCCCATCCAGATGCGGTTACCCGTCAGCAGCGATTCGTAGTCATCGATTCGGCTGGGCATCATCTTCAAGAAGCGTTCGACCGCCCCGCGCCAGCCCGCCGGCGGCTCCAATGCCAGCCCACCGATGCGGATGTAACTCGTCATCATCCGCTGTCCGGCAAACATTTCGAAAATTTTCAGGATCTCTTCCCGCTCGCGGAAGCAATACAGAAAAACCGACATCGCGCCCATGTCGATCGCATGCGTTCCGAGCCACACCAGGTGCGAAGAAATGCGCTGCAACTCCACCAGCATCACACGCACATACTGCGCCCGCTTTGGAACTTCGAGCCCCAACAACTTTTCCACGGCCATGCAGTATACGAGGTTATTGCCCAGCGGATTGAGATAATCCATCCGGTCGGTCAGGGTAATTGCCTGCGTATATGTCTTGTCTTCGCAGCTCTTTTCAATCCCCGTATGCAGATAACCCAAATCCGGCACGGCTCGTACCACAGTCTCGCCATCCAGCTCCAAAAGCACGCGCAGCACGCCATGCGTTGATGGGTGCTGCGGCCCCATGTTCAGAACCATCGTTTTTGTTGCGCCAGTGGCCGTCTCGACGGTAGTCATACAGAGTTCTTTCTGAATCCCGGAACCGTGGGAACATCGCGGTAGCCCTCGACGGGAAAATCCTTGCGCAGCGGATAGCCTTCCCAATCCTCGGGAAGCAATATCCGCCGCAAATCCGGATGGCCCGTGAACCGGATGCCAAAAAGGTCAAAAATTTCCCGCTCCAGCCAATTTGCTCCCGGCCAGACCGGCACCAGCGAGTCAATCACTGCATCCGAGCCCGCCAGCCGGACTTGCAGCCGAACCCTATCGCGTCGCGGAATCGAAACGAGGTGGTAATTCAATTCAAATCGCGGTTCGTGCGGGTATCGGTCCACGCACGTCGCATCCGTGAGCAGATTAAATTGCAGCGCCGCGTCGTCATGACATCGCTCCGCCACGGCTCGCAAGACTTTTCGAGGTAGAACAATCGTCGTCTCTCCCCGAAATTCAATCACTTCCTCGATGGCGTTGGGGTTCCACGCACGCAGGTGCTCGACGACAACATTAGCGCTTTGGCTGGTATTCTCTGTCACCGTTTTGAATCCCTCAGACGCAGGCTAGTATTTATGCCAGTCGAGCGCGCCCTTTTTCCAAAGGTAAAAGTATCCGACCAGAAGTATGGCGATATACACCATCATCTCCGCGAAGCCGTACAACCCGATACTCGGAGACATTCTTATCAAGTCCCGGTAGATGTAGGCCCACGGATACAAAAAGATGGCTTCCACGTCGAACAAAATGAAAACCATCGCCACTAAATAAAATCGGACGGAAACCGGCGCGCGCGCGTCCCCCGTTGGTTCCATGCCGCATTCGTAGGGCTGCTGCTTCGCGCGGCTCGGCCGCCGCCAACCCACCAGCACCGAGGCAGCCGTCAGCGCCCCGGCCAGCGCCGTGGCAATCAGCAGGTGTAAAAGAAGCGGAGTGTACGCTTGTAAGCCTGAATCGGTCATGGGCGAAGCGTTATAATATCCATTCACACGCCAGTCGGTCAAATGGCACGAGAAAATACCTGTGGCCCATGTCGGAGGAATTCTCGGCGAGCGCGCCGCGGGGGAAGTGGATCCTTCTTATATGCTCTTCGGGCATAACACAGATGTCAAAGTCGGCGACACGGTCTATCACCTTCAGACCGAGGACCGCGGCACCGCGAACGCTTTGATCGACACCATCGTGTATTGCCGCGGCCGCGTTCTTCACCGCCGCACCAACAACTACTTCGATCTCTTGCCGCTCGATCCCGTTCGCGAAGAGTCGCTTAAAAAGCGGATTGACGAGCAGCACAGGATGGTCGCGGAAGAAATTCGTACCGGCGTACTCCATCTCGTTCCGCCTCCCATGCCTGCGCCGGACGTTGGGGGAGCGAAAAAGCCGGCAGGTTCCACGGCGCGTTCCAGCGTCTCCCCAGCGCCGCCGCTCGCGCTCGAATTGATCAATGCCAAAAACTGGCTCGCGGGCAAGCGCGCGAATTTGCATGTTGCCGTCCGGAAAAAGCAAAATGGAGAAGCCATTGCTCGCGCCCTCGTAACAGCGCGAATCGATGGTGCGGCAACCGTCACGGAATTTTCGATCGAGACCGGCCCCGATGGCCAGGCGCATCTCGAATTCGATATGCCCCGGCTCGCCGCCGCGGAGGCCACGTTGGTTATCGAGGCCACGCAAGCCGATTGCAAAGGCCAGTTGAAGTTTCAATTGCGCGCCAGACCCCGCGTGCCGATCACGTAAGAATAACGCCAGATTTGGTGTGCGAGTTGAAAATGGAAATGGCAACATCAATTACAATTGTTGTGAATGGCGAAAAGCGCCAGGCGAGTCCCGGCGCCATGGTCGCGGATTTGCTCTCCGCCATGGGCCTCGATTCCGGGCGCGTCGCGATCGAGCGCAATCTCGAAATCCTCCCGCGTCCCGCGTGGGCTCAAACTCCGGTGCAATCCGGCGATCGCTACGAAATCGTCCAATTCGTCGGCGGCGGCTAACCCAAATTTAACGCCCCGCAAAACGCTCCCCTACAGTCCTTCGAGAAGATGGCCCATTTTGCTTTTCTTGGTCTGCAGATACGCCCGCGAAGTTTTCGAAACGCGCGGCTGGCACGGCACGCGCTGAACCACGCGAATTCCCGCCTGCTCCAGCTGCCGAACCTTCTCCGGATTATTCGAGAGCAAACGAATTTTCGTCGCCCCGAGTTTTTTCAAAATCTGCGCCGAAAAATCGTAATCCCTCGCGTCAGCCGCAAATCCCAGCGTCTCGTTGGCTTCAACCGTATCCATTCCCCCATCCTGCAGTTGATACGCACGCAGTTTGTTCATCAATCCGATCCCGCGTCCCTCCTGCGGCAAATAGAGCAAAATCCCCGATCCTGCCTGCCCAATTTTCCTCAACGAGAGCTCAAGCTGCGCCCGGCAATCGCACCGCAACGACGCCAGCACGTCCCCCGTCAGGCATTGCGAGTGCACCCGCACGAGCGGCGCCATCTTCCCGTTCAGCTTCCCACGCACCAAAGCAATCGCCTCGTCCATCGGCCCACGCCCCTTGAACCCATAAATTCTGAACTGCGCATATTTTGTAGGGAGCACAGCATGCGCGATCAATTTCACGCTGCGATTCTTCTTTGCGCTCTTGTCCTGCTTCGATTTTGGTGTCATAGCAAACGATAAGTATACCAGGTACGCTACGGGACGCTTTACATCCCGCCCGCGATTGGCTAGCGTTACCGAAGACGCGCACGCCACTTAACTATGGACACTACCACCGCCACCGCAGTCCGCGACCTCCTCTTCACCCTGCTCCTCAAGGTCGGTGTGGCCTCTTCCATCGCCGCGCTCCTTGCCCGCTGGAACACCTTTCGCCGCGTCCTTTTCACCGAAGAGCGCGACCCCGACCAAAAGCTAAAGCTCATGCTCTTCATGACGCCGCCACTCATTATCGGCGTCACTCTTCGCCTCGTAAATTATCAATACCGTTTCGCCGACCTGTCCCTCGAAGGCGCCTTCCTGATGGGCCTTCTCGGCGGTCGCGTCGTCGGTCCCATTGGCGGCGCCATCATCACCATCCCCGCGCTCATCTCTCACGAGTGGCTCGCCATGCCCGCCGCCTCCACCGCCGGCCTTCTCGGCGGCCTGATCCGCCAGGCCATCCCCAATAAAGAAGATCTCTGGAATTTTGGCCCCTTCACGTTTCTCAACATTCCCAAAGCTGTCGTTCGCCTCCTCAAAAAAGCCCAGCTATCCTGGGAAATGGCCCCTCTAGGCGTTTGCGTCATGTTAGAACTAGGCCGCGTCGCGCTCCGGCAAGCCACGAAGCCGCATTGGCTCTTCGCCATTCACCCGCAGTGGGACGGGTGGCTCGCCCTGACGGTCATCGCCACGCTCATGTCTGTCGCCGCCCCGCTCAAAATTTGGAACAACACCCGCATCGAGATGAACCTCGAACGCCACCAGCAACTCCTCCTCAAAGCCCGCATGGACGCGCTCTCCCGCCAAATCAATCCTCATTTCCTTTTCAACACGCTGAACACCGTCTCCGCGCTAATCCGTTTTGACCCCGACAACGCCCGCGGCGTGGTCCTCAAGCTCAGTAACATCCTGCGCCGCCTCCTCCGCAAGCACGAAACCTTTGTCCCTCTCCGCGAAGAACTTGAATTCATCGACGACTATCTCGATATCGAGGTCGCCCGCTTTGGCCGCGACAATCTCGACATCATCAAGCAAATCGACGAAGAAACTCTCGAAGCCTTCGTCCCCAGCATGCTCCTGCAACCCATCGTCGAAAATTGTCTCAAACACGGCCTCGCCCCCAAACTCGACGGCGGCAAAATCCAGCTTCGCACCACCAATCGCGATGGCCGCCTGAACATCGAAATCGAAGACAACGGCGTCGGCATCTCCGAAGAAAAAATGCCCCACGTTTACGTCGAAGGCATCGGCCTCAGCAACGTCCGCGAACGCCTCCGCGTCCTCTACGGCGCCGATTTCCATCTCCAGATCGAAAGCCGCCCCGGCCAGGGCACCCTCATTAAAATCGACATCCCCGAATTAGTCTCCACACTCCAGCCCGTCGGCTGAAACAGAATGAATTGGGGCGCAATTCTGCGTCATGCTTCACAAGGTGTTCCGGAGAAAAATCATTAGTGGACATATATGCACAAATGTGCATATACTTGGACTTTGAGTTGAGTTCGTGGTCTACGAATGGGATCCGGCAAAGGCCCGGTCGAACTTCGTCAGCCACGGAGTCCATTTCTCCGAGGCCGTTGCAGTCCTCGAAGACGATCTTGCCCTGACGATCCGCGATCCGTTCTCGGAGGATGAAGAGCGCTGGATCACTCTTGGCCTGAATGAGTCTGGCCGCTTACTGGTCGTGGTCTACGCCTGGCGTGGCGACAATGTGCGGCTGATTTCCGCGCGCCCGGCCACGCCAAGAGAAAAGAGCCAATATGAAGAACGCCATGAAACGTGAATACGATTTCAGCAAAGCCAAACGCGGCTCCGTCGTCTCGGTCCCGCGAGGAAAAACGCGCATCACCATCCGTCTGGATGACGACATCCTTGCTTGGTTTCGCGAGCAGGTTCAACGCGCCGGCGGCGGCAACTACCAGACTCTCATCAACGAAGTCCTCCGCCAGCACATTCAACAAGCTCGTGAGCCGCTCGAAAAAACTCTTCGGCGCGTCATTCGCAAAGAACTCAGCCGCGCTTCATAGCGCGCCGAAAGACAGCCGTTGGTAGCAAGAGCGCGGTTGGCGGATTAGCTCCAGCGGATGGGCGTAAGCCTTGTGGGAGCGCGGTTCCGGCCGCGCACAAATTTGCCCCTGCGGTTATAATGGTGTTCACGCGCCCGTAGCTCAGCGGATCAGAGCATCTGGCTTCGAACCAGAGGGTCGGGAGTTCAAATCTCTCCGGGCGCGCCATCACACTCCAGTTTTTTTCATGGAGTGCGCCAGCCCAGCTGGCGATTTCGTTTCACAGGAACTTCCCCCTATTTCACTTCCACCATCGGCTGAACATCGCGCCTGATCTTTTCTTCCGCCTGCCGGCTCGAAATGGACAGATCGTCATGCTTCCTCTCAACAAGATTGCGCGATTCAATCCAGCGGAAGCATGTAGCCCGGCGTTCCGCCCAATCGTCCGCCAAAGGCTTGCGCATCCAGCGTCGGCATATCCCAGGTCACCCACGAGGCCGGCGTGACTCGCAGCGCCACATCATCGAACGCGGCAAACACAGGCGCGACGTGCGGATCGGCCAAGGCTGCCGCGCTGAGATAGCGCCTATGGATCCGCAGATTGATTTCGCTCGCCTGCCTTCCTGAAATCACCTCGACACTTCCGGATGCACTGACTCCGCGCTCTTTCCCAGGATTCCTTCCGTCCACCATCAGCGCAGCCTTCGGCCGCGCCGCAGCATTGCGCGCTTTCCGGCTCTTCGAGGACGTCCCGACGAACAGGCTGCCGCCTTCGAAGAGGTACCAAACTGCTGTTAGATGAATGGTCCCATCCGCGTTCTCGGTCGCTAGCGTTGCGATGTAGCGCCCCGCCAGAAATTCCTTGAAACTCGGGTCCAGTGTTTGTGTAGGCATTTTCTCCTCCAGATTCCTCTCCTGCCCGATTCCTCCACAGGGTGTAGACAGCGGCTATGCGCCCCGTCGAGATTTTTTTGTTTTTGAATGATTGGTGTGATCCGCCGGGGCGGCGAGTTGCCAAGCTGCGGCCAACGCGCGACGCAGTGTGGTTTTCTTGGCGGCTTTTAAGTTGACGCTTGTGCATCCCTTCAATCCCCAATTGCCCTTCACTGGCGAAAACACTCTCGGCTCCGCCTCCACCAGCATCACCTGCTCCACTGGCGTGACCTTCACCATCGCCCGCGTCTTGTCCGGATACCCCACCGTCGCAAAAATTTTCCCGGCCACGCGAAAGTCGGGGTGGTTCATGTGCGCGC